>Ga0209527_1000118_pt1 | contig 17392 bp, 16 predicted proteins | sample JacPinW_OM2H0_M2_FD_187968 | JGI IMG/M metagenome (GOLD analysis project Ga0209527, IMG submission 187968) | Forest soil microbial communities from Algoma, Ontario, Canada - Jack Pine, Ontario site 1_JW_OM2H0_M2 (SPAdes) (version 2) | ecosystem: Environmental > Terrestrial > Soil > Boreal... | reverse complement strand
GAATAATTCCGCCGGCGAAAGTCGGCGGCCAATCTCGCGCAGCTTTCGCCGATTCTTCATCAGATCGACAATGCCGCAGGGCAAAATGAATTTCAGAAAGCGCTTCAAACCTACTCACGCGAAACCGATGCTTGCGCGGCGCCGTTCTTGAGTTCGGCGAAGATAAGGCGACCGGCGGCGGTTTGGAGGGCGCTGGCCACGACCACAGTCCGGGTTTTGCCGACATGCGCGCGCGCATGATTGACCACGATCATTGTTCCATCCGGCAAATAACCAACGGCTTGATGCGGCTCGCGACCTTCTTTGACCAAATGCAGATCGATTTCGTCGCCCGCGAGAACTGTCGGTCGAAGCGCGCGCGAGAGATCGGACAAATTCAAAACCGCGATTTGCTGTAGCCTTGCCCCTTGCGAGAGCGCGTGATCGTTCGTGAGCAGGCGCGCTTTTAACACTTTGGCGATCCGCACCAAACGCGCGTCCGTTCCAACATCGACATCTTCGCCGGTACTGTCGTGAATCGTCAGCTCCACTTCGCGCGAACGCTGAAGTTGGTTCAAAATTTCCAGGCCGCGCCGGCCCCGTTCGCGCTTTGTCGGCTCGTGCGAATCCGCCAGCAATTGCAATTCATCCAGAATAAATCGCGGCACGATCAGGGAGCGGCTCAGAAATCCCGTCGCGCAAAGATCGGCCATACGGCCGTCGATGATGACGTTGGTATCGACCACGAGCGGCTCATGCTGGGTTGTTTCGCGGGCAAAGCGCACGTACGGAATGATGAGCGAAAATTCGTCACGGCTGCTCCGCATTGCCAACATCATCCCGAGATAACCGAAGACCGCGTAAACGATGAGTCGTATCGACCACTGCATCGCCTCGGACTGATAACGCAAAACTTCGGACGCCATCAGCAGGTTCGCGAAGATCAACCCGAGCAAGAGTCCGAACGTGGCTGAGGAGAAAAGGCGCAGCGAAACACCTTTGAGCAGGCGGTCGACCAGCACCACGACCAAACCGACGATCAATCCGAGGATTAAGCCAGGCCAAAGATTTCCGACCAGTGCGGAGGAAATGTTTGCGCCAATCACCGCGCAAAACGTGATGAACAGAACACGGAGCAAATTAATCGTCAGTAACGGCGTCATCAGCGTCCTCCGGTTTGATTGCGCGGCGGCGGTTTCGCTTGCTCGCGGTCGATCTTGGCGGCGCTGTCGCGATAAAACAGGACTCCGTGTGCGCGCAGATTAGCGACGAGTGCGCGCAAATCGTTGGCCAATTCCTGATTAGTGAGCAGTGCGGCGAGCAATCCTTTTCCTTGTGTTGCAGAGCTGAGCACCTTTTGCAAATCGTCGGCCGCTTTTTTGGTGGAGTCCATCACCGAATCGGCTTTGTCGACTACGGGGCCAAGTTTCTTCGCCGATTCGGCAAGGGCACTCGTCGCTTCGTTCAAGTGCGCCACGCTCGACTTCAAATTCTCGGCAGTTTGTTTAGAAAGCATATCATCGTTCAAGCGCGTCACGGTCGTGTCGATCTTTTGCACTACGCCGCGGAGATCGCCAACGAGCGCACCGCCTTCGCGGGTGAGATCATCGATGCCGGTCTCGCGGGTGCCATTAATGTACGCGTTTGGCTGCACAAATTTTGTCGGAACGCCTGGCGGCATTGTGACGCTGACGAAACGGTCGCCAAGCAAACCGGAACTCCCAACTGTGAATTTGCTTCCGTCGGGAATTTTCACGTAATCATAAATCTTCAGCGGAACGGCGACGCCGTTGCCCTCGCGGACCAGGCGCGGCCCGTCCGAGACTTTGCCGATCCGCGCGCCTGCGAGCAAGACATCAGAGCCTTTCAACAATCCGCTCGCATCGCTGAAGCGGATTGTGAGTGCATAGTAAGTTTTGAAACCTTCCCCCAGCCTGCCGAACTGCACGACGAGCGCGCCCAACATCGCCAGGCCGGCAAAGACAAAGATGCCGACTTTAAATTCCAAACCTCGCTCGTGCCGGTTCATTTCGCCTTCAACTCTCAACCCCGAACGCTTTCGGGGTCAACTGTTCGTCGGACCGACCAAGCAGGAAATCCTGGAGAAGGTGATCTGGTGATTGCCGCAATTCCTCCGGCGTCCCTTGAAATTGAATCTTTCCCTCGTGCAGGTAGGCGATCCGGTCGGCAACATGAAACGCGTTTTTCATGTCGTGCGTCACGACGATGCTGGTGACGCCGAGACGCTGTTGCAATCGGCGGATCAATCGGTTGATGGAATCGGAAACGACCGGATCCAGTCCGGATGTCGGTTCGTCATAGAGAATGCACGATGGCTGACGAATGATGGAACGGGCGAGGCCGACGCGTTTTTTCATCCCGCCGCTCAAATTCACCGGCATTTTTTCTTCCTCTCCCTGTAGCTCCATCACTTCGAGCATTTCGGTGACGCGCTTGCGCAAAACTTTCGGGTCGCGCTCGCCCGCTTCGCGCAACGGAAACGCAATGTTCTCCGCCACCGTCATCGAATCGAAAAGGGCGCTGCCTTGAAAAAGAATACCGACCTTTTGGCGAATGGACGCGAGATTACGCTCGCTCATATCGATAATGTTTTGGCCTTCAATCCAGATTTCGCCCGCGTTGGGTCGCATCAAACCGATCAGATGTTTGAGTAGCACGCTTTTACCGCCGCCGCTGCGCCCGATGATCGCGAGCGTCTCACCGTGCGCGACGTCGAGATCAACACCGCGCAGAATCTGCTGATCGCCAATCTGTTTCACCAACCCATGCACGGCAATCATTGAACCGTTATGCCGATCTTGTGCGCTCATTGATAGCCGGCCGCCGACGTTGTAGCTGCCGCCGTCTCTGGCGGCAGAAGTCTTTCGTTCAAATTTCTAAGCGAATCGTTCATTCGTGGTCGATAGGTACAATCTCTCCTTGGAACGGCCACTTATCAGCGGACGAGACCAACCCAGCTCGGACGGGATTTTCTAGAACGTAGTCCCATTTCTCCGAATAACTCTCGCTGTTCCGGATGAGATGATCGAAGAATCCGCGCTGCCAAAGTCCACCCCTGCCGCCAGAGACGGCGGCAGCTACAACACGCTTCAACCCGCGCACCCAACCACCCAGATCAAAGTCATCGGCACCGGCTACAAACAAATGAATATGGTCAGGCATGATCACGTAACGCCCGAGAGCGCTTCCACCCGGGAGTCCGCCGCGGCCATAATCGATCAAGACGGAATGGACGGTAGCATTTGCGAGTGCACGCCGACGATCTTTCGTGCACAGCGTTACAAAATAGACCGGTGGATCATATTTCTGAAACACTTCTTCCAATCGTGGCGGTTGGCCAAGGCTCATTGGTAACCCGCGGGGTAAATGATGTTGAGCATCATGGTCAGGAAGAAATTGCTGATCAGAACCGCGAGCGAAGCGTTGACGACCGCCTCGGTTGTGGCGCGTCCGACGCCGACTGCGCCCTCTCGCGCGGTCAGCCCTTTGTGGCAACTGATGAAGACGATGAGAATGCCGAAGCAAAATGCTTTCGACAAACCCATGATGATGTCGCGACTGCGGGTCCAGCGAACCATGTTTGCCATGTAATAAGTGCCATTCACTTCGAGCATAAAAATCGCGACGAAATAGCCGACCGCGATGCCGACGGCGATGCATTCGGCCACGAGGAGCGGCATCGAGACCATCATCGCGAGCGCGCGCGGCACGACCAGATAATCGGTCGGATAAACCGCAAGCGCGCGTAACGCGTCGATTTGCTCGGTCACTTTCATCGTCCCGATCTCGGCCGACATCGCAGCTCCGACACGACCCGTCACCATTAACGCGGTCAAGACGGGTCCCAACTCACGGAGGATCGCGACCGACACGACCGCGCCGACGGCCGAGCCCATTCCGATCTTGTGAAATTGGAAATAGGTCTGGGCTGTAAAAACCGCGCCGGTGAATCCGCCCGTGATTACGACCACTAATTGCGAAAGCAATCCGATCTCGACAATTTGGTTGAGAAATAATTTCCAGCGCAGCCGATGCGTAAAGAGCGAGCGGAATGTGTCGGCGGCGAGGAAAACTACTTCGCCCAAATACTGAACGAAGCGGATGAGTGGCCTTCCCAGTGCGTTAAAAAATCGAGCGAACATTTGCTCTCGTGTTTAGACACCCAGCGGTTGCGTTTTTGTTTTTGGGCGAAGCTCTGCCGGAATTGCGCCAACGAAACGCAGATCGAGCGCGAGCTTGCGAAGGATAGCCCGGGTTTCGCGAAAGGTAATGGTCGGTTGGTCGAGCTCGAGATGAATCAGCATCCGGCCTCAAATTACGAGCGCCACACTTTGATGCAAAAAGAAACGCGGGATTGCGCGGGTCGCAGAGCTGAGTAGATGTCGATCCTGGAAGATGTCGATCTTGCGAGCAAAACCGGTTTTCGTCGCGACCGCGCTTTTGGTTTTCGCCGGATGCCAAGAGATGCCAACAGGCATTCAAAACGCGAAGGTCGCCATGGCTCAACGGATCGCGGCGGAGCCAGCAGGCGATTATTATATCGGGCGGCGTTATTTTAAACCGGACTTCAAGTTTTGGGGATACGTCCGGCGACCGAACCAGCCCTGGAGCACGGCGCAGCTCGTCATGTTGAATGAAAAACAAAAACTCGCGCCCGATCGTGCCGCGCTAAAATTTGGCTCGGACAACAATTACGAATACAAGCTCAACGGCAACTTTAGCGGCGACAAGGTTTACGAGCCGGCCAGCAATCGAGTTTATCCGGAATTTATCCTGAAGGACTACGAAGTGATCTCAACCAATCCGCCGCCGATTTTCAAAACCCAGATGAGCGGCCGGGCTGACGCGGCCCAGACGCGTTACATGATCGAGAAACCGGAGCCGCAATTTTGAGTCCGAGCCGGACTGGCGGTTCGAGAAAAGACAATCTCGCCGAAGAGTTCTTGCGCTATCTGGCAGTTGAACGAAACGCGTCGCCGCGAACCCTGAAGGCTTATCGGCACGCACTGGGCGCGTTCCGCCGACAAAACCAAAAGCCGTGGAAGAAATGCACGGCGGACGATTTTCGCGATTATCTCTTCACGATCATGAAGCGCGCTCAGGCGCGTTCTTATGTCCGTTTGCAGTTCTCGGCGCTGCGCGCGTTTTACAAATTTCTAGCCGACCGGAAGAACCTTCGGATCGATCCGGTGCGGCAACTGCAACTCCCAAAGGTCGAAAAAAAATTGCCGCTGGTGTTGACGCGCCAACAAATCGAAGAGCTGCTCAGCGCGCCGTTGCAGGTGGCGAAACAACGCGCGGCGCCTGGATGGATGCCGCTGCGCGACGTCGCCGTCATGGAACTTTTTTACAGCAGCGGATTGCGATTGAGCGAACTGGCCGCCCTCGACGTGGAAGATGTCGATCTTTACACCGAGTCGGTCCGCGTTCTTGGGAAAGGCCGCAAAGAACGCGTTTGTCCAATCGGCGCACCCGCGCTGGAAGCGATCTCGAAATATCGCTCCGCCGCGAACGTGCATTCCGGAGCGCTCTTCATTAGTAAATCCCGGAAACGGATTTCGCCACGCTCGATCTGGTTGATCTTGAAACGTTATTTGCGGCACACGTCGATTCCGATTGCGATCAGTCCGCACAAACTTCGCCACAGTTTTGCGACCCACATGCTCGATCGTGGCGCGGACCTGCGCAGTGTGCAGGCGCTCCTGGGCCACGCCAGTCTCTCGACCACGCAAATTTACACGCACGTAACGGTCGAGCGTTTGAAGAAAGCGTACGCCGAAGCGCATCCGCGCGCCTGACTCGCGCATCTTTTACGGCTGCGTTTTTCGCGCGAGAAGATCACGAAGGAGTGGTTCGGCATCCGGATATGCCGGATCAATCCGCAGAGCGGTGCGGAGTTCAGCGATCGCTGGTTCCAGTTCGCCCTTGCGCACCAGACCGACGGCCAGGTTGTAATGCGCACCGGGATTGTTCGGTTCAAGGGCCAACGCCTTTCCGTAATGCGCCAGAGCCGCGTCCGTCTCACCTTTTTCAAGCAACAGATTGGCGAGATTGGTGTGAGCATCGGGAAAATCAGGCTGAAGTTGAAGCGCGCGTTTGTAAGAAGCGGCGGCTTCGTCAAGGTCACCTTTTTTAGAAAGAGCGTTGCCGAGAGTGTAATACGCTTTCGTGTGGTTGGGGTTCATCTTCAGAACGGTCCGCAAGTGCGGGATCGCTTCGTCCGGCTCGCCTTTTTCCATGAGCGCGGCGGCGAGGTTGTAGTGGCCAAATTGGTAATCCGGATCAATTTCGATTGAGCGCTTCAACTGAGCGATTGCTTCGTCGACAAAACCTTTATTGAGAAGCGCGACACCGAGATTGCTGCGGGCAGTCGCCGAATTGGGGTTCTTCGCTATCACCGCGCGAAAACAAGTTTCGGCATCGCGATAAATCGCGCTCTGCGCCCATGTCAGGCTGGCAAGCAAAAGAAGTAACGCTGCCGAAGCCGCATAAACGGCCGGGCGCAAACTTGCTTTGATCTGCGTAGCCAACCAGGCCACGCCGGTGGAAATGGGAGCAATGATTGCAATCGTAGCCAGATATTGAAAATGGTCGGCGCGAAATATGGCATCGTGACGGGCCGGCCCAAGGCCAGACATAAAGTAGGAGAGATTGAAGAAACCGAGCACCGGGGAAAGCATCAGAAGAAAGCAGATTGCTGCGGCAAGTGGGCCACGCGACTTCTTGCGAATGATCCATAACCAGAGAAACAAAATCAGTGCGGCAATGGAAAAAAGATATTGCCACCAGACAGCCTGACTGATGTTCCAAGTCGGATGGATCATCATCAGATCGCGCGGCCATAACAGTTCGCCCAGATAAAACCAGAACACGCGCCCCGCGATCAGAAATCGCTCGAGCAACGAAAAATCGAACGTCTCACCACTCTCGGCACAGAACTTTTGTTCCACCCAGACAGTGACGAGGCCGGCTCCGAGTCCGACCACGAAAAAAGGAATGAGTGGTGCAAAGTCTCGTTTCCAACTCAACGTTCCGCGCTTCCACCAGAAAATAACCAACAGCACAGCCGGTAAAGTGACGATGACGGTTTTTGTCATTAGGCCGGCGAGGAACAACGCAAACGCGATGAAATAAGCGCTGCGTTTTCGCTCCCGATCGTATTTCAGATACAGCAGCGCCGACCCTGCACATAACGCTCCTGATAAAACATTCTTGAGTTCCGAGATCCAAGCGACGGATTCAACCAAAACCGGATGTAGCGCAAAAATCCCGGCTGCGAGCCAGGCCCCGGGAAGTTGCAACCGCGTGAGGATTCGCCACAGCAGCAGGGCTGTGAGTGCATGCAGCGCAATGTTAAGAAGGTGGTAGGGAAGCGGCCGCGCGCCCCAAAGTTTATGTCCGATCCAAAAAGCCGTGTGAAGAAGCGGATAGTATTGCGGAGCCGCTGCGGGATCCGTCCAAATCCGGCCGAGCCCGTGCACTGAACGCAGCTCCGCGGACGTGATATGAATGTCGTCATCCCAGATCGGTTTTCCATTCCATGCCGGTTGATAGGCCAGCGCGGTGACAACAATCAGAATTGATCCGAACAACCAATTCCGGGACGACATCAGTCAGACCGACGGACCGGTAGCTCGCGACGTTCTAGTCCGCGATTGGTTCCGCCAGTTTCTTCTTCGGCACGTCGGATTCGAAAACGAGCTTTCCATCTTTCGCGCTGACTTGAACTTTGGTGCCGGCTTTGACGTTGCCGCGCAGAATTTCTTCCGCCAACGGATCTTCCAGGAAGCGCTCAACTGCGCGCCGCATCGGTCGCGCGCCGTAATTTGGATCGTAGCCTTTTTCGATCACGAACTCGTGCGCCAAATTGTCGAGAACGATCTCCACTTCCTTGGCTTTGAGGCGGACTTTCACCTTTTCCACCTCAAGATCAACAATCTGCAGGAGGTGCGACTTTTCGAGCGAGTGGAAGACGGTGATCTCGTCGAGGCGATTCAAAAACTCGGGTTTAAAGACGCGCTTGGTTTCGTCCAGAATTTTTTCCCGCATCGAATCGTAGTCGTGACCTTCGCGCGGCGCGCCGAAACCCATCGTTGTCTGTTTCTTGAGCAACTCGGCCCCAACGTTCGACGTCATGATGATGATCGTGTTCCGAAAATCGATCTTTCGGCCTAACGAGTCGGTGATTTTGCCCTCTTCGAGAATTTGCAGGAGGAGATGCATCACGTCCGGATGCGCTTTCTCGATTTCGTCGAAGAGCACAACTGAATACGGCCGGCGCCGGACTGCCTCGGAAAGCTGCCCGCCTTCCTCGTAGCCCACGTAGCCCGGAGGCGAGCCGATCAGACGCGATGCCGTGAATTTTTCCATGTATTCAGACATGTCGATCTGGATCAGCGCGTCGCGGTCGCCAAACATGAATTCGGCGAGCTTCTGGGCGAGGAACGTTTTGCCGACGCCGGTCGGTCCGAGGAAAATGAACGAGCCGATTGGACGTCTTGGATCTTTCAGGTCGGCCCGGCTGCGGCGCAGTGCTTTCGAAACCGCAGTGACCGCTTCGTCCTGACCAATCACTTTGCCTCTCAACTCCTCTTCCATTTTCAGGAGCTTCTCGGTCTCGGCCTGTTCCATTCGCTGGAGCGGAACGCCGGTCACTTTCGAAATGATGTGCATCATGTCGTCGGCAGTGACGAGCACTTCCTTTTCTTCGCGCTCCTGACGCCATTTCTGCAAAATGGAATCGAGTTTTTCCTTGGTCTGCTTTTCCTTGTCACGAAGGGCGGCGGCTTTTTCGAAATCCTGCGCCTTAATTGCGGCCTCTTTTTGCAGGCGAATTTGTTCGATGTCCTTCTCGATTTCCTTCACGTCCGGCGGCCGCGTCATGGAGTTGATTCGCGCGCGCGCCCCGGCCTCATCCATGACGTCGATCGCCTTGTCCGGCAGAAAACGGCCAGTGATATAGCGTTCGGAAAATTTCACCGCGGTCTCGAGCGCTTCGTCGGTCAATTTGGCTTTGTGATGCGCTTCGTACTTCGGACGTAGTCCTTTCAAAATCTCAATCGCTTCTTCAACGGTCGGAGCATCAACTTTCACGGTTTGGAAACGGCGCTCGAGCGCAGCGTCCTTCTCGATGTATTTGCGATACTCGTTCATCGTCGTCGCACCGACGCATTGCAATTCACCGCGACTCAGCGCCGGTTTGATAATGTTCGAGGCGTCCATCGCGCCTTCGGCCGAACCGGCGCCGACAATCGTGTGCAGCTCGTCAATGAAAAGAATCACATTCTTGGAACGACGGATCTCGTCCATCACCGCTTTGATGCGCTCTTCGAATTGACCGCGGTACTTCGTGCCCGCGACCATTAATGCGAGATCGAGTGTAACGACTCGCTTATCACGCAACAACTCAGGCACATTGCCGATCGCAATTTCCTGGGCCAGACCTTCCGCGATCGCGGTCTTGCCAACGCCAGCCTCGCCGATCAGCACCGGATTATTTTTTGTGCGCCGGCAGAGCACTTGAATCACGCGCTCGATTTCATTGTGACGGCCGATGACCGGATCAAGCTCGTCTTTCTTGGCCAGCTCGGTCAGGTCGCGGCCGAACGCGCGCAGCGCGGGAGTTTTGACATCCTTCTTAGAAGTCGGCTCGCCTTCCTCCGCTTCTGACGGCGTAAAGTTCGGATCCAGCTCTTTTAAAATCTCGTTGCGTGTTCGCTCGATGTCGATCTCCAGGCTCTTGAGCACGCGCGCGGCGACACCTTCGCCTTCGCGGAGCAGGCCGAGCAAAATGTGTTCGGTGCCGACGTAGGAATGATTGAGCGCTTTCGCTTCCTTGCCGGCGAGCGCTAAAACTTTTTTCACGCGCGGCGTATATGGAATGTTGCCGACAATTTTCGTTTCCGGGCCGGAGCCGACTTGCTTCTCGACCTCCATCCGCACGGTCTCGAGATCGAGTCCCATTTTCTGGAGAACGTTGACCGCGACGCCCTGGCCGAGCTTGATCAAGCCGAGCAACAGATGCTCGGTGCCGACGTAATTGTGATTGAAGCGGTCGGCTTCTTTGCGAGCGAGCTGCAAGACCTGTTGGGCGCGAGGAGTAAAATTGTTCATTGTTCTGATGACGCCGGGCTCGAGCCGTCGCCGGAGTCCTTCGCCAAGTTACTGATATCAGGTTTAGGCAGCACTTTCAAACGCGCCCGGATAATTTGGGCTCGAAGATGGTCGCGCTCTTCGGCGTTAAGTTTTTGCTGCGACGTTTTTTGAAGATGCGCCGGTTGCGTGTCGATGAACAATTCATCGATCGGCAACCGCTTCTCTTCCGGGAACACGTTGAGGTCGATCCCGAGTTTGATAATGGACAACAAATTGAGCGCCTCCTTCGAGCTCATGGCGTGCGCATAAGTCAAAACGCCATACGCGCGCCCTATCTGGTCCCAGAGCGTGTTCGATTTCTTTTGAATCAAAACCTGCCGCGCGTCGTGTTCCTTTTCGATGATCGTCTCTATGACTTTGGTAAGCCGGGCGATAATCTCATCTTCTTTTTCGCCGAGCGTGGTCTGGTTGGAGATTTGGAAAAGATTTCCCATCGCCTCGGTGCCTTCGCCATAAAGACCGCGCACCGCCAGACCGATCTTGCTCACCGCTTGAACCACTTGATTGATCAGCTCGCTCAGGACCAAACCCGGCAAATGGAGCATCGCGGACGCCCGCATACCGGTCCCGACATTCGTCGGGCAGGCGGTCAGATAACCAAGGCGCTGGTCGTAAGCGAATTCGAGTTCGTTCTCGAGCGCGGTGTCGATCTTATCGAGAAGTTTGAAGGCCTGTTTCAATTGCAAACCCGATCGCATCGATTGCATCCGGAGATGATCTTCCTCGTTGATCATGATGCTGAGCGTTTGCCGCCGATTCATGATCACTGCGCTGCCGGCGCTTTTTGCGGCATGTTCGCGGCTGATCAGATGCCGCTCAACCAACACTTGTTTTTCCAACGCGGAAAGGTCCTGCAGCAATTCTGAAAACGAATCCTGCATCTCCGGAAGTTTCTCTAGGTGTGGTTTGATCAGCTCAAGAATCGAAGTGCGCTCGGCTTTCTTCGCCCAGCCGGGAAAAGCGCGGTTGCGCAGGTTGCGCGCGAGCCGCACCCGGCTGCTGACTACGATTTGATGATGCGGTCCCTCGCCACGGAGCCATTCTCCGGCGTTCGACATGACATTCGAAAATTTCACGGCGCTAAGTCGCTTTCGAGCTGTTTGATTTGGTCGCGCAACGATGCGGCCGTCTCGTAATTCTCTTCCGCCACCGCTTTTTGCAGGCTTTCGTTGAGATTGCGCATCCGATCGCTCAACTCTCCCGCGCGATGTGCTCGTTGCGGAACTTTGCCCACGTGCGCTGTCCCCTTGTGCATTGCTTTCAATAGTGCGGTTAACGCTTCGGTAAAGGTCGCGTAACAGGTGCTGCAGCCGAGCCGGCCCGCCTTTTTGAAATCGGCCTGGGTAAAACCGCAAACCGGGCAGCGTTGGGTCGAGCTCCCCTTTTCAATTTCCTCCGCCGCGCCGATGCCGAGGAGTAAATCCGCGAGCGCAAAACCAGTCGGGTCCTGGACGCCTTTTTCTTTCGAGCACGCGTCGCAGAGATTCACCTTCTGCATCTTCCCCTCAATGATTTGAGTCAGGAAAACGGTCGCGTCATTGCATTTACAAACGTCGCACAACATTTCTACAACATTAGACCTGTTCCACGCTAAAACATTCAAGCTGCGAGTTTGTCGAGCACCTTTCGCGCCGATGTCGATGGTTCGATGTCGATCTTACGAATAAATCGGCGTTCCTGTTTCTCTCGTCATTTCCCGAAACCGCGCGACCATCCGCGCCGTAATCGGGCCCGGTTTGCCTGTGCCAATCGGACGGCCGTCGGCTTTGACCACCGGAATAATTTCCGCAGCCGTGCCGGTGAGAAAAGCTTCGTCCGCTATGAAAACGTCATGACGCGTGATGTCAGCTTCGGTCACTTTAATTCCCGTCTCGGCGGCGATTTCGAACACGACCGAACGGGTAATGCCACGCAGGGCGCCGGCGGTGATCGGCGGCGTGAAAATTTGGCCGCGTTTAACGATGAAGACGTTGTCGGCCGTGCACTCCGCCACATTTCCCTCATCGTTTAACATCAGGGCTTCGTCGGCATTGGCCAGGTTCGCCTCGATCCGCGCCATTACGTTGTTCAAATAATTGAGCGACTTGACCGCGGGATTGAGCGCGCTCGGGTTGGTGCGACGCGTCGCGCACGTGACCACGCTTAGTCCATTTCGATAAACGTTTTCGGGATAAAGCGCGATTTGAGCGGTGATGATGATCACACTCGGCGTTTTGCACTGCTCCGGATTCAAACCAAGGTTGCCAACGCCGCGCGTAACGATCAGTCGAATGTAACCTTCCCGCAGATCATTTTGCCGAATCGTCTCCAGCAGCGCTTCTGTCATCGCCCGCTGCGACATCGGTATTTCCAACAAAATCGAACGGGCCGAATCCCAGAGTCGCTCGAGATGTTCTTCCAATCGAAAAACGCGGCCGTTGTAAAAACGTATCCCCTCAAAAATTCCATCGCCATAAAGGAGTCCGTGATCGAACACGGAAACCTTGGCATCGGCCTCGGCATAAAATTTTCCGTCGACATAAATCTGCGACGATTTCGCCGCAGGCTTTGACGCGGTCCGTTTATCGACCGCGGGTTTCACCGCTTCGCGTGATTTAGGTTCGTCGATCACCGTCCCGCCAGCATTAGTGGTTTTCATAATTCCATGAAAAATCTCCGTCTTTCGTCGCGCAATTCAAGGGACAAAATGCTCACCGCTTTACTGGATCCGGCCATCTTTGATGTGCAGCTCACGGTCGCCGCGGGCCGCAAGCCCGGTGTCATGGGTGACAATCAGCACACTTTTCTTGCGTTCGCGAGCGAGGTTCAACAAAAGATCGACAATCGCCTCGCCGGTCGCGGAGTCGAGATTGCCTGTCGGCTCGTCGGCAAAAATAATATCGGGATCGTTGGTCAATGCGCGCGCAATCGCGACGCGTTGCTGTTCACCTCCGGAAAGTTCCGCCGGCAAATGTTGCATCCGATCGGCCAAACCGACCGCGGCCAGACTTTCTTCGGCGGCTTTTCCTGTCGACGTCCGGCCGATCATTCCCGGAAGCGAAACATTTTCGAGCGCGGTCAGTTCCGGCAACAAAAAGTAGCCTTGGAACACGAAACCCATTTTTTTGTTGCGAAAACGCGCCTGCGACGCCGAGCTGCCATTGTAAAGATTGCGCCCTTCAAATTCCACCGTGCCCGACTCTGGTCGCTCCAAACCGGCCAGCGTGTAAAGCAGCGTCGTTTTTCCTGCGCCCGAGGCGCCGCAAATAAAAATGATTTCGCCCGGCGCGACGTCGATCGAGATACCACGCAACACTTCAATCCGGCGCGAACCCATCCGGAATGATTGAAACAAATCACGGGCGATCAGCTGTAACTGCACGGACAATTACTCCGCCAAGATCGACATCACGCAAGCAATGTCATTCCGAGAGCAAGCGAGAATGATAAAGGCCAGTCCGGCTCGGACAAAAAAATCGCCGCGGAAAACTCCGCGGCGATTTCTCAGAATGTAAATCTTGGTTACACCATTCCGAGCGTTTCCAAGGTTGGCTCGTCCACCGTTCCCGTTGGTTCGAGGCCCTGGGCAGATTGATACTCCGCCAGAGCAGCGCGCGTTTGTGGTCCAAGAATGCCGTCGATCTCACCCTGATAGTAGCCCTGTTGCTGAAGTGCTGATTGCACGTTGGCTACCGTCTGGCCCGGATCCATCTCCGGATTCGAGGCATAAATCGGCCCATCATAATAATAGTTGGCCCCGGGATTGTAACCCCAAGCCGGGTACCAATAGCCGCTGTCCCAGAAATACGGAGCTCCAAACACGAAGACGATGCGATTGTGATGCGATCTCCACCACCCTTGGTCATGCCACTGGGGATGGTAATTCTGGAAAACTACATACTTCGAGCCTTTCCAATTGTGAGCGCCTGCAATCTGATAGTTTCCGTTGAACTTCACCGCCTGATATCGCCCGTTCGGCTGGTTCCCGAGATTGAAATGTTGAACCTTGAAGTTCTTATTGACGGTGATGCTCTTGTTCACGGACTTATTGAACGTCGTGTTCTTGGCCGACACATTGGTTTGGCCGGAGAGATTTGTTGGATTCCCGCCGGTTACCGGCCCCTGCCACTTGGTTTTGCCCGCACCTTTGTAATGCACCGTGGACGGTTGCTGAAGATTCGCGTTCGCATTGTAGCGACCTTGGCCCTTAATTTTTCCGGCAGTAGTCGGCTGCGTCACCACTGGTTGTGACGGTGCATTGCCGCCGCCTTTCTTCTTCCCTTGATTGTTACCTTGATCGTCCTGCTGAGCTGCGCCTGCAGAGAACGCGAGCCCGAAACAGCACGTTAAAACTAAAAGTATTCTCATAATAAGTTTCTATTGCCTCCTGGGTTGTTAGACCTTCCTAGTCTGACAGTTATTCAACCCTGTTAACTATACAACGGTTGCGCTGGCAGCGCTGGATTTATCTTTGCTGCCGAACCGCCTCAAAAAGCACAATTCCCACGGCAGTAGCCAGGTTCAAGCTCCGCGTTCCAGCCATTGGAATGGTGATGCACCGGGGCTCGTTCGCCGTCAGCAAGCTCTCGGGCAATCCCTTCGTTTCCCGCCCGAAAATCAAAAAATCGCCGGGCCGGAATTCAACGTCCCAGTAAGCCCGGTTGGTCTTGGTCGTTACGAAAAAATCTCGCGCGCCCGGTTGCTGCGCTTTGATCAGCGCATCCAACGAATCCCAGGTCTTTACATCGACATCTTCCCAATAATCGAGGCCGGCGCGTTTGAGTTGTCGATCTTCCAACGAGAACCCGAGCGGTTTCACCAAATGGAGTGTCGACTTCGTTGCCAGGCAAAGTCGCCCGACGTTGCCAGTGTTGGGCGGAATCTCCGGCTCGACTAAAACGACATTGAACACAGATCGCTTAGGAACTCAGGAAAGCAGGAGTCCGAGCCGGGTTGGCATTTCGTTTTGTTTGTTGGGTGCAGCGTCACGCTGCTTCCTGCGTTCCTGCTTTCTTTAGAGATTACTTCAGCTTGCTGGCGACGAATTTTTCCAGCTTCACTATGTCGGCGGCGAATTTCCGGATTCCTTCCGACAATTTTTCCGTCGCCATCGCGTTCTCGTTCAAGAGCCACCGGAATTTCTTCTCGTCCATCTCTAGCCTGTCGATCTTCGCCGCCTTCGCTTTTTCCGGGTCGAGCTTGCGTGTCACCGGATCGTACGACGCCGACAATTTATCGAGTAGCTCAGGGCTGATCGTGAGCAGGTCGCAACCGGCCAACTCCAGAATCTCGCCGGTATTGCGGAAGCTCGCGCCCATCACTTCCGTCTTGTAGCCGAACTTCTTGTAGTAAGTATAAATCTCCTCGACCGATTGCACGCCCGGATCTTCCGCCCCGACGTAATCGCGCTTGTTCGCCGCTTTGTACCAATCGTAAATGCGACCCACGAACGGCGAGATCAACTCAATTCCCCCTTCCGCGCAGCGCACCGCCTGCGGCAGCGAAAACATCAGCGTTAGATTGCAGTTGATCCCCTCCTTCTCCAGCACCTCGCCCGCCGCGATGCCTTCCCATGTCGACGCAATCTTGATCAGCACGCGCTCGCGCGGAATCTTGCGCTCCTCGTAAAGCTTGATCAACTGACGCGCCTTGTCGATCGAGCCTTGCGTATCGAACGACAACCGCGCATCCGTTTCCGTCGAAACCCGACCAGGAACGATTTTCAAAATCTCGTTGCCGAACTGAACCAGGAGATGATCGATGATGTCTTCGATCTGGGCCGCGCCCTTTAATCCTGAATTCTTCCGATCGGCCAATACCTCATCGAGCAGATGAAAATATTTTTCCTTCTGCGTCGCGGCGTAGATCAGACTCGGGTTAGTTGTTGCGTCGCGCGGTTTGAATTCCTTGATTGATTCGAAATCGCCCGTGTCGGCGACCACGACGGTAAATTTCTTCAACTGCTCGAGCTGACTCAGCTTTGTTTTTTTTTCGTCCGCAACAGCAGTGCTCATAGGGAATCCTCCGTTTGGCTTTGACCGAAAGCGTACGCCCCGAACGCAACATCGACAATCGAAAACGCGCGCTGTTGAGAGCTAGTGAGCCGCGCCTGGTTAGACGGCAGGGTCATTGTTCTTTTTTTACTGCGTTGTCAATCACGACGGACGCTCCGCTGTCCTTGGCAAGCAGCGCGTCGACGTCAGCGACGAACCCGGGAATGAAGCCTGCATGTTTGGCGCTGCGCCACCAAGCTCCGCCGCGCACCGTTTTGAGCAGGTCGCTCAAGAGAGGTCCGGCCGTCAATTCGAAAGTCCCCTTTGGAAAAATACCGCGCTGCGTTCTTTCCCAAATGTGGAAGGACGCCCAGGCGTTTTCAGCCAGCATCTGCTCCAGCCTCAACTGATCGGCGCCATCGAGGGCACTTTCTCCGTGCAGGCCAGCGGTCATCAATTCGGCAATGTCGCGGTTTTTGGCGATGGCCATGCGGATCACCGTCCATTGCGCCATCGTGGAATTGTGCTCGTTGCGCTGGAGTGCGCCGGTATTGTGCTTGATCTGTAGACCGACAAAGATCAAAGACACAATCACGGCAACCGAGGCAACAATTTGCGCGAGATAGGATAGTTGTTCGAACGACATAGGTTTCAACTATCAGTAAGTTTGGGCCGATTCAGGCCGAAACCGGACGCGGCTCGGGCGAGCGGCGCGAACCGAGCGCTGCCTTCACAAAATTATTTCCGAGTTCCCACATCGGGCCCGGAAATTTGCGGCATTCTGATAGAACATCGTCGAGGGCGTTGACAAACATATCGACTTCCTTTTCGCCGATAATGAGCGGCGGCAGGATCTTCATCACGTCCATCCCGTGCCCGGCGACTTGCGTCAGGATGCGATGTTTGCTCAGCATCTGGGTCACGACCATTTGCGCGAACAGCACCTTGTCGATCTTGTGCAGGAGTTTCCAAGCCATCTTGAGTTTGAATTCGCTCGGCTCATGAAATTCGATCCCGATCATGAGCCCTTTCCCGCGAACTTCCTTGATAAAGGAATGCTTCGCGCGCAACGCCTCGACCTTCCCAGTGAGCAATGCGCCCATCTTGGCTGAGTTCCCGATTAAATTCTCGTTGTCGATCACTTCGAGCGCGGCCAGCCCGCATGCCATCGCCAGGTTGTTGCGCCCAAATGTCGTTGAATGAACAACGCAGCGGTCCATTCGTGAGAAAGTTTTCTGATAGATCTGGCGCCGCGTCACGATCGC
>Ga0209527_1000117_pt1 | contig 17398 bp, 8 predicted proteins | sample JacPinW_OM2H0_M2_FD_187968 | JGI IMG/M metagenome (GOLD analysis project Ga0209527, IMG submission 187968) | Forest soil microbial communities from Algoma, Ontario, Canada - Jack Pine, Ontario site 1_JW_OM2H0_M2 (SPAdes) (version 2) | ecosystem: Environmental > Terrestrial > Soil > Boreal... | reverse complement strand
GGGGGGCCACATTGCGTATTTCGCGGGCGGCTGCGTGCGGGACATGGTCCGGGGTCTGGTGGCAAAAGATTTCGATATCGCGACTGATGCGACGCCGGACATTGTGCAGAAGATTTTTTCACACACCTACGCGGTTGGCGCGCACTTCGGCGTCGTTGTCGTGGTCGAGAGCGGATTCAATTTCGAAGTCGCGACCTTTCGATCGGACGGCGCGTATCTGGATCATCGTCACCCGGCCGAGGTTCGGTTTTCGTCGCCGGAAGAAGACGCGAAGCGGCGCGACTTCACCATTAACGGCATGTTCTTCGATCCCGAGAAGAACGAATTGATCGATTTCGTCGGCGGCCGCACCGATTTGGAAGCAAAACTTGTTCGAGCAATCGGCGATCCGGCGGCGCGCTTTGTCGAGGACCGGCTGCGAATGTTGCGCGCGGTCCGCTTTGCAACCGTGCTCGATTACAAGATCGACAATCCCACCTGGGACGCATTGGTCGCGAGCGCCGCGTCGATCAATGAGATCAGCGCTGAGCGAATTCGCGAAGAGCTAGTGAAAATTTTTCTTTCGCCCAATCGTGTGCGCGGCTGGGACTTGCTCGATCAGAGCGGATTGCTCCGCACAATTTTGCCGGAGCTCGATGCGATGAAAGGCTGTTTGCAGCCCGAACAATTTCATCCTGAAGGCGACGTCTTTACGCACACCAGGCTGATGCTTGAGCTGCTCCCGGAAGAAGTTTCTGCGCCATTGGTCCTGTCGGTTTTATTGCACGACGTAGCAAAACCGGTCACGGCCACCGTCGACGAAACCGGAAGGATTCGTTTCAACGAGCACGACCGGATCGGTGCGGCCATGACCGAGTCGATCATGGAACGGTTGCGGTTTTCGCGCGCTGAAATCGACGCCGTGGTCGAGATGGTGCGCCAACACATGGTCTTCAAGGACGTGCCGAAGATGCGGGTAGCGAAGCTAAAACGATTCATGGCGCGGCCAACCTTTGAAGAAGAGCTCGAGCTGCACCGGGTCGATTGCGCGAGCAGCCATGGGATAATGGACAACTACGAATTCCTTTTGCAGAAGCGTGAAGAGTTCGCCAACGAACCGATCATTCCGCCGCCGCTCGTCCGCGGTGACGATTTGATCGCATTAGGAATGAAACCGGGGCCGAAGTTCGGGGAAATCCTTGAGGCAGTCGAGACGCGCCAGCTAGAAGGGGCGTTGAAAGATCGACAACAAGCGCTCGACTGGATCAAGAGCGAATATTCAGCGGACGCGAAAGCTAAGAAGACTCGGGGTTCAACGCGTGCGCGTTGAACCCCGGATAAACTCTCCGACCGAAATCAGGGCGGTTACCTTACTTGGACGCCTTGTAGGTGTAGTCCTTGCTAACCCAGGAACCGTTCACCAGAGAACCTAACGTGACATAGATGGTGCGCCCGTCAGTGGGTATTTTATTCACGGTTATGGAATGCGTTGTCACTGTCGAGGAGTTGTAAATATCAGCCTTATGTAGCGAACTGCCTACGAATAGGAAATAGGATGTCGCGCTACCGGCACTCCAGGTGAAAGTCACGCTGGAAGACGTCAAGGTCGATCCGAGTGCCGGGCTAATCATCACACCCGGCCCGTTTCCAGGTGGAGTTGGTGTGGGAGTAGCCGAAGGCGTCGGAGTCGCGATAGGTGTAGCTGTCGGTGTCGCCGTCGGCGCGGGAGTTGGAGTAGGCGTGGCCGTCGGTGCCGGCGTCGGGGTTGGTGTTGCGGTTTGGGTTGGGGTACCGGACGAATTAAAGGCCTTGTAGGTATAGTCCTTGGTAACCCAGGCACCATTCACCTGAGAACCTAATGTGACATGGATGGTACGGCCGTCAGTGGGGATATTATTCACGGTTTTGGAATTCCCCGTCACTGTCCCGGAGTTGTAAATATCGGCGCCGTGTAACGAACTGCCCACGAAGAGAAAATACGAAGTCGCGCTACCAGGACTCCACGTAAATGTCACGGTTGACGACGTAAACGTCGATCCCGGCGGCGGGCTAGTTATAAGACCTGGGCCAGTCGTAGGTGTTGGCGTCGGCGTCGCACTTGGAGTGGCCGTCGGTGTCGGTGTCGGTGTAGGTGTAGGAGCCTGATTTACCGTAATCACCGCTTGCGCGCTGTTAACGTTTTGCATACCGCGCGAATCCGTGACGCTCAGTTGTGCCACATACGTGCACGGCCCGCTGCCACACGCCTGGTTGTGATAATAAGTGTGGGACAGAATCGGAGTGGATTGTGTGACCGAACCTGAACCATCACCAAAGCTGAAGGTGTAGGAAGCGATCGTATCCGCCGGCGGCGCCGTATCCGGATCAGACGAGCCAGAGCCGTCCAGAGTAACACTCAAGGGTTCATTGCCGGAAGTCGGATTCGCCGAGAGCACGGCCAGCGGCGGATTATTCGGCCGTGTGCACACAGACCAGTTTTGGCCGAAGCCACTGCCGTTGACACCGCCATCTGAATCCGGCGCGCGATCCATCGGTCTCAACCACGTTACGGCGCCGGGCGTGCCTTCGCCCGTAATTGTTATGCCATATGGATTTCTCACAGCTGGCGTTAGACCGCTGTCGTCGTAGATTGGAATTGTAGGCTTCCCAACGCCATCCGTCGGCACGTCAACGGTGATAGTTCCGTTGACTCCTGGGTTATACGTACCTGTAGTACTGTTGGAGCTGAGTAGCACATTGTTGTTGGGATCGAACTCTCCCCAGCTATACGTTACTTGGTCACCAGGGATTACGTCAGCTTGTGTCGCATACGTCTTGCCGTTTGGTCCTAACCAAGCGACGAAGTAAGTCGTGAAGCTATTGCCGGGTGACGGTGTGCTGCTCAAGTTCGCCAGCGTCATCGTCGTCGTGATCGTCTTGGTGTCGCTGCTGGCAGAGAACGAAATGGCGGTGATGTCCGCCTGATCGGTCGGCCCTTGCCCGCCCGGGGCCGGATTGATCGCATCGCCTACACTGTCAATGACCACGTTTACACCGCTGCATGAAGTGGCCGGAACCGGCGGCGGAATGGTGACAGCTTTAAGGTCGGTCTCGTTACTGAAAGAACCCGTGCCAGCTGCGTTGATTGCTTGAACTACATAGAAGTAGTCCGTCACCTTAGGATCGGCAGTACGGTCGATGTAGGTGGTCTTAGTAGTAGTTTGACCGATTGGCGTCGCGCCCTCGCTACTAGAAGCCGTGCCGCGGAAGACCTTATAGCCGGTAATGTCTGCACCGCTATTATCCGGAGCTTTCCAAGTGAGATATGATCCAGTGATATCCCTGATTCCGGACAGACACGCCGGTTTCGGAACCAATGCTGCCGTCGTATCTGTGTTTGCGTCGTTGGTGGCGAACAACGTTTTGCCGCCGGACTGGCGCGCTACCCGCTGGTAAGCAACGAAATCGTTCGGCCCTGTTCCGGCAATGCAGCCGGAGCTGACGCAGCCATCGCTGTAGCCGTAGAGAACTCGTCCTTTGTCGTCGACAGTGATTTCGTTGAAGTCGAGTAGATTGCGTTGCAGGTTGCTGCCGCCTCCCTGCCAGATGCCGGTCTTGCTTTGGACTGGATCGTTAGGTGTGGCGTTGACAGTTACCCAGTTCTTACCGCCATCGTACGTTGTGGCGGTAAAGACGTACCATCTGCCCGGGAAACCGAGAGCCTGGTAATCACCGGGGACATCGGTGCCGAGAAATCCGACCGCCGCGCGTCCTGAGCTACCGCCGACTGCTTCGATTTCAGCAGCGTTCGCAATGCCGTGGGTCGCTCCAAGATCGAAATTGTTAGTCCAGGTAATGGTGTTACTGACGGCGTCCAGGTGACCCACTTGCACCCGAGCGTGTCCTTCCGGCGGTTGGCCTTGAGCGACCGGCTCACTGTTTATATAGGAGTAATAAATTGTACTATCGGAATCGATCGCGATCGACGGATCAGCGCCCTGCCTTTGTGAAATAGCTCCCGGTACGGTAAACGTGTGCCAGGTTATGCCGGCGTCGGCACTAAACGCGCCCCCTTGATTTCCGCTGCATTGCGAGACCGGCAGCCAAACTGCGCCATCGGACGCGACGTGAAGGTGGCCGTGTAATCCGCCGCAATTTCCGTTAGGAGCACTCGGTCCTTGTCCAGTGTAGGCCAGGACTGAGGGCCCATAACTAACTCCTAAGTCATCGCTGCGATAACAAGTCGCGGGACCGACGATATCTTGGGAGCAATAGTAAACCGCTTGTCCCTGGTTCACTGGATTTGCGAGCTTGCTCAATAAATCCGGATACGGCCCAGTCCCGATTGTTTCGTGATCGGCTCCGCCATTAGGCGCTGCAATCCCGAACGGAGTCCAGGTGTCACCATCGTTGTCGGTGTAACCATAGACGGCGTTTGCACCAACAGTTGAATTAGAAGCAAAGGTGCGTCCGGTTTTTTGATCAGTCCAAAGGATTGGATCCAAGCCAAAGTTCAGCGTCGCGTTGGACTTGTCTTCCCACAGAGCTTCACAGCACTCGGGTTGCTTTGGTGTTAGAAGTTCCGGTGGAGTTAAACGCCAGATCGGTCCGTCATTCATTGTCATGATGCGACCGCTCTTCGGATTGAATCCAATGTTGAACTCGCCGCTCCTGGCCTTGGCTGATCCCGGCGGTGCGTAAAAGTTCTGGTAACGGGGCTGTCCCGGCGCGGTTGGATCAGCGCTGCCGAAGCTGGGGCTTCCACCGCCGCCTGAGCCCGAGATCAGTTCGGCTGTTACATTAACCGTCTCACCGGTCGGTGTGTAAGGAACGACGACAATCGTGTACTTCTGAATGCCATCCGCGACCGGAATGCTGGTAATTTCAGGATTCGCGCTACTGGCTGACTGATGATCGGCCGCCTGGCTGCCCGTTGTTTTGGTGCAGTCGTTCGGATTGCAGTCGTTTCGCGGATTTTTGTAGATGTAAAGATCGTAGTCCGCCTTGCCATTCGATCCCCCAGTGTCGCTCCAACTCAGGGTGACTTTAATCGAGGCACTTGGATGGGCCGCTGCGTAACCCGCCGGCAGATTCGTCGTCAGCGCGAAGTCGTCGCAGGGTTGGGCGGGATTATTGCACTCGGGGCCGCTATCGACTTGGATGATCGGAGTTGGATTGATCACGAAAAATGGACCAGCCGTATAGGTCACAACAGGCGTGCTCTCTGAGAGGGTGCCGTTAGATGGAGCCGAGGCAAAACTCATCATGGCCAAGAAGCCACTCGCCGCGCAAAGCAGGAATGCGACAAACGCGCGCGGATTAATCGCGCCAGATTGCGAATCAAGATTTGTTTTCATGTTGAGGTAGGAATCGAAATTCGCGTGGAACTGGCCGTATCTTAAAAAGCGTTTCTTCGGCGTTCCCGTTAAGTGAGAGTCGGAGAGTGGTATCGGGAAAATGATTATCTCAAAGTAGAGATCTCGCGTGAGCTTAGTGCTGATAAGCAAAAAGAGATTGCGTGCCGTGTTTGCTTTGACATGGAAGATCGAGTGACGAACATCGAAGAGCCGATGAGAATTTTGATGATCAGCGCCGAAGGCCCGCCCTTGCTGCGGGCCGGCGCGCTCATCGATGTGATGGATGCGTTGCCGCATGAGCTGCGCTCACGCGGACATGAGGTGGCGGTCGTGTTGCCCTACTATCGCGAAATTCGCGATAATCCCGCGTTCAAGGAAGAGGACACCGGGGTCACTGTCGATGTACGGGTAGGCGACAAAACTTACATCGCCGAATATCTGCAGGGCCACAGCCCCAGTGGCGTTCAATTATTTTTTGTTCGATGCGACGAATTTTTTGATCGCGACGGAATGTATGGTGAACACGGAACCACTTACGAGGACAACGCCGCCCGATTTGTTTTTTTCTGCAAAGCAGCCGTGGAATTGGCGCGTCGCCTGACGCCGACGCCGCAGATTTTACACGTTCATGATTGGCCGGCCGCGCTCGTGCCGGTTTATGTGCGAGCGCATCATTTGCCGTTCACGACTGTTCTTACCATCCATCACATCGCCGAGCAGGGCAGCTTTTGGGGACTCGACTTTCGCCTGACTAATCTGCACGAACGCTTCTTCACACTGCGTGGCGTGGAATTTTTCGGCAAACTGAACTTCCTCAAAGCCGGAATTCTTTTCGCCGACAGGGTGACGACCGTGAGCGAGCGGCACAAACGCGAGATCCAAACGCCAGAGTTCGGTTGTGGTCTTGACGTAGTGTTGCGTGAAAATGCACACAAACTGAGCGCCATTCTGCACGGCGCTGATTACACCCGCTGGAATCCCGAAACCGACAAGCTGCTTCCGGCTAATTACACGCCAGACGAACTGTGGGGAAAACAGCTCTGCCGCGACGCGCTCCTAAATGGTTTGCGATTGAATCCCGAGCCGCGCGGCCCGGTGTTTGGAATGGTCACGCGCGTCGTCGGCGAAAAAGGGTTCGATATCCTCGTGCCGTTGCTCGATCGACTTCTGACTGACGACGTGCGGCTGATTATTTTGGGCGAGGGAGATCCAACCTATGAAACGGCGCTCGCCGTCGCCATGCGAAAGTTTCCAGCAAAATTTGCCTACCGAAAAACCTACGACGAAAAAAGTGCACACGTGATCGAAGCGGGAATGGACATCAGTTTGATCCCATCCCGCTTCGAGCCGGCCGGTTTGAGCGCAATGTACGGTTTGAAATACGGCGCGCTTCCGGTCGCGCGTGCCACCGGCGGAATCCAGGAAATCATCGAGGACTACGATCCAACTACCGACGGCGGCTACGGATTTCTCTGTTACGAGTATTCGACCGAAGCCTTTTGGGACGCGATCAAGCGTGCGCGAGAGATTTTTCGCGATCGCGAGCTATGGGGAAAACTGATGGAGCGCGCGATGGCGCGAAATTTCTCCTGGGCGGCCGCCGCGCAGCGTTACGAGCAGCTTTACAACGAACTCGCCGGTCAAGACGAAGAGGCGGCAGCGTAGATGCTTGGCCGCGCCGTAGGTCCGAGCCTGACTGGCACCAGGCGAAGGCGGGTTATCTATCGGCCGCGAATAAATGTCGGACACCGCCGTCAAATGTCTGCCGCGGAGTCGGCAAATCACTCTAACTTATGCTACCTCAGAACGCGCTTGCCCGGGAGGCGACTAGTTCTTGCAATCCCGAAACCTTTGGTTTCTCCTCAGCCCTCCCAGGTTTTGATGTCGTGACCCGCACATTTTCACTACTCCGGCCTTGGTCGGCGGGACTTCTCTTGACCCTTACCCAACTGGTCGTCGCCGTCTTTTTGTTGGCGCCCGAAGGCCCCCTTTCCTATCGCTACACAAGCTTGGTCCAGCACGACGGTTACTGGTTCGCCAACATCATCGACCGCGGCTATCAGACGATCGTTCCGCCCATCAATCACAAGGTGATGGAAGTCTCTAACGTTGCCTTCTTTCCAGCTTATCCGGCGCTGGCCAGTTTGGTGCGCTCCGTTTTTCGCGTTGAGAGTGAGACGGCGCTCCTCATCACCGCGCAGCTCGCTGCCTGGGGTTTTTGGACTTACTTTTTCCTTTTCTGCGAGCGCTGGAAACTCTCCTCAACGCTGCGTTTTTTTGGCGCACTGGCGATCGGCGCTCATCCGGCGGCGTTTTTTCTAATTGCGGGTTATTCTGAATCGCTCTTTTTGATGGCACTCATCGGTTTTATCTACTGGAGCAGTTCCGAAGGCCGTGCCGCGAAAATTTTGGCCGCATTCCACGGGATCGCGATGTCGGCAACGCGAATTGTCGGCGTGCCATGCGCTGCATTTCCAGTCGTGCGCGATGTTTTTAGGAAAGGATGGAGCGCACTACGCGATCCCCGGAATTGGCTTCGTAATTATGGAAGTGCAGTCGCGGTGATGATTGCCGCCATCTTCGGTGCGATCTTTTTCTTTCTCTACTGCCAATGGCGCTGGGGCCGTTGGGACATGTACATGCTCACCCAATCGGCCGGTTGGAACATAGAGCCGGATTATTTGGCGGTATTTCGTCCGTCAAATTATCGCTGGCTCTTTCCAGTGCTGAACGATCCGACGCAAATGAGCCAAATGTCGATGACGTTTGGCGCGTTACTCCTAATCGCCATCGCCATTGTCGAATTAATCCCTGCAATCCGCCGCTCCACCGAATGGACCACTCGCATTGGCATCTACTTTTGCGCTGCGCTCATTTACTACATCTCCGTCAGCGGGGTCGCCTCCCTAGAGATGGAAAGCATGCTCCGCTACGAGTTCTGCGTGCACGCGCTAATCGTGCTCGCTTTTTTGCATTTTTTGCGTCAATTTCGCGTCCCGCCGCCGTTACTACGCGTCTTTGGGATCGCCGTCGCGGTGTTAATCAGCGCCCTCGGGCTGAGCGTGCAGGGTTGGTATGTTTGGAATTTTACCCGCGGGAACTGGGTGGCCTAACGAAAAATGAAAACAACTGTCGCGATAATCGGAGCTGGACCGGCGGGATTGACCGCCGCGTATCTGCTTTCGAAAAACAAGGTCGACGTTGTCGTGCTCGAAGCGGACCCGGTCTACGTCGGAGGAATTTCACGCACCAGCACCTACAAAGGTTTCCATTTCGACATTGGCGGTCATCGCTTTTTCTCCAAGTCGAAAGCGGTCGAAGATCTCTGGACGGAGATTTTGCCTAACGACATGCTGCAGCGCCCGCGCTCATCCAAGATTTACTACGGCGGCAAATTTTTCACCTACCCGCTTAAGCCGTTCGAAGCGCTGATCAAACTCGGCATCGTAAGATCGACAATCTGCGTGTTGTCCTGGCTCAAGGCGCGAGTATTTCCGGTGCGCCACCCGCGAAACTTCGAGGAGTGGGTCGGCAATCAATTCGGCAAACGCCTCTTCAACATTTTCTTCAAGAGCTACACCGAAAAAGTGTGGGGGATGAGCTGCAAAGAAATCTCGGCGGATTGGGCCGCGCAACGCATCCGCGGCCTATCACTGGGCAGCGCGATCAAGAATGCGCTCTTACCGCAACGTTCCTCGAATGGCGACCGCACCAAGGTCATCAAAACCCTGATCAATTCTTTCCGGTATCCGCGCAAAGGCCCGGGCATGATGTGGGAAGCGTGCGCGGATAAAGTGAAAACGATGGGCGGCAAAGTCGAAATGAGCGCGCGCGTGAACGGCTGCGCTTACGACGCAGCAAGAGCGACATGGACCGTTCAATTCAAAGACCGCGACGGAAATCTCCAGTCGGTCGAATCGGAACACGTGATTTCCTCGGCGCCGATGCGCGAATTGGTTTGCGGGATTCGCCCGGGAGTTTCCGACCGCGCCCGGCGCGCGGCCGAAAGTCTGAAGTACCGCGATTTTTTGACGGTCATGCTCATTCTGAAAGAGCGGAATAAGTTTTCGGACAACTGGATCTACATCCACGATCCACGAGTCAAAGTCGGCCGCGTCCAAAATTTCAAATCCTGGTCGCCCGAGATGGTTCCGGATCCGGACAAAGCTTGTTACGGCTTGGAATACTTTTGCTTCGAAGGCGACGGTCTTTGGGAATCCAAAGACGAAGATTTGATCGAGCTGGCGAAACGCGAGTTGATCCAAATCGGTCTCTCGCAAGAAGGCGACGTGGTCGATGGAACCGTCGTTCGCCAGAAAAAAGCGTATCCGGTTTACGATGACGACTATGCGCGTCACGTTGCGACGGTTCGGCAGGAACTCGACACGCGTTATCCGAATCTGCACCTTGTCGGTCGCAATGGGATGCACAAATACAACAATCAGGACCACGCCATGATGACGGCGATGTTGTGCGTCGAAAATATTTTGGCCGACGCGAAGCTGTACGATCTTTGGCAGGTCAACGCCGACGCGGAATATCACGAACAAGGCGACGAAGTCTCCGACGAAAAGAATGGTTCCGCGTTGCGACTTGTTCCAACTCGAGTCGACCGCGAACCCGAGCTCGCATCGGAAACCTAAGTTACGGCGAACTCTTCGATCGGCGGACAGGAGCAGAATAGATTCCGGTCGCCGTAAACGTTGTCGATCCTCGCGACGGACGGCCAGAATTTATGTTCCCGTGTCCACGGCGCGGGAAACGCGGCCTGCTCACGCGAGTAAGCGCGGTCCCATTTTTCAGAAGCAATCTGCCGCGCGGTGTGCGGCGCGTTTTTGAGCAGATTGTTTTTCCGATTCGCCTTTCCATTCGCGATCGCATCGATTTCTTTGCGAATTGAAATCATCGCATCGCAAAAACGATCAAGTTCGTCTTTCGATTCGCTCTCGGTCGGCTCGATCATCATCGTGCCAGCGACTGGCCAGGAAACGGTCGGGGCGTGAAATCCGTAATCCATCAAACGTTTCGCAGCGTCTTCGACTTCGATGCCCGCGTTTTTCCATTGGCGAAGATCGATAATGCACTCGTGCGCCACGAGTCCGCGTTTGCCTTTGAATAAAACCGGAAAATGCGGATCGAGACGCTTCGCGATGTAATTCGCATTCAGAATCGCGATCTCGCTCGCGCGTTTCAAACCCTCTGGGCCCATCATGCGGATGTACATCCACGAGATAGTGAGAATGCTGGCGCTGCCGTAAGGCGCCTGCGCCACCGGACCAACGGGTTTGTTCAGATCGACATCTGGATTCAACGACGCCGTCGCCGGCAAGAATGGGACGAGATGTTTCGCCACGCCGATCGGTCCGACACCGGGACCGCCGCCGCCGTGTGGAATGCAAAACGTTTTGTGCAAATTCAAATGACAAACGTCGGCGCCGTAATCGCCGGGGCGGCAAAGCCCGCACTGCGCGTTCATGTTCGCACCGTCCATGTAAACCTGGCCGCCGTGTTTGTGCACAATCTCGCAAATCTCGCGGATAGTCGGTTCGAAAACGCCGTGCGTGCTGGGATAAGTCACCATCAGCGCTGCGAGATCGCGCGCGTGCGCGTCGGCTTTGGCGCGCAGATCAGCCAGATCAATATCACCATCTTTCAATGTCGCGACTGCAACAACTTTCAATCCGGCCATGACCGCACTCGCTGGATTGGTTCCGTGCGCGGAAGTTGGGATTAAACAAACGTTACGATGCGCTTCATTCCGCGACGCGTGATATTCCCTGATCGCGAGCAAACCGGCGTACTCGCCTTGTGAGCCCGCATTCGGTTGCAACGAAACCGCGGCGAAGCCGGTGATCTCGGCGAGCCATTCCTCCAATTGCTGGCACATCTCGGTATAGCCGGTCGTTTGATCGTCAGGCGCGAACGGATGCAGTTTCGCGAATTCCGGCCAAGAGATCGGAAACATTTCGGCAGTCGCGTTCAGTTTCATCGTGCACGAGCCGAGTGGAATCATCGAATGGCAGAGCGACAGGTCACGCGACTCGAGTTTTTTCAAGTAACGCAGCATCTCCGTCTCGGTGTCGTGCGTGTTGAAGATCGGATGGGTTAGGAATTCCGAATTGCGGACCGCGAGTTTTGGAATGCGAACGGGCGACTCGCCAAGGTCGCCATCAGCAAGATCGCGGACAGGCGTGCCGCGAAAGATCGACATCAACATTTCGATGTCGGGATTCGTGATCGTTTCGTCTAACGAAATGCCGACCGCGTTTCCTCCGAGCGCCCGCAGATTGCAGCCTGCTTTTGCGGCGTGCTCGATCAGTGTGCCGCTCGATTCGACTTCCACCCGGATCGTGTCGAAAAAGTTTTCGTGGGTGGTTTTTAATCCGAGGGTGCGAAGACCGTCAGCCAGTTGACTCGTTAGGCGATGAACTCGCTCGGCGATTGCGCGCAAACCGCGCGGCCCGTGATAGACCGCGTACATCGACGCAATCACGGCGAGAAGAACTTGTGCCGTGCAAATGTTGCTGGTCGCTTTGTCGCGGCGGATATGTTGCTCCCGCGTTTGCAGTGCGAGTCGATAGGCAGGCCGGCCTTCAGCGTCGTGGGAAACACCAACGAGACGGCCGGGCATATGCCGTTTGTATTGATCGCGCGTAGCGAAGTAGGCGGCGTGCGGACCGCCAAAACCGAGCGGAACACCAAAGCGCTGCGTGTTGCCGACTGCAACGTCGGCGCCGAATTCGCCCGGCGGTTTTAACAATGTGAGCGCGAGAATGTCCGCCGCGACTACAACGAGCGCGCCTGCTGCGTGCGCTTGTTTAACTAGCTTCGTGTAATCGTAAATCGCGCCATCAGTCGCCGGATACTGCACGAGCACACCAAAAACCGAGTCGTCGAATTTAAAGCGCGAGTGATTATCGATCCCAACTTCAATTCCAAGCGGCTTTGCGCGGGTGCGAACGACTTCGATCGTCTCCGGATGGCAATCATCAGCGACAAAGAAAGTTTTTCGGTCAGGAACGGCGGCGTGACAAAGCGTCATCGCTTCGGCCGCCGCGGTGGCTTCGTCGAGCATCGACGCGTTGGCAATGTCGAGCTTGGTAAGATCGACAACCATTGTTTGAAAATTGAGGAGCGCTTCGAGGCGACCTTGCGCGAGCTCGGCTTGATACGGCGTGTAAGCGGTGTACCAGCCGGGATTTTCGAGAATGTTCCGCTGAATCAGCGGCGGTGTGATGCAATCCGAATAGCCGGCCCCAATAAAAGATTTCGCAATTTTATTTTTCTTCGAGATCGCGCGGAGCTCGGCGAGCGCTTCGTTTTCCGACTTCGCTTCCGGCAAATTTAATTCTCGATCCAGCCGGATGTTTTTTGGAACGGTCGCGTCAATCAATGCATCGAGGTCGTCAAACCCGAGCGAACGCAACATCTCCGCGGCTTCGTCTTCGTTTGGGCCGATATGCCGCCGCGCGAAGTCCGGGCCGGACTGAGAATTGTCGATCTCCTCTTCGCGCGCATGCATCCGACAGACTACGGAACGCGTCTAACTTTTCAATGCGGGACGGCGGTCGTGAAGCGCCGCGAGAAGGTTATTTTGCGTCGTAAGTGTCGACGCCTTGGGCTTTCAAGTGTGCGCGAAGTTGCGCGAAATGCTCGTGGTTTCGCGTTTCAACCGTGCAAAGCACAGTGACGGTTGAAACATCCGAGCTGGCGAACGCGCGATCGTGCACCACTTCTTTAATGCTCGCGCCGGTTGCCGCGATTTGTTTGGCGAGATCGGCCAGTCCGCCGGGGCGGTCACTGATGACCGCGGTGAATCGGCACAAGCGCCCGTCGGCAACCAGGCCGCGCTCAATCACGCGGCTGAGAATGTTTGGGTCGATGTTCCCGCCGCATAAAAGAAGAACAACACGTTTGCCCGCGAGGTCTAACAGTTTACCGGACAGCACAGCAGCCAGGGGAGTGGCGGCTGCACCTTCCACCACGGTTTTCTGAAGCTCGATCAATCGGAGAATGGCGATCGCGATTTGTTCTTCGGTGACGGTGACCGTTTGATCGACATGTTTGCGCGCGATCGCAAACGCATTCGCGCCAACTTGCGGAATGGCGAGGCCGTCAGCGAGTGTTGGGTGCAATGCGATTTTAGTCGGTTTGCTCGCTTCCAGCGCCGCGGCAAAACTGGCGACGTTCTCAGCTTCAACTGCGATGACTTTCGTTTGCGGTCGCAACGTTTTGACCGCCAGCGAAACGCCGGCGACTAAACCGGAGCCGCCGACCGGAACGATGACGGCATCGACATCCTTCACCTGGTCGATGATCTCGATTCCCATCGTGCCCTGCCCGGCGATGATGGCGGGATCGTCGTAACCGTCGATGTAAGCGAGGCCTTTTTCGTCCGCGATCTTATCCGCACGCGCTTTTGCTTCCGCGAAATCTTTGCCGTGCAAAACGACATTCGCGCCGAGCATCTGGCAATTGCTCACTTTGATGAGCGGCGCGTATTGCGGCATCACGACCGTTGCCGGGATGCCGAGAAGTTTTCCTTGATAAGCGAGCGCCTGAGCATGGTTCCCCGCGGAGGCAGCGATCACGCCGCGTTTTTTTTGGTCGACTGAAAGCTTGCCAAGGGCGTTGCGCGCACCGCGTTCTTTAAAACTTCCGGTCCGCTGCAAATTGTCGAGCTTGCAGAAAATTTGCATGCCGGTGACTTCGCTGAGCGGAATCGATGGAAGGCAGGGCGAATAAAAAACGGCGCCAGCGATGCGCTCGCGCGCGGCTTTGATGTCTTTGAACGTGATCAAGCGCTGACAATTTGGGCGCAAGACCGACAATCGACAACTGTCGCGAACTGAGATGGACGCCGCGACGGCGGACACCGCAGATTAACTGTCTAGCGTTTCGCGAACTTTGGCGGCGAGTTGCTCCGTGTCGAAAGGCTTTGGCAGGAAAAACATTTCCGGTTCGCAGCGGTCGCTTGGTTGAAGCGATTCTTCAAGATATCCGGAGATAAAAAGAACTTTGATATCGGGATGAGCCGCGCGCAGTGCATCGGCGAAACGGCGTCCGCTCATTTGCGGCATCACCAGATCGGTGAGAAGGAGGTCGACTTTTCGGCCGCCGTTTTCACTGAGCAAACGCTGAGCGTCGTCGCCGTTGGCCGCTTCGATTACCTGGTAACCGAGACCGCGGAGCATGCGCACGGAAATGTGACGGACACTAATGTCGTCTTCGAGAACAAGAATGGTTTCGGTGCCGCCGCGCGGTTTCTTGCCACTTGGTTTTTTGTATGAGGGCGGAGGCGGCGCCGGCACCCGTGGGAGATAAATCTCGACGACGGTGCCTTTACCCGCTTCGCTCTCGACGCGCAGATGTCCGCCGTTTTGATGGACAATGCCATAACAGGTTGCGAGTCCGAGACCGCTTCTCGCCTGATCGGCTTTGGTCGTGAAGAATGGCTCAAAGAGATGGGCTTTGACCTGTTCGCTCATTCCGGTGCCCGTGTCGGCAATCTTAATCAGAGCGTAGTGGCCAGGGACGAAGTCGTCGCAGTGAAAGGGCGATTCGGTTTCCCTGGTTAGATCGACAATCGCCGTCTCAAGCGTTAACTGGCCGCCTTTGGGCATCGCATCGCGAGCGTTGACAGCCAGATTGAGAATGATTTGCGTAATCTGGCTTGGATCTACCTTGATGTGCGCGCCTTCCTTCTCGTGGTGGTAATGGCAAACAACGGAAATATTTTCACCGATGAGCCGAAGTAATGAGCGTTCGAGGTTTGTGATGATGGAATTGACTTCCACGATTACGGCTTCGCGCGGTTGTCTGCGACTGAAAGCGAGAAGTTGCTGAGTCAACGCGGACGCGCGCGCGGCCGCGGCGCGAATTTCGGCGACGTGATCGGCAAGATGTCCTTTGATCTGGCGTTCGTGGAGCAGCAAATCGCCGTAACCGAGAATAGTGGTGAGAAAATTATTGAAATCGTGCGCGACGCCGCCGGCCAGTTGGCCGAAGGCTTCCATTCTTTGCGAGCGGCAAAGCTGGTCTTGAAGCTGTTTTCGTGCGGTGACGTCCATGAGAGAACCGATCAGGCGCTCGGCCGTGCCGTCGGCCGCATGCAAAATCAGCGCACGTTCCAGAACATTAATGTAAGTCCCATCGGCGCGGCGGAAACGATATTCGCCGCTCCAATGATCGGACGACTCAGCTAACACGTCGCGAATCGACGAAGCGACGCGGGCGCGATCACTGGGATGAAGATTCTTTTGCCAGAAGCCGATGTCGTTGCACTCGGCGGATGATGCGTCGTATCCGAGAAGAGATTTCAGGCCCTGCGGCCACAAGAGCCGGTCGCTTTTTACATCCCAATCCCGAAGTGCATCGTTCGTAGCCCGGGCAACAATCGCAAAATAATCATCACGCGGTGCTGAATGACTTTCAGACAGGATGTTAACGGTTTTACTTTCATCGGAGAATTGCTCGAGACGGGTTGCGACGAACCGATCGAGCGAAGGCGTTTGAATCGGCGTTTCTGCAATCTGTTTTCCTTCGTCCAATCGCATGCGTCACAACAATCAAAAGCCAAATTATAAAGAGCTAGTTCCATGCCTTTGAAACTTTGTCCGCGGGCGCGGACGCGCGCTCATCTGTAAAGCGCGATTCGGGTGACGAATTACCTATTTCTGCCTGGCCGGTAGCGCCGCGACCGAAAGCGTAGCGACGCTGAGATCGCGTCCGTGTTCGTGCAATTTACTGAGACTTGAATTAATCGCTGCCGCGAGGACCGAAGTGCGGAATGGATCTGAGATTTGGGCCGAATCCTGGCGCTGCCCGTCGACCCGGAACGAAAGCCGAACAAACTTTGTCTCTACGCCCAAGATCGACAATTTAAAGAGGCGCTTGTGAGCGAAAGGGACGATCCCGTCCACTTCGGTCCATTTCGGACTATCCGCGGGAAGAGGCGAATCGGAAACTGCGATACGAAGTTCACCGCAGGCAGCAGCGTTTTCATTTAGAAAGGTGAACCGGTCTCGCGGCGAATTGTTTGGCAATTCGATGATGAACGTCGTTTCGCCTTCCCTGAGCACACAGCTGATGGTGTCATTATCGACGAAGGCGGCGGTTGGTTTGTGGGGTGCCGGATGCGCGGCGGTTAAGGAGGAAAATTGCCCGTCCGGAGCGATATATTCGATTTGCGTGCTATTCTTTGTCGGACCGCCCGCATAGCAATAGTGATTTGTAGCGAGAAATCCGACAAGAGCGAGCGCTGAGAGACGACGGGAAATCTTGGCCCAGCTGGGTTTAATTTGCCACGAACCGGAACGCATGTGAGCACTAGCAGCTTAGAGCGGGCCAAGTGCGAAAATTTCGGGGCTAAGTCGCGACCGCACCGAGATTCCCGACTCTGCCGTCTTTTTTTCATTAAAGCGGGTAAAAAGATTCTGCCGATTTCGCTTGCCTAGGCTAGGTGTTTTCTCGTAAAAGAGACGTCCCGAGAAACTGATAACTAGAGAAGGAAATTACGATCTTGAACCGAAGAAGGCATTTCGAACGGACGCGTCTCAACGGCTTGGGATTTGTGAATTACCGATAGTGGTACTACAACTGCTTAAACCTTAACCTGATCAACTTGCCTATGAGTCGTCGTCGTGCTGTCTCCTTACACCGCGATCAGTTTCGGAAATCGGTCACGCTTTTGTTCGTGATGTCGATGCTGGTCGGCATCGGAGGTGTTTTTGCGCAGGACGCGGTGCGTCCGTCATTGGCTGGTCAGGCGGCGTCCGACGCCAGACAGCAGGATGTTTCACGCATTCCATACAATTTGCTGCTCGGGCCTGTTCGGTTACGGGTCGGTGCGACCGTCGGAGCGGAGTACAATGACAACGTCACTTACGCCGAAACAAACACGCAGGATGATTTTATTATCACGCCGAACGTGACCCTCGACGCGATCTGGCCAATTACCCAGCTCAATACTCTGCGCCTCGATCTTGGCGTCGGGTACAGCTTCTACCTCGATCATTCGAGCTACAACACCGACACGATTTTAATCGCGCCAAAATCACAGATCGCCTTCGATATTTTCGTCG
>Ga0209527_1000116_pt1 | contig 17449 bp, 18 predicted proteins | sample JacPinW_OM2H0_M2_FD_187968 | JGI IMG/M metagenome (GOLD analysis project Ga0209527, IMG submission 187968) | Forest soil microbial communities from Algoma, Ontario, Canada - Jack Pine, Ontario site 1_JW_OM2H0_M2 (SPAdes) (version 2) | ecosystem: Environmental > Terrestrial > Soil > Boreal... | reverse complement strand
GCATCCACCATAATGAGCAGCTCCATGAGGTGCTGATTGGTAGGCGGGGAGGTCGGTTGAATGATGAACACATCACGGCCCCGGATATTTTCTTCAATCTTTACGTAGGTTTCACCATCGGGAAACGAGCTGATATGCGCCTGACCGAGGGGCACCCCGATGTAGTCGCAAATGCGTTGGGCCAACTCGCGATTGGCTGAGCCGCTAAAAACTTTCATCTCGGGCTGGAGCGCGAACATGATCGAGGGCAGCTACCTTAGGCGGGCTCCCGTGGAGTTGGCAAACGGAGATTCAACCAGCCCGCCCCGAGTCTTGTGGCGAATTTGATCGGCTCAATTGCGAAGCCGCAGCGACGCGACGATTTTAGTCCCGGAACGAACTTTGCCAAGCGGCGGGAAACTTAAGATAGTCCCTGACAAAGCAACTCCTTGATTGCCACCCAGGTTACTTTGCTATGTCGTTGGATCAAAACGATCTACACTCTTCCCGATGCGGTACGCGCGGGCTGATCGGACTCTGGCGGCTGTTTGATTGGTGCGACGATATCGAGCTTCAATCCAGACGATACGGCTGCCTCTTGCTTACCGCGCCGTTTTTGCAGCAGATCCAGCTGCTGGCGCGTTTTGCTCTTGTTCGTGCAATGGGTGACGACCGTTTCGTCGGTAACCAGATCCTGCTCCCGCGCTCTTAAGAGGGACTGATCAAAAGTATGCCAGCCTAATGGCGAAGAAGCTTCGATAATATCGTTAAAGGTCTTGCTTTCCGATTCGCCATAACGAATAACCTCGCGCGTCCGTAGGTTACTTCCCAGGATTTCGGTGACGAGTAATCGTCCGCCATCGACTTTGCTGACGAGCCGCTGATTCACGACATAGCGCAGCGTCCCCGACAGCCGCTGACGGACTTGTTCCTCTTCGTCCCGGCGAAAAAAACCGACTATGCGGCTGATTGTTTGGCCGGCGTTCACCGTGTGCAGCGTACTAAAGACAAGATGGCCTGTTTCGGACGCTGTCATCGCTATTTCCATCGTTTCCCGGTCGCGGATCTCCCCCACGAGGATGACCTTTGGCGCCTGGCGCAGAGCCACCCGCAATCCGTCGGCAAAACTTGGAAAATCCTTTCCCAGCTCGCGTTGGCTAATCGCGGCGCAGCCATGGGGATGTAGAAACTCTATCGGGTCTTCCAGAGTTAGGATGTGAAACGGTTCGGTCTGGTTTAGCTCGTTAATCATCGCTGCCAGGGTCGTGGTCTTGCCACTACCCGCTGCTCCCGTAATCAGAACAATTCCATGCTTTTCCCTAATAATTTCCCGAAAGATTGGCGGCAACCCTAGTTTTTCGAGCGTGGGAATTGCCGATGGAAACCTTCGCATAACGATTGCGCGTCGACCATTTTGTTTGTAGATGTTCACTCGCAACCGCACGACGCCTTCAACTTCGTAGCTGCAATCGCATGAACCAGTTGCCGCGAGAGACGCCAGAAATCTTTCGTTACCGCCGATGATATGGTCGGCGACGTCTTGGATTAGATCCGAGGTGAGCACCGACCCCGGCGGATCAAGCGGAAATTCACGTAATCGCCCATAGGCGTCGACAAGAGGTGCCTTGCCTTCGATGAAGAGAAGGTCGGAGATTCCCTTTTCACTTTGGACCATCGCGGCGAGAAGGCCATCAACCGTTTTCTTGTCCATCGCGTGAGATGTACAACAGCTAGGACTGTGCCCCCGGAGCCATTCCCGACAGTTATCGGCGCATCGGACATTTCCCTCCAACCGCTCATGACTTGCACCCAACGTACCGAGGGCAATCCGAGTTTGCCAACCCGCGCGCTTCGAGTCATACTACCGCCCTAGATTTCTCCTCAGAAATTTCATGACCGCTGACGCCATCCGAGTAGACCGGCCCACCACCAACTCGAAGCTGTTTGCCCACACCCGTTGGGATGCCATCCCTGTAGGCGCGAGCCTTTTCCATCTCGCCTATTTCTTTGCTCTCTTCTTCCTTTTCCCGCGCACTCCGCTCTGGATCATGCTCGTTCTGGGATTCGTTTACGCTCTCATGGTCAATGCCAACATCAACGGCATCGGACATAACTTCATTCACAATCCTTTTTTCCGTTCCCAACTTCTGAATCGCCTTTTTGGCATCGTTCAATCGGTCGCCTGCTGCTTCTCGCAGACCTATTACAACGCCGTTCACATGCAGCACCACAAAGGCAACGCCGATCGGCCCGACGGCCACGGCGAAACCATCGACTGGATCTCCATTTACAAACACGGTCATGACGGCGAAGCCGAAAATCCGTGGAGCTATGTATTTCTCAGCTTCTTTCGGGATGACGTGGGTGCGATTCGTCAAGAGCTGCGCAAGCGCGACAATCGCGATCTATTTTGGGGAAACATCGAGTTAGCGACGTTTGCCACCACGCTCCTTGTCCTGTTCTTTTTTAACTGGCGCTACGTTCTCTTCTTTCTGCCGTTTTTCTATCTCGGCCACTGCTTCAGCTACCTGAATGGTTACTATCGCCATTATGGCGCCAATCCGGACAAACCGGTGGCCTGGGGCGTGAGCAGTTACGGCAAGATTTACAACTGGCTCTTTTTCTACAACGGCTACCACGCCGAACATCATTTCCGCCCGAAAGTGCATTGGACGAAAATGGAAGCATTCCACCAAAGCATCGCCGACCTGCAGAAAGAGGAAGGTGTTCGCACGATCAAACGTGCGCACATGCTTGGCTTTTTGGACCCCGACCTGCCCAAACGCGGCGGAGGTGGATCGGCCGCTCCGCGGGCGATGTCAGGACAAATGGCGGCTTCGCCGCCGAATTTCTAGCATCGAGCAAGGGACTGCTCGATCCACCAAATCATTTCGCGAAACTCGCGCGCAATTTTTCTTTCTTGGTTTCGCAATCTTCCTGCAATCGCTTGATGTCACTCGCTAGTTGCTTTTCAAGCGATTCCACTTCTTCCAATTTTCCAGCGCTTAGCGCCTTTTGAATTTCGCCTTTGAGAAAAAGTTGTTTCTCGGCGATCCGCGCTTTGAAGGTGGAATCGACCTCCGCGAGCTGTTTCTTCTGGTCGTCGGTCAGTTTGACGATCGGCTGATCTTTGGCCAGTCGCTCCATTGCCAGCTCATAAGCCGATTTCACTCCGTACTCTTGCCCCCGCCCGTAAGATCGACAAGGTAGAAGATCGACCATGAAAGTCCGGCTTCTCAGCATCGATTTCGACGGCACGCTCGTCTCGCGCGTAAGCGAACCGGTCCTGGACGAGCACTGCATGCAACTGATCCGTGATTTGCAAAGCGGCGGCGCCCTTTTCGCTATCAACACCGGCCGTTCGGTCGATCTGCTGGAATCCGGTCTGACCGATTTCGAATTTCCGCTACGTCCCGATTTTATTTTAACGACTGAGCGCGAAGTTTTCCGTCCGGGGACCAATGGCGAAAAATGGGAGCCGTTCGGCAATTGGAACGAGCAGTGCGCGCGCGATCACGCCGAATTGTTTTTGTCCGCCCAATCAATTCTGGCTGAAGTCGTCGATTTCGTGACCCAGAAGACCAAAGCTCAGCTGATTTATCACTCCCAGGGGCTGGAAGGCTTGCGGGCAGAGAGCGACCAAGAAATGGACCGCATCGTTGAGTTCATCGAAGTGACGCGTGGGAAAGAGCCGAAGTTCAATTATCAGCGCAACACGATTTATCTTCGTTTTTGTCACGCCGATTACCACAAAGGCGCGGCCCTGGCCGAGCTCGCGCGTTTGATCGACATCCCGCGCGAGAACATTTTCGCCGCGGGCGATCATCACAACGATATCTCAATGCTCGACGGCCAGGTCGCGGCCATGCCGGCGTGCCCGGCGAATGCGATTGAAGAAGTGAAAACAACGGTGCGCGAAGCGGGCGGATACGTCGCCCGGCGCCAACACGGCGCCGGTGTGCACGAAGCGCTCGAACATTTTCTTCTGTAGCGGCGCTCTGTGAGCGTCGCATGAATTCCTCCGGCGGTCATAGACCGCCGCTACAGCTCCGCGGTCGCCAGCGCGATCGGCGCGTCGGCCTCGACTTTTCCGGCGAAGCGATTCGTCATGTAAGTCAGGAGCAAGACCCAAAACGAAAGCGCGAGTCCGAACAACGGAAATTGCAACGCGAGCGGCAACGAATAGATGATCGCCATCAACGGAATCCAGACTGCCCAGGTCGCGAGCAATGTCGGAAATATTTTGTCGCGATAATGCGGCCAGGTGAAGAGATCCCGCAACGGCTGCATCGAGATCCCGCTGTTTTTCCATTCGTAAGTCAGCACACCGAAGGGCGCGGCGAACAAAACGTTGTAGCCAAACTGGTCGATGCAGATTTTTCCAAGCACCACCGGCAGCGTCGCGACGTCGCCCAACCAACGCGCTTCCGCGCGATAGAGGAGATCGACCAGTGATCCGTCAAATCCCCAAACCGGAATCGTGAAGGCCAGGTTGCGCAGGTTGGCAACGCGCGGCACGCCGCGCTGAAAAAACAGGACGAGGAAAATTTCCGGAAGAATAGCTCCGGCAAAAACCGAGGCGCAAACGACGAACACCAAACCGTGCGCGCGTTTGAATTCGGCGAGGTTACGCAATGCATCGGCAATCGTCGAGTTCGCGTAAAACGCGATCGCCAGCGCGAGCATCATCACCTGAATGATGAGGGCCGGTTTCGCGTTTGCTTGGGCCGCTTCCCAGCCGATCATGAGCGGCGTTCGGGATTTTGGCATCGCCGCAAATCTTCAGCGGTCAGCCGAAACGGCGCTTCACCACTTCACGCTGGCGTTCGGACCCGCGCCAGCCCCCGGCTGCAGGCGGCTTTCTTCTTCGCTACGTTTCTCGCCCGGGACGGGATCGCCACTGGCAGCGGTGGTGCTAGTCGATGCGCAACCGCTGAACCCGCAAATGGCGGCCGTTAGAATGGCTAACATCAAAAGATACTTCATTCGCCGCGAAACCTAATCAACGCCGGCCTTTTCTCCACAAAAATTGTGTGCCTCCGCGGGATTGCTGGGAACGACCAACGCCGTAACTTTCGTCGTGGCCAGGAACACAAAGATCGACATCAAGTCGCTCCAGTTTGACGAACTCGAGGGCAAGGTCCGTGAATTCGGCGAGCCACTTTATCGAGCGCGGCAGATGGGAGACTGGCTCTACCAGAAGCGCATCCAGTCGTTCGATGAAATGACCGATTTACCGCAGGAATTTCGAAAACGCCTCGCGGAGCAGTTCGACTTCAGCAGAATCGAGATCGTCCGCGTGCTCGGTTCGCACGACACCACGCGCAAATTTCTCTTTCGCTTAAATGACGAAAGCTTGATCGAAACCGTTTTAATCCCGGCGTCGCCCGCGCTTTATGGATCTCGCTCCGACCGACGGACGATTTGCATTTCCACCCAAGTCGGCTGCGCTTATGGCTGTAAATTTTGCGCGAGCGGTTTGGAAGGATTCAGCCGGAATCTGAAACCGAACGAAATTGTCGATCAAATCATCGCGGTCGAGCGCACGACCGGAGAAAAGATCGACAATATCGTGTTCATGGGAATGGGCGAGCCGTTGGCAAATCTCGAAAACGTGATGGGCGCCATTCGGATTATCAATGCGCCGTGGGGGCTGGGGATCGGCGCGCGCCACATTACCGTCTCGACCAGTGGACTTGCGCCCCAGATCCGAAAACTGGCCGATGAACCATTGCAAATCCGGCTCGCCATTTCCTTGCACGGCGCGACGGACACGGTGCGCAACCAGATCATGCCGGTCAACCGCCGTTACAATGTCGAGACGCTGCTTTCGGCCTGCGACTATTACGCCGCGCGAAAAAAGCAGCGGCTTACTTTCGAATACATTTTGATTGCGGACGTGAATGATTCCGATGAGCAAGCGCAGCTTCTCGCCCGCCACGCCAAACGACTTTCGGCGAAGGTGAATCTGATTCCGTACAACACGGTCCACGGGCTGCCCTGGTCGCGACCGTCGCAAGATCGACAGGAAGCGTTCTTGTCGATCTTACGCCAGCACGGAGTCGCTGCGACGTTACGCCGAGAGAAAGGCCACGACATCGACGCGGCCTGCGGCCAATTGCGACTCCAGACCAAACGCGAACTGGAAACAGCAAGTTCGTAAATCGCGGAAAATTTTTGCGCATTAGGCCAAGCTGCGTTTAGTCAGATTATGTCCGACTTCGAGGGCGAACGAGAAGGAATCTGGGACGAATACGACTGGGAGCGTTTCCTCAAGCAGCAGGACCAGCGCACAGAAAAATACATGGAGCTGCTGGAGAAGTACATCGACGATCCGCAGCGCGACGAAATCATCGCCCGCGAAATGGGTTGGACGCAGGTTCTGGGCGACGGCGATTGGAGCGCGGAGGTCGATGCGCTCCTGGACGAGGATTGGCATTTACAAAACGACGAGAGTTCAAGCCAGGCCGAGCAGAAACTGACCGAAAGCTTTGAAGACAATATCCTCTATCGCGCCGCCTTCGGCTTGACAGTTTGGATCGACAAACTGTTCGACCAAAACGCCTCGCTCCAAAACGAACCGGCGGCGATCAAGCTCGCTACCCACGCGGCATTGGCGAGCGCGAAACTGGCGGCAGCGTTGAGCGATGACGATGTGGATGAACTGGGTATGACTATCGCCTATTTAAAACGGGCCCTGAAAGCGATCACGGTTTCGTTGGATTCAGCGGCCAAATTACTCTCCGAGAAGCTAATCGCGGCCCGGCAGTATGCCGTTCTCCAGCAACGACTTTTTCAGGTGCGTGATGGCATTATCACGCTGATGGGGGAATATCGCGGCGAATGGCGTCGCCGCTTCGGCTCCGAAGGCTATCGGGGTTGAATGAAATAGGCGCCACTTCCGTCGAATTATGCAAACGGAAACGACTCCGGCTCAAGCCGATGTGTCGGAACTGGAACTGGTGAGACGATGTCAAGCCGGTGAAACCGAGGCATTCGACCAGCTGGTAACCCGCTACCGGACAAGGGTATTCGCAATGATTTATAACATGGTCCATAACGAACAGGACGCCTGGGACCTGGCGCAGGAGAGCTTTGTCAAAGCCTGGAAATCGATCGGGCGTTTTCGCGGAAAGTCGTCGTTTTACACCTGGATTTATCGGATCGTGATGAACGTGACCATCGACTGGCTGCGTAAGCGCCAAATCAAAGCCGGCGGGGCCGAGTTCGACGACGCTATTCAGTTGAAAGAAATCGATCCCGCATCTAAGACGGTGCCGAAAGCGGACCCGCTTCCACACCAGCGCATGGAGCGGCAAGAAATCCGCGCCCGGATCGACCACGCCATCTCCCAACTCTCTCCCGAACACCGCGCAGTAATTTTGATGAAAGAAATCGAAGAAATGCAGTATCACGAAATCGCCGAAAGCCTGGGTTGCTCCATCGGCACGGTGATGTCGCGCCTGTTTTATGCCCGCAAGAAGTTGCAGAATTCCCTGAGGGACGTTTATGAAAACGTTTGAAGAAAAATGGACAGCCTGGCTCGATGGACAATTGAGCGGCAAGGAATTGACTGAATTCGAGGCGTCGCTCCCGGATTTGGCGGCGGCCGAGGCCGAAAAGCGCGATGCGCTTAGGCTTGGCGCGTTCTTGAAGGAACAACTCGCAGCTCAGGCGCTGAGCAACGAGGACTTCTTTAGTCATCAGCTGCAGGAACGGATCGCGCGTGACACGCAAGATCGACCTCGTTCAACATCGACATGGTGGACGATTCCGCGTCTGGTCTGGTCCGGCGCCACGGCGCTCGCGCTGTTCGTCATTACTACGGTTGTGCTCATGAGCCAGCATCCGGCGGGAGAGCAGTCGGAATACCTCACGCAAATTTTGAATTCGCGAGTGGATCCGGCGGCCAATCCGAATGCCACGATCTACATTTTCGAAAGCAAAAACAGCAACAAGGTCACCGTCCTGTGGACCGAAGGGTTGCAAACGCTGCCGGCCGACTACGCAGCAAAATAAAGCGACAATGCAGCTGAGGCCTTTGCTTCTCGCCGTGCTCCTGGTGCTGGCGGTAAGCGCGGTATCGGCTAATGCCGCGAACGTCGTCTGGAGTGGGTTGGTGATTGCGGAGAACGTTCCGCAACCTGCGCCAATTCCTCCGGAGCTGATCAAGCTCGAACAAACCCTAAAGGATCTTTTTGGTTACAATCAGTTCGAGGTAATTGGCCAATCGGACAAGACGCTTAAGACGGGGCAGGAAGATTGGCTCGCCAACAGTAAGTATTTTGCCCTCCATGTTGATGCTCGGGGCGAGAACGACGCCGGTTACACGTTGAGCCTCAAGCTCTACAAAGAAAATGATGTCCTGCTCGAGACCGACGCGAACCTGAGCAAAAGCAGTCCGCTTGTGATTAAAGGCCCACAGGTCGGGAGCGGACAGTTGCTGCTCGTGTTGGTCGTAAAGGACGATGAAGCAGTGCATCGACGCCGTCATGCCGAGCCGGCGAATCCGATTACGGCTGGATGGTACCGTTTGCGCCGAATCATTCACAACCTGACGCCGTAGTCGGTCGTTGAACGCGTTGAATGGTGTCTCGCGATTGAACCTTTGCCCTAATTCGGCTAAGGGCAGAAATGCGGATTCGCGTCGGCCTCATTACTCTGTTTGCGTTGCCCTTAACCATGAACGGAGAAAAGCCCTACGCCTTCGCAAACACGCCCGGTAAATTGCCGAAGCAAGTCGTTCCGCTCGAATACTCGATTCGAGTCGTTCCTGACGTCAGCAAGTTTACTTTTTCCGGGAGCGAAACGGTAAAGTTGAAGGCGAGCGCGCCTGTGCGCGAACTCGTGCTCAATTCGCTCGAGTTAAATATTACCAAGGCTTCTATAGACGGCACTCAATTATCGCCGGACGCGATCAAGCTCGATCCAAACAACGAGCTGCTGACGATCGCGCTGCCTAACGAGCTGGCCATTGGCGAGCACTCTCTCGCGCTGGAGTTCAACGGAACGATCACCCAAAAAGGCCGCGGCTTTTATTACATGCCGTATCAGGAACAAGGTACGGGAGCGAAAAAGATAGCGCTCGGCACCCAATTCGAGCCCAGCGATGCGCGCCGATTTTTTCCGTGCTGGGACGAACCGAGTTTTCGCGCGCGCTTCCAACTGACGACGGTTGTGCCGGAAAATTGGCTGGCCGTATCCAATATGCCCATCGAATCCGAACATAAAATCGCCATCGGCAAAGAAGTGCGTTTTCAACCAACGCCGTCGATGTCGAGTTACTTGAACGTGTTCGTCGCCGGCGAGCTGGAAGCGATCGAAATGAAAGCGGCCGGGACGCAAATCCGCGTCATCGCGACGAAAGGAAAAGCCGAATGGGGCCGATACGCGCTCGAGAGCACCGCGCAGATCCTTAATTACTACGACGATTACTTTGGCGTTCGCTATCCGCTGCCGAAGCTCGATCAGATTGCCATTCCCGGCGGCTTTGGCGGCGCGATGGAAAACTGGGGCGGCATCACTTATTACGAATCGGTGCTCCTCTTCGATCCGACAAAATCGTCTGCCACCACGCGCCAGCGCATTTATGAAGTGGTCGCACACGAAACTGCGCATCAGTGGTTCGGCGATCTGGTGACAATGGCGTGGTGGGACAATCTTTGGCTGAATGAAGGGTTCGCCTCCTGGATGGGGAGCAAGTGCACCGCTCATTTCAATCCCGATTGGGAGGTGTGGTTGGCCAGAAATACTCAGCGCGACCCGAGTCGCCGCACCGGAATTGCCAAAGAAGTCGCGATGGAGGGCGACGCGAGATCGACAACGCACGCCATTCAACAGCCGGTTGCGAATGAATCGGACGCCAACAGCGCATTTGACGACATCACTTACCGCAAAGGTCAGAGTTTTTTGCGGATGCTCGAAAGTTTTCTTGGTGAAGCCGCATTCCGCGATGGAATTCGGCGCTACATCGCTGCGCACAAATATTCGAATTCCACCACCGCCGACTTGTGGAACGCATTAAGCGACGCTTCGAGAAAACCGGTCAGCGAAATCGCCGCTGCCTGGACAGAGCAGCCGGGATTTCCCGTACTAATAATAAAGCGTGACGGCGAAAACATTTCGCTGAGCCAGGAACGGTTCACGATCAACTTTCCGAACGCGCCGGCGCTGGAATGGAAGATTCCGCTCACCTACTTCGTGGTTGGCGAGAAGAAGATCGAGAGCCGCTTGATGACCGGCAAGATCGACAACCTCTCGAATATCGCAGCCGATCGCGTCATCAAGTTGAACGCGAACGGTGCCGGCAACTATCGAGTCGAGTATGACGAATCGTCCTGGAAAGCGCTGCTCGGCGCGTTGCCCAAGTTAAACCTCGAAGATCGTGTCAATTTGCTGAGCGATTCGTGGGCGCTGGTGCAGGCAAATCGGGCGGACATTTCGCTCTATCTAGACTTGATTGCGAAGCTACCGCGCGGGCATGAACTGGCCGAGCGCGATCAGATTGTTAACGCGTTCGATTACGTCAACCGCTTGTTTCTGGGCGATCCGGGTCGCGACAAATTTCAGACCTACGCGCGCTTAGTCTTGCGACCGACCTTTGACGAGCTCGGTTGGGAGCCAAAGAAGAACGAAGCGATTCGCGATTCACTGCTCCGCGCGAGCCTGATCATCGCCCTTGGCGATTTGAACGATCAGGAAATCATCGACGGCTGTAAGAAACGTTTTGAAAAGTTCGTTGTCGATCCTGGTTCGCTCGCGCCCGACCTTCGCGCGTCTATTTTTTTCGTGGTTGGACAAAATGCTGATGACGCGACTTGGAACAAGCTGCATGAGCTCGGATTGAAGACCACCAGCAGCGAGGAAAAGCAGAATTATTACGACGCGTTGGCCGCGGCTCGCGATCCGAAGCTGGCCGCGCAGGCATTAAAAATCTCCCTGACCGACGAACTGCCAACGAGCCGCGCGCTTCACCTGGTCGGGAAAATCGCCCGCTCTAGCGACCATTCCGACCTCGCCTGGGAATTCGCCAAGGCCAATATGCAAGCGCTGCTCGCTAAAACTGACGCTCTCGGCGCTAACACGTTCGCGCCAGGCTTGTTCGTTTTCTTTTCCGAAAAAGCGCGCGCGGACGAATTGAAAACTTACGCAAAATCGAATTTACCGCCCACCAGCGCCAAAGAAGTCGCCAAAGCCGTTGATGAAGTGGAATTCCGCGCTGAATTCAAACGGCGGCTCGTGCCACAATTGATTGCTTGGATCGACAGTCGCGCGAAGCCGTAGTTTCCGGGAATCAGGATGGCTGCTCCGGAACGGGCGGCGGAGAAACTGCTGCTTCCCGGCGAGCGGCTTCCTCCGATTCAAGGGCAAGATTTTGCGCCGCGCGCCAGCCAACCTGGGCCTGACTAAAAACAAAAAAGGCAATCACCCCGAGCCAAATCGAACGCACTGATATTGCCCAAATCGCAAACAAGACCGCGCCGACAAAGCCGATCACACTGGCAATTTTCAAACTTCGGATCGGTCCAAGTGGGAGCCAAAGCAACCCGCGCACAATCTGGCCGCCATCCAACGGGTAAACCGGCAGCAAATTAAAGAACAGCAAGGCGCCGTTCACATAGAAAATCGAGACGACGAAATGGAACAAGTCGGGATGGATTATTCTCCATTGCAGACGAACAGCCGCAAACATCGCGAGCATTAAGAACGGAAACAAGACTACATTTACGAGCGGGCCCGCGGCGATACTCCAAAGATAGGCGCCGGGACGGGGCGGAGGCTGGACGAAGGCCACTCCGCCGAGTGGCCAAAGAACAATCCGATCGGCCCGACCACCTGTTTGGCGACAGGCGAGAGCGTGCCCAAATTCGTGCAACAATACTATTAAGAAGAGACCCAGATATTCGGCTGCTCCCCAAATCGGACTGTGATAGCGGCTCGCAAATCGCGTGATCTCGAGCGCGGCAACGATGAACCAGGTGAAGTGCAGATAGACTTGAACTCCTGCAACCCGGAACAACGGCAGCGCACCCTTCATCGAGAAAGATGGCTCAGGAGCTGGCGCGGCATTCGAATGACAAGAAGCCTGCTACAAATTCGATTGCGACTGGTCTTGCTCGGGCGTGACCAAGAGGCGCATCGGGATCATGGATGACTCATGAAACCCGTGACGCCGGAAAAATTCCTGGGCCTGGTTTTCCGGGCGGTCGGTCAGCAACGTAATGCGAAGAAAATTTTTCTGGCGCGCGAACTCGATCGCGTGATTGAGCAGTTTCGAACCGTAACCATGTGCTTGGAATTGTTTATGGATCACCAGATCTTCGAGAAGGACCACGAAACCGCCCTCGGCCGTGCTGATCGTGAAAAGCAAATTGATCATGCCGACGATCGCGCCGTCGCGGCGGAGCACGAACACGCGCCCGCGGCTCGGTTGTTCGAAAATCAATCGTAAACCGCGAAGCTGTTTCTCTTTGTCCGGGCGAAAATCGCCTTCCTGCGCAAAGAGTCCGCCGAGCATCTCGGATAATTCATCCAAATCAGCCTCGGTAGCCGGCTCAATGACGACTTTCTCGCTCACGCTTAGTGTGCTTTGCATTGCTTATTCGCAGAAATTGAGCGGGCTGGCAACCCGCGAATGAGAGCATGTTCCGAGCGAGATCGATTCGATCGACATCTTGCGCCCTACTAAATTGACAATGCCCTGCCCCATCCTAATGTAACCGCTCTCAATTCGCGCCGAGTTTATTTTTCGGCCTTATGAAACGCACTTATCAGCCATCTAAACGAACGCGCAAGCAACAACACGGTTTTCGCGCGCGCATGCGGACCAAAGGCGGGCGAGCCACCCTCGCCCGTCGTCGCCAACGCGGACGCAAACGTTTGTTGCCAAAAGGCGTCGATCGCCATTTCGCGCGCCATACCCAGGCTTGATTTCCAATTGCGACCTTCGAAAATTCGAATTTCGAACTGATCGCACCGTTAGCTCAGCTGGTAGAGCAAGTGACTCTTAATCACTGGGTCGCAGGTTCGATCCCTGCACGGTGCACTCCGAGCCGGAGTGGGGTTGCGCTGACGCGCAAGATCGACAACTGATGTTCGGCCTGTCATTTTTCGCGAGCAATGAAAGTTTCAGTGGTCATTCCCGTCTTTAATGAACGCGGCACGATCGAGCAGATCGTGAACGCGGTGCGCGGGGCGCCGATCGAAAATATTGAGATCATCGTGGTGGACGACGGTTCAACCGATGGAACGCAAGAAGTCTTGAAGGAAAAAATTTCGGCGATGGCCGACCAGATTATTTATCAGCCGCGCAATTGCGGCAAAGGCGCGGCGTTGCGGGCCGGGTTCGCCGCTGCGACTGGTGATGTCATTTTAGTTCAGGACGCCGATCTCGAATATAACCCGAGCGATTATCCGACTTTGCTGGAGCCGATTTTTTCCGGCAAAGCCGACGCCGTTTTTGGTTCGCGTTTCATGGGCGACCGGCCGCATCGCGTTCTTTATTTCTGGCACATGGTCGGGAACAGATTTCTCACGTTGCTCTCGAACATGTTTACGAATTTGAACCTGACCGATTTGGAAACGTGCTACAAAGCGTTCCGCGCTCCGCTAGTGAAAAGTTTGAATCTTCGCGAGAATCGTTTCGGGTTTGAACCGGAAGTCACCTCCAAGCTGGCCAAGGCCCGATGCCGCATTTATGAAGTCGGCATTTCCTACAACGGCCGCACTTACAGCGAAGGCAAGAAAGTGAATTGGAAAGACGGCTTCCGCGCCATCTACGCCATTGTGCGTTACAATTTGTTTCCCTAACCGCCTCGTGCGTTATGGAGCAGATCCGCCAGTTTCTGTTGAGCGGTGAATAACTTCCTTGACGGGAGAAATCTAAGCGGGCAAAAGAGGAAGCCGCAGGGAGGCGCGGCTCGTTTTGGCAAAAATTCATTTCAAATTTCTAGTCGCGTTCATCTGCGCGCTGATGATGTCGATCTTGGCGCAGGCAAGTTTTGCCCAGGGGCCGACTTCACAAGATGTCGATCGCGCATCACTGCTTCAGAGCCAAACCCAGCCGCCGTTTGGAACTTCGACGAGTTCGGAAGGCATCGAAGACGGACATGCCGCGGCCAGTCCAAACGATGCCGACATCGGAGAGCAGCAGGTTCTCAAGCGAACAGCCGAGTATCAGCCGTTTACGGCTTCACTCGCGTCTCCGATTTTCTACACGTCGAACGTCGCGCTGACGCGGAGCGGCGAGATGAGCGACATCGTCATAGCGCCAATAGCTGCCGTTTATTACCAGCCGCGGATCACTAAAACGCTCTACGCCAATTTCGATGCCCGCGAGCAAGTTTTTTATTACAGCAGTAACCACGCGTTCGATTTCGGCAGCCTCGACGTGGAAGCGGGCCTGAACTATTTCCTGCCCCAATTCCACAATCTGATTCTCCGCGGCGAATACGATTTTAATCGTCTAACCTTTGACGACCGGCTCGGGGACGAATTTTTCTCGAACCACGCGCTGATCTTCAACGCCGAGCTGCCGTTCCGGTTCAGCCGGGCGCAGCAGCTTTCGGTGGGCGTCGACACAAACATCAGTGTCGGCGCGGATCACCAGAGCCCACGTCGAAACGATTACGAAGGCTACGTCGGTTATTCCGCGAGCCTGACTCGCGCATTCTCGATCAATGCAGTTGGGCGCGTGGTGGCGCGTGATTATCACCAAAACGGCCGGACCGATGTGAGCGAGATTATTTCGGCCACGGCCACTTATCGCCTGACAAACTGGTGCTCGATCAGCGCGATCAGCTCGTTCGCGCACAGCGATTCGAACCAGGACGTGTTCGATTACAACGTGGGCAACGTCGGCGGCGCGATCGCGCTCCAAGCGAAATTTTAGCGCAACATGAAAAGGGCCATTAGAAGCACGCGACCGGGGCTCGTGCGGATGGGCGTCGTTTTGCTGTCGTTGATTGGCGCGGCAAGATCGACAAATGCGGCGCAGCCCAACGAAGCGACCATCACGCGACTCGTCAATGATGTGCAGCTGCATGCGGCGCAAGCAGCGCCGCACTCGGCATCAGTAAATGATAAAGTGCGCGACGGCAGCAGCGTGCAGACAGGGATGGATTCACGCACGGAGCTCATCTTTGCCGACCAAGCTCTGGCCCGGCTCAGCGCGAACACGATTTTCAGTTTCAACGAAGGCACGCGTAATCTCGATCTGGCCGACGGCGCGACGCTCTTGCGCGTGCCGAAAAGCGCGGGCGGCGCAAAAATTTCAACCGCGGCGGTGACGGCGGCGATTACCGGCACGACTGTGATCGTGGAATATCATCCGCACGCTTACATCAAGTTCATTAGCCTGGAAGGCACGGCTCGTTTGTATTTGAAGCGTCGCTGGGGCGAATCGGTGCTCGTTCGCGCGGGGCAAATGTTGATCACGAACCCGGACGCAAAGAGTTTACCCGATCCGGTGGATGTCGATCTTGAGCGGCTGCTGAAAACGGCACGGTTGATCATCGACTTTCCACCGCTTGGCAGCCAAAACTTAATTGCGAAGGAAAGTGAAAAACAACAGCGCGCGAAATCAAAAAAAAGCTTGATCGACACAAATCTGGTCATCTTTGGAAAGGGAACGCTGGTATCGCTGACTAATCCTGCGCAGATGACTGCGGCTAGCCATCCGATTGCCGCTTCTGTGACGCCGGGATCGGACGCAATTCCATCGTCAACCGACCTTGGCACGATCGAGACACCGCCAAATCCGGAGCCAACTCCGAGCGGGTTGCCTGCGACAAATTACAGGTCGGATAAGCCGCACTAGCATATGAGCCTTTTCAAAACAGGCGCCGGCCGTGTTCTATTTTGCTTTTTTGCTTTGGTGCATCTTTCGACCGTGGCGGATGCGGCAGAGTTACGGGCTGCGCACGTTTCTCAAATAATTAACGACGTGAAATTGCTTCCGGGGCAAGCGACGGCGCGGCCAGCGGTGGTGAACGACAGCGTCGGTGCTGGCACTGCCGTGCGCACGGGAGTGGATTCGCGGACGGAGCTGACCTTCTCTGATCTTACGATCACGCGTTTAGGCGCAAACACGGTTTTCAGTTTTAACGGAGAAGCTCGCCAGATCGACCTCGGTAGCGGCGCGGTCCTGGTGCAAGTCCCGCGAAACGGGGCCGAAGTAAAGATCCGGACAGCCGCTGTCACCGCCGCCATCAGTGGCGGGACCGCTCTCTTTGAATCTCATAAAAGTTTGCCGACAAAACTCCTCATGCTGGAAGGAATCGGCCGCTTTTATCCAAACGGTCATCCGGAGGAAGCTGCGATTGTTCATGGTGGAGAAATGGCGATGATGACCGTGGACGGGCAAATCACGCGGCCAACAAAATTCAATGCGGCCCTGGTTTATAAAACGTCGAAACTGATCACGAGTTTTCCGACGCTTCCAAACGCGGATCTGATTATGGCGGTAATCGAAGCGCAGCAGGCGGAGCTGGCGGGAGCGTCTTCCAGCACATCCTCAGACGATACCATCGATAAGAGAGACCAGGCGACCGCGGCAATTGGGATTTCGACAAGCATCGGTCCAAAGTTCGGACCGCCGACGGCGATCACGGCACCCAATCCGTACGTCATCACGAGTGGCACAGCCATCAATACCGATCCGACAATCACCACAAACGGCATAACCAATTTCGGAAAAATCTATCGCGGAGCCGCTTTAGACGGCCCGTTGCCCACCTGGCTCGGCAGTTCGCCGTCGTCCTTCGACAGTGTCGATTTTGTCAACAGCACTGGTGGCGGTTTCATCAGTCCCAGTGCTGATACCCTTCCAATTCCGGGTTTCTTATTCGTCGCCCTGCAGCTCGACGGAGACCCGACGGTTTTGAACTCCAACGGTTATCCAACTCTGGGCCTTGTCAGCCAGGGCAATATCAGCCCCTCTGCATCCGGGACCGTTTTTACGTTCGGCGGCATGCAGCAAGTCGCTCTCATTTCTCTCAATGGCTCGATCGATCTGTCCGGCATCAGCTTCGCGAATTTCGGCGAGCTTTTCATTTACGCTCGCGGCACGGGCTCAAGCGTCACATTTGCCGCGCCAGTCTCTAACCTCAATAGAGTTCAACTCAGGGCGGAAGGCGACATCGATGTGAGCTCAACCGTAACGGTGAACGGTACCGCTCAGAATCACCGCGGATTCAAGGCCCTCGCGGGTAACAATCTTACGGTTAGTTCGGCCGTCACTTCCACTGGGGGCGGGATCACTCTCCAGGCGCTGGGCGGGATAACTGTCAGCAGTACTGCGCAACTTCGGACCATCCTCGATGCCATGGGAAACAGCGGTCAAATAATAATCCTGGCCAGCGGCAGCGACACCTCCGTAAGCGTCAGCGGAACTGTTCAGGCCACCCAGGCCGAAGTGGACATCCGTCAGACTGGCCTTGCGGGTAGTACGACTCTAAATAATGCGACCATT
>Ga0209527_1000115_pt1 | contig 17540 bp, 15 predicted proteins | sample JacPinW_OM2H0_M2_FD_187968 | JGI IMG/M metagenome (GOLD analysis project Ga0209527, IMG submission 187968) | Forest soil microbial communities from Algoma, Ontario, Canada - Jack Pine, Ontario site 1_JW_OM2H0_M2 (SPAdes) (version 2) | ecosystem: Environmental > Terrestrial > Soil > Boreal... | reverse complement strand
GATCGCGTCGTTCAGCAGGTCAGGTTCTGTATCTGACCGCAACTCGCCTGCATTCTTGCCCCGCTGCAGATCGGCGATGGTAGCGGTCCGCCGAGGACTAACCCATCGGTCGAAGAACGCCTGACGTATAGCCTGCTCGCTCTGGCCCTCCGCGATCAGCCCGGCCACGATCTTGCCAAACGGCCCGCTGAAGGCGTCGATCAAGCGCCGCACCCGAAGGCGCAGAGACTCTTCCGCGGTCAGGACCGTCGGCTTCTCCAGGTTGGGAGCCATCCGCTCGCAGAGCATGGCCAACACCAAGGTTGCCTTGGTCGGCCACCATTTATAAAGGGTGGGTTTGCCGACCCTGGCCCGCTTGGCAACCTCTTCTATGGTCAAGTCTCGGACTGACTTTTCCTGAAGCAGGGTATAGACCGCATCCATGATGGCGGCATGCGATGCCGCCATCTCGCTTGGTGGCCGGCCTTTGCGAGCAGTGGCGATAACGTTCTTCTTCATGGAGCTAAGTTTAACGGAACGTAGCGTAAATTCAATTGACATCGATGTCGCTCTTTGGTATAACACGGAACGTAACGTAAAGTAAATGAATCGGTCGGATAGCTGACTCAAACCAATATCACCGCAAAAGGAGAATGCAATGAATAGTCAAGGGAGTCCGTACGAACCGCTGACATCCCAAAATGCCGCGCTCGTTCTCGTCGATCATCAGATCGGTCTCATGACGGGGGTACGGGACATTTCCACGGGCGAACTCAAACACAACGTGGTGGCTCTGGCCAAAGCTGCAAAAGCACTGAAACTCCCAATCGTCGTTACCACGACTGCGCGTGACAGCATGTGGGGGCCGACATTCCCCGAACTCGTGGAAGCGCTCCCAGGGGTTGAAATCATCGATCGATCATCGGTCAATGCCTTCGACGACGCGCGTGTGGCTCGCGCGATCGAGGCGACCAAACGCAAGAAGCTGATCTTCGCCGGCATCTCGCTCGAAGTCTGCGCGGCTTTTCCGGCCATCACTGCCGTGGGAAAGGGGCTCGAGGCCTATGTGGCGGTTGACGCCTCCGGAACATTCAGCGAGACCAAGCGGCAAGCTGGCCTCCTGCGCATGCTACAGGCGGGCGTCATTGTCTCGGACTACACGACCTTGATGGTGGAAATCCTCAAAGACAACGCGCGACCGGAGGCCGGCGAGGTCTATGGGGCTATGGACATGGGCTGGGCTAAACTCGTCGGCCAGATCGCCCAGGCCTTCGGAAAGTGAGTGGGACTCCACTCCGGGTTGCGCGCTCCCGCTGACTGGCTGACGGCAGCGGCCCGCTGCAACCGCTGCCGTCCTTCACGAGGAACGCGGCGGGCGCAGCAATTGTTGGCCGGTGCTCTTGTAGCCGGTGCAGCCCTACCGATTTGGGCGCAGTCACATCCTACCCCTGCGCTATCGTCGCAGGTCACCAATGCCGATGGCCCGATGGTGACCGCAGGCGGCTCAGGCATGCCGGATTTTCAACTGGATCGCAGCGAGGAGGACTGGAGCGGTTTGTGTCGCCACGCGAACGGGCGTGACGACTTTTGGGACCACTCAAGTGCATCGGGCTCGGGCGACCTTTCTGGTACGTCTCCTTCGGCGCAGAATTACGCGCTTCGTATGAGGTCTACCGCAATTACAACTGGGGCAGCGGACCACAGGATAGCAACGGCTACTACCTCAACCGACTAATCAGCCGCGGGGACTTTCACCTTGGTCCGTCGGTGCGTATCTTTGCGGAACTCCAGAGTGGTCTTGAGTTCGGTCGCAATGGGGGCCCTAGGCCCGCGATACAATCAGTTGGCCATCGTCCTGGAAGCTAATGAACCCTCGGTCGAACAAATGATCGATGCTGGGCGTCAGCAGAAGCCCATTCTCTCCGTCCAGGCGTTCGTCGTTTGTGGAATCCCGCCACGGCTTACAATGACTAGCCCGCAGGTGTGTGGGATTGTCCACCCGCGTAATACGGCAGAATCGCTCAATCGCCATCACCCGCTGTTTGAAGAGGCCTTGGCCCCTACGAGCTGTGATGATCGCTTCGCGATCTGTGAGTGGAATAGTGATGTCTCGATCCACTTCCGACTCAATGTGGTGCTCCCACATTTCCAAGTCCACATTAGCCACTGTCATGCTCCCGTCAGCTTGGATTGCGTTCGCCCGGACTGCGATTGCCTCAGGACCGATAAGTGCGATGAGGGCGTCGGCGAAGCCTTCTGAGACCCCCGTGAGGTACACCGACTGGATTCCATTTCCATTCGGCTGTAGCGGAGCGTAGCGATCCGCGAGTAGCGGCCGGAGCAAGGCTATGTGATCCTTGGGACGGACCAGATTGCTTAACGACTTGAATCGCGCGCGTATGCGCCAGCCAATTCGTTCCCAGTTCAGTCCGGCGTCACCAAACTCCTCGGGCTTGGGGTTCTCGTAGCAATAAGACTCCGCAATTCCCACCGCCGCGATACGCGTGTCCACAAACGAGAAGACCAGATCCCCTGGCGCAACCTCGCGCATGGACTCGTAGAACGGATTACGCGCACCATTGGCGTTCCGCTTCGGCGACCATAGGTATCCGCGGCCAAGCTCCTGCTTATAGGTCTGGTTTTGGTTGACCCACCAGTAGCGCATTGGGCGATGTGTCAGTCTACCCCAAGCGCAAGCTGCAAAGGACCAAGGCGTCCACCAGTTTTGCCATGTAGGTGCGCCTGTCCCTACCGCAAATCTTATATGGGCCGCGAACGCCTGTGAAATCAACGACATTCAAGAACGGGAAACTGATGCCTCGCGAAGTCAAGGCGATTGGAATGCAATGTTACATTGCGTTGAAACTTGCCACCGTATCAATTCGCCGGGGACAGGTTTTGGCAAGAGATTCTCCGAGCGTGATGGCCAGATGATGTCCGGTAACTCGCCCACCACATCCACAACGCTCCTGATCCTTGAAAGCACTTGACTACGGCAATTTATTCTATATTGTATATCTAATGTCGAGCCGCGACTATCTAGGCGAATTCGAGCACGTTGTGCTTCTCGCAGTTCTGCGTTTGGACGACCAAGCCTACGGAGTAACGGTCCGGCGGGAGATCGTAGCGCGCACGAAGCGTGAGGTATCCATCGGCGCCATCTATGCCACGCTCGACCGCCTTCAATCGAAGGGTTACGTCAAATCCCAATTCGGTGAGCCCACGCCCGAACGCGGCGGACGTTCGAAACGTTTTTTTCACATCACCGCCCAGGGAATGTCAGCTGTGAACCGGACCCATCGCGCAGTTCAGCGCATGACCCAAGGCCTTGATCTGGTCGGGAGCTCTTCATGATTTCCCAATCAACGCCGGTTCGGCCGCCACGCATTGCCTCCTGGCTTGTCGAGCTGTTCGCTCCAGGCGAGCATGCAGGATCGATCCTCGGGGACCTCCTGGAAGAATTCTCAGACCTCGCCTCAAAATCGGACATTGTTTCCGCCCGCCGCTGGTATTGGCGGCAGAGCGCCACAACCGTCGCACATCTCATTGGCCCCGGCTTCCGTATCACTCCGTGGTCGACCACTGCTACCGTGGTCGGTGGAGTTTTGCTGCTGTGGTTTGGCTCTGGGTTGCCCGAGCAGGCGATATTTGCAGTTCTTCGCAGATACCGGGTTTTTGAAAATCATTTCAACACTTATGTCTTCTTTGCCACAGACGGGATTACGATAGCGCGCATCATCGCGTCGATGTTCGTTGGGTGTATCGTCGCGTTGGCGACTAAGGGAAGGGAGATCGTTGCTACGATGACGCTAGGTCTTGTCCCTTGCGCCATGACTGGTGCTGCTTCGTTGGTGTTGGTGGCCAGGGGGCACGGCCTTATTCTGTGGATGCTGCCATGGTACTTCGCGGATTGGTTCGCGATCATTATTGGCGGAGTAATCGTTCGAGAATTCAGACTGCTCCCGGCGCGCCGACATTCACATACTTGACGCTGTTCAGGCCAACAGAAAAGGAGTCCATATGAAACGTCACGCCGCTTTAGCGGTTGTTCTGGTTGCTTCGTCATCATTTGCTTTAACTACGAGGGCACCCGCGGATCTCACGCGCGCCGACTCCCGAAAGCCCCTTCCACAAGTCGCTCTCACCGACTCAAATGGCGCGCCTGTCGATCTCTCCGGTTACAAAGGCAGTGTCGTCTTGCTCGATTTCTGGGCCACCTGGTGTGAAGGGTGTAAGGAGGAAATACCGTGGTTCATGGAGTTTCAGGACAAATACAACAAGAGCGGCCTTGTCGTTGTCGGCGCTTCGCTGGACGATGACGGCTGGAAATCCGTTAAGCCCTACCTGCGAGAGCACAAAATCAACTACCGAATCGTGATTGGAACGTTTGAATCAGCGAAGCAATTCGGCGTGGACAAAGGAATGCCGGTAACCTTGCTCGTCGATAGCACCGGCAAAATCGCCGACGTGCACCCCGGCATGGTAGACAAAGATGCCTTTGAGCGCGAGATCCAAACCCTCCTTAAGGAACCTGGTAAAAACAATACTCACTGACGACGTGTAAGTGTTCAGATTCCGTTTTCTGCTCGGAAGGTGCGGCGGCGAAGGCACCATTCACGAAATCCAGCTTCGGCACGTCTTGCGCTGTTTCCACTTTCCTCCAACTTTCCTGAGGACTATCGTGTTCCCGTGTCCGCAAAGCCCTCCGCAGACGAAACTGTACGCTAGCACGGCATGTTGATGCCGCTTGTCAAACGCAATTTCTGAGAACGTGAAAAGCCCCGTCGCGAAAGCCTCCCGAAGAGAACCATCGAGTTGCTTCTCCGTGACCCTTTCGCCGCCATCCATGGCTCGCTTCATCAGTTTCTGTGGATCATTTTCCTCGACCCTTTTCTGCTGGAGTTCTCCGTTAACGAGCACAATATTCCTCTTCATTTTCGTCACGCGGTCGTCGAGCCGATGAACAACCGATGTGGAGGTGTTACCAGGGTCGAGATCAATTCCTTTTAGGCAATCCTGGTCCTCAGAGAGATCCAAAGTCTCTGTTTGGTCGGCCACGTTCAATGTGGCATTTGACCCGTTTGAATAACTGTCAAACACTGTGCGGTAAACGGCGATTTGCTCCTCTGTCAGTGGGTCCGAGCTTACTTTTGCCTTGGGTGCGTCCTTTTGAGACAAGGCAACGAACGCTAGACTCAGAGTTGCGATTGCTGTCGTGAGGATCGGGCGCATCTGATCTCCTCCTTGGTTGGGTTAAGCGGCTGAGTGGATCGGGGCCAACACAACCAATCTAACGGAGTCAGACACCGTCGAGTTGATTTGGGTTCCCGAAACTGTAGCTACTTGGACGAAGAAGTCCTGGAATCGGGCAGCGACCGGCAGGTCTATGCGGACAAAAAGCCCCGGTGGATGTTCTCGTCATCGATAGTATTGAGAAGCCTTCGGAGAATTGACAACGAATGCGGTTGTTTCGATTGTGCCCTTATTGTGAGTCGTGCGCTGACGGATTGTTATAGCGAACAGAGTGCCGCTAAATTGCGACTCCGTGGGGGAGTCGAAGAGGCGAAACTCTACTGCTTGGCAAGAAGCTTGAACTGCGTGCCGTTGGCCTCGGCTGGTTGTTCTAGGAATACTCGCGTATCCACGGTGTCATAAAGCCCCTCTCGCTTGATCGGAACCACGCCTGGCGTACTGCTCGGTAGATGTTCGCGTATCGAGGCAAAGAGCTTTTCCCGTCCGGAGAAGGCGGCCAGATTCTTGTATTCCGTCAGCAACACCATAGAGTTTGGGTCGCCTGTTTTGGAACCAGGAGTTTCAAGTGTCACCTCTGAGATGCGGTGGTAGCTCAGAACCGCACCCTGCCGCTTAGCTTCCTCTCGCACGCGCATCCAGTGGTCGTCTAAATAGCTGAGTGCTAGTCCATCTCGTCGCGTTACCTCAATGAACTCCAGAGTCCAAACTGGTTTTTCCGCGATATCAGGGCTTTGAGCGTCTCCCCGAACAATGAAACAAAGAGCGCAGAGAAGAAGACTGGCCAACTTCAGTAGTGGCATGACTTTACCTCCCCATCTTTTCAAACGCACTGCCATTGAGAAGGCTATCGTATCAAGAGGAAGTTGCGCTCGAAAGCACAATTCTATTGTTTCTTGTCCGCAAGTCCCAAAAGCTTTTGCCGTGGCTGGCCCGTGCCCTGCATGGTGTTCATTTGAAAATGCAAAAATCTTCAGGACTTCCCTCCGTGCTCGCCAGCGACTTGAATACCTCGAGCGCGTTTAGGTCGTAGCGGAGGGAGTGGCCAGGAACCGAGTATCGTCAGGCGCGCACCAATCTAGTTCTGCGCCGTCGGCAAAACGCCCATCTCCCTAAGCACCCGTTCCGCCTCTTGGCTGGGCATCGTCGGCTTTCCCAGCAGTTTCCGCAGCGGTTCAACCGCCCGCCGGTCCTTAATCTTTCCCAACTCCTGCACGCATTGCACCGCAACCGTGCTCGACGAGTCCGCTGTCACTTCCTGCTCCATCGTTTGAATCAGTGCCGGCACAACGCCCGGGTCCTTCAACTTCGCGAGAGCCATCACCGCTTCGATCCGCGTCGCAGACTGCGTCTGCCTGTCCTGGGCTACGCTCGCGAGCGCCGCCACGCTCCCGGCAGTATTCAGCTTGCCCAGCGCCCGCACTGCCTGGTAGTTCGTTTTCGCAACTTTTCCCAGCGGTTCGACTGCCGACGCGTCTCCCAAATTCCCCAGCGCTTCCGCTGCGCTGTACCGCACATCCGTGTTTTCGTCCGTAAGCGAATGAATGAGCGCCGGCAGCACGCGCGCATCATGAAAATGCGAAAGCGCGCCCGCCGCCGCCGCTCGCTGCGAATAATTGTCCGACTGTAGCGACTGAATCAGCGCCGGAACGATGCGTGAATCCTGAAACGTCCCGAGCGCCTCCGCGGCATCCGGCTGAAGTCCGACTTCCTTCGTTTGCAGCACGGCCAGCAGCGGACCGACGGCTCGCGGATCACCCAGCTTGGCAAGCCCCGCGCAGGCATGCTTTCCCGCCCCAGGGTTGATGATCGTAAGAAACTTCACCAACAGCGGCGTCGCCTCACGATTCCCCGTCCTCGCCAGCACGTCGATTCCTTGCTCGATCTGCATTCCCTGAAATCCACTAAACGCACCCTGAATCTCCGGCCTCGACCTTCCATCAACAATAATCCACACGTTGTATTTCAAAATCTCCATCAAGGGGCGCGCCGCTTCCGCTGGCGGTTTTCTCATCGCGAACAACGCTTGGACCGCCGCTACTCGCGTCTCCTGTATAAGGAGCATTGCCACCAGGCCCGGTCCCGCTGCCTGCTCCAGCGCATCCAGCTTCGGATCTCTTTCGACATTCGGGTTTGGATAGAACGCTCGTTCCAGCGCATCCGCGGCACGATTCTGCACAAACGCGTCCTGGTCCCCGAGCAGCGGCACAACACTCTTCATATCGTCGAGTGTTCCCACGTTGGCCAGCGCGCTCACCGCCGCGTGCCGCACTTCCTGATCGCTGCTCGCCAGCAATCCAACTAGCGCCGCCCCTGCCGCTTGGTGGTCCTCCGGCGAGAGCACGTCCTGAGCGTATCCCGCTCCCCTTACCATCGTGCTCAACGCCTCTGTCGTCGTCACCACCACTTTCGGCTTCGGGTCCTTCAACAACGCAACCAGCGGTCCGGCGGCACTCTCATCACCGATTGCCCCAAGCGCCTCCGCTGCCGCTGCGCGCACCAGCGCGTGCGAATCCTTCAAAGCCTCAATCAGCGCCGGCACTTCGCTCAGATTCTGCTCGTGGTTCGCGCCGTTCATCGCCGTGTCGCGGTAGTCCAGCTTCCCTAGCTTGTCCGCCGCGGCCGCCCTCACCAGCGAACTCGCGTCCTGCAGCAGCGGTATCAGCTTCGGGATCGCCGTCTCGTCATTCCATTGCTTGATCTGCGCCAGCTTCCGATCTTCAGCGGTCTTCCCTGTGGCCTGACCTTTTCCAGTGTTCTTCGGGGCGGGCTCGGGATTTGCCGCGGCTTCCTTCGAGGCGGCTTCGGCGGCCGCTTCTGTCGCGGCGTTCAGTGCCTCTGCGGCGTGTTGTTTCACCGACGTATCGGAATCGTTCAAATGTTTCTTGATGATTGCAAGCGCGTCCGCATTCGCCATCGAGCCCAGCGCGTCCATCGCCGCGGTTCGCACATCCATGTGTTCATCTTCAGCAAACGCCTTCAATACAGGCAGGGTTTCTTGCAAATTGAAGTGTGGGTGGCCCATGCCGTCGGGAGCGTCCATTTTCTCCGTTTCGGCCAATTCCTTAATCGCCGAGGCAACCGCTGCGCGTACTGAGGGGTCCGTATCTGACGCTGCCGGCAAAAATCCCTGCACGAAGGCAAATCGCGGAGGATTGTCGTACCACGGATTCTGCGCCGCGCAGTCCGCGAGCAGAATTACGATGACGGCGCGCTGCGCTGGGGATTTCGAATTCTTCAACGTGCTCGGAAGCACCTTCAAGCCGACCTCTGGAGCATCTATAAAGGAGTCGCGCACCGCCGCGAGCGTCGCTTCACTCTCCGATGCTGTCGCATCGGCGGCAGCCTGGATTCCCAGCGGGTCCATCTGTACGAGCTGTTGCGCCGCAGCGTGTCCTGCTTCACCTGGTAAAAGGTCAGCGATGGCCACAACGGCTTTCGCGTCGTTGAATCGACCTAGCGTGCGCACGACCACTGTAGCTGCGGAAACGTTTTTGCTACTCTGCTTCAGCCCAGCGATGAGCGCGGGCTCTCCCGCGGTGTCGTGCAGGTTGTCGAGCGCCGCCGCAGCCGCGCCGCGCACCGCCGGATCCTTGTCATTGAGATCCTGAACAAGCTTCGGAACATCGCTTGCCTTTGTCTGAGCCTTCAGGCTAGCTGAAAAACTCAACAACAACCCGAGTCCACACCATGCCCGAAGGACTTCGCTTCTTCGAAACTTGCGCATTTGTTTTTGCATATGCCTAACCGGCACGGCCCAATTGAATTCCGGTCTCTCTTTCAAGCGTAGGTCGCTGTTTCGCAAGCCGCAAGGAGCGGCGTGAAATCGTATTCTAGGTAGCAATATCCATCACAGAACACCGACTGAAGGATGGCGGGACGGGCAAAGTAGTGAACACCTGTCTGACTTTCGTAACCCGTGCGTTCGCGCCGCTGCGCTTGTTGGCCTTGCAACACTCACTGGAGGCACATTCCTAACCGCGACAGGCCGTTGACTGCCGGGAGACCCACTCCCGGCCACGCTTCACTCGCTCCAGCACGGTTCTTCCAGCGTGCGCCGTCGCTAGACACACTCCCTCGATTTTTCTTTCGCCTTACACATTGCCCTCGGTTTATCCCTCTCGCGCCGCTTTTTCTGCCGCTCCTTTTCTTGGGCCACGGCTTCGGGCCAATTCCTGCGCCCGGCAGCTTCGCGGCTTCTGCTTTCCCGGTTCCTCCCGAACGACACAGGTCCCTTCCATAAAGCACCCCCGCTCGCCTTGGGAGCAGCGGCCTCTCGCCCTTGAGTGCCCCAGGAAAATGGGGCAAGAAAAAGGAGAAAATTCAGCTATGTCATACCAACTCAGTGACCATCATAGGCTTCGTCGGCGCAGACCCGGAGCAGCGTCAAGCGCGGAACAACAACGGTTCGAAGTTCACCGTTCTGTCCGTCGCCACGCAGCGGTCGTGGAAGAACACCGACGACGAGTGGGCCTCGAAGACCGAGTGGCATCAGCATGAGGCCGTCTTGGCGACGGAACGGTGCGAAAATGGCGAAGAAGATTTCGGAGAGGTGTTACGCCACGAGCTGAACAATCCGCTGACGGGAATCCTGGGGAACGCGGAACTCCTGCTCGCGGAAATTCACAGAAAAAACGACGGAAAACTTCCGCTCGGAGGAAAGCAGCGGCTGGAGACGATCGCCGCGCTGGCGGTGCGGCACAGGGAAACGGTGCGGCGGCTGACCGTGGAATGGGAAGTGCGGCAACATCCCGTCCATTGAATGAGGAAATGACCTGCTCCGAAAATGGCAAGATCCAGGACGCTGAAAAACGCCTCGCGGCTTCCACTCATTACGGAAACTTTTCAATGCGCTTTTTTCTCGCCGGGGGCCGCGGCTTTCCAGACGATATTCCCGCCGACCATAGTCCAAAGCACTTTGGTATCGCGCATCTCCTCTGGCGAGACCGTGAGAACGTCGCGATCAATCAGGATCAGGTCAGCGCGCTTGCCCGCAGCGACCGTTCCAATCGTGTCGAGCATTTTCATGGCACGCGCAGAGTTCCGAGTGTAAGCGTAAAACATCGCTTCGCGGGGCATATCCTGAGACGCGTCAAGAACGCCTTCGGGGCCTTTGCGAGTTTCCGCCTGATAGATTCCCCAGAAAACATTCGCGGTGGAAACGGGCCAATCGCTGGCGCCGGAAATAACCGCGCCGTTATCGAGCAGTGACCGCGCGGGATACTGCCATTTGTACACTTCCGGGTCCAGATAGGGTTTCACGATTTCAATGGTGTCCGGGCCGGCGTTGGCCCAGTACAGCTGCAAGGCACTGAGGACACCCAGTTCGCGGAATCTCGGAAAATCCTCGGGCGCCACGAATTGTTCGTGCGTAAGGGTATGAGGCAGCCCGGAATTCCCGTTGGCCTGGCGAGCGGCGGCGATCCCGTCCAGTGCGGCTTTCACTGCGCCATCACCAAGCGCATGAACATGAATGATCAAGCCCTGCTTATCAGCGGAGACGCAAAGTGCGGCGAATTTCTTCGGGTCGAAAAGCAGATCGCCGTTGCGGCCGGTGTTTTTGTAAGGCCTCGTGAGGTTGGCGGTCTGCGAGGGGTATTCCACGACGCCGTCGGCAAACACCTTGATACCGGAGACATTAAGATTGGAAACGTTCTTGAGAGCTTCGCGCGTCTTGAGCACGGCGACAAGTTCCGCGGCAGGATCCTTCGCAAAAACCTGCGGAAACGCGGCCACCTGAGAGAGGAGTTCGCCATGCTCCGCCAAAAGCCGGTAGGCCTTCAATACGTCTTCACTGGCGAGCGGATCGAGCCAGGCGGTGATGCCGAGGCTGTAGTTGTATTGAACCGCGGCGCGGGCGGCGGCCAGGAGTCGGTCGTCGTTTGGTTTTGGAAGGAGAGGCGTAATCTTCTCCATGCCCGCGTCAACCAGGAAACCGTTGGGCTCAAAATCCTTGCCGACACCGTAATAGCTGCGTTCTTGCTCGGAAAGTTTCTTCAGGAAATCCTTGTTAATGCCGGCACGCTTTAACATCACGCGATTCGCCCAGCCGGTGTGGCCATCCATGCCTTGGAGAAGAACGGCCTGGCTTTCATAGGAGCCGGAGTTGAACTTTGCATTGAGTTCATCGGTGTGAGACCAGGTTTCCAGGGGCAAGCCGAGAATTTCAAGAATATCCCCGCGCATGCCACGCCCGGATTTTTGCGCTTCAGCGGCGAAGGCCGCAAGTTCGTCGAGCGACTTGAGATCCTCGCCCACCTCCGCGGAAATCAGGTTCATGCCTCCGTCAATGGCGTGGCTATGCGAATCGATGAAGCCGGGGAAGAGGGACTTGCCCTGGAGGTCCACGCGTTCGGCGCCTGCGGAGACCGACTTGCTGACTTCTTGCAGACTGCCAACGGCGACGATTTTGCCGCCGCGAACGGCGACGGCTTCGGCATAGGGATGCTCCGGTTCAGCGGTAAAAATCTTGGCGTTATAAAAAACGCGTTCTTGTGCGTTGCTGTCGTCGGGCCGCGCGACGGAGACAAAAAGAAGTACGGAAAAGACCGCGACGCAGAAACACTTACCCAGAAATCCCTTCATTTCACCCTCCGAAAATGGGGTAGGCGATCTTCGGCAAGAATTCGGGCTCACTCGCCGCACAAATGCAGGAAAACAATCCGGCTCCCCAATTCAACGCTTCTTCGCTGCACAACCTTACTTGAATTGTGGAAGCGTAGTCATCGCCGGGAAAATGGTCAAGAGGATTCCTTGGGTGCGGAGAAATCAGTATTGAGCGGGAAATCCATCTGGACCTCACGAACGCGCCCTTTGACCCGCAGGACGAAAGACTTCTGCCAAAGGCGGGAGCGTGCGCTCGCTGCCCGAAACGAACGGGCAGCAACCCACTTCTCTTTCCCGAAGTCCGGCAGAAGTCAATTTGATAGTTAAGTGGAATAGCTCTGGCAAGAAGTTCTTCCGTTGGGGTGTTCGGTTTGATCCAAGCGAGGCTGGATACCTGGCCTCTCCCGGAACGAAGGCCTGCGACGCCGTAGGCGGAGCGTTTAGGACGGAGTGGAGGGAGAGCACAGGATAGCGAGTACCACGTTACGCCTAGTCCGGCTCTCAACACTCACCGAACTCTGCCCACAAGAAAAGACTTGACAATACATATTGGAGTAGTAGGGTAACATACGTATGTAGTAGAGGAGCGAATGACCGAACCCAAATTAACCAAGCTGGAATTGCAAATCATGGAAGCGCTGTGGAATCAAGGCCAAGCCTCCATCCGCGAGATTCAGGAAACTTTCCCCGAAAAAGGCAGGCCAGCCTATACGACGATTCAGACAACCGTTTACCGACTGGAAGCGAAGAAAGCCGTGCGCCGCGTCAAGAAGGTCGGTAACTTCCACATATTCGAAGCCTCGGTTTCCCGCAATGCCGCGCAGCGAAGATTGATCGACGACCTGATGGTCCTCTTTGGCGGACGCACACAACCCGTCATGGCACACCTGATTGAATCCGGCAAACTCACGCTAGAGGATGTAAAGGAAGCCGGGAAAGTTCTCCGGAAGCTTGCGAGAAAGGACAAATCGAAATGATCCCGAACCATTTATCACCAACATGGACAGCTCTCGCACCAGCGCTGGGCAATCACTTATGGCAGTCAACGCTATTCGCCATCGGGGCCGGATTATTGACATTGATCTTGCGAAAGAACCATGCGCGGGCGCGCTATTGGCTGTGGCTGGCGGCGTCGGTGAAGTTCTTAATTCCTTTTTCGTTGCTGGTCGGCCTTGGGAGCCACCTAGCGTGGTCGCGAGATTCGGCAGGAACGAACGCTGGATTGTATTTTGCGATGGAGGAGATCAGTCAGCCCTTTAGCCAACCGGCGATGTCTGTAATTTCTCGGGCCACTCCCTCGACAATTGCCTCGTCGAGTCTGATCCAGTTGCTCCCGGCCCTTCTGGAAGCGGTGTGGCTCTGCGGATTCTTGGTGGTCGTTTTCGTTTGGTACCTGCGTTGGCGCCGCGTCTCCATTGCCTTGCGGAATGCAGAGCCGCTCCGTGAAGGACGCGAAGTGGAAATGCTGCGCCGCCTGGAACGACTTGGAGGCAGACGGAAGCGGATCGAATTTTTCTTGTCGCCAGTTTCTCTGGAACCCGGCATTTTTGGCATAGGCCGGCCCGTTTTGCTGTGGCCCAAAGGCATTTCCGAACGCCTCGGTGATGCGCACCTAGAGGCCATTCTCGCCCACGAAGTTTGGCACGTACGCCGCCGCGACAATCTTGCTGCCGCGCTGCACATGTTTGTGGAAGCCGTCTTCTGGTTTCACCCTTTAGTTTGGTGGTTGGGAGTCCGCCTGGTCGAGGAGCGCGAACGCGCCTGCGATGAGGCAGTCTTGGAATCTGGCAGCGATCGCCAAATCTATGCCGAGAGTATTTTGAAGATCTGCGAATTCTGCGTGGGCTCTCCGCTAGCCTGCATCTCCGGAGTAAGTGGCGCCGACCTTAAGAACCGGATTGCCCGCATCATGACCGAGCGTGTCGCGCGCCAATTGGATTTAAGCAGAAAGCTGTTGCTCAGCGCCGCTGGGTTGGTCGCCGTCGCCGTGCCAATCGCGATCGGCCTGCTCAGCGCAATGCAAACCCGGGCTCAGTCGCGGGCCCAAAGCACTGCCACAATTGTGCCTAAGTTCGAAGTCGCTTCGATCAAACCGAACGATGGCACGCCTATGGCCGGGTTTTCCATTGTTGGCAAGCCTTTCAGTGGGATTACGTGGCACCCCGACCGGTTCATGGCAACGAATGTCACGCTGCACGGGCTCATTCGTAGGGCTTACGAAGTCCAGGATGACCAAATCCTAGCAGGGCCGGACTGGCTCAACTCTGAAGGATACGATATTGATGCGAAAGTGGAAAAATCTGTAGTTGCCGAGCTGCAGAAGCTTGGCCCAGATCAGAGTTTCCTTCAGTCGAGGCGCATGCTTCAGGCACTTCTGGCGGATCGCTTCAAGCTGTCGCTCCACAACGAATCCAAAGAAGTTCCAGTATATGCGCTGGTCATTGCAAGGAACGGCCTGAAGATTCAGCGGGCGATACGTGGCGACACTTACCCCGACGGATTCAAACGCCCTGACGGCGTCCCCAGAGGATGGGGAGACTGGTCGGAACCGGGCAAGTTCTTCGCTCAAGGAGTTCCTATCGCGTCCCTGGTGCAGCACCTGTCGGAGCATTACCTGCATCGCCCCGTTTTGGATAAGACCGGGCTCACAGACAAGTATGATTTCAAACTGCAGTGGACACCAATTGAGAGCGAAGCTGCAATCTTCACGGCGCTCCAGGAACAGCTCGGTCTGAAACTGGAAACGCAAAAACTCCCCATCAACATTCTCGTCATCGATCATGCCGAGAAGCCTTCCGACTCGCAGGCTCAGACCACACCGGTCATTGCACCTGTGTTCGCACTCGCCTCGGTCAAATCTAACAAACCTGCGAATCCCTCTCTCAGGAGTGAGTCGCAGGCCCAAAACACATATGCGATTGAACCTGGGTATGAGGTCGTTTCGATCAAACCACACAAATCTGGCGACGAATTGTTCAAGATGATGTTCGAGAAGGACGGGTTCAGCGCAATTATGGTCACGCCACGAATGCTTATTCGAACGGCGTACGGAGTCGGCGACAGTAGAATCTTCGGAGCTCCGAACTGGCTCGACTCTGAAAAATACGATGTTGAGGCAAGAATGGAAAATTCTGTGGCCAATAGATTGGGCGAGATGAGCGAAGATCAACTTAACGTTGAAAGGCGAAGGATGCTTCAGGCTCTCTTAGCCGACCGCTTCAAGCTCACGCTTCACCGCCAAACCTCACAGCTTGGCGTATACGTACTGGTCGTTGCAAAGAACGGCCCTAAACTTCAGGAGGCAAAACCCGGCGACACGTACCCGAATGGGTTAAAAGATCCTGAAGGTGGCAGCCCAGCGGGCATTTTCCGCCTGGGAAGGTTCCACGGAGGAAGGGGCGAGCTAGTGGGTCAAGGGCTGTCGATGGCGAAACTGCTGCGGCTGCTGTCGGAAAACATTTTGAACCGCAGCGTTATAGACAACACAGGGCTCACGGGCAACTATGATTTCACACTGGAATGGAAGATAGGAGACGAGAGCCAAGGTCCCATGTTTAAGGAGACGGGAGAGCATCCGCAAATTACCAGCGGCACTCCCCTGCCTGAATTTTCCAGGCCTTCCTTCTTCAATGCGATTCAAGAGCAGCTTGGGCTGAAACTGGAATCGCAAAACAGTCCTGGCGTAGTACTCGTCATCGATCATGTCGAGATGCCTTCGGAGAATTAACATCGGGCGGGAGATTCGATGCAAGTAGCACGAAAGCAGTACCGACTGTGGTTTCAACGATTCTGGACATTCCTTTAGCGAAAATCCGCGAATCCAAGACTAACCCGCGACACTTCTTTGATGAAGCGACGCTTTCGTAATAGCACATCAGTCTTATTGACGACGAGGAGCAGTATTTTGTCACCCTGCTTTCTGGAGGGCTCCGTCAGGCCGCCTTTGCGGCGAAATGAGAATCACGATTGCGCGATATTGCGGGAATATCGCAGAACGGCGCACCCTCAGTTCCATGCGAGAGCGGAATCGAAATACTCGCTCATCTCTGCTGAATCCCACCGCTGCGGGCCGATGACTTTGCGGGCAATGCGTCCTTGTCGGTCAATGATGTAGGTCTCGGGAATTACCGAAGTTCCGTAATCGAGAGATACCTTCTTGTTGAGGGACTCATTACAGGTCGTCCGAAAAGCAACAGGGTGCTCTCTTAAAAAGTGCTCGAAATTTCGGCAGTCCTCGTCAACACTCACTCCGAGTACTACTCCTCCACGAGAACGGATTAGCTCTTGAAGACGATTTAAATCCGGCATCTCTTCCACACACGAACCACACCACGAAGCCCAAAAATTGAGAACGACGACCTTCCCCTTGAAATCAGACAGCCGAGCCTGTCGTCCCTCGACAGTGACAACGAAATCTTCGGCCTTCTTCCCTGCAATAGACGGCTCACCTTGTCGATAGCTGGGCATGACGAATACAATGAGTACGGCCGCCGCCAGGGCCATTAGTGCCCAATTTGTGACCCTTCGCAGGATGTAGCTCGCAGACATAGAACAACCTCAAAATACCGCTGCAACTGCCCAATCATAATTCTTCTGCGGCTCGGAAACAATCGTGCAGTGCAAGTGCGTTAACTGACCCGATTAACGCGAGTGATTTATCGGACGCGCGTTTTCACAACCGCCGTCTGCAACATTTGCATTACTTCATACCAGTCATCTAACTGAGTGACCGGATTGCTCGTCTCAAGAATAGGTCGGGCATGAATCCTAAATCGAGAGGCAGAAATGGAACTGAGACGCAGGGAGTTTGTCGGAATGGTGGCGACCGGTGCGGCCGGGTTAGGGTTTGCGAGCGGTTCGCAAGCCACGAAAGGGAAGCTGGGCGGTGAGATTCATCCGCCGGACAAAAGCTTCCTGGCGACACTGCCGAAGCTGATGGAAATTGCACAACTGCCAGGATTGGGAATTGGCGTAGTGCAGCGGAACAAGATTTCTTGGACGCATTACGCGGGGCACGCGAACGCCGACGGGAAGACGTCCATCACTCCGGAGTCGGTGTTTCCGGCGGCGTCGTTAGGCAAGCAGGTATTCGCGTATCTGGTGCTGGGACTTGTGGATGAGGGAAAACTGGAACTGGATAAACCGCTGCGTGAATACGTGAAGGAAGATGCGCCGACGGGACCGCTGGGAGAAAAGATCACGGCAAGGCATGTGCTGAGCCATTCGAGTGGATTGCGGAATTGGCGTTGGAACCATGGCATGGAATTTGCGCCAGCCTTCGAGCCCGGGTCAAAGTTTCGCTATTCGGGCGAAGGTTTCTATTACCTGATGCGGTGTGTGGAGCGGATTACGGGGACTGGCTTCGAAGCTCTGGTCCAGGAACGTGTGTTGAAGCCGATGGGAATGAAAACTTCGACGTATTTGTGGCGGCCAGAGTGTGAAGGCCGTTGGGTCGCGGGTCATGATCGCGGCGCGCCGGAGAACAATACGGAGACGAGGCGAAAATTATATGCGACGATTCAAGAGAGTGGAATGCCATTGGCACAATGGAATGACGACCGGATCAGCGCGGAACTTGTGAAGCTGTTGGAGCTAAAGGAGCCGCCGATGCCAAACAATATGGTGCCGAATTCAGCGGCGAGTCTGCTGACGACGGTCACGGATTACGCGATGTTTTTGACGCATATTGCGTGGCCGCAAGGGTC
>Ga0209527_1000114_pt1 | contig 17692 bp, 19 predicted proteins | sample JacPinW_OM2H0_M2_FD_187968 | JGI IMG/M metagenome (GOLD analysis project Ga0209527, IMG submission 187968) | Forest soil microbial communities from Algoma, Ontario, Canada - Jack Pine, Ontario site 1_JW_OM2H0_M2 (SPAdes) (version 2) | ecosystem: Environmental > Terrestrial > Soil > Boreal... | reverse complement strand
CGCGCCCCGGCCGATCGGCGGTCTCTGTGCTCGGGCCCTGCGATTTTCGTTTAATGGGGCAAATGAACCGATCGGGCTCGAAGAGCTGCTGGTTCGTCACGCGCTGGAACTTCCCGGCTGGAATTCGCCGCGCGAACGAATTGCCTCCGGCGTGATGATGATTCCCGTTCCAAAGAGCGGGATTCTGGAAGGCGTCTCTGGAGAAGATGCCGCCCGTTCGATTCCGGGGATAACCGGATTGTCGATCACCGCCCGGTTGCGCGATGCCATCGCTGCCTGGCCGGATGGCTCGAGCTACCTGGGATTTCTTTTTGCGCGGGGGGACACGCCTGAGAGAGTCGAGCACGCGCTGCGCGCGGCCCATGAAAAACTATCGTTCTCGATTACGCCGGGCCTGCCGGTCGAACATCCCGCGACGCGCCGAATGACGAACCAGGGGAATTAGCCTTTTGCCTTAGGCGCAACGTATCCCTCGGGCAATTTAGCCCCTTCGCCGAAGAAAAATTGCTCCATCTGCTCTTCCATGATTTTCTGCGAGTTAGGATCGAGGGGATTCAGCCGGTACTCGTTCATGACCATTTTCGAGTGCTCCAGCCAGAGCTTCCAGGCGTCTTTCGAAACGCTCTCGAAGACCCGTTTGCCAATCTCTCCCCGCCACGGGATGCGATCCAGCCCGGGCAGATCTTTGTCAAATTTCACGCAGTGCACCATGCGCGTGCCAGGCTTCACTTCTTCGCTGGATGCCGGTGTTGGACCGCAAGATTCGTTCGCCATGCTCGTCTCCTCACGCGCGTTCTTTATACTCACCTTACTGCAACTTCGTGGAAATTCCTAGTTGCGTGCAGCTTTTCCACGCCGGTCCGCGCAAGTCCCATCGTCTCGGAGACGGGGACCTGCATAGTTCGCAACGAAGATATTGAAATAGTCAACACGCCAATAGTAGGATCATGATTCAAAGAATTCCCAGGGGACACCTTGCCGCTACCCACGCAAGCGATATTTCCAGGTCTTCTTGAAAGTGCCTATCGGCGGGAGTTACAGAACCTCTTTTCCAAGAATGTGCTCGCCCGGCTCTGGGCGAAGGACACTTCCCTGTGGCCGGCGGAAGATTACCAAGCGGAATCCATGGAGAGCAATCTGGGTTGGCTCGATCTGCCCGGGCAGTTAGGGCCATTGCTCGCCCGCGTCGTCGCCCGCGCCACGAAGATTACACCCACAGGCTTTGAACGCGTCGTCTTTGTCACCATGGGAGCCTCCAGCCTCGCGGCCGAAAGCATTTTGCCCTTGGCTGCTGCGAGCCTCGGAAAAAGCACCCTCCTGCTCGACACCATCGATCCCGATTCTCTCCGCGCCTTCGATGAATTGCTGCACTTCGACAGAACCCTCTTCGTCTTTGCCAACAAGTCAGGCAAACTCATCGAGACACACTCCTTGCTTTTGTATTTTCTCGAAAGATTGAAAATGATGGGAATCCATTTTCCGGCCCATCATTTTATTACCCTAGCCGAAGAAAATTCCTATCTGGGCCAGCTAGCCGGAGAATATGACTTCCTTGATAGTTTTCTTGATCCCCCGGGCATCCATGGCCGGTTTTCATCGCTCATTCACTTCAATTTTTTTCTCGCAGCGCTCTGTCGCTTGGATCCAGGTGACCTGCTCGCACACACGCAGTCGATGCGTGACGCCTGCGGTCCCTCCGCCCCAGGGGAAGCAAACCCTGCGGTATCGCTCGGTGCGTTCCTGGCAGCGGCGGAAATCGAGGGCCTGGATCGGCTGGTGTTGTTCACCACCGACAGCTTAGACCCTGTCGCGCGCCGAGTCGGGTATCTCGTGGGGGCAAGCGCCGGCAAGAAGGGGCGCGGAATCGTCCCAATTTTCGGACGCCCGTCGTACGGGGTCGAGATGCTTCAGCAAGGGTGCTTCGCCGCCATTCTCAAAATGGCTGGGGAAGAAGACCAGGAACTCGCCAGGAAACACGACGAGTTGCGCCTAGCCGGCGTACCGATGGTCACCATCGAATTGAACGGTCCCGAGCAATTGGCCGTCGAGCTATTCAAATGGGAGATTGCGACCGCGCTGGCTTGTACGCAGCTCGCGGTCGATCCCTTTCACGATCCAGACATCCGGGAAAGCAGGTCAAGGACCGTGCAGATATTGGACCAGATCGCGACCAAGCCTCAATCTCCTGCACCCGCCACGCGCGTTCGAGAAGGAGAAATCGAGCTGTATGCCGAGGGCGAAACGCGCCAGCTGATCTCGGCCCTGAATATGACCGAGGCACTGCGTACCTTTTTTGGCCTACGGCATCCGCAAGGCTATATCGCGTTGCTGCCCTTTGTGGGTTTTGGGGAAGTCCAAAAAATCGTATTCCGCAGGATTCGCGACCGGCTCGAATCCACACTTGGGCTGCCGGTGCTGGTAACTCCTGGTCCTTCTTATCTTCATACCATCGGGCAAGTCTACCAGGGCGGCCCCGCCAAAGGACTGTTCCTGCTGTTGACCGCGTCCCCGGCGGCGGATCTTGCCATTCCAGGCGCGGACTACTCCTTCGGGCAGTTGCAACTCGCGCTCGCACAGGGTGACTTCGAATCTCTTGGCCGCCGGCGCAGACCCGTAATACGATTGCATCTGTCGTGCGGGGCCGAACAAGGCCTGCTACAGTTGGAAACCGTCCTCAACAACGCGCTCAGCAAGAGGCATTTCGCTGCGCCGTAGATTTTGGCCCCTTCACGTGCTCGCTAATCGCATAGTATGGCCGGAAGATAAATGTATTGACCGGAGGTGTTGCGCCCTTGGCTGAGATTACCACCTTGTTCTGGGACATCGGAGGCGTCATCCTCACAAATGGCTGGGACCGCGTATCGCGGAAAGAAGCCGCCAGAGCTTTTCACCTGGACTGGGAAGAATTTCAGGACCGCCACGATTTTTCTTTCCCGGCTTTCGACTCTGGACAGATCACCCTGAATGAATATCTCGACCGGACCGTCTTTTATCGCCAGCGCGGCTTCACGCGCGAGGAATTCTCCGCCTTCATGTTCGCGCAGTCAAAGGAATACCCGGAGACGCGCGCAGTTCTTGATAAGGTAGCGAGTTCTGGGAAATACCTCGTCGGCGCCATCAATAACGAGCCCCTGGAGCTCAACCAGTACCGCATTGAAGCCTTCCACCTGCGCAAAGATTTTCTCGTTTTCTTCAGCTCTTGTTACCTTCGAACCCGGAAGCCCGAGGAAATGATTTTTCGCGTGGCGCTCGAAGTCACACAGCGGCCGCCGGAACAGTGTCTTTTTATCGATGACCGGCCGCTCAACCTCGAAAGCCCGCGGCGCTTAGGGATGAACACGATTCACCATCAGAATGCGGAGCAGTTGCGTTCGGAGCTTGGAAAGCATGGGGTTGAGGTATAGTTTTGGGCGGACGCTGCATCAGATACCTGAACACGGCGCAACTTGGCGGAGGGAGAGTCGATGGCTGGCGACACGGGCGGTTCTGGTTCAGCGTACGGTGGCGCGGTTGAGCCTTGCACGGTAGTTCTCTTTGGTGCCTCGGGAGACCTCGCGAAGCGCAAAGTCATTCCCGCCATGTACGACCTGGCGATTCACAATGCGCTGGGAACACGTTACGCCATCGTGGGCTTTGCGCGCACGGCTACGTCCGAAGACGCGTTTCGCGCTGCCCTGGGTGAAGCGGCCAAGAGTATCTCGGAAGTCGGCCCTATCGATCCCAAACGGTGGAACGAGTTCGCATCCAACCTCTATTACAGTCCCGGAGATTACGCCAACCCCGAAGCATACACGCAGCTTGCCAAGCGCCTCGCGGAGCTGGATTCTTCAAAGAACATTGGCGGCAACCGTCTTTTCTACCTTTCCACGCCGCCGGAAGTTTATCCGGACATTGTCGAGCAGCTTGGCCGCGCCGGACTCGCTCGCCCCTCCTCGCCGAACTCCTGGGTGCGCATCATCATCGAGAAACCCTTCGGACGGGATCTGGCGTCCGCCAAGGCCTTGAATCAGATTGTCCTAAATGTTTTCGACGAGAAGCAGGTCTACCGCATCGACCATTACCTGGGCAAGGACACCGTGCAGAACCTGCTCGTGCTCCGCTTTGGCAACGGTATTTTCGAGCCTCTCTGGAACCGCAATTACGTCGATCAGGTTCAAATCACCGCCGCAGAGACGCTTGGCGTCGAGCGGCGCGGCGGTTTCTATGAAACGACGGGTGCGCTCCGCGACATGATTCAGAGCCACGTTCTGCAATTAACATCGCTCGTGGCGGTTGAACCCCCCGCTTCGTTTGATGCCACCGCGGTGCGCAACGAAAAACTGAAGGTGCTGCAGTCCATCCGCCCCTTCGATTTGGAAATGGTCGCGCAATCAGTCGTTCGCGGACAATATGCTCCCGGGAAAAATGCGGATACGCCTGTGCCCGGCTACCGCCAGGAGCCCAATGTAAATCCTGCTTCCAAGACCGAAACCTTTGTTGCCGCCAAATTATTGATCGACAATTGGCGCTGGGCCGGCGTTCCGTTTTATCTTCGAACCGGCAAACGCCTCAACAAGCGCACCACCGAGATCGTGATCCAATTCCGCAGCGCTCCCCATATCGTCTTCCGCGAAAAAGAAATTGAGCCCAACCGTCTGATCTTGAATATCCAGCCGGACGAAGGCATTTCCGTTTCCTTCGGCGCAAAGCGTCCGGGAACCGAAATGAGCATCGGCAACGTCACCATGAATTTCTGCTATCGCGAAGCTTTTGGAGAGGCCACGCGCAGTGCCTACTCCACGCTCTTGAACGACTGTGTGCGCGGCGATGCCACGCTCTTCGATCGCGGCGACAGCGTCGAGGCCGCCTGGTCGCTGGTGGACCCCATCATCGACGTCTGGAGTGCCGCCAAGAGCGCCACCGTGCCACAATATCCAGCCGGAAGCTGGGGACCGAAAGAATCCGATCTTCTGCTCGAACGTGACGGCAGACAGTGGTACAACCCGTAGATGCTACAATTGGTTCATTAAATCGTTTCAGGAGATTCGGAGGGAGGGGACGATTGATCCTCGCGGGAGACGTGGGTGGGACGAAGTGTAATCTGGCGCTCTTCTCGGAAAAACGCGGTACGCTCGCGCCCGTCTTCAAGCAGCGCTTCGCAAGCAAGGAGTTCGCGCAATTCGAGCGCATCGTCAAGGAATTCTCGCGCCAGGCGACCGAACATCTGGGCAAGGAGCGCATCGTTGCCGCCGGCTTCGGCATTGCCGGACCGGTGATCAATGGCAGCGTGAGGGCCACGAATCTTCCGTGGATCGTCGACACTGCCTCTCTCATCAAAGAGCTGAATGTCCCGCACGTCGTTCTCTTGAATGACCTTGGCGCCACAGGCCACAGTATCGAGCATCTTCCCCCGGAAGATTTCTGCGTTCTGAATCCAGGTAAACCCGAGCCGGGCGGAACCCGCGCATTGCTCGCGGCGGGCACCGGTCTTGGTCAGTCGATTCTAGTCTGGGATGGCGGCCGCTACCGCGTTGTGCCTTCCGAAGGCGGGCATTCCGACTTCGCTCCGCACACCGAGCAGCAGATCGAACTGCTGCGCTTCATGCGCCGCCGCTATCCTCAAGTTAGCTGGGAACTCATCCTCTCCGGCCGCGGCTTCCGCACCCTTCACGAATTCCTTGCGCCGAAAGTAATCCACGCCTCCTTCGAAGATCCCGACGCCGATCCGGCCCCGGAAATCACGCGGCGCGGTCTGGACAAATCCTGCCGCGTTTGCTCCGACACATTGGATCTCTGGACCGCCATCTATGGCGCCGAAGCAGGCAATCTCGCACTGAAAGTTTTGGCGCTAGGCGGCGTCTACGTCGCCGGCGGCATCGCCGTCAAAATCCTCGAAAAAATGAAAGACGGCACTTTCTTCCACGCCTTCAAGGACAAATGGAAATTCGAAGGCCTCTTGAGCGACGTCCCCGTCTCCATCGTCCTCAACGAATCCGCCCCGCTCCTCGGAGCCGCCTACGAAGCCCTCGCCGCTATCGATAAGTAGCACCTCTTGGAGTGCGGGAGCTTGCTCCCGCTTTTCTGTCAGCCCTCCTCGCCCCGCCATCGCGGTCGTCCCCATAACGGCCCACCGCTCCACGCTCCTCCGAACTTCGTATTTGGGTTTTCCGAATTTCGTTCTTTCGCCTTTGCAGCTTTGAATGACCCCCACAGTCCTACCGGCCGCGTATAATGCAGGAATGCAACACCCTGAGCTTGTTATCGTTAAAACGTTTGGGAGCCGGCCCGAGGCGGATATCGCGAAAGGCGCGCTTGCGTCAGCAGGTATCGATGCGATGATTCAAGCGGATACAGCCGGCGGCATGCGCGAACACCTGGCATGGTCCGGGACCGGTTTTCGTTTGCTCGTGCGCGAGGACGACGCGCGGGCGGCACTCGAGATACTTACGCCCGCGAACGAGGCAATCGTAAATGACGGCGAGGGGAAGTCTCCTATCCTGTAGGGCCCGCCTTCCGAGGCGGGCCGCTCCCCCATCGTCATGTACGCGCAACACCACGTTCCAGAATACTTCCGTGGGTGAGTCGACCTTGCTACGCTTACCCCAGTGGCCCTCCTCGAAGAAAGACTCGGACCCTGGAAACCCGTCTCCCGCTTCGCGGGAATCGCCTGGCTCTCCTTCTACGCCCTCTTCCTTCTCTACGCCTTCACCAACCGCTCCGGATTTCTCTTCCTGGATTTCGTCAATCTGATCATTCACGAAGGCGGCCATTTCTTCTTCAGTTGGTTCGGCAACACCATCATGATTCTCGGTGGAACCCTGGGCGAACTGCTCGTGCCCCTCTTGTGCGCTATCTATTTCTTCTGCCAACGCGAAGCCACCGCCTTCGCTTTTTGCAGCTTCTGGTTCTTCGAAAATTTCCCCTACATCGGCACCTACATGGCCGACGCCCGCACCGCAGCCTTGCCCCTGGTCGGCTCCGGCGACTCCGACTGGGAAATTCTCTTCACCCAGTGGGGCGTCCTCGCCCAGGACCAGAAAATTGGCGGCATCATGCGCACCCTCGGCTGGCTCGGCATGCTCGCCACCATGGCCTGGCTGGCCTACCGCCTCCACCGCGACGCAGCACAAAGTAACGCTCCAAAAATTCCTTTGTAGGGCGCAGCATGCTGCGCCCGTTTGCCCGAGCGCCGCATGTGAAGATCTATCGCGATCCGCCCGCCTTCCGAGGCGGGTCGCCCCTCTTGCGCACCTGTCCGAAGGTTGCTACAATTGTTATAACGTAAGGAGGTGCCACATGCTTGAGCTCAAGATTCGCAAAATCGGCAATTCCCTCGGTGTTGTTCTCCCCAAGGAGGCCGTCAGCCGCCTCAATGCCGGCGAAGGCGACCGCCTTTTTCTGATCGAAGGCCCCAACGGCGCCTATCAACTTACGCCCTACGATCCCGCTTTCGAGAAGAAAATGAAACAGGCCGAAGATATCGTCGGCCGCTACCGCAACACCCTGCACACGCTCTCCAAGTGAGTGAACCTGTTTGGATCGACGAGCGCGATGCCCTTGCGCTTCATGACCGTCTTCTCGCCCTCGATGGAGGCGCTCCGGGGGTGCGCGATATGGGCCTCCTGCAGTCCGCCCTCGCCCGGCCGCACCAACTCTACGCCTATGGTGATAACCCGGACATCATCGACATGGCTGCTTCCTACACCGCTGGCATTGTCCGCAACCACCCCTTCATTGACGGAAACAAACGCACCGGCTTCCTCGTCGGGGTCCTCTTCCTCGAACTAAACGACCACCGTTTCACCGCCACCGAAGAATCCGCCGCCCAAGCCATCCTCAGCCTAGCCGCCGGAACCCTCGACCAACACACCCTCGCCGCCTGGCTCCGCGCCAACGCCAAGCGTCTGTGACTGCCCCGCCAAGCACTTCCAAATTACCTTCAGCTTTATCTTGACAGATACGGTACTTACACGCTAACATTGCCTGTGGTCGCCAGCCGCCACTCTGACCGTTCTGCCCCGTGTTCCCCACTTCCCGCAACTTCACACGCAACAAAATCTCCCGTCGTCCATCCTCTTTTAATTCAGCAAGTTACAAAATGCTTTTCCCGCAACTCCTTTGTTTTGAAAACGATCCATCCTTCATGGGGGGTGTACTACCCTCTCCTGGCTCTGTCCGACGACCGTCATCCCCTGACTGCCTATCTCCTGTCCCTATCCCCTTTGTATTCACATTCTTCCGCACTCTGCGCCAAAAAACGGCCCGGGGTGGGGTACCCCGAGATTCTTTTCGAGGATTGCAATGAACTGGATACGGCCTAACCACATTTCCATCGGGGGCACCCATTGTCACCTTCATCGTCAACCGACCCGCTCCGAGCGCTCGCCTTGCCCGCGATTCGCCTCTCACCCTTGCCGTTTCTTGGTAAACTACATCGATCCGATTCTTCACAGAGTTGGGCCTGCGGGGCGCTTCCCCCGTTCCACGCAGCGGCCAAGGAGCACAGTATGAGCAGCGCCGTAACCACCCAAGTCTCCGAACTTCAGAACTACGTGAATGGCGCTTGGCGCCGAGCCGCCGCAACCGAATTCGTGGACGTCACCAACCCAGCTACCGCTGAACTGCTGGCGCGCACGCCGCTTTCGACATCCGCCGAAGTCGACGCTGCGGTTCAGGCTGCCGCCGATGCCTTCCCAGCTTGGCGCCGCACTCCTCCCGGCGAGCGCGTTCAATACCTTTTCAAGCTGAAGAATCTCCTCGAAGAAAATCTTGATGAACTCGCCCGCCTCATCACCATCGAGAACGGAAAAACCTTTGGCGAAGCCAAAGCCGAGTTGCGCCGCGGCATCGAGAACGTGGAAGTCGCCTGCGGCATCCCCATGATGATGCAGGGCCACGTCCTGGAGGACGTAACTCCCGGCGTGGACGAAATGCAGATTCGCCAGCCGCTCGGAGTCGTCGCCGCCATCACGCCCTTCAATTTTCCCGCGATGATTGTCTACTGGTTCTTGCCTTACGCCATCGCTTGTGGAAATACTTTCATCCTGAAACCATCCGAGCGCGTCCCGCTTTCGATGCGCCGCCTCTTTGAACTCCTCGAGAAAACCGGCCTGCCCAAAGGAGTCGTAAACCTCGTCAACGGCGGGAAAGAAGTGGTCAACGCGCTCTGCGACCATCCGCAAGTTCGCGCCATCAGTTTTGTCGGCTCCACTCCGGTGGCCAAGCATGTTTACACGCGCTCTGCAGCCAGCGGCAAACGCATGCAGTGCCAGGGCGGCGCGAAGAATCACGTGATCGTATTGCCCGATGCGGACATGGAACTTGCGACGCAGATCATCAGCGACAGCGCATTTGGCTGCGCGGGCCAGCGCTGCCTCGCCGTTTCCGTTGCCGTCACGATTGGCGAGGCGCAAAAAACGTTCCGAGATTCCATCGCGCACGCCGCCTCTGCAATTCGCGTTGGCAATGGCCTCGACGCGGGCATACAGATGGGCCCGGTAATCACCAAAGAAAGCAAGCAACGCATTGAATCGCTGATCTCCGCGGGCGTCGGCGAAGGCGCGAAACCCATCGTCGATGGCCGCAACACGAAAATCCCCAAATACGAATCAGGAAATTTTCTCACGCCGACGGTCCTCGACGGGTTGCCATCCGCCAGCCTGCTTGCCAATACGGAAATCTTCGGCCCCGTGCTCAGCCTGGTTCATGCCAATTCTATTGACGAAGCCATGGAATTTCTTCGCCGCAGTCCCTACGGCAACCAGGCATCGCTCTTTACGACAAGCGGCTCCGCGGCCCGCAAATTCCGCTACGAGGCCCCCGCAGGAAATATCGGCATCAACATCGGCGTTGCCGCGCCGATGGCCTATTTCCCCTTCAGCGGCTGGAAAGAAAGTTTCTTCGGCATCCTCCACGGCCAGGGACGCGACGCCGTCGAATTTTTCACCGAGTCCAAGATCGTCATCGAGCGCTGGTCGCGCCAGGAAACCCGCAAGTTCTAGTCATGCTCACGAAGCCTCTTCACCTGGACGTGCACGAGCAGATCGAGTGCGCACAAACGCTCGCATCGCGTTTCTACACCGATCCCACGATTTTGGAAATCGAGAAAACACGCATTTTCCAGCGCACTTGGCACCTCGTCGGAACTCTCAGCCAGTCGTGCGGCGAAGTGAACGGAGTGAAGCGTACCATCTCCGACCCCGAAAGTTTTTTCACCGTCGATCTCGCCGGCGAGCCAATCATCGTCGTTCGTGACAACCAGGGCGCGCTTCGCGCCTTCAGCAACGTTTGCCGCCATCGCGCCGGGCCGATCGCGCTTGGCAGCGGCTGCAGAAATGTTCTGCGCTGCCAATATCACGGATGGACCTACACGCTGGACGGCCGCCTCATCGGCACGCCCGACGTCGAGGGCGTCGAATTCTTCGACCGCAGCACCATGGGCATGGTACCGCTGCGCTGCGAGACGTGGGAACAGTTCATCTTCGTGAATTTCGATCTGAAGTCTGAGCCGCTCTCCGCGTATCTAGGCCAAATTCCTCAGCAGGTAAAGGGATTCCAATTTGAAGGATTGCAATTTGCCGAGCGCCGCGATTACGTCATCGATTGCAACTGGAAAGTTTACGTCGACAACTATCTCGAGGGCTATCACATCCCTATCGCGCATCCCGGTTTGATGAAGGAGATCGACTACGCGCAGTATCGCACGGACACCTTTCGCTACTACTCCCAGCAATTCGCGCCGATTCGCGCCATGAAAGCGGGAGACGCGGGCGAGCGCCTCTACGCGCCTGGCCCTGGCTTGCAGCAGGCTCTCTACTTCTGGGTTTTCCCGAACCTGATGCTCAACATTTATCCCGACAACATTTCGACGAACGTGATCGTTCCTCTCTCGCACGAAAAGACGCTCACGATCTTCGAATGGTTTTTCCACGATGTCGCCTCGGAAAAAAATCAGGAGCGCATCAAGCGCTCTGTCGCCTTCAGCGATGAAGTGCAGCAGGAAGATATTCGTCTTTGCGAAAATGTCCAGCGTGGATTGCGCTCTTCGACCTATGACCGCGGACGCTACTCCGTCAAGCGCGAAAACGGAGTTCACCATTTCCACATGCTGCTCGGCGAATTCCTCGGTCAGGTCTGACGGTAAGTTCCGCGGACGGGAATTGTGATCGTCATCATCATGGGCACAACAGGTGCCGGCAAAACAACCATCGGCACCATGCTTGCAACGCAGCTCAACTGGCAATTTGCCGACGCTGACACCTTCCATCCGCCCGCCAACATCGAAAAAATGTCCCACGGTATTCCGCTCACTGACGCCGACCGCGCTCCTTGGCTCGAAGCGATGCGCAAAGCCATCCTCGAATGGATCGCTGCCGGCAAAAAAGTCGTCCTCGCATGCTCCGCCCTCAAGCGCGCCTATCGCGACGAACTCCGCCCCAGCCCCGAAGTAAAAATTGTTTATCTAAAAGGGGATTACGCACTGTTCGCCGAAAGAATCCGTCACCGCCACGGCCATTTCGCCGGCGAGCAAATCCTCGCCGGCCAATTCGCGGATCTCGAGGAGCCCACGGATGCGATTACTATCGACGCGGCGCATTCCCCGGAAGAAATCGTCGCGGAAATCCGCAAGCGGCTCGCGCCATCTTAAGAAGCGCCGCTTGCTGGAGCAGAACTCTAGGGCTTTGCAGGCGCTGGCTTGGGTGTCGTGGCCGGTGCGTTCGGCGTTCCGAAGCTGACCTTGGGAACCTGCCGCGCGCCTTCTTCCGTCTTGAAGTAGGCGTCGTTGCGAGTGAAACCGCTCATACTCGCCACCAAGCTGTTCGGGAAGAGCGAAATAAAAGTGTTGTAATCCTGCACCGCCTCATTGTAACGGCGGCGCTCGACGGCGATGCGATTTTCCGTGCCTGCCAGCTCGTCCTGCAGACGCAAAAAGTTTTCGTTGGATCTCAGCTGCGGATAATTTTCAACGACTACGAGCAAGCGCCCCAGCGCAGAATCCAATTGTCCATTCGCCGCGATTTTTTCAGCCGGAGAATGCGCGCCAAGCAGAGCGGAACGCGCCTTAGCAATATCGCCGAACACGGTTTGCTCTTGCGCCGCAAAGCCCTTCACCGTCTCCACCAGATTGGGGATCAGGTCCGCTCGCCTTTGCAGGACCACGTCCACCTGGGCCCAGGAGGCATTCACCGCCTCGCGCTTTATCGCCATCTGGTTCCTGATCCCGATAAACCAACTCCCGACCATTAGCGCGATGATCAGCAGGACTGCCAAAACGATCAGTGCTATTTTCATATCCGCCTCGAATCAGTTGGATTTACGAATGTGCATTCTTCACGCGCCGCCATTCCCGCTTCGGAAAATGATGCTCCAGGGCATCCAGGGTTTTCTCCAATGCCTTTAGATACGCACCGTACACCGGAACAATTTCGCCGTGAAATTCGCCCGTCTCACGCAGTTTTAGCATGGCTTCGAATGCCGTCATGCTCGCGCCCGTCAGCGCCGTCGCTCGGGCAACGATATCATGCGCGGCCACCGGTGGCTCTTCCCCAAATGCAATCGCCACATGGCGCAGCAGCGTCAGCACTCCGGAAAACGATTTTCTCAAAACGGGCACCAGTTCTTTTGCACTCCCTGGCGCGCGCAGATAATGCTGCCTCAATTTCAGCAGGATGGTGCGCAAGTCATGCTCAATCTGCACGCGATGCAGATTCATCGGCACTTCAATATCTGCAACGACGTCCGCTCCGTAAAGGATTCGCCGCCCGCGCTTCATATCCAGAATCTCGATCGCGAAGACGTTCGCGGCATCCCGCAGCTCATCTTTCGTGAAGAAAAGAGGCGCAGGCTCTTTCTGCTCGACGCACCACCATTTCACCACGAGCGCGAGACGTCCCAACTCCTCGACGCTCAACGAACGAAGGATGCAAACCACATTGAGGTCCGAGTGTCCTTGATGAAAGTCACCGCGCGCAGCCGACCCAAACAAAATCACGCATTCGAGGTTTGCCGCCGCGAATTCCTTCAACCTGTTTACCAGCTCCGTCAGTTTGGCTTCTGTGGAGAGCATTTCGAATCCGTTCCTTTCATCCCGCGCTACCAGTCTCCTGAAGCGCCTCCGCCTCCGCTGCTGCCGCCGCCAAATCCCCCAAATCCGCCACCATCACTGCCTCCGCCTCCGCCGAACCCGCCGGCCCCCCAGCTACTACCACCTCCCCTGCCACCTCCCGAGCCGTTTCCAACGATGTTCACCAACATGCCCAGCAGAAACCAGAGGCAGCCGCTTCCGCTCGATCCGCCGCGCCTGGCGAGACTGCCAAGAACGAGAAAGAAGAAAAGCACAAAGGCTAGGAAAACGAGAGGGACCCAGAACGCCGGGAATCCGACGTTCCTTCCGCCATGCTGATTTCGAGGCGCAGGCGGCTGAACACTCAAAGTAACGCCGGCATCGTCCGCAATGTATTTTGCCAACTGCCACGCGGCGACCTCGGCCGCCTTGCCGTAGTCGTTCTGGCGTAAGAAGGGCACCATCGCGCGGCCCGCGTCTCCGGCCCGCGCATCATTGATCACCGGTTCGAGCCCGTAGCCGACTTCGATGCGATATTTGCGCTCATGCGGAGCTACAAGCAATAACACGCCGCGATTGTCTTTCTTACTTCCGACTCCGAGCTGTTTGAAAAGGTTCACGGCATAATTCTCGACGCCTTCTCCATCGAGCGATTGGACGGTCACAATGGCCATCTGCGCGCCGGTTTTCTGCTCAAGCTCCGCGCATAACGCTTCGAGCCGTGTTCTGGCTTCTGGGCTGATGACGCCAGCCAAGTCACTTACATAACCGCTGGGATGAATCTTCTTGACGTCTTCCGCTGCGCAGAAGCTCGCGGTGAACAAAAGCAGGCAGTGAAGCACTGCGGTTCGAAAGAGGTGAGTTTTTCGCATGCAGGGTTCGAAGTCGTCGCCAAATGACTATAGGGCCAGCTTCGACCATCTGTAAAGCCGTGCCGGCGTTACGCTTCGATCAAGCGAACCTTGCGAGCGTGCTGAGTTCACACCTATAATCCAGTGTCTTTGCGGCGGCATGAGCCGCGTGCGCGTCGGGAGGATCCTTGCCGGTAGGAACTGCGTTTCACGAAAGAACGCTGGCGCTGTGCGAGAGCCTGAATTACCGCGAATGGTCGGGGTATTACACGGTCAGTGTGTATGAGATGCACCACGAGCACGAATACAACGCCATCCGCAATTCGGCGGCGCTGATTGATATCTCGCCGCTCTTCAAGTACCGAGTGACGGGGCGGGACGCCACGAAGTTCGTGAACCGCGTGATTTCGCGAGACATTAATAAGGTTGCGGTGGATCAAGTGATTTACTGCTGCTGGTGCGATCCGGAAGGAAAAGTGATCGATGACGGAACGATCACGCGGCTGGGCGAGAACGAGTATCGATGGACGGCGGCGGACCCGAGTCTGCGATGGTTCCAGCAGAATACGCTGGGGCTGGACGTAACGATTGAGGATATTTCGGAGCAGACCGCGGCGCTGGCGCTGCAGGGGCCGACGTCGGGAAAATTGCTGCACGCGGCCGCGGACGCGGACCTTACGAACCTGAAATATTTTCGCGTGACGCGAGGGAAGATTGCGGGCGTGCCCGTGGACATTTCGCGCACCGGCTATACGGGCGATTTGGGATTCGAAGTGTGGATGCCGTGGCGCGATGCGGTGAAGGTTTGGGATGCGCTGATCGCGAAGGGCAAGGCGTTTGATATTCACCCCGCGGGAATGATTGCGCTGGACATCGCGCGGATTGAGGCGGGATTGATTTTGATCGAAGTGGATTACATTTCGAGCAAGAAAGCGCTGATCGAATCGCAGAAATATTCGCCGGCGGAGATTGGGCTGGGCAAGCTGGTGGACTTGAAGAAGGAAACATTTGTAGGGCGCGAAGCTCTGGCGCTGGAAGCGAAAAAAGGTGCGGAACGGGCACTCGTAGGATTGGAGATCAACTGGAACGAAGTCGAGGCACTCTACGACAAGTTGAAAATGGCGCCACAAGTGCCCAGCATGGCGTCGCGCGTGGCGGTGCCCGTGTATCGCGGCGGGCGGCAGGTGGGCAAGGCCACATCAACGACGTGGTCGCCGACGCTGAAAAGAATGATCGCGCTGGCTTGCGTGAGTCGCGAGCATTCCGCAGCCGGCGCCACGCTCAGCATCGAGATGACCGTGGAAGCCGTACGGCAAACGGTTTCGGCAAAGGTGGTGCCCCTGCCGTTCTTCAATCCGCCAAGGAAGACTGCGGTACCGGTGATTTAGAGCTTAGCTATGGCGAACGGCGACCCTTTCGCATCTCCCATTGAATGGAAAAACATAAAGACTTTTTTTCAAGGGCTTTCCCCTATTCTTTCGACCTTTGCGGCCACACACAATCTCGCAATCGACGAGTACTACCACGAATCACCCTCGTGGATATTTCGGTTCCGGCATCCAAAGGGCGGGGGGGCGGTATTCATGTGGAGCGTGTCGACGATTCCACGATTCGAGTTGGTAGCTCTTGGTACATCGATGAATTTGAGAATTTTACTCGCTATTTGAAATCGGATGAAGGCAGCGACCTGATCTTGGGGGCAATCGACGTACGCGAACTTCTAGAGGAGAAACTGAAGGATATCGTGACGTGGAACAAGAGCGACATGACCGCGTTTCCTGATTACGAGAGATTTTGGTCTCTTTACAGCAGAGAAGAATGGCTGCAAATGTCACCGATTGAACGCCTTCCCAAACCCAAGCTCTAGGGTCGCTATGGAGCCAGGCGGTTGTATTTCTTGAGGACCTCACGGAGGCGGTCGTGAGGGAGCGCGATGACTTTGTGATTCTCGATGCCGGTCATGGTCTCGGCGGCGACCATGGCGTTGATGATGGCTTCTTCGGTCGCCTGGACGGTGGCGGCGAAGACGGGCTCGATCTGGTCGTTGGGAAGCATTTTCAAATCGACGACGTGGTCGGCAGCGGCGGCGCCGGGATTTGCGGTGGAGAACGCGATGAAAATGTCGCCGGAGCCGTTGCCGGAGATGCTGCCGTTGCGTCCGAGCCCGAGAGAAACGCGGCGAGCGAGGCGCTTCAGTTGATGTGAAACGAGCGGCGCATCAGTGGCCACCACAACGATGATGGAACCGCGGTCCGATTCGTTGAATGAGGTGGAAGCGTACGCGGGATTTTCTGGAATTTCCCTGCCGGCCGGCACGCCAGCGATGCGGAGATTTTTGCGCGAGCCATAGTTGCATTGCACAAGGACGCCGACAGTGTAGGCGCCTATTTTCGATTCGATCTTTCGCGAAGACGTGCCGATGCCGCCTTTGAATTCGTTGCAGATCATTCCCGTGCCGCCGCCGACGTTGCCTTCTTCGACAGCGCCGCTGTGTGCGGAATCGATGGCGTGGAACACATGCTCGGGTTTCACATGAAAACCGTTGATGTCGTTGAGCCAGCCGTCCCAAGTTTCTGCGACGACGGGGAGCGACCACCAGTAGCCGGTGGGATCGGGCTTGCCGTGAGCAACACGCCACTGAATGACGGCGTCGCGGACGACGCCGACGCTGTGCGTGTTGGTGATCATCACAGGACCTTCGAGAAAACCGGATTCTTCGACCCAGGTCGTACCGGTCATTTCGCCGTTGCCATTGAGCGACCACCATCCAGCAAATACGGGATTCATCATGGAATCTGTGCCCCGGGGGAGAACGGCCGTGACGCCGGTTCGGACCGGGCCATTGCCGATATCGCGCTTGCCTTCGCCGGAGATGAGAGTGGTGTGACCGACAGCGACGCCGGAAACGTCCGTGATGGCGTTGAGCGGACCGGGCGTGCCGTCAAAAGGAACACCCAGATCGCGGGCGCGGGGCTTGGCAGGCGGAGTCGCCTGAGCCGCGGCCCACGAAATTGCCGAGAGCGAGCAAAGAAGAATGGCGAGAGCGCGAAAACAACTTGAACGAGTCATGGTTTGTTCTTCTCCCAGGGAGAGTACGCGGAACGCAGCAATTTGGTGTTTTTCTCCACGGCCTTTTCGAGCAGTGCAGCTTGCTGCGCCGCCAATTTCCAGTCGCGCTTTTCCACGGCTTCGGTGAGCCCGGGGAATTCCAAGTGCGCGTAGGTATAGCGCGAAGAATAAAGAAGATGCTGAAACCATGGGCGGCCGGGAATGCCCGCGGGATCGAGCCAGTTGGATTCGACCTGCAGCATTTGTTCGTTGAGATGTTGAATTTTCTCCGGCGATGCCGAGCCTGACAGAAGATCGTGAGCGACGGTGTCACGCAGAATGTTACCCGCTTTTTCGAACTCGGCGATTCGAACGCGAAGCCGCTTCACCGGAAGACGCCGCTGCTCGGTTTTGTTCTGTTGTTCGAACTCGCGCAGGAATTGTTCCAGCGCAGAAGCATTGAAGCCGAAATCAAAGGGAAGAATGTCGGCGTTGGCGAGACGCAGCGCGACAAGTCCCCAGATGCGAGTGAGGGCCACGTGGTATTCGAACGCGGGATCACCGATGTGCGACATCCAGTAATGATCGTCGTACATCGAGTGATAGACGCCGTAGTCGCCGTCAAATCCCAGATTGATCACCGGGCGGCCGAGATGATTCAGAAACACCGTGTGATCGGAGCCGCTGCCGATGCGCGTTTCGACGAGGGCGCTATCCAGCGGCGGGGAGCTCGCTTTCGAATCGCGCATGG
>Ga0209527_1000113_pt1 | contig 17740 bp, 17 predicted proteins | sample JacPinW_OM2H0_M2_FD_187968 | JGI IMG/M metagenome (GOLD analysis project Ga0209527, IMG submission 187968) | Forest soil microbial communities from Algoma, Ontario, Canada - Jack Pine, Ontario site 1_JW_OM2H0_M2 (SPAdes) (version 2) | ecosystem: Environmental > Terrestrial > Soil > Boreal... | reverse complement strand
CCGATGGCTGGAGCAAAAACGCACCGGCCAGCGCCGTGAATGCCAAACCTGCCTTGATCGTGCGAACCATTCGAATCTCTCCTCTACGTTGAGTTTTAGAGGGCGATTCCTCCGCCCTCTCATCCCGTTCGCCTTATACGAGTCCGCAGTCTGGCAAAGGTTACAGCCCCCCTATTCAAGACGCGCGGCCGTCTTACTCCTCCCCGACGTTTACTTTTCGAGGGAAGCTTACCCGTGGCCGGCCGCAGGACTCGCGGCAAACAGGTATCATCACAATGCGTAGGGAACTCTCATGCCTAGGAACTTCGCCATCCGGCTCAGGTGTCCCCGCGGGGACAGCGACTCCTGGGTCACCGTTGCGAACCGCGAGGAATCCTTCGAACAGATCCTCCAGCAGACCTGGGACTTCAAGTGCCGCGAACACGGCCTCCAGAAAGGAATTCCCCAGGAAGTCATGGAGGTAGCACCCCTCGACGATTCCCGGCCCCCGCAAAATACGCCGGCGTCTACCGCCCTTCCCTTTCCGGCCACCCCTGCAAAAAAAACTCCCCGCTCCGGCGAGCGCATCTACATGCGCGTACCCGTCGTGATTTACGGTTTTGCAGGCAAAGCCGGCGCCTTCCACGAAGATACCCAGACGATCATAGTCAATCCCAGCGGCGCCCTCGTCTCCCTAAAAACCAAAGTCGCAATGGGCGACACCGTTTTTCTCATCCACAAGAGCAGCCGCCAGGAGCAGGAAGTCCGCGTCGTCTATCTCGACACCTACTCCGACCGCGAAACTAGAGTCGGTTTGGCTTTCAAGAAGCCTATCTCCGACTTTTGGAAAAAGAGCCGCAAGAAGGCTCGCATCCCCAAGACTTTCCGCGTCATCGTCAAAGGTACGGACCCCAACGGCCATCCTTTTGTCCAGAGCGCTTACACCGTCGATCTCAGCCAGGAAGGCGCGCGTTTGGACGGCATCGGCTTCCTGACCAGCCCCGGCCAAACCATCGAAGTCCGCCGCCGTTGGCGCAAAGCCCGCTTCCGTGTCGTCTGGATCGGCCAGGTCGGCACGACCGAATCCAATCAAGTCGGCGTTTTCCGCCTCCAATCTGAAAAAGACATCTGGCGCGTCGAACTCCCCGAAACCGCCGCGGCCCCGCCTCCGGAAGGCCCCAAGCCCCCGAAATAGCAATTTCTACTCCCTCATCGGGCTTTTCTTCGGTACACTCTGCGTGTCCACCATGTCCAAGGTATCGCGCCGCAACGTGCTCAAGAGTGTTCTCTCAGGAGCCACCATGGCTTCTCTCCCTTCCGTCTCCTGGTCCCAGGAAAACGCTCCGATCAAGCGCAAGGGCAATATCCGCCAATCCGTTTCCCGGTGGTGTTACCAGAAAATTCCGCTCGACAAGCTCTGCGTCTACTCCGCCGAGATCGGCTTAAAGGCCATCGACCTGCTTCAGCCCGACGAGTTCGAAGTCCCCGCGCGCTATGGCCTGGTCTGCGCCATGGGTTACGCCGAAGGTGGCGAAATTGGCAGCGCCATGAACCGCGTCGAAAATCACGCCAAAATTGAAGCAGGCTTCCGCAAATACATTCCGCTCGCCGCCAAGGCTGGCGTCATCAACGTCATCACTTTCTCCGGCAATCGCGCCGGCATCTCCGACGAAGAAGGCGCCAGGAACACCATCCTCGGCCTGAACCGCGTCAAAAAAATCGGCGAAGACCACGGCGTCACCATTTGCATCGAGCTCCTCAACAGCAAGGTCGACCACCACGACTACATGTGCGACCACTCTGCCTGGGGCCTCCAGGTCGTCCAGGCCGTCAATTCGCCCCGCGTCAAACTGCTCTACGACATCTATCACATGCAGATCATGGAGGGTGACCTGGTCCGCACCATCCAGAAGAATATCGATTGGATCGCCCACTTCCACACCGGCGGCGTCCCCGGCCGCCACGAACTCGACGGCACCCAGGAAGTCCAATGGGACGGCGTGATGCGCGGCATCGCCGCCACCAACTTCCGCGGCTACGTCGCTCACGAATTCGTCCCCACCCGCGACCCCCTCACCTCCCTCCGCCAAGCCGCCGACCTCTGCGACGTCTAACTCGACCCGCGCCTTTTCGCGTTCTGCCTTCGTAGCGGCGTCCCTTTGGGGCGGCACCTTTCTTTTTCTGCCTTCCGCTGCCAAATAAATGCAGGAATGGCGAGAATTCAGGAGTGGATGATGGCGGACGACGGGTGAAAGGTTGGCGAAGGGGAAGAGGAAGCAAATATCTTGCTTGCAGATAATTCCGTTTGATGGGAGGGATAGGTCAAAAATTGAGGGCGCAACCGGTGTTTAGCCTGTTGCGCCCTCTAACTGAGCCGTAAAGTTTCTAACCTTCTCGATTCCCTCTGGGAGTGCAACCGCGGTTAAGCTTGTTGCACCCTCCAAACCGATTCGTCAAGGCTTCACGCTTCACCGTTCGATCTCGCGGAGCAACCCGCCGTTAAGCTGGCCGCAACCTCTCGACCGAACCGTAAAGTTTCAAACCTTCCCGAATCAACCTGGTGACGTGACCGCCGTGAGGCAATCCCGCCTTCCAGACGAAACCGTCAGGCTTCGAGCTTCGCGATTCAATCTCGCGGCGCAACCGCGGTTAAGCTTGCTGCGCCCTCTAAATTGATCCGTAAAGTTCTTAAGCTTCCCGGTTCAATCTGACGCGCAAGATAATGTTTCCCGTTTGCGCCGTCAATGAAAATCTGTGCGCAGCTTTGTGCAAATCTGTGGACGCTTGTGCAAAATTCCCGCAGAGTGCTCGAGCGGTTGTCATGATGTATAGTAATGTACTATACTATAGTATACACTCATCGAACCTTTCGATGGGGCAATCACTCAACATCCTCGCCGACCTCACGATTCTTTCTCTAGCCTAACCGCTGCTCCCGGCCGCCGGTCCCCTACTCCTATGGAATCGTAATTCCTTTCTAGACTACCTCCCGCTAACCCCCATTGAATCACATCGTTACAAGAACATAAGAGGGGTATACCTTCCGCTTCCCTTTCCCATGAACTCTTCGCTACTGCGCGGCCCCTGCGTCAATTCTGTTTCCTTCTTTGGACTTCCAACTTTCAACCTTCAACTTTCGATCTTTCCAGGAAACTTTCCTTGCCCCCCTCTCGTACCTATCTCCAAGACCGGCCCTGCGCCGGCCAGGAGGCATCCAGTCATGTCCGACCCTAACAGGGGTTTCTTCGCCAGGACGGCTTTTATCGCCACGGCCGCGCTCGTCCTTTCGCCGCTGGGCGTCTTGGCGCAATCCACCGCCGCCCCGGCAAGCTCAACCCAATCAACGACATCCGTGTCCAAGGACCGCTGGCTGCACGTCCGCGTCATCAGCTCGGACGCCAAAGGTGAGACCGTCCGCGTCAACGTTCCCCTCGAATTGGCGGAAAAGGTTCTCCCCGCCATCAACAAAAACCGACTCCACGACGGCAAGGTCAAGATCGACGACGCCCACGTCAATGATGTCGACCTCCGCGCCCTCGTCGAGGCCATTCGCACGACCAAAGACGGCGAGTTCGTCACCGTCGAGAGCAATGATTGCGACGTTCGCGTCGCCAAACAGAGCAACCACCTGATCGTTCATGTCCTCGACAAGCAGAATTCCAAGAAGTCCGAGGTTGAAGTCAAGATCCCCATGAAAGTCATCGACGCCCTCTTTTCCGCTGGCAAAGACGAATTGGACCTCGTTGCTGCTCTCCACGCTCTCTCGGCGCAGGGCGATACCGAGCTCGTCTCGGTGAAGGATCACGAAAACACCGTCCGCGTCTGGCTCGATTCCAAAAACGTCACGGACTGACAGTGTTTTGTAGCGGCGGGCAGGAGGCACACATGATGCTACTCGCGAAAGCAGCTCTCGGACTTGGCGGAACAATCGTCCTCGCGGGCGCCTATACCATGCGCGAAGGCGTGATCCGCGTCGACGTCGACGAATACCATGCCGGCGGTTCCCACGTTCACCTCTGGGTTCCAGCCGCGGCCGTTCCCATGGCCATGCATTTCGTCCCCACCAAGCACATGCGCCATGCCTCCGAGCAGGCGCGCGAAGCTCTGCCCGTGCTTCATGCCATCGTCAAAGAACTGAAAAAGTATCCGGATGTCGCCTTCGTAGAAATTGACGATCGTGATCAGCATGTTCGGGTGCGCACGCACGGGGGGAAATTGCAGATTGACGTCGACGCGCCGGACCAGAAAGTTCACGTTCTCTGCCCCTTGTCGGCCATCGAGGACGTCACCAGCCAGCTCGAGGAACACTCCCCTGGCGCCTAGAATTCCTCTCGTGAGGCTCTCGCACAGGTTGCTGAAGAAACCTTGAGGCGCAGGAACTCTTTTATTCTTCCCGCGGTTTAGCCCGATTCTGCGAATCCGTCAGTTCCGGCTGGGCGCCCTTTGCCTGCTGAAAATAAATCTCTTCAAACACCGCGTCCTTCTTCCAACCCGCTCTGTGCAGGATGCCGTGCCCATTTTCCACCATTACCGGATGACCGCATAAGTATCCCGTCGTCTCATCCGGCCGCAATCCCCACTCGTCCGCATATTTCCGTAGGAGATCATCCACCCGCCCCGTCTCCCCCTTCCAATCCAGGTCCTCCCATGGCCGGCTCACCGTGGCGACATACTTGAACCACGGCACTTCCCGCGCGTACCGCTCCAGCTCTTCCCGGTACCCGAACTCCCACGAGCGGCTCGCTCCCTGCAGGCAGTACAGCTTGTGGTTTCCGGGCATTGGCCCAGCGCCATTTTTCCAATCTCGATAGAGCGTTCGAACGTAACTGACAAACGGGGCGATCCCCGTCACGGTGGAAACCAGCAGGTGGTGCGTCCTCCCGCTTCGCAAATCCAGCGTGAATCGTCCCTTGGCGATTTTTCTGCACAGTAGCGTATCGCTTTCTTTTAACTTGAAGAGATCCGGAGTCAGATCACCTTGCGGGACCAACTCGACGAAAAACTCCAGCGACTCTTCATATGGGGATGAAACAATGGAATACGCTCTTTCGATCCGCTTTCCATTATGATCGACTCCCAGGGTCGCATACTGCCCGGCGCGGAATTCAAACGGTCCCCCGGGGTCGACTCGAACGATCCATAAATCGGGCGAAAGGTCGCGCCGCTCAAGGATCCGGGCTTGATAGTGCTTGTCCGGGGAAGGGGCCATCTAACTATCTCCCATGAGGTTCAATTCATTTCCGCAAAAAAAGATAACGGGCGGGGCCTACTCCAGCTCCGCCCGGAATATCATTTTCCCGTACAGCCGGTCCCAAATTCCTGAGAGGTGAACCCCTGGCCGAGGCGGCGGCGTCACGCGCCGGGGCGCGGCCGGGATAACTTAGAAATTATCAATTTCCTGCGCACAGAGCAATCCTTTGTCAGCTGAGTTTTTCCAGGAAGCAACCAAAAAGATAAGCCCGCAAGCGTCTGGACGGCGCGGCCTATTCGTAAGCGAGGGCGACGACCGGGTCGTAGCTGGCGGCGCGGAGCGCGGGGTACGCCGCTCCCATTGCGGCTCCCACGAGTGCGAGTGCCGTCGCTGAAAAAATCCACGTCGGGGAAATCAGTAGCGTTAAGCCTGGATTCGTCTGTTTCAAAATCGCCTGCGTCAGGAAAGTGAGCGCAATTCCCAGACCGGTTCCCATCAACGTAAGGATGAGGGTCTCACCCAACAACATGCGGACGATGTCGAGTCTGGAAAAACCCAGTGCTTTGAGAATCCCGACCTCGCGCGTACGCTCCAGCACCATGGTGTGCATATTCAGAAGGACCACCAGGAAACTCACTACAATTCCCAGGGCCACCATCGTGCGCGTGAAGGGACGCAACTGCGGCAAGTTGGAAGAAGTCATCAGCGTCACGTATTCCGCCAAGGAACGGACGCTGTACTCCGGCAACAACTTGAGAATCTGCGCGCGCGCGGCTTCCGTATCTCCTTTGCTTCTCACGTAAAACATCGAAACGCGCTTCTCCGCCCCCGCGATCTCCTGCGCTGTTCGAATGGGAATGAAGTATCGCGCGCCCTTCCCGTGCGCGACGATCCCACAAACTGTAAACACATGATCTAACAGCGTGATCTGGCTCCCCACCTTCAAGTGGCGCGTTTGCGCGATGATGTCGTCGGCGATGGCCTCGTCCGGTCCTTCGAACGGCCGCCCATTGCGGAACAGAAAACCCTTGCTCAGCGCGTTGAAGCTTTTGAAATCGATCCCGTACACCATCACTAAGTTCTTTGGTTCCGTGAGGATGACCGTTGGCGCCACCTCGTCCACGCCGCTTAACGATGCAAATTGTTCACCGAGCGACTCCTGCATCCCAACGCTTACAAATGCGAAGAAAATCGAGGAGTTTGGCGGTTGAACGATGATATCCGCGCCGACGCCCTCCACGCGCTTTCCCCATTCGGAAATGACGCCGGAGGTCAGACCTACAATCATCAAAACGAGAATCACCTGGATGGCAATGGCAATTACGCTTAGAAAACTGCGCAGCGGCCGGGCAGTGATGCTGCCCCAGAACATTTGGAGCAGGGAAAATGGTCCGTCGTAGGTTTCCGTCATCGAGCACAACCAGATTTGTACTCTATCATCCTAATTTCTCACCGGTCAAAAATTACCGATTTGGGCCACAGGGCAAGACGCGTGCCGAAGTCCTAGAGAAATATTTCTGCTCCGTTAAGTTTTCAACACAAATGTTGATAAGTATGTGGAAATCCCTCGTCCGCGCACCGCTAACTTCTCACCCTTCAACACTCTTCTCCTCTTTGCACCATTTGTGTGCAACAGAGCTTTTTCACGGGCGTCGCTTCCCGGCCAAAAATTTTACGACAGCAGAAAAAATTTCGTTGAAAGATTTCCAGCGATGAAGCGAGGGCAATTATTTTCTCTTGTTTTTTCTAAACTGTTGATTCTCAACGAGCGACCGCGGATTTTCCTTCAGTACCACTTCGGAGGCCTCTCGAGATGCACCTTGATCGTCTGCTTCGGATCGGTGAGGTCGAGCCAGCGTCCATACGTCTTCCATCCTTCGGCGACAACTTGAACCAATATTCTCCCCATGGGCGCGTTCGGGACGTGCGCGATGCCATCGCGGCTGGTCTTTACATTCATTTCCAATTTCTTGTCCTTCTTTATCGCGTGCTCTTCGATGAATTTCACGTACACGCTGGCGTTCTCTACCGGTGCGTCCTTCTCGCCGCCGGTGACTTCAATCGTGATGCGCGTCTGTGTGTCGCTCGTGGGAAGCGGAGCCTGCGGTTTGGACGCCGGTGCCGGTGAATTCTGAGCGGCCGCCTGTTGAGCTGTCACCACGCATGCAGCGAGGCAAAGGCATGCAAAAAACTTTGTCGAGAATTGCATAAATGGCTGAACTCCATCGTCCACGGAACGGCAGGCTGGGTCAAGTCTCACCGCATTCAGTTTGGATGCCACTTGCACCCGAGGTGCTGCCCCGGCGCTGCTCTGCAATGGAAACCTCGAGCAGGGGCCATTTGACTCATCAATATAGCTGCTGTAAGTTCTCAAGAAACTGCCCGGCAGGCGAGATGGGGACGCTTCAAGAAGGAAATTCACCCGAACGGTCAGCGCGGGACCTCGAGCTGACTGCTTCACGATCAGAACAGGAATCGCAAGGAGAGCACAATGGGTTTTGCCACCAACGCCATTCACGTGGGCCAGGAACCGGATCCCGCCACCGGAGCCATCGTCGCGCCCATCTATCAGACCTCCACGTACATCAACGAAGAGCTGGGCAAGAACAAAGGCTACGACTACGCGCGAACGAATCACCCGAACCGCAAAGCGCTGGAACGCACCGTCGCCAAACTGGAAGGCGGCCACAGCGCCTACGTTTTCTCTTCGGGCATGGCGGGGATCGACGCAGTCTTCCGGCTTTTGCGCCCCGGCGATCACGTGGTCCTCTCCGAAGCGGTCTACGGCGGCGTATTTCGCCTTTCCACGCAACTCCTCGTGCACTTCGGCCTGGAATTCAGCTTCGTGGACACCTCCATACCCGATTTCGTGCGCAGGGCGTTGCGCCCAAATACGAAAATGCTGTACCTCGAAACGCCAGCCAACCCCACCCTCAGCGTTACCGATATCGCGGCGATTTCCAAGCTGGGCAGCGAGCGCAACCTCTCGGTGGTGGTCGATAACACATTTTTGAGTCCCTATTTGCAGCGCCCTATTGAACTGGGCGCCCACATCGTGGTTCATTCCATGACGAAATACTTGAACGGCCACAGCGATTCCACTGGCGGGGCAGTGGTCCTCACTCGTCCCGAGGATGCGGAAAAAATTTATTTCATACAGCGCTCCGCCGGCACCGGCCTCTCTCCCATGGATTGCTTCCTCATTTCGCGGGGCATCAAGACGCTGGCGGTTCGCATGCTCCAGCACAACGCCAACGGCATTACCGTGGCGCGCCATCTCGACGCCCATCCCAAAGTGAAGAAGGTCTTCTACCCCGGCCTGCCGTCTCACCCACAACACGAAGTGGCACGTCGCCAGCAGAAGGGACCGGGCGCCATGCTCTCCTTCGATGTAGGCTCGCTGGAAGCCGCGCGGCGCTTCCTCAATCACGTCAAACTCTGCTCGCTGGCCGAAAGCCTCGGTGGCGTCGAAACTTTAATTTCGCTTCCGGCGATGATGACTCACGCTTCCATGCCCAAGGAAGTCCAGGATCGCGTGGGCATCACCGAGGGCCTGGTGCGCCTTTCCGTCGGCATCGAAGACGTCGAGGACATCATCGCCGACCTCGACCAGGCGCTCCTCTACGTTTAGCCGCGATTGATTCCTTTTGAGCTGACACCCCCATGAGTTCCCCGAACATCGCTCCTCCGCTTTCTGGACACGTGATCGGTTCGGTCAACGATGCATTCGTGATCGCCGAATGGCGCGACCCAGGCGGTCCTCCAGGCCCGCCGCGTCTAATCGCCCCGCGTCATCTTCATCGCAACGATGACGAAGCGTGGTACGTGCTGGAAGGTACTCTGCGCGTTCAGGTTGGCAACGAGGAAGTCGAGGCCCACGCAGGTTCTGCCGTGTTGGTGCCGCGCGGAACGCCTCATACCTACTGGAATCCAGGCCCCGGCCCGGTCCGGTATTTGCTGGTCATGACCTCCAACATCTATCGATTGATTCAGGAAATTCACGGGATGAACGAGCGCACACCCGCCGCGTTGCGCGCAGTTTTCACAAAATACGATTCTGAACTGCTCGACGCATAGATCATTTCCGCGATTTCGCAACGCTGCCGCGCAACCACGCAAGATAGCCGGCTGAACCCTCAGTGACTTTGAACGCGATGAACTCCGGCACATCATAACTGTGAAGCCGTCCCACTTCCCGTTCCAATTCAGCGAGGTGTTTCGCCGCCGTCTTCATCAGCAGCAGATACTCCCTCGCCTTCTCAACTTTTCCCTTCCACGTGTAAACCGATTCCACCGGACTTTGAACAATATTGACGCACGCCGCCAGATTGTTCAAAACCACGCGACGCGCAATCCGCCGCGCCTCCGTCTTCGTTCCACAAGTGACCATCACGATTCTGCTTTGCCCATCCCTCTTCAACATTCTCCCTCCGCCAATACCATGAGCCTGTCCCCGAACCAAAGACCTCCCAAACCGGCACGTTTCAGTCGCGACTCTTAGCTTTTAACTTTCAACTTTCGACTTTCAACCGTCCCCGGTCTAGAATACCGCTCCATGACGACCTCGCCCATTAAGTTTGGCACCTCGGGATGGCGCGGCCTCATCGCCGACGATTTCACGTTCGCCAATGTGCGCCTGGCGGTCACGGCCATCGCCGAACACGTGAAAACCAAGGCGAAGGCGCCCACCATCCTGGTGGGCTACGACACGCGCTTTTACTCCGAAGAATTCTCGCAGCTCGCCGTGGACATTCTGCAGCAACACGGGATTCGAACGCTGCTGTGCGAGACCTTCACGCCCACACCCGCGGTCGCATTCGAAATCATGCGCCGCAAACTCGATGGCGCCATCAATTTCACGGCCAGCCACAATCCCGCGCAATATCACGGCCTGAAATTCTCCTCCGCCGACGCGGGTCCCGCGCTCCCCGAAGTCACTAAGGATATCGAAGCGCGCGCCGCGCAGCTCGCCGCGAAAGGTGGTGTTCCGCCTCTTCCGCACGGTGCGTCGAAGTCTGCCCGCGGCGAGAAAGTCAATCTGCGCGAAAACTATTTGCAGCGCCTCGAAGAACTCGTCCAATTCGAAACGCTGCGCAAGGCGAAGCCGTCTTTGGTCGTCGACGCGCTTCACGGTTGCGGCGCCGGCTACCTGGACCGCACACTCACCGATCACGGCGTCGCCGTGCAATCCATGCGCACCGAACGCGATTGCCTTTTCGACGGGACCGGTCCCGACGTCTCCGAGGAAAATCTCGTGCCCCTGCGTAAGACCGTGGTCGATTCGAAAGCGACCGCGGGGCTGGCCACCGATGGCGACGCCGACCGCTTCGGCATCGTCGATCGCGATGGCACATGGATCCAGCCCAACCTGATTCTTGCGCTGGTGTACGACTATCTGGTCGAAACGCGCAAATGGAAAATGCCCGCGGCGCGCAGCGTGGCCACTACCCAAATGATCGACGCGGTGGCCAAGTTGCACGGCCAAACGGTCCATCAGACGCCCGTGGGCTTCAAATACATCGGCCAGCTCATCCGCGAAGACAAGATCGCTCTTGGCGGTGAAGAAAGCGCCGGGCTCACCATTCGCGGCCACATCCCGGAAAAGGACGGCATTCTTGCCTGCCTGCTGGTAGCGGAAATGATCGCGGCGCGCGGCGCTTCCATCGGCGAGCAAGTTCGCGCAATGTACAAGAAACTCGGCCGCGAATTCTGGCCCGTGCGCGAGAATCTTCATCTCTCTGACGAACAAAAGGCAAACGCCGTCAAGCGCGTGGCCGTGGACTCTTCGACACTCGCCGGCCGAAAAGTTATATCCATTGACCGCACCGATGGCGCAAAATTTGTTTTGGATGACGGTTCGTGGATGCTGCTGCGCCTTTCCGGCACGGAACCGCTGCTTCGCTTGTACGTCGAAGCCGAAAGCGCCGCCGCTTCCGCGAAATTGACGCGCGAAGCATCACGATGGGTGCTGCAAAATTGAACAAGATGCGTGCTAACGAAAAAAAACAGACGCTCCTGCGTCATTACGGGCCCGCGCTCCTCGGCCTGCTGGTGCTGATTCTCGTGGTGCACGACATTTTCGGCACTCACGGTTATTTGGCCATGCGCCGCACGCAGCAGGAAATCAAAAAGGTGAACGCCGGTCTGGATCAGTTGAACAAAGAGAATTTACAGCTCGAGCAGGAAGTGCGGGAACTGAAGACCGATCCGCACAAAATCGAAAAAATCGCGCGTGACGAGCTTGGCCTTGCCAGGCCCGGCGAGGTCATCATCAAGATCCCTCGTTCGCAGCAGCTGCCGCAACACTCTACTGCGAAGCCCTGACCCTCCACTTTTTCCAATTTGTCCGTAGCAAAGACAGCCCCAGCATCGCCAGGAAAATCGTAATCAGCCCCGCCGTGGCCTTCAGCGCGCTGCACTGGCCCTTCGGGAGGATAGAAAATCTTCCATACACGAACTCAATGTGTACCCAATACACCAGCAGCGAAGTCTTCCCGAGCTGGATGATCGGGCTGAATCCTCTCTGGGCAAAACCCCAGCGGCACCAGGCATAAACCAGGAAAAGAATTACGAGAAGAATTCCGCAACGCAGCAAGAGAAAATTCGGATTGCTGTGCCAATAGTCGTAGACCGCGTAAAGATGGATGGATGAGGAATCGAAAAAAACGGAAAGCGCGCAGGCAAGGATTCCCGCGCCGCCCAAAGCCACAAAGGCCAGAGTTTCCTTGCGTTTGGCATAGTCCGAAAACAGAAAGAATCCTACCGCGAGACCCGCGAAGGCGAATGCCGACCAAGGAAACAACGGAAAGAGCCACGGCTGCGGCTGATCGAAGATGTGTACGCCGTTGATGTAAGACTCGATGGGCCAGGGTAGAAAACTCGGCCGGTGCGTTGTCCAAAGGGGTGGTGTCGCCATCGCCACGATTGCCGCCGCAAAAATTCCTGCCACCAGAGTGCGCGTTCTCGCCACACCGACGTCGCCATCTCCGGTGGCCCAACACAATACACCCATCAGCATCATGGAAAGGCCGAGGATATTCAGAACGTCGACCCGCAGAAGATCCGTCCACGGCGACCACGGATAGCCCAGCGCAAATTCCTGCACGCGAAACAGCAACCCCATGCCAAAAATTTCCGCGCCGCGCAGGATCGTTTGCTTCGCGATGGCGTTGCGCTCGATTCCTGTCTCGCGCAACTTTTCCGTCACCAGCGCGAACGACACGCCCGCCAAAAAAATGAACAGCGGTGCGGGCAGCGTCCCGCCCAGCTTCGACCATCCAGTCACTGACGACGACTTCTTCGCCTCCGGGCTCATCCACGAGTCGTAGCAATGCGTCTGAAACATCAGCACGCACGCAAGTCCGCGCATCCAGTCGATGTATGCCAACCGCCTCGCCGCAGGTTGAATTTGGTCTGCCATCTCTCTAAGTTACAATTCTCGCTTGCCCGCCACTCGCCAACTCGGCCCGCTCCCGATGCTCGGTCTCTGGGCCGTGCTGACTCTGACCGGAGCGCTATTCTCCGCCTGGCTAGGGTACGGCGGCCGCGCGTTCGCGGCCACGCTCACAGCTTTCGCGTTTTTCTTTCTGGTGATGCTGCTTTTTGCCGCGCGCGGATTCGACAGCAGCCTCGCCTCGCGCTTTGGCGCCGGCAGCGGTTACTTGCTCGGCGCCGCAGTGTTCCTTGTCTATCTGATTTACGCCTTGGGGACAAATGCTTTCGCGTTCACGCGTGTCGTTGCCATCGCCGGCCTCGTTTTCGTTCCGCTGGCGCTCGCTGCCTCCGCAAAGCAAAAACCGCTGGGAGCGTGGGAAGATTTTCTCATCCTTGCTGGTGTCTGGGTGGCAGTCAAGTTTTCGCCCTCCCACTGGCTGTGGCCGTACCCCGGAGGCCGCCTCGCTTACGTGTTCACGGTGTTGCTCTCTGTAAACGTCGCGCTGGGAGCCTTTGTGCTTCTCCGTCGCGTGAACGGGGTCGGCTATTCCATTGGTTGGGGCCACCATTGGAGCTTCTTCATCCTGGTGAGTTTCTTCGTGTTCGGCTGCATCGCCATTCCGCTAGGCCAGGCCATGCACTTCATCGAATTTGCGCCGCACTGGTCGCAATGGAAGTCCCTCCCATTTCTTTCGCTCGGCATTCTCTTTTTCACGGCTTGGCCCGAAGAGTTTCTCTTCCGCGGCTTGCTGCAAAACATGCTTGCACAAGCATCCAAGAGCGATCTTGCCGGCTGGTGGACCGCTTCCATTCTCTTTGGCTTTTCTCACATCACCAACATGGGCTTTCCCAACTGGCGCTACGTGGTCCTGGCAACCATCGCCGGCATTTTCTACGGCTGGACGTGGCGCAAAACCGGCTCGATCTTCGCCTCCGCGCTGGTCCACGCCGCCGTCGATGTCACGTGGCACTTCCTCTTTCGAGCGGTCTAGTCCAACCGCCGAATTCCATGAAACGGATTCCTCCGTTTTGCGTCATACTTGGCACTGTCGCCCGGGGTGAGCTCAGCGCTTGCCTCTGTGCAGAGACAACGCGAAATGCATTCAGGAGGAGAGTGATGGCGGAAACGATGAAGGCGGATCAAGCAGTCTTCCTGCTGCAGAATGTGTACATGGGACCCTTGAAGAATGAGAGCCGCACGACGAAGAAAATTCTCGAAGCGGTTCCCGCGGACAAAGGTGAGTACCGCCCGGAGCCCGCCGCAAGAAGCGCGATCGAGCTGGTGCGGCACATTGCGGCTGCGGATAACCGCTTCGTTGAAACTGTGATCAATGGCGTGTTTGACATCAACCCCGCGATGATTCCGGAAAATGTCAAGACACCCGCTGAAATTGCGTCCTGGTATGAGCAGCGCTTCGCGAAAAATTACGAAGCGCTGACGAAAGTTTCCGGCGACCAGTTGATCAAGATAGTGGATTTTCGCGGAATGATGCAGCGGCCCGCGGTGACTTTCGTGATGATGGGGCTGCACCACACGATTCATCATCGCGGCCAGCTCTCTTCCTACCTGCGATGCATGGGCGCAAAAGTGCCGTCGATTTATGGCGAGAGCTACGACGACGCCCAGGCCCGCAAAGCTGCCCAAGCGTAAAAGATTTCCAGCGAAAAATCCTCAGCGAACCACACCACTCAGTGGGCTGGAGGCGGAAGCGTAGAGGCGCTTGGGCATGCGGCCGGCTAGGTACGACTTGCGGCCGGCTATGACTGCGTCGCGCATGGCTTCGGCCATGAGGACGGCGTCCTGGGCTTCAGCGATGGCGGTGTTCATCAGGACTCCGTCGGCGCCGAGCTCCATGGCGACGGCGGCGTCGGAAGCCGTGCCCACACCGGCATCCACGATCATGGGAACTTCGGTGATGCGTTCGCGGAGGATGCGGAGGTTGGCGGGATTCTGCACGCCGAGGCCGGAGCCGATCGGCGCGGCGAGGGGCATGACGGCGGAGGCGCCGGCGTCGATCAGTTTGCGCGCGGCGATGAGGTCGTCGTTGGTGTAAGGGAGAACGACGAAGCCTTCCTTGACGAGAACGCGGGTGGCTTCGATGAGCTGCTCGGTGTCGGGGAAAAGAGTTTGCTGATCGCCGATGACTTCGAGCTTGACCCAATTCGAAAGGCCGACTTCGCGGCCGAGGCGCGCGGCGCGAATGGCTTCGTCAGCGGTGTAGCAGGCAGCGGTATTCGGCAAGATGAAGATTTTTTCGCGGTCGATGTAGTCCAGCAGTGATTCCTTCGATTTGTCGGTGAGGTTCACGCGGCGGACGGCGACGGTAACCATGTCCGCGCCGGACGCCGCGTGCGCGCGCGCCATTTCCTGAAAGCTGCGGTACTTCCCCGTTCCAACGATAAGGCGGGATTTAAAAGCGCGGCCCGCGATAACCAGTTCGTCTGCCATGATGACCTCGAACTGATTTTAGACCCCAAGGGGCTCGCGGACAAACCGGAGGCTGAGCCGGGAGGAAGGTGCAGGACCCATGATCCTGTGAACAAAAGCCCCTGCGCCATTCATGAAATTGCCAACAATCAGCGGGCGCGCGGCCGCAACAGCCTACTCAGGTCGACACCGATGCCGAACGAATAGCTATTAAGTTGAAGTGGGACGCTGCGGCTATAGTCGAACTCGAGATCCAAGTAAGCAACTGGCTTGTAGTCGATTCCCGCGTTGTAGCCGTTGTCACGCGCAAGATCCGCGGCACCCGTGGAAACACTGGCGTTGGTGAAGTTCTTGCGGTTTGTCGTCCTGCCGCCAGCTGAGCACTTGGCCGCTGGACCGCAACGGAAAACGCGGCTGATCACCGTCTGATTTCCCCAGGGTGCGACGTCGTAAGCGGAGGCTGAGAAACTGAACTTGCCAGGATCGTATTCAATGCCGCCGCTAAATTGAGCGTTGTAGCCGAAAGTGATGAAAGGGCGGTGGAAAAATTTTGTGTCCATGATGGAGTTGCCCACTCCGGCGTCGATGAACGGAGAGAAATCTCCGAAGGCGTGGTCGAAATGGTTCGCCAAATTCCAAGTTGCATGGCCGGTGCTGAAACCCTTCTTCGTGTCACCGGTGGGAGCCGTCAAATGAATAGCCGAGCTGTAATTCAGGGATTTGTTCGGATAGTTCAGCCGGAGATCCGTGAAGAAGGCACCCACGCCAATGCCGGAGACGGCACCGGGATTGTTTTTCTTGATGGAAGAAGGAGCGCTCACAAAATAAAACGGGACTCCCGCGTCCACGCCAAAGTGCCGGGAAAAGTTATAGCCGACAGCGGACCCGAGATCGTAGACAGACCCATCGCCGCTGTTGCTTCCTTCAAACTTGGCTCCTAGCGTCATTCCGGGAGTGAAGCCTTCGGCGTTATCCTTTGCCGGCCCAGTCGCGGCGGGGTACGGGGATTGCCCGAAGGACACGGGACAAAGAGCTAAAACGAGGAGGGCGCCGAAAAGAACTGCGCCGATTAGGAAGCTGCCGCGTGAAGCGAGATTTTTCTTGTTCAAGTTTTCGCCGAAGATCACTATTCCCCTCCGATTTATGGTTCGCTTCTCGCACGATGTGCCGAATTTCATCCAGCCATCAAGTGTCCGCCAATCGTTGTAGATGAGAATTGAGGTGGGCGTTATTTGGTTCGATTCCAGTGTACGAGGAGAAGATGCCCGCGGCCGCGGGTGGAGCTGGAATTGTTTCGCCTCATGTAACTGTACGAAAGAACAGCCAGCAGCGGGCGCGGGGACAAATCGGGAAAAAAGATTCAACACAGAGGTCACGGAAAACACAGAGAACCCCGAGGAGACCAAGAAAAAGAGAAGAAATTCGGCGCTGAGGCCATGAGCTAGTGCTGAAGAATGGGGCGGGGCTCGGCGACGCCGGCGTAAAGCGATTCGATTACGGCGGCGTATTGTTGCTCGACGACGCGGCGCTTGAGCTTGAGGGTGAAGGTGAGGCTGCCGTTGTCGAAGGTGAAATCTTCCGGGAGAAGGGCGAAGCGCTTGATGGTTTCGTACTGTGCGAGATGGACGGTGAGGCGCTTGACCTCGGAATCGATTAAAGCGTGCACCCAGGGGTGGACGGCCAGCTTGGTGTTGGAGGCGAACTTGATTCCCTGGTCGGCAGCTTTGGCAGCAACCGTAGCGGGATTGGGGACGATGAGAGCGACGATGAATTTGCGTTTGTCGCCGACCACCATGGCGTTCAGGACGTAGGGGCTGGTCTTGAGCGCGTTTTCGATGGGTTGCGGCGCGACAAATTTTCCCGCCGCGGTCTTGATCAAGTCTTTCTTGCGGTCGGTGATGAAGAGATAGTTGTCTTTGTCCACGTGGCCGATGTCGCCGGTGCGGAACCAGCCGTCCTCGCTGAGAACTTCACGAGTGGCTTCGGGATTTTTGTAGTAGCCCTGCATGATGCAGGGGCCCTTGACGAGGATTTCTCCATCCTCGGCGGTGCGGACTTGGACGTTGGGAATCGGTTTGCCGGAACTGCCCATGCGGTTTTCGGGGTAGTTGCTGGAAACAATGGGAGAAGTTTCCGTCAAACCGTAGCCCTGATAGATGGGAATTCCGACAGCCCAGAAAAACTCCGCGAGTTCCTTGGAAAGTGGAGCGCCGCCGGAACTTACGAGGCGGAGACGGCCACCCATCCCGATACGGATTTTCCGATAGACCAGGACGTCGGCGAGCTTCTGCTGGAGCGTAACGGCGAGATTCGGATGGCTCTGGCTGGCGCGCCACTGCGCGGACATCTCGGCCACTCTCATGGCCCAATCAAAAAGCATTCTCTTCGCGCCGGTGTTTTTCGAACCTTGCTCGACGAGGCGCGCGTAGATCTTTTCGAAGAAGCGGGGCACCGCGGCGGTAATCGTGGGGTGGACCTCGAGAAGAGCCTGGGCGACGGCGTCGACAGACTCGACGTAGGCCAGAGCGGCACCTTGAAAGATGTAGATGTAATCCATGGTGCGGCCGTAGACGTGAGCGAGAGGAAGGAAAGAGAGCGCGACGTCTTCGGCGGGATTGAGCTGGAAGTCCTGGCCGACGTCGGTGACGTTGGAGCAGAAATTCGTGTGCGTGAGCATGACGCCCTTGGGCTCGCCGGTGGTGCCGGAG
>Ga0209527_1000112_pt1 | contig 17783 bp, 16 predicted proteins | sample JacPinW_OM2H0_M2_FD_187968 | JGI IMG/M metagenome (GOLD analysis project Ga0209527, IMG submission 187968) | Forest soil microbial communities from Algoma, Ontario, Canada - Jack Pine, Ontario site 1_JW_OM2H0_M2 (SPAdes) (version 2) | ecosystem: Environmental > Terrestrial > Soil > Boreal... | reverse complement strand
TTGCGTTTCCTCCAGAACCAGCCATTTCCCTTCATTTACCATCAAAAATATCGATTCAGAGAATTCATTCTTCCGCACCTCCACTGGCCAGCCACGGTGCTAATGTTCTAGTGCGGTGTTAGCGGCAGACGGTTTGTTCGAGCTGCCGCCGCAAGAAGAGCTGCCGGCTCATGCCTGTGGCGGGATTGAATCCAATGCAAGCTCTAGCCATGAAGGGTAAAGTCTATGTGATGGGAGCGGGTCCAGGTGATACCGATCTCCTGACCGTCAAAGCGGTGCACGTACTTCGCGCCGCCGAGGTCGTTTTGCACGACGACTTGGTTTCACCACAAATCCTCGACTTGGTTCCCGCCTCAGCGCAGGTGCGCAACGTCCGCAAACTCGGCATGCAGGCGGGCGGGCTCCAGGAAAAAATTCATTCCCTGCTCATCTCGGCAGCCCGGGAAGGCCATCAGGTTGTGCGGCTTAAAGCGAACGAAGCGCTTCCCTCCGCTCATGCTGACGACGAGACGGAAGCTCTCGCCCAGGCCGGGATCGATTTCGAAGTAATTCCTGCCGCTGCGTCGGCCATGGGAGCGGCCGCCGGCGCAAACTCTAACTGACCGGTTCGCACAAGTCTCTTCAAGGCTAGTTTGCCTTCAACCGGCAGAGGCAATTCTCTGCCTTTTTCGGCCGAGAAGTTCCGTTGCTTGCTCAGAAGTTTCCTTCACCAAGTAACCCATCTTCGGATGCGAGGGTTCGAGATCGGCTCGGATTCCCTGCCGGTGCAATTCCTCTGAAGTAGTTGGCCCGATGGAGGCCACTAGCGCGCGATTCAGACCATTCCTCACTGGTTCTTCCAGCTTCATCTCCGCAGCAACCTGGAAGAGATGGACCGCCTGAACTGCGGTCGTAAAAAGCACGACATTCACAGTTCCTTCGGCAATCGCCGATATTGCGGCCCGGAGGGGAGCCAGGTCGTGCGGCAAGGCCCATTGGTAGACCGGCACGCGCGTCACTTGCGCGCCCCGTTCCCTCAGCCCAGCCAGCAATTCAGGGTTGGAGACGCCGTATTCTTGAACCGCAACTCGCGCCCCTTGCAAACCGCGCTCGTGCGAAGCCTTACCCGCATCGTCAAGCGCGCGCAAAAGCTCGTGCCAAGTGTTAGGTTCGGGGGCGGTAATGGCAGGAGTTATCCCGATTTCGCGCAGGGCAGCGACGGGCTTCGGTCCGCGCGCCACCACTATCACACGCTGAAGCGCCGCGATGTACGCGCCGCGGTCGTGGACCTTTTCCACAACGCCCAGCAGCGCGCGGGTACCGACCCCGGTCAAAAATACGACCATGTCAAACTCGCCGGCGAGGAGTCTCGCGGCAAAGCTTAGCGCTTCCTGGTTGGATTCCAGCGGCACTTCGCGCATGGAAGGCGCAACAATGGGCTGTCCGCCATAGCTGGTGATCAATTTGGCGAGTTCCACGGCGCGGCGGCTCTCCAGCGCCAGCACTCGCATTCCGGCAAATCCGCTCATGACATTGAATTGTTAACTAGAAGCGTCCCCGACGCCAGCTTCATCTTCCGGCGATCCCTACAAGGCCGGGCTTGGGGAAGGAGGTCTATTCGCCCGGTATGCCACGCGCCGCAGGGAGTCCCGCGGTCTTAGTCTGTCGGAGAAATTGTTAGGTTCCTGTAAATTTTCTATTATAGACGTGCTTTGGTTCGCAAATTGCTGCCCAATAGGCGTGGAAATTCGCCCCCTCCCGCGCACAGGCAAACAAGGAGAAGACTTGTGACTTCCCTTCCTATCCGCCAGAAGAAAAATACGAATCAGCGGCGCAGCCATCGTGTCATGCTCTCCATTGGAATCGTCATTACCGGTAATCTGCCCAATGGACACCGATTCTCCGAGGAAACCTTTACCTCCGTGGTCAATGCGCATGGCGCACTGATTCATCTGAACGAAAGCGTGGCCCGCGGCCAGTTGGTGACCATCCGAAACGTCAAATCGGGCGAAGAACTTCGGGGCGAGGTCGTGGAAACCGGGGAGTCCCGCACAGGTAAATCCGAAGTAGCCGTGGAGTTCCTGGAGCCTTCCCCTCGTTTCTGGCGCATCTCCTTTCCTCCCGAAGACTGGAGCGCTCGCAGCCCCGAAGCCAAAGGTTTTTCCACCCATCCCCTTGCACCATTAAGAGCTCGCGTGCCCAAATAGTCCGCCGACTCGCGCTCAGTGCCCCAACGCTTGGCTTGAACGGCTTGAGTCTTTGACTCTGTTTCTTGCCGCTGCCGCTCCCATAACATCAATCGTCGCGGCGTGCTAAAATGCAACCTCGGTCCCCAATCTTCCCAAGGGCAACTTGTCACTCGACTTAGGAGCGATGTCCCATGAACTGCTACTCCGCCAAAGACTTGGCCGACAGTTTCCGCACCGTCCGCAAAAATACGCTCATCATCGCGCAGGACCTTCCCGAAGAAAAATACACCTTTCGACCGGCCCCCGATACCCGCAGCCCTGGCGAGCTGCTGGCCCATATCGCGCTGTCTCACAACTTCCAGTACCAGATTCACGCCACCGAACGCAGAACGACGCTTGCAGGATTCGATTTCCCCGCGATCATGAAGCGCCTGGCGGCGGAGGAAAGAGAACCGCGCACCAAGGACCAGATTATCGAGATGCTTCGCAGCTCCGGCGAGAAATGGGCCGGATGGCTGCAGGGGCTCAGCGACGATTTTCTCGCCGAACAGGTGCAGATGGCTCCGGGCATGACCCCGCCAGCCAAGTGCCGCTTCGAGATGATTCTTTCCGTGAAAGAACACGAAATGCACCACCGCGGACAGCTCATGCTCATCGAACGGCTCCTCGGCATCGTCCCCCACATGACGCGCGAGATGCGGTCCCGCCTCGCCGCCACAGCAGCAAAGCGATAGCTTCTAGCAAGCCGGCCAACAGTAAGAAGGAGTTCCCGCTCCCGACGGTCGCGCGGACAGACTTCTTTCGTCGGGTGTCTGGTTAACTCAAAGCACCTATTCCACTTTTTTCTGTAGGTAGTCGGATTGCCGCGACCGGACCGGGGTGTCCGAACGAACTCATAGCCCGCACAATGGAATTCATAGCTACCTCGTGCTATTTCAGCAGACGCAGGGAATCAAACATCCGGTCGGTAGCCGGCGGGAGCGGATCACTCCCACGGGCAGTCGACGATACGCCCAGGAGCTTGTCCTTCACGATGTAAACGCGCTGGCGTGAGTGCCAGCGTTCGGCTTGGAACTCAAATTCGATCCCCGGATTGTCGGCCAGCGAGACCTGCCTCTCTGAGACAAGCTTGGCGGGCACGCCTTGCAGGGTCATATTCTTCATGCGCTGAAGCGCTTCTTCGGCCGGAACATTCTCAGCGAAATCGGAAACCAGGCCGGTGGTGATAAGTATCTCAGTGCGGTTACCAAAATCGACGCCCCAGGCTCTGGAAGTCTGTCGTTCGGCCGCCGTGGCGCTGGAATCTATGCGTGGGACGGGCATCGATGGCGCGGAAATCGCGAAGCCGTCGTCACGGTACTTGTATTCCTTCCACCCATCACCAGCACCCTTGTCACAGGCGGCCAAAAGACAACCGCCCAGCAGGACAACCAAACTTGCCATCCAATGCTTTTTCATCTCGCTCCTTTCATCGCATTAAAGATGCCCTTTGAAGCACTCTCAAGCTTTCTGGATATTTGTGTCAGTGCAGCTGGAGTGACCAAATCTCGAACTTCGCCGACGGCGGCCCTGGCTCGCCCGGATGGAAGACGCGGTAGGCGAAGGCCACGCTGCCGTCCGTGGGCGAAACGTCCAGGTTTGCCATCTCGGTGTGCTTTCGCAGTGTGAGCAAGTCATCTACTTTCTTCTTGCTTTTCGCGCCCAACAGGGTAATGCCGTCGCCCCTCTGGTTCGTGGTCACCAGCCACTTGTCGTCGGAAGTGAAGGAGGCCCAGTTCCGCAATTTGAGGATGTCGGTGTCTGCCTGGACTGCGGAGTAGTCGTAGCGCACGATTTCTTTTCCACTCTCGAGGTCCCATACGAATACACTGCCTCCCTGGGTAGCCGCGACCAACCGTGGCACATCATGCGCAAATGCCAGCGAGCTGACGATGGCTCGTGCTGGCGGGCCTTCGGACGCGGAAACATGCGGTTGCGGATCGCTGACGGAGAAGGTGCGCTTGAGACTCAAGTCGCTCAATTGCCACAATTTCACGGTGCCGTCTCGCCCTCCGGTGGCTAGGAAGTCTCCACTCGGACTGAACACCACGGCCTGGCTTCCGCCATTCTGGTGTGGTCTGTCTATCTGCCGCTCGATTTGTTTGGTCGACGGGTCCACAAGGTAAAGCGTTGGGAGTCCGCCCACCGCGATCAAAGTTCCCGCGGGATTGAAGCTCACGCATCCCGGAAAAGCGAGATTGTCGACGCTTGCCAGGCGCTCTCCGGTTGCCGGATTCCACAGCAGCAAGTGGCCGTCACCCTGGATGTTGCTTGCGGTGGCTAGCAGCGAGCCATCTGGCGAGAATGCCGGAGCGTAAATCGCTTCGTTGCTGGCGTTTTGCAGGACAAGAAGATTCTTCCCGCTGGTGGTGTCCCAGAGTGAAACCACGTTCTGGCTCACCGTTGCGAGGACATGGCCATCGCGGGAGCGCGCTAATCCTTCGATATTCGTCAACTCCGGTGGCCCCATGGGCCCTTCGGCCTGTTTTTCGAAGATCGCGGGCGATGCGTGGCCGCCGCGAAGCGCAAAGTATCCAGCTACGCCAAGGATCCCCACGAGACCCACAGCGAGAAGTAGTGATTTCACTGGTGTCTTGCAACCTCCTTTTTTCCAGTTCGCAATTTCCTTCCCGCATGTTCGGAAACGATCGCGCCAAGGCTAGAAGAATAGGTTCATTTCCGGCCCCATCCTCACCCACGGCGCGCGCTTGTGATGGTTCAGTTGTTCGGCCACCGTCGGCTTGGCCGGTTCGAACGTCACCCCGGCTGGCAGCACAAACAGACCGGGATCGATGTCCCCATCCTCTTCGACGCGCACGGCCTCTTCGGATGTGTCCATGACCGTGGTCCGGTCCTCGAAGTGCGATTCCGAGCGCAGCGTTATCCCGTTCCACACCCACCATTTCTGGACGGTTTTGCCTGGGGAAATCGAGTAGACTGTGCACGGCCGCCCCAGAAACTCCTCCCTGCTCACGGTGGCCCCTGGCACGCGCAATTTTTCAGCGGCCGAATCTTCCCAGATCGTGTAGTCGTATCCCTCGCGGATGTTCATGACGCGACCTGTGCGCTTGCCTTCTTTTTCAGTCACGATGTAGAAGTCGGCGCCATCGAAGATCCCCGTTAGAGTTTCCACCGTGGTTGACTGGCGCAGGACGGTGACATTTCGACCGTAGTCTTCGCGGCGGCGTCCACCGGTCACATCGATATACTCGATCCTGTGACCTGTCGCGCTGAGATACTCTTCGCCATCGTGCAGCGACCGGCTCCGGAATTTGAGCTCCACCACTAAGCTTCCGAATGGGTTCCGTTTGACCTGCGTGGAAGATGCGTCGCTGGCAGCGCTCGGCTTCGGTTGCCGTTTCATCGCGGGCAGCCCCCAGATACCGGCGCCTATCACCACCAGGGCGATTCCAGCGATCAAGAGTGGCCCCTTGCGGCTCATCTGATCCCTCGTCTGCGTACGCGAACTTCCCTTGAGCGGAAAAGTCAAGACCCTAGCTTCGTTAAGACCATGCTAACAGCGCGGTCTTCCGGGGGTCTTGCGCGAACTTCCGGGGTGGTCCAAACAACTATTAGCCACTTGGAATATCACTACTTGGAGGAGGGAAAACGCGACCCCTTATAGGTCGCTCGCTGGCCAAGTGGAAAAACTCCGGGCGATCAGGGCTTGTGCCAGTAGATGTCCCAATGGAGATAGCGCGTGGCCGCTTCGTGGACGGCGGAGGCGACGGTAGAGAAGTTGGCAGCGACGTGATGCTCGAAGCCGCGCTCGCAAATGAAGCGCAGCAACTTTTGCAGCTGGGGGATGCGGACGACACCTGCGCCGCCGAAGGTTTCCAGGGAATCTTCGGTGAAAGCGCCTTCGCCAACGTAACCGGAGATTTTTCCTTCGCGGTCGTTGGTGGAAAACCGCGCAAAGCTCATGGGGCCGCTCTTCACGCGACCCACCACGGTGCCAAAGGTGTTCTCTTTGCCGACGGTCCCCGCGATGATTTCCTGGAAGTCCATGCGGAATTCCTTGAAGAAATGTTTCGGCAGGTTGCTGCAGTGGAAGCACACCGCTTTGTCCGGATCGTCGGCATAATTGTTGTTCCAATCCAGCAAAGCGCTGGGCGTTTGCGAAGCCAGTTGCAAGGCGTGCATTCCGATCACGCCCGCGACGTCCACTTCGCACGCGCTGGAAAGGCCCTGGTCGCTCATCATGCTCATGACCGTGCAGGGTACGACGCCGAAATATTCTTCGAGCGAGGTCCAGCACTGAATGGCGCTGATGTTCACCTCGGTATCGCGCATCCAGGTGTCGATGACCGTGCCGAGCTTGGCCATTTTGACGAGCGCGGCGTCCGGAATGCTGTTCGTCGAGACGTACTGGCGAATGCCCCTGAGGCGCTCAACAACCTTGCCGTCGTCGTCCTTCAGCCGGGCAATCCTCCCCATAACTTCCGAGAGGTCCAGCGTCTCCACGGAGATTCCCGCGGACTCGAGAATTTTTTCGCTATACCGCACGGTGTTGAATGCCGCCGGGCGCGCGCCGATGGCGCCAATTCGTAATTTTTTGAGGCCTTTCACGACGCGGCAGACGGCCAGAAACCAGTCCAGGTCCGTGCGAAAGGTTTCTGAATCCAGAGCCTCGGTGTGCAGCGTCGTCAGCGAGTAAGGGATTCCGTACTGTGCGAGGTTGTTGCAGGCGGACATCTTCCCGCAAAAACTATCCCGGCGGTCGCGGATGGTCATGCGCGAGGGCGTATCCGGCGTGGCCTGCATCAGGATGGGAACACCAAGATTCGCCATACGAATCGTTTCCGCAATGGCGCGCTCGTCGCCGAAGTTCGGCAGCGTCACCACGATTCCATCGAGCTGCTCGCGATGCTTCTTGAAAAGGTCGGCGCAACGCGCTGCCTCCTGGCGGGTTTCCACCGCGCCAAACTTGGAGTCGTTCTCGTCGAGGATGATCGGGCGGATGCCCTTGGCGGTGAGGGCGGCGATGATGTCCAAGCGGCCGGAACGTGCGAGGTGATCGGGGAAAAAACCGCGGTTTCCGACGATGACGCCAAGTGTCATGGGAGTGCTGGAAGGTTGGGTCATGGCTCCGCTTTAGGCCTTGGGATAAATGCCGCAAACGTTCACGTACAACGCGCACCTTACTGCGCTTTTTGGAGTTGCGCAAGGCTTCGACGGCGGAAACCTTTCTCGCCTTAACCAGCCCTAAACTCTGGCATTAAACGCCGACAGCCCGGCGCCGGCCGTCACTTTTTGACGGAAAATTTGTAAGTGGTAATGGTGTGGTAGCGCTCGCCGGCATTCAAGACCGCGGACGGGAATTTCGGCTGATTCGGGGAATCGGGAAAGTGCTGCGTTTCCAGGCAGAAGGCTGACCGCTTCGGATAGGTGACGCCCCCCTTGCCGATGGTTTTGCCATCGAGAAAATTTCCGGTGTAAAACTGCACGCCCGGCTCGGTGGTCCAAACCTCGAGAATGCGGCCGGAGACGGGCTCCAGGACGCGGGCGGCCAGGGATTCCTCGGGGTCATTCGAACGCTGCAGGACAAAGTTGTGGTCGTAGCCGCCGCCGAGTTTTAATTGCTCTTCGTCCTGATCGATGCGCGCGCCGATGGCCAGCTCTTTGCGAAAATCGAACGGTGTGCCCGCGACGTCGCGGAATTCGCCGGTGGGAATCAAGCCGGCATCGACGGGAGTGAACTTGTCGGCCTGAATTATCAGCAGGTGGCCGAGAATATCGCCGGAGCCCTGGCCGGCGAGATTGAAATAAGAGTGGTTGGTGAGATTGACGACGGTTTTCTTGTCGCTGGTCGCGGAATAAGTGATCCGCAATGCGTTCGAATCCGTCAGGGTGTAGATCACACTCACTTTCAAATTTCCGGGGAAGCCTTCCTCGCCGTCCTTGCTGAGGTAGGAAAGTTCCAGCGATTGGCCGTCTTTGGCAGGAATAATTTTAGCGGTCCAGACGGCCTTGTTGAAGCCCTTGATGCCGCCGTGCAGACTGTTTTCACCGTTGTTCTTCGCGAGCGTGTAGGTTTTGCCGTCGAGCGCGAACTGGGCGTGCCCGATGCGGTTTCCGTAGCGGCCCACGAGCGCGCCGAAAAAACTCTTGTCATTCACGTAGCCGTCGGCGTTGTCGTAACCGAGAACCACGTCCGCCAGCTTGCCGTTGCGATCCGGCACCTTGAGGGAGACGACCGCTCCGCCATAGTTGGTGATGGAGGCTTCCGCGCCGCCTTTAGCGGTCAGCACATAAAGATCGAGGGGCTGGCCGTCCGGAGTTTTCCCGAATGACTTCTTCGTTGTGGACCCGGACTGAGGAGTTGCGCCAATGGGCGCCAGCGTGGTCATAAGCATTGCTCCCGTGAAGGTCATTAACATTATCATTCGTTTCATTCGAATCCTCCAACCGCAAGTCTTTCGAATCGCAACACCTAGAAGCCCCGGTAAGTTTACTTGGTGATTCTCTCTTTCGCTCGCAGAAATTGTTCATCGGCCGGATCCCCGTGGAATGAGTTTTTCGATCGCAGGGTAGGGCGAGGAAGTGGTGAAGAAATGTTCGGGAACGGTAGTCCCGGAGCGCAGTGCTTGGGTCATTAAGGTCATGGCTTCTCCGGTGCTGGGCGGCACAACTACGGTGGCGGCCAATTGCCCGGTGCGGACCCACGTTTGGCCCGTCGCGGGCACACCATCACAACCGGTGATGGGAATACCGAGCCACTGATCACGGTTCGCGTCGACGATGGTTTCCTCGATGGCTTTCCGCGCGCCAATGCCCATGGCATCGTTCTGCGCGACGATCAGATCAATGCGCAGCCTCTGGGCGGCGGCCAAATGGAGCCACGAGGAAACACTCTGGTGGGCACTTTCCTCGGTCCAGCGGCCCCCCAGGCTGGTGATATGCACGTGGGGCGGGAGCAATTCCTGAAGTCCGGTGTGACGATCCCGCGAAACGGAACTGACAGAAGGTCCCTGAATGAGGAGCACGGCGCCGCCCCTGGGAAGAAGAGCGGCGATCTGCCGAGCCTGAATCCGGCCAACTTCCACCTGATCGGCGCTTACGGAAAAAACGGGAGAGCGAGTGGTCTTGCGAAGTTCGCCGGCGTACTCCGCTTGCCGGCTGAGAACGGCCCAGCCGATACCAACCCTGGCGGCGGCCCCGGCTACTTGTGGAAAAGTTGTGGCGCCGACCGGCTCAATAAGGATACCGTTTGGCCGAAGGGAGGGTTCCGCGTGGATGGCTTTGAGTACCTGGGTGCTTTGGGTGATTGCATCATCGCCGGCATAAACGATCTGAGCCTCAACGCCGAGTTCCGCAGCGGCGGATTTCGCGGCTGCGGCCTGTTCCATCTGATAGTCGTTGTCCTGGGTGATCAGCGAGACCAGGAAACGCAGCTCGGTCATCCATTGCCTCCGGGGTCCAAGAAACCCCAAATTCCCCGCGGGAAGCCGGAAGGAAGATTCGCTATTCCAGCCATAGTTGGTCTAGTGGGCAGCATCAGCATGCGCTGACTCCGACAATCGGATCAGGCCGGGGAGTAGATTTCCAAACTCGGCGCTTTGGGGCTGGCCAAAGGCAAAATAAATTTTGCTGTAGAACGCATAGAGCTTGTCATAGACAGCCTGCGCGGGGATCTCGGGTCTAAAAACTTTATATTGAGGGCAGAGCTTGTCTTGCGCCTCCTCGATGGTCTTGAATGCGCCGGCCGCGAGGAAAGCGAAAATGGCCGAACCGAGGCTGACGACGTTGCCCGCGGGAACGAGCACGGTCCTCCCCAGCACATTCGCATAGACTTGATTGAGAACATCGTTTTTCTGAGGAATGCCGCCGGCGTTGATGACGCGCCGGACGATGACGCCGTGCTCCTCCATGCGATCCAGAATAACCCGCGTGTGCAAGGCGGTGCCCTCGATGGCGGCGAACAATTCGTCCTGCGCGGTAGTCTGCAAATTCCAGCCGAAGGTAATGCCGCGCAGATTTGGATTTACGAGCACGGTGCGATCGCCATTGTCCCAGGTGATGCGGAGCAGGCCGGTTTGTCCGGCGCGATAGTTCTCCAGTCCGCGGGAAAGAGTTTGCACATCGGTTCCGGCGCGGGTGGCGATGGCTTGAAAAATATCGCCGACGGCGGAGAGGCCGGCTTCGATGCCGGTTCGCTGCGGATGAACGCTGCCTTGGACGACACCGCATACGCCGGGAACAAGACGCACGGATGGAGTGATACCGATGATGCAGGTCGAGGTTCCAACGACGTTAACAATGTCTTCGCTGTGGCAGCCGGCGCCGATGGCATCCCAATGAGCATCGAAGGCGCCGACAGGAATGGGAATACCGGCCTTCAATCCAAGTTGTTGGGCCCAATGAGGAGAGAGCCTGCCGGCGAGCTGATCGGAAGCCGCGAATTCACCATCGATTTTTTCGCGTACTCCCGCCAGTAGTGGGTCCACTTTGACGAGGAAATCCTCCGATGGCAAACCACCGAGCGACGCGTTCCACAACCACTTGTGTCCCATGGCGCAGACGCTGCGCTTCACCCGCTTTGCATCGCTGATTCCACACAGCGTGGCGGCGACCATATCGCAGTGTTCGAACGCAGAGACGAATTCCGCGCGCTTTGCGGGATTGTGGCGAAGCCAATGGAGAAGTTTCGAGAAGCCCCACTCCGAAGAATAGACGCCGCCGCACCAGTCGATGGCGGCGAGTTTTTCACGGTGTGCGGTTTCGGTGATTTCTGCAGCTTCGGCTTTGGCGCGGTGATCGCACCACAAATAATAGTCATCCAGCGGCTGGAGACTCTTGCCTACCGGAATGACGGAAGAACCTGTGGTGTCGAGAGCAATGGCAAGAATCTGCTCGGCGGGAACACCGGATTTCCGGACGACTTCGCGAGTAGCAGCCGCCAGGGCGCGCATGTGATCTTCATGCGACTGCGTGGCGTATTCGGGATCTTCGCGTTTGCGATGGAGTGGATACTCTGCGGTGGCGGAAGCGAGCAGCCCGCGCTCGCTGTCCACGATGGAAACGCGAACGCTTAACGTTCCAAAATCAACGCCGGCGACAACTGCCATTTACCTTCTCCGTGGGGATGCATTGCGCCAGTTCGGTCCAGCAGCCAAAATCGTCATGCCTTGCGCTTGGGAGAGAACTTGATGCAATAAATCAGACCCAGAACAAGCATCAGGGCGCCCCACCACACCGGTGCGTGCAGCTCGGCTAGTACTATGTTGGGGGGATGCGACCATTCCGCCAGTCCGCTGGCCAAAATCAGAAAGCCGTATACCAGCAGGAGAACGCCGACAAAGAACCAAACCTGAATGATGTGATGTTTTTCGTTCATGGATTCTCACCAAAAAATGATTTGAAGAACCCCCAAGATCGCGAGGGCTGTAATTCCCCAAAAGAGCGGCCGGTGCAGAAAACTCGTGTGCCCTTCCTGCGCGACTTCCGTCAGCGCATAAACAAGCCCCTTCAGTTCCGCATCGGGCCGCGGCTTAGTCACCAGCGTCACGAGCACGGTTACTGCCACACAGGTGACGCAGGCCCACAATGCCTGGTACATGTCTTGCGCGAGCCCCTGGGCCTTCGGAGACAAAGCGAATACACCGACCCAGCGATGATCCAATTTCATCAACGTAAACATGGTGACGGAAGAAAGCGTTCCGGCCAGCAGCCCCAAGAACCCGGCGGCACGGCTTACACGCTTCCAAAGCATTCCGAGCAATACCGTGCCGAACAGCGGCGCGATGAAGAAGCCGAACAGCGCCTGCACGTAATCCATGATGCTGGCAAAGCCCATCGCCAGATAGGCAGTTCCGATGCTTACAATCAGTCCGATCAACGTGCACCAGCGTCCCATGGAAACGTAATGCTGATCGGGCGCGGTCTTACGCAGAAAGGGACGATAGATGTCGTACGTCCATACGGTGGCAAAGGCGCTCACGTTGCCAGCCATGCCCGCCATGAATCCGGCGACTAAAGCAGTGATGCCAAGGCCCAACAAGCCGGGCCCACAGTAGCGGGCGAGCATGAGCGGGAGCACCTCGTTGTAACTGTATTGCCCGGGCTGTAAGCTGCTCGCGGGAACCAGGTGCATCGGCAGTACCGCAAGCCCCAGCAACCCAGGGAGAATCACGATTAATGGTACAGCCATCTTGAAAAAGGAACCGATGATCGGCGCCATTTTGGCTGAGCGGATGTCCTTCGCCGAAAGCACGCGCTGCACCACGAGGAAGTCCGTGGTCCAATAGCCCATCGCTTGCACCGCGCCGAGGCCGAACACAATGCCCGTCCAATGCATCCCCATCGGATTGTCCTGAAAGCGGCCAAGCGTGCTCCATGCGTGAGTGTAATCCTGACCCGGGAAATTCTGCTGAATGCGCGCGACCATGCCCTTCCATCCACCCGTTTCGATCAAACCCAGGATGGGGATGAGAAGCGCGCCGAACCAGATCAGGAAAAATTGCAAAACTTCGTTGAAGATGGCGGAAAATAGCCCGCCGGACGCAACGTAAATGCCTACCGTCAGCGATGACACCCAGATGCTGAAGTTGATGTTCCAGCCGAGGACCACCTTCATCACCACGGCCATGGCGTACATGTTCACGCCGGACATGAGGATGGTCATGATTGCAAAGGTGACAGCGCTGAGCGCGCTGGTGGCCGAACCGTAGCGCAGTTGCAGATAACCGGGGACGGAATGAGTCTTTGAAATATAGTAGAAAGGCATCATCACGATGCCCAGAAACACCATGGCGGGAATGGCGCCGATCCAATACCAATGCGCGGAGAGGATGCCGTATTGGTATGCGGAACCGGCCCAGCCGAGTAGTTCCAAGGAACCAAGGTTGGCCGAGACAAAGGCCAGCCCGGCCACCCACGCGGTCATCTCGCGGCCGGCCAAGAAGAAGTCTTCGCCAGTGTTGGCGAAACGCTTCAGATAAAAGCCGATTCCCAGCACGAGAGCAAAATAGAAAGCGATAATGCCGAGATCCACTGCCGAGAGATGTACGAGAGTTGTCGGCGCAGTCCACGCCATCATGGCGGTCATATTTTCTCCTTGGGCTGCCCGTAGTAGGCGGCCTTTCCATGTTTCCTAAGGTAGTGCTGGTCGTGAAGAAAGCGACCAATAGCGACGGCTTGCTGATTGATGCCAAGAGTGAAGTACGCCATGCGCGCGACGGATTCCAGGACTGCGGCATTGTGGGCGGATGTTGCGGGATCGGGTCCCCAGGCAAACGCTCCATGATTGGCCACCAACACGGCCGGGACCGCGGAATAGTCCACGCCATCAAATGCATGCACGATGGCGTGTCCGGTGTTTTCTTCGTATTTTGAGGCAACTTCCGCGTCCGTCATTTCCTGCGTGACGGGTACCGCTCCGTGGAAGTAATCGGCGTGCGTCGTTCCCAAACAGGGGATGGGCCGGCGCGCCTGGGCCCACGCGGTCGCGTACTCCGAATGGGTATGACTGATGCCGCCGATGGAGGGGAATGCCTTATACAAAATGAGGTGCGTGGGCAAATCGGAAGAAGGACGCAGCTTGCCTTCCATAATCTTGCCGTTCAAATCCGTGATGACCAGGTCCGCAGGTCTCAATCGATCGTAAGGAACGCCGCTCGGTTTGATGACCACCAGCGATTTCTTGCGAAAAATCGCGCTGGCATTTCCAAAGGTGTACAGGACCAGGCCCTTGCGCACGAGCTCAAGGTTTGCTTCGAGGACCGCTTTGCGAAGATCAGGGAGCAGCATCGTTTCGTTTGTGGGCCTGCAAAGTACGAGTAGCCGTTTACTCTAAATCGCGGAATATTCCAAGGTACTTTGAATCGCTATGGCACTTCCCGGAGATCCACGGTGCCAGCGTTTCCGGCACTCTCAAGGGGGCAGCGCGAGACGTTAACACGTCCCCGACTGGGGTGCCAAGCGCAATCGCTTACGGGGCCGTTTTTTCCTGGGTCTGAGGGAATCGCGATCTGATCTAGGGATTGCCCTTATCCCCCGCCCGATCAAGGTAGTGCGTATCCCCCGCTTCCACGAGGTGCGCCGCCGCGCGCTCTGGCGTCACGTCGCGCTGAGGGGAGCCGAGAAGTTCGTAACCAACCATGAATTTCTGAATCGTGGCCGACCGCAGGAGCGGCGGAAAGTAATGCGCGTGGAGGTGCCATTCTTCGTAGACTGCGCCGTCGGTCGGCTTTTGATGGAATCCCATGGAATACGGGAAGGCCGTCTCAAACAAATTGTCGTAACGAATGGTGATGCGGCGCATGATTTCGGCTAAGAGGTCCCGCTCTGCGCCGCTGAGTTGATCGATGGAAGCGAGATGGCGCTTGCTTAGCACGAGCGATTCGAATGGCCAAACGGCCCAGAACGGCACGACCGCTGCAAAAGCGTCGTTCTGGCAGACGACACGCTCATTTAGCTCCAACTCCAACTTCAGGTAATCGCAGAGCAGGCAAGCATGTTTTTCAGCGCGATATTCCTTGAAGGACGCCAGCTCCCGGGTCGGAATGTTCGGCAGTGAGGCATTCGCCCAAATTTGGCAGTGCGGGTGGGGATTACTTGCGCCCATCATCTCGCCTCGATTTTCGAAAATCTGCACGTGACGAATCCAGGGAATTTGCCCCAGTGCGGAGTACTGCTCGACCCAGCCATTCACGACCTCGCGCAATTCCTGCGGGCTCATTCGCGGAACCGTGAGATCGTGACGCGGAGAAAAACACATCACGCGGCAGATTCCCCGCTCGCCGTGTCCCACGAGCAAGCCGGCCGTATCCAATTGGAGCGGCGCGACCTCCGGCAGCATCGCCGGGTAATCGTTGTCAAAAACGTACGTTTGCGAATATCGCGGCGTCTGCGCTCCACCCGCGCGCCGATTTCCCGGGCACAAGTAACAGTTGGGATCGTAAGAAACTGCGGGAGGCGTCTGAAGTTTCTCGACTTTTCCCAGCCACGGGCGCTGAGTCCGATGGAGAGAGACCAGCACCCACTCTCGCAGGAGCGGATTGAAACGCCGGTGCGGAACTCGATTTAGCTCCTCGAAACTCATAGGCAAGGTCGTAGTTTGACGGGTCTTAGCGACTCGCTGCAGTTCCCTTCGTCCTTCGTTCCTTTCACTTGGCGGGCCTGTTCTTTTCAAGGGCCATCTGTTGCGCGCCTTCGGACGCCGGAGAAACGTAAATCTCAGGAGTCAGACCTGTCTTGGAGGAATATTCCGCCGCCACGTTCCGCTTGAAATCGCTCACGGCCGCGGACTCCACCAAATTAATGGTGCAGCCGCCAAATCCTCCGCCGGTCATGCGCGCGCCAATCAGGCCCGGTTGCGCCAACGCAATTTCAACCATGAGATCGAGTTCCCTGCAACTGACCTCATAGTCGTCCCGGAGACTGCGATGCGAGTCCTGCATCAACGGCCCCAGCGCTTTGCTTTCTCCTCTTTGAAACGCCTCGACTGCGCTCTTCACTCGCGCGTTCTCGGTAATGACGTGGCGGCAGCGGGCAAACACCTTTGCGGGCAGGATTCGAACGTGCTTCTCCAACTGTGTGAGCGTGACGTCACGAAGCGCGCGAATCTCCGGCAAAACTATTCGCAGGATTCGAACGCCCTCTTCGCACTCCGCGCGGCGGGCGTTGTACTCGCCGAAAGCCAGTTCGTGCCGGACCATGGTATTGCAAATCACCAACTGGAGGTCCGGCGGAAGTTTGACGAATTCATACTGGAGCGAGCGGCAGTCCAGCAACAGCGCATGCGACGCGCGCCCAAAGCAGGATATAAACTGATCCATGATCCCAACGTGGGCGCCCACAAACTCGTTTTCCGCTTTTTGGCATAGCCGGGCCAGTTCCGCGCGGTCGACGGCAAGCCCGCTCTGGTTGAGCAGCGCAAAACCAATGGCAACTTCAACGGCGGCCGACGAACTCAATCCAGCTCCGAGGGGAACCTCGCCGGAGATATAGAGATTTGCTCCCGTGAGCGGCTTTCCCGCTTGTGCGAGCGCCCATGCCACGCCCAGGGGATAATTGGCCCAGTGCTTCTTCTCTAAGGGTGACAAGGAATCGAGGCCAGCCTCGACCGTTTCATTGAAATTCTCGGAATGGATGACCAGCTTCCGGTCACGGCGTGGAGCAACTGCCGCCCAGCAATAGAAATCAATCGCGGCTGGCAAAACAAGGCCGTCGTTATAATCGGTATGCTCGCCGATCAGATTCACGCGGCCCGGTGCCCGGTAAATGCTCGCCGCCGTGCCAAAGCGCACCTTGAATTCGTCCAGAAGTTGCAGGGGTGTTTTCAACGACGGCTATTATCACAGATTTGCTTTACGTTCAGCCTGTGAATTTGCGACGGAAAACCGGGGCGTCAGGGCTCTTTGGGAGTTGAAGTCGGTTGCGGTACGCTTCTGTTGCTCGACGCCCCAATGAACTATACAGGCCAAGAACATGAGTCTAAAAGGTTTTCTATCTCGACGGGTAGTGACGCCACACGCAATCAAAGCGGCAGTTGTGCTCGTCGAAGACCGACGAATCCTCGATGTTGTTCCACCGGATCAACTGCCAGCGCAGATTCCCGTGAAGGACTTTGGCGAGGCTGCCATCCTGCCGGGGATGGTGGATTCTCACGTGCACATCAACGAACCCGGGCGGACGGAATGGGAAGGATTCCGGACGGCGACCCGCGCAGCGGCAGCTGGTGGTTACACGCTGCTGGTGGACATGCCACTGAACTGCCTGCCGGCGACAACGACCGTGGATGCGCTCGAAGTGAAACGCAAAACCGCGAGCGGCCAGTGCTGTGTGGACTGGATGGCGTGGGGCGGAGTTGTAAGCGACAACCAGGAGCACATCGAAAGCTTGGCAGCCGCGGGCGTACCCGGATTCAAATGCTTCCTCATTCACCCCGGCATTGATGGCTTCACCATGGTCAATGAGCAGGAGCTCCGTGCAGCCTTGCCGCATCTCGCGAGGACTGGCTTGCCACTCCTCGTGCATGCGGAGCTGCCCGGGCCGGTGGACGCAGCAACGCTCCGATTAGCGGCAGCGGATTGGAGCAAGTACGCGACGTATCTGCAGTCGCGGCCGGATGAAGCGGAGCTTTCCGCGATTCAGCTCATGATTTCGCTGTGCCGCGAATATCATTTCCGCCTGCACATCGTGCATCTGGCGACGAGCCAGGCGCTGGACATGTTGCGGGCTGCGAAGTCGGAGGGCCTTCCAGTCAGCGCTGAAACTTGTCCGCACTATTTACATTTCTCCTCCGACAAAATCCCGGACGGCCAGACGCTGTTCAAGTGTGCGCCGCCGGTCCGCGGCCGGGAGAATCGCGAAGAACTTTGGCAAGGGCTTCGAGAGGGAGCCATTGATTTGGTGGCGACGGATCATTCCCCCTGTCCGCCCGAGATGAAGCGGCTGGACGAGCAAAACTTTCGAACGGCTTGGGGAGGGATTTCCAGCCTCTCGCTGGCGCTGCCGGTGATGTGGACCGAGGCCAATGGCCGCGGATTCACGCTGATAGATATCGCGCGCTGGATGGCGGAAGGTCCGGCGCGCCTTGCCGGGTGTGCATCTCAGAAGGGGCGGATTGCAAAA
>Ga0209527_1000110_pt1 | contig 17880 bp, 16 predicted proteins | sample JacPinW_OM2H0_M2_FD_187968 | JGI IMG/M metagenome (GOLD analysis project Ga0209527, IMG submission 187968) | Forest soil microbial communities from Algoma, Ontario, Canada - Jack Pine, Ontario site 1_JW_OM2H0_M2 (SPAdes) (version 2) | ecosystem: Environmental > Terrestrial > Soil > Boreal... | reverse complement strand
ATTTCAGCGCAAAGGGGTGAAGCTGGATGCGAGCTTTGACCCATCCATCCCCACGTTCCGATTCGATTACCAGAAGGTGCAGCAGGTGGCGGCGAATTTGCTTGATAACGCGTTGAAGCATACCCCGAGCGGGGGCAGCGTCACGCTGCGTGCGGTGCCGCATTTCTGGGAACGGCGAGTGGCGCCCATGGCCCCGGTCGAAGAACGGCGCAGGTTTCGGTTGCCGCGCCCGAACAGCGTAGAAGTAAGTGTAACGGACTCGGGACCCGGGATCGCAGCGGAACATCATCAAGAAATTTTTGAGGATTTTGTACGGGTGGACAGGAACACCTCTGGAATGGGGTTGGGACTGGCCATCGCCAAGCGGCTCATCCAGGCGCATCGCGGAAAAGTCTGGGTGGAGAGCGAATCGCGGACGGGAAGCAGATTTACATTTTTATTGCCGATGGATCAGGGCTGAAGCACGCGAATTTTTGTGATTGAAAGGGAAAATCAATGGCCGTGAAAGAGAAAATCCTCGTTGTGGATGACGAGCCCAGCATTCGAAAGTACCTGCAGACGCTGTTGGAGGTCGACGGTTTCGATGTGGAAACCGTCAGTTCAGGGAGAGAAGCGCTCGAGAGAGTGAACAAGGGAGAGCGTCCCGACTTCATCATCCTGGATGTGCTGATGCCGGAGATGAACGGCCTCGATACGTTGAAGGAACTGATGCAGGTGGACCGCAGCCTCAACGTCATCATGCTTTCGTGCTCGAACGAGGTAGGCACGGTCGTCGAAGCCATCCGAATTGGGGCGCACGATTATCTGACCAAACCTTTCGAGAAAACGGAGCTGGACGCGGCCATGCTGAAGTCGCGGCAGAAGAAGCAGCTGACCACGGAGAATCAGGCGCTGCGCGATTACTGCGACCAGGTGACCGAGGATTTGAGCTTCTTGGCGGCCAGTCCTCAGATGGTACGGATCCGCCAGCAGATCCTGCAGATCGCGCCGGTGGATGTGCCCGTTTTTATTTGCGGGGAGAGCGGCGTGGGCAAGGAAGTAGTATCGCGAATGATCCATCTGCGCTCGAAGCGGCGGAACCAGCCGTTTGTGAAGGTGAATTGCGCTGCATTGCCAGGCGAACTTCTGGAATCGGAGCTTTTCGGATTCGAGCAGGGCGCGTTCACGGGCGCGGTGCGCAGCAAGCCAGGAAAGTTTGAAATGGCCAACAAGGGCACGATCTTCCTGGATGAAATCGCGGAAATGAGCACGCACCTGCAGGCAAAACTACTTCACGTCCTGCAGGATCACCAGTATTCGCGGCTGGGCGGACGGCACCTGGTGGAGACCGACGTACGCGTGCTGGCTGCAACAAACGTTGACGTTCACGAAGCGATGAAGACAGGACGCTTCCGTGAAGATCTCTATTACCGGTTGAACGTTTTGTCCATCAACGTGCCGCCACTCCGGGAGCGGACAGCTGAGATACCGCTTCTTTTCCGTCATTTCCTGCAGAAGTACAGCGAGAAATTCGGCAAGACGCCACCGGGACCTTCCAAGTACCTTCTGGATGCAGCGGTGAATTATCCCTGGCCGGGGAACCTGCGCGAGCTGGAGAATTTCGTAAAGCGTTATGTGATTCTCGAAGACGATGAAGGCAGCCTGCGCGAATTGGTAGAGATGTCCTCGACGCGCCAGCGGACTTCGCCGCGAGAGGAGCCCGCGCCGCCCAAGGAGCAGGGATTGAAGGCGCTGGTGCGCGGCTTAAAAGACGAGGCCGAGATGGAAGCCATCGCCGACGCGCTGGAAAAGACGCGCTGGTGCCGCAAGGATGCTGCAAAGATGCTGGGGATCAGTTACAAGGCCCTGCTCTACAAGATGCGGCAATTCAACCTGGATACGCCGCGAACGCGGAAAGCAGCTGCAACGACAGCGGTAGAGGAACCTGCCTCGGCGGTAGGGACAGGAACGCGGCGCGACTAGCGCTGCCAGCCTTTGCTGCAGTTTTTCGCCTCGGGCGCGGCAGGAGAAAGGCATTTGGAAGGTGTTTTGGCGTGATCGTCCCGCGCGGGCGGTAGAAATCAAGGCTTCAGATCCCGGTAGTCGACTGATTCTGGCGCTGAAACAAATGTTGCACGAAGGGCTGTAGTGGTTGTATACACTATGGATCAAGCTAAATCCAGGCTGAGTCGACCCGGGGGAATATTCGTCAGCGCAAGTTTCATTGCAGGACGTTGCGAGCGTCAATGGACCTATTGGCCTTGCGCCGCTGGTCCGATGAGTGAAATGGCGCGCGCGCACGGATTTTTCTTTGCCGGAGGGTGCGGCGGGGTCTGCATAAATCGAGTCAAAGGGACTCCTCAAGGGAAACGCAGGTAAGCCAAGGTACCCGCGGCGGGAATGGGAGGATGGGTGATGACGGAACGCCGTTCGACTCGAAGATATGACTTGTCCTTACCGATCATCGTTCGCGTGCCCGCCGAACGGGCACTAGATTCACAGCAGGGTAAGACCCGCGATATCTCCACGCGCGGCCTTTATTTTGTAGTGGATCAGAACTTGGAATCCGGCTCACAACTGGACCTCACGCTGACGCTTCCTGCGGAGGTAACGAATGGTTCAGAGGTTCTTGTCCGAGCCCTGGGCAAAGTGGTGCGTGTCGAGCGCCGAATGGAAGACGGCAGTGCACGGATGGGCGTGGCCGCGGTGATTGAACGGTACGACATTGTCCGCGGGGAAGCCGCGCGAGCCTGACCGCTTTTCCCAGGTCAGCGCACATCCCATCCTGCCGAACGGTTTGCCAGAATCTCTCCTCTCTTTTCTCGTCCAGCTTCTTTTTCCTGGGCGGGAATGTTCCGGAAATCATCTTGCAATCGAGGCCGGGTTGGGCCTACTATCCGGCAAGAGTGTCCCTCGGAGGATCGATTGAAAGTGTCGGATCTCATCGGGTCGCGCAAGGAGATTTTTTCCATCACCGAAGAGACGAGTGTGCATCAAGCCGCGCAATATCTGCGCGAGAAACAAGTGCGCTCGGTCGGGGTAATGAACGCCAGCGGCAAGCTTACCGGTGTGATCTCCCAGAGTGACGTATCCGACAAGGTGGCCGCAGAGAACAAGTGTCCCGCCTGGATGAAGACCTCGGACATCATGACGCGCGAACTTGTCACGGTGACGGCGGAAAAAACGCTCGACGAATGCTTGCGGCTGATGGAGCAGAACGGCATCTTTCACTTAATTGTGCTGGATGAACGGGGAGAGTTCCGGGGGATGCTGTCGATCAGCGACATTTTGCGAGTGGTAGCGTCAGACGAAAAGGCGCGCGCAGACCTGTTGGAAGCGTTCATATTTCCGCAGAGGTAGGTTCACGGCAACAATTTGTTGACACCTGAACGCCTCCCTCCTATTTAATTCCTTGTAAGAGCCTAACAGGGAATAGTTTGTCTGCTTTGCGCAATCATTTTGCGCACTCCCCGGGGATCTCGTCGCGGAGATGATCGCCTTCCTTGACAGTGAGCGCAGCATTCACCTCTTCCAATAAGATACGTATATTCAAGCACATACAATGTAAACCGAGGTCGTCCCAAGTTCTTCTCCTGCGGAGAATGGGGAGTACCAGTTTGGTTCCATGTGTGCAATGGGAAAGTGGGGATGTTCCCACCTGAGACACGAAGGGATCAAAATGGCTGTTTCCGAGAAAGCAAACGGTGGATTAGCTCCGAGGGCAGGTGGGCTGCCTCCTGAAGAAATTATCTTTGGCCGCTCCGTGGCCATGATTTCTATTCGGCAAAAAGTGCAGAAGGTGCTAGCAACCGACGTCCCGATCCTGATTCAAGGAGAGAACGGAACAGGGAAGGGGCTGCTCGCGCAGTACATTCACTCGCGTTCGGCATTGTGCTCCGGTGCATTTATAAAAGTGAACTGTGCCGCAATCCCGGGGGCTCTTCTCGAGAGTGAATTGTTCGGTTACGAAAAGGGATCATTCACGGATGCGCATACATCAAAGCCTGGCTACGTGGAGATGGCGCACCGAGGAACACTTTTTCTCGATGAGATCGCGGATCTGGATTTGAGCCTGCAAGCCAAAGTCTTGCAATTCCTTCAAGATGGACATTTTAGCCGAATCGGAGATAAGCAAGAAAGACAAGCCGAAACACGCGTCATCTGCGCCACCAATCGAGATTTACAGACCGAGATCGAGGCCGGGCGCTTCCGGCAGGATTTGTTTTATCGGATCAACGTAATCAGCATCAATTTGCCGAGCCTGCGCGAGCGTCGTGAAGACGTCGCGCTGCTAGCGGAGTATTTCCTGGGGCAACTGAACGCGCGCTTCGAGCGCGATACGCCGACGTTTTCCGAAGAAAACCTCGAGAGCTTATCGTGCCGGGAATGGCGAGGAAACATTCGCGAACTGGAGAATGTGGTCGCGCGCTATGCGATTCTTGGTTCGCTCGATACTGCTGATGCGGAGCGACTACCGAGACCTTCCTCCGGAACTCCGTTCCGAGTCGTTTTTGACGGCACCATCCCGCTGAAGCGAATTGCCAAGCAAGCGGTCCGCGAGATGGAAGGGACCCTGATACTTAATGCGCTGCGTGAAAACAAATGGAACCGCCGAAAGGCGGCGCTCGCGCTGAACATCAGCTACCGGGCGTTGATTTACAAGATTCGGGAGGCGGGCCTGTCCCCGAAGAGCAAGCGCAAGAGTCCTCAAGCAGACTATCCACCTGACCATGTTGCAGGGATAGATTAGAGGTTGGAAATTAACGGCCGACGTTCAGAGGCCGTCCGAAGCTGCAGTCCCCATCTTAGCGACTGAGATGCGATAGCAAATGTTTCCGGGAGCACGCGTATTGATTCTTCTCCCAGAGTAGGTTCGGAAAATACTTTGCCGTCAGGAATGCCGCCAAATCAGCCCTCAAAGCCCTTCACGACGGCGTAGCGCTGGGTAGTCCACTTTTCCGCTCGAAGTTTTCGGCAGCTCGCCCAGGACTTCAAATGTTTTCGGAACCATATAGCGGGGCATTTTTTCCGCGCAATAAGCAAGCATCCCGTTGATGTCCAGGGAATTGCCGTCTTTCGATACAACAAACGCTTTAATGGTCTGTCCGAGAGTGTCGTCAGGAATGCCGATGACGGCTGCCCCGCGTAATTTCCCGCTCTGGAAGAGCACCTCTTCCACCTCGGTGGGGCTGATGCGAAATCCACTGGACTTGATCATGGTGTCGCGCCGGCCAATGAAATACAGAAAACCGTCTTCATCCATTTTTACGAGGTCGCCCGAATAGCAAACCTTTTCGCAGTCACCCAGTTCGGGCGGCAACAGCGGATTTGGCCGAAGGACATAAGCTGTGTCTTCCGGCCGGTTCCAATAGCCGAGCGAAACCGTCGGCCCGCGATGCACAAGTTCACCAGGCTCGCCAGGTTTGCAAAGGTGACCTTGTTCGTTGAGCACAAGAATTTCAGTGTCTGGAATGGCTTTGCCCATCGAAGTAGGCCGCCGATCGAGTTCTTCCGGCGGAAGATAAGTCGAACGGAAGGCTTCGGTGAGCCCGTACATCAGAAACACTTTCGTTGCGGGAAGCACTTCTCGCAACACTTTGAGCACCACCTGCGGCATTGCGCCGCCCGTATTCGTGATGTAGCGCAAGTGAGGCACCGGTTGCTTGGCGAGACTTGAATTGGGCTGCGCCAGCAGGCTCCACAACGTGGGCACGCCCGCGAGACCGGTGATTTTTTCCTTGAGCAGGACCTGCACGATTTCACGCGCAAAAATAAAATTGATGAGCACGCAGGTGCCGCCCTTTTCGAACGCGGTCATCAATTGATTCATTCCGGCGTCGAAGCTGAAAGGCAAAACGGCGAGGATACGCTCGCTGTCGGTGATTCCGAGATAAGTGGAGACGATCCGGCTGCCGGCGACGACGTTCGCATGACTCAGCATCACGCCTTTAGGCTTGCCTGTTGAACCGGAGGTGTAGAGGATGGCCGCTAGATCCTTTTCGATGCTCGTCTCTAGCCAGTCTGCCGGGAGTGTCCGGGCGCAGAACTCCTCGAAAGGGTGAACCGTGAGTTGCGCTGTCACTTCTCCAGAACCGACCACCACTAGAAACTCGAGCGAGGGAATTTGGGGGAGCACCTCAGCAAGCGAAGCGAGTCTCGCTGCCGTAGTAATCAGACCTTTCATCCCGCAATCGCGCGCGATGTGCATTACCTGCTCGGCGCGCAATAGTGCGTTGATGGGAACATAGACAGCCTCTGCGCGCGAAATACCGAAGATGGAAATGACCTGGGGAACGGAGGCTTCCAGATAGATGCCCATTCTGTCGCCGCGGCGGAGTCCGGCGCTTCGCAATCCAGCGGCGAGTCCGTCGACGCGGCGCGCGACTTGACCGTAATTCAGCCGCTCTTCTCCGTGTGCGAGGGCTTCTTTTTCCGGCGAACGCTGGGCGCTCTCACGCAATAGATGCCAAATCAGGAAGTCCATAGCGACTATTCGAAAGCCCTTTCTCCTTTGATTCAGCGATTCTGCCAGTACCGAGCTGTTACGCGATTTGCCGCGCCGGAATGGGCTAGCAAACGACATGGCCGGGCGCTTCACGGCGCTTCCACCGACGTGACGCGCGGTGGCCAGAAGACCCCGTGGTGTGCGGGGGTTCGGCCCCGGAATTCCCCAGCGCTCCCGCCGTTGAGATGTCCAATCTTACCCGTACGGCATGGTCTCGGGACAGGTAATCCCACCACGGTGACCTTGTCAACGTCCAGAGCATGCTGGAAGAGGTGGCGGGGAGCCTCGCCCCTACGGACGAGTCCCCGGAAATGGAGGACTGAGAAAAATATGGGAAATGAGTTTCCCTTTGGGCGTAACTCCGTGCCTGGACACCGTAAAGGCGAAAAGGCGCTCTGCCCGTAAGTATATGATAATGGGCTGTTTAAATTCGAAGGCAACAAAATTTCATCTCGAATCTCTGGAAGAGGGCTTGCTGGAAGAGTTGTGTCGGAAATTTGTTGACAAAGCCAGCAGCCACTTGGAGGAAGGTCTTTGAACGAGCAACCAGCCTTCGCCGCCTCCGGCGATGCGGGGATTAACGTGCAGATTCTAGATCTGGCCCGCCGCCGTAAATGGTGGATTATCCTGCTTACTTTGGGTATCTCGGTCTGTATTGCAGTCATTGCGGTACGGCTCCCGAGCATCTACCGAGCAGAAACTGTCATTCTGGTCGATCCTCAAAAGGTAGCGGACGGCGTCGTTCCGACCAGTGTAAGCGGTACTGTCGCAGATCGTCTCTCCACGATCCGCCAGGAAGTCATGTCCCCGACCCAGCTGGGGTTGCTGACGAAGGAGATGGGTCTCTATCCCGAGTTGCGAGACAAGGTGTCCGAACAGGAGCTCGTCTCCCGCATGCAGAGGTCGACGACTATTGAGATAGTGGACTCCGGGGGACAGCGGCTCACCGCGTTTCGAATCGCATTCACGGGCAAGGATCAAAATCAAGTGGCGCGCGTTGCCAATCGCCTCGCATCGTTGATCATCGAGCGGAACCTCAAAGCCCGCCGGCAGCAAATCAACGGAACATCCCAGCTCCTCGAAACCGAATTGCAAGAAACGAACCGTCAACTCGAAGAGAAAGAGCACCTTTTGCAGGACGTCAGTAGCCGCAACATCATGGATCTACCCGATTCGAAGCAATACTACCCCAAGGCCTTGAAAGCTTTGCGCAATCAACTACGGATCAGCCAAGAAAGGGTTGACCGCGATCGCCAAACCAAGGCCAACCTGCAATCCATGGCCGTCAAAGTTGCACCCACCACTGAACTCAAGGCTCCGTCTTCGGCTCCCAATGGGCCCTCCCAAGCGCGCCTACAGCAGCTTGAAGCACAGATGAAGGCCATGCTGGTTCGCTACGGTCCAAATTATCTGGACGTTCGCAAGCTGCGCAATGAAATCAACCAACTGAAGGTCAAAGCCGAGAGCGAAAAATCTGCGGGGGATGGACCGGATCCTCTAGCGGGCACGCCAGCACCGCTGAAGCGCAATCCCGTCGTGGAGGAAGAAGTAAATAAACTGGGCCAGGATATCGAGGATCAGACCAAGGCTCAGGCGAAGCTTCAGAAGCAAATTCAAGATCAGGTTGGCAAATTGCAGCAAATGGCCGCTTTCGAGGACCAAATTGCTGAACTCACCCGCGACTGCGATTCGCTCCGCGTTCACTACCGTCAGTTGCAAGAAAAGAAACTTTCCAACCGGATCGCAAGCGAACTGGAGATGCAGAGCGCCGGCGAACGGTTCAAGATTGTGGACGCTGCGGTTCCACCCGGGAGTCCCTACGGCCCCAAGAGAGCCATCCTAATTATGGGGGGCGTGCTCCTGGGACTGCTCTGCGGCATTGGCAGTGCCTTCCTCGTTGAGATCAGCGATGCATCCGTCAGGCACGAACGCGAAGCCGCGCAGATTTTTGGAAAGGCGGTCCTTGCGGAAATTCCCAAAATCACCAGCTCGCGGGAACGGGCCTGGGCGCGCTTGCGCATGGCCAGCTTGACGGCCGGAACCGCCGCTGTGGCGTCGGCATTTGGCTTCGTAATATCGAAGCTCGTCGTCTGACATCGAAATGTACACCGCCTATTACAATCTTCGCGAAGAACCCTTCCGGCTAACCTCGGATCCCAGGTTCTTTCACCTTGCGGAACCTCACGCGGCTGCGCTGGCCACGCTCGTCGAGGCGGTTATGCGCCGCAAGGGATTCCTTCTGCTGACGGGTCCGATTGGAACTGGAAAGACGACCGTTGTTCACACGGCCCTGCAGATCCTCACGGAAAGAGCTGCGACCGGGCATCCCATTTCTTCGGCATTCATTCTCAATCCAACTCTCAGCCGCGAAGAATTCCTGGAGATGATCCTCACGGAATTTGAGATTCCCTGCACCGCGACGAGCAAGCCAGCGCGTCTCTCGGCACTCCAACGGATGCTTCTGGAAACCCAGAGAAAGGGCGGCACATCGCTCCTCCTCGTGGACGAAGCTCATCTGCTGACTCCCGAACTTCTGGAAGAGATTCGCCTGCTGAGCAATGCGGACACTTACCAGGAGAAGCTTCTCCAGATCGTTTTGTGCGGCCAGCCGGAGCTCTTGGGTATCTTGGCCAAGCCAGAATTGCGCGCGCTCCGGCAGCGAGTGGCCAGCACTTGCTCACTCCGCCCACTCAGCTTTGGGGAAGTTCGCGCCTACGTTGCCGAACGGCTGCAATCTGCAGGATTTCGCGGAGCAACTTCCCTGTTTCCGACTCCAGTTCTGGAGGCCATATTCCGCCTTACCGAAGGCGTTCCCCGGTTGATCAACCTGCTTTGCGATGCTTGTCTGGCACTCGGTTGCAGGGCCCATCGCCCGGTTGTCGATCTGAACATTTTGGAGGATGCTGCCGCCGATCTGGGTCTGAACGAAAAGCGTGTGGAGCCGGTCATAGGGCCAACAAGTGTGGTGACTGGAAACGGTGCCGGAGAGAGAGAGGTCGCTGGAGACACAGTCATCTGTACTGCACTGGATTTACTGGTTCAGGCCATGAAGAGGCGCCGTGCTCTTGTCCCCGAGGCAATTCAGATTCGTCCCGATATGAGCGTCAAGGAGCAGGTCGCAGTGACGGTGAATGCCAACCAGGGGAAAGATCCTGACGGCGATCAGGTCATTCAATCCGCCGTCAACGTTTTGATTCAAGCGATGAAGCTGCGCGGCAGTTCCACAATGGAGTTATAAGTGAGCAAGTTTTTCAATGAAACGCAAAATGCCCATCAGTGGGCGCAGCAAAAGCTGGTGAACCAGGATCTGGACGTCCGACAGATTTTGGAGTCGCTCAAGCGAGGGCCGGCCATCAATGCGCCCCTTGCCGAAGCGCGCCTCGCCCACTGCCGCCAAGTGGCCCTGGGAAATGGAAATGCCGCGCGTCTGGTTCTCCGCCACGACGACTCTTTGAATCCTGCTTTGGAGACATACTGTGGATTGCGCACCAAGCTGATGCGCGCGCAGGCGAAATCCGGTTTGCGCTCGATCGTAATCACCAGCTCTTTACCCGGCGAAGGCAAAACCCTCACCACCATGAACCTCGGATTGTCCTACGCGCAGCTTCCGCAGCAGCGCGTCCTGGTGATTGATGGTGATATGCGGACCCGCGGGCTCACTTCCATGATCGACCATCCGAGCTCTCCGGGGCTTGCAGAAGTTCTTTCCGGCGACGTGGCCCCCGACGAAGCCATTGTGGCTACCAATCAGAAAAATCTGTTCATTCTTCCGGCCGGGACAGTTTCCTCGCCTTCGCCGGAACTCTTCACAGGGACGCGCTGGCAGGAATTTCTCGGTCAATGCGGCGAAATGTTCAAAGTCATTCTCATCGATACGCTGCCCATTCTGCCCCTGGCGGATTTCGAGCTGATCAGTGCGGCCTGCGACGGCATTGTCATGGTTGTGCGAGCGCGTCATGGTCAGCGGAAAACGCTTCGGAAAATGGCGAGCTCGCTCGATACGAAGAAACTTCTTGGCGTGGTATTTAACGCCACGGATGTCAGCGTGAAAGACTACGACGGTTACGAGTACGGCTCTTGACGTAGCAAGAGCTAACGCGAGTTTCAAAAGGGTTTCCGTTGGTTTCGAAGACGGGCCCGACATGCACCCCTGCTAGGGGCAGTCTGAGGTAAGCGATGTATCCAAATCTAAAATTACAGCTTTTCAGAAGCTCCGTGCGCCAGAACTTTCTCGCGCGCGCAGTGGGCATCGACGAGAGCATCTTGAGCAAAATCATTCATGGCTATCGTGAGCCTTCTAAACAACAGCGGCAGTTGCTGGCAAACTACCTGGGAGTGGAAGAAACCTGGCTCTTTGAAAAATTCGAGATAGCCTCGCCAGCGCGCGCGGCGGGCAATTACGCCTCTCCTCGGGAACTGAAAGAAGACATCACCTAAGCCTTCAGGCCCCTCGATTCCTGATGGTCTCGCCCTGTGTGGCCCGTAATCGTGCGCGTTCCAGAAATAAAACTAAGGATACCCATCCCAGGCTCTATATATGAGCTATCGTGGGCTTTGCTACAAGACTCGCGAAGTGGGAGCTTTGCCGGACTCGGGTAGAGATGGGAAGGGATAAGATTTTGCCACTTAGTGGAAGGAAGCGGGGACTATTCTAGCAACTGAGCGGCGAAATCTGCCAGCTATAATGGATATAAGTGTAGTAATATCAATAAGATACGCCGTAGCACGATTTGTTAAGATTTTAGACCCTCCTGGTAGCGCAATTGCACCTTCAAGCTCAGAAGTTTCACGGTCCCGATTTAGTAAGGCAGATTTGGGTATCGCTAGGCAATTGTCCATTTATGAGCCCAGAAATCAATCATGTGTTGGACTTATCCGCCAAGGGCGGTTTTGTCCTTGGCCAAGGTTCCGCTATCCAAGCCGTGAACGCGATGGTTGCCGACGTCGCGCGTACGGACATCGCCGTTCTCTTGGTTGGAGAGAGTGGCACCGGTAAAGAAGTCTACGCGAGACTCATTCATCGTCTTTCTGGTCTAAAAGAAGCACAGCTAAAGAAAATTAGCTGCGCAACACTCGATTCCGGCCGCCTTCTTGGGCAGGTGCAGGATTGCCTGCGAACTGGAGCAGAGGACCACGGCGCGGGCTCCCTATTTCTAGATGGAGTGGAAGAGCTCGACCTAGCCTGCCAGCGCGTGCTGCTCTCCTTGCTCCCGGACGGCGAGCGGAACGGGAAAACGGGTGAGATGACCGCGCGACTGATCTCCTCCACTACCCGCAACCTGGAAAAAGAGACCGAAGCGGAGCGCTTTCGCAGGGAGCTGTATTTCCGAATCAGTGGGGTGTGTCTCCGCCTGCCACCGCTGCGCAATCGCAAGGAAGACATTCCGGCACTGCTGGAATGCTTTCTAACCAGACACGCCGCCGAGTTGAAGAAGACGGCTCCAGTCTTGAACAGCGAAATGATGGGCCTTCTCGCCTCCTATAGCTGGCCGGGGAATATTCGCGAGCTAGACAATGTGGCAAAGAAGATTGTAGCTGTCGGGGATGCCCAGGTGGCGCTCGACGATTTGCGAGCCGCGCCGCTGGGGCTTCCGCAGGTAAGTGGCGGACCGCGGGTTTCCTCACTCAAGGTGGCTGCCCGCGCTGCGTCGCAGAGGACGGAACGTGAGCTGATTCTGAAGGCGCTCGAGCGCACGCGGTGGAACCGCAAGCGGGCCGCTCGAGAATTACAGATCAGCTATAAGGCCTTGTTGTACAAAATTAGGCAAACTGGCTTACGTGTATCTGAATCTGAGGAGTAGTGGGAGGATGCAATGAATTTCTCAACTGGCTTGGTTATGGCAGCTTGGCTGGCTTTCGCTTTCGGTCAGACGCAGGAAGCGCAAGAGCCGGCCGCAACGGAAACGGCAGCTCAGAAAACGGAGACGAGTGCGAAGACTGCGACGGCATCGCTCGTGATGTTGAATGATGCGGAGTACAAAATTGGTCCGCAAGACGTTCTGCGTATCGATGTTTGGAAAGAGGCCGAGGTTTCGCGGGCCGTTCCTGTCCGACCGGATGGAAAAATTTCTTTGCCTTTGCTGAACGATGTGCAGGCCGCTGGCCTGACGCCCATGCAACTCTCCGGGGTCATCGCTGATGGCCTAAAAAAGTATATGAACGATCCACAGGTTACCGTGAGCGTATCGGAAATTAACAGCCGGCGGATCTATGTGACCGGGGAAGTCACGCATGCGGGCGCCTTTCCGCTGCTGCCTAACATGACCGTGTTGCAGGCGCTTTCGAGCTCCGGTGGGTTCACACAATTTGCCAAGCTCAAGAACATCTACGTCTTACGCATCGAAGATGGCAAACAGGTGAAACTTCCCTTCAACTACAAAGATGCCGTCAACGGCAAGAAGCCTGAACAAAATGTTTTGCTGCAACCTGGCGATGTAATTGTAGTGCCGTAAGGAATTCAAATGAAACCACACATACGATTTTTGGCAGGATCGGCCTCCGTGGCAGCTCTCTTCCTCAGTGCTTCCTTAACCTCAGCACAGGACGATAACCTCAGGCCAAAGCCTGCGGCCCGCGAGTATTCGCCGCTGATGGAAGGTTTGAGCGGACAGGATTCGAACGACGATCAGGGGTCAACGACCAACCTGAATCCGGACACCCGCCCGTTGACCGGCGTGCAGAATCCTACGCTGGGCACGCCAGGAATTCGTCACAGTTACTGGTTGCCAGGCTTCCAGTACGCAGATACCGTCCGGTCAAGCGCACTGAACCAAGCAACTTCTTCGGGCTGGAATACGACCAGTCTTGTCGCCGGAAACTTAAGTGTGCTTGAAGCCTGGAGCCGGGCGCAGTTGGCCGTGAACTATTCGGGGGGCGCAAGCTTTTCTTCGGACAGCGCACAAGGCAATTCTCATTTTCATCAGTTGGGCCTCGTACAAACGTTCGATTGGGGGAGATGGCAGGTGCACTTCCTCGACCAGTTTTCGTATCTCCCCGAAACCCAGTTCGGCTTCGGTGCTGGGACCGCTCTGTCCATCCCTGGCATCGGTGGTCCTCTCGCTCCTCCTCTGCCTGGTTTGCAGGGTAGTTACATTCCCAACCAAAGCATTTTCACGACGTTTGGCCCGCGCTACAGCAACGCCTTTGCAACTCAAGCGGCCTACACGGTCAGCTCCCGAGGATCAATCACGGCGGCGGGCACGTACGGCATCCTCCGTTTTATCGAAGCAGGAAACATCGAGAGTAATAATGCAGACTTCAGTGTCGGTTACAACTACGTGTTGACGAGCGCGGACACGCTGGGGGTTCAGTACCGCTTCAGCGGTTATCGCTATATTGGCAATCCACAGGCGATCGACGATCAAGTTGTCCAGTTCATGTACGGTCGCAAGGTCACTGGCAGGCTTGCTCTGCAACTATATGGCGGACCCGACGCGACCACCTTCCGCGTGCCAGTTAACAACTCTACGAACAGGGTTTCAGGATCCGGAGGGGCCAACCTCACCTACGCTTTGAATCGCGGTAGCATGGCGCTGACCTATGATCATGGTATCAGTGGTGGGAGTGGAGTTTTTGCCGGGGCGAACACAAATCAATTGCAGTTTAGCCTTGGTCGTCAACTCTCCCGGGAATGGACGGCGAGTCTTAGCTTAGGCTATTCCCGAAACGGGAGCGTTGTCAGTACCCCTTCTTCACAGGCATATAATTCATGGTACGTAGGGGGTGGACTGAGCCGACCGTTCGGAAGAAATGCAAATTTTACGATCGCTTACGCAGCCCAAATTCAAACATCGAATCAAGCAGTTTGCGCGGCCGGTATATGCAGCACGAACTTCACGTCGCAGCAGATTACCCTCGGGCTCCAATGGCGTGCTCGACCCTTCGTGCTGCGATAAGGCGTGATACTCGAAAACCTTGATGCGTGAGGGTTAGTTGTTTGCCGGAAGAAATTCAGATAGCAATGTGGCACTATCGCGGAAGATAGCGAGAATCTAGAAACCATGTACAAGAGCTTTTTCGGGCTAAAAGAAAACCCGTTCAACGTCAATCCAGATCCCCGCTATCTCTTTCTTACCAAAGAGGCCGAGGAAGCGTTAAGCGGACTGATGTATGGCGTCCAGAATCGCAAAGGTTTCATTACTCTCACGGGTGAAGTTGGCACAGGAAAAACCACTCTCATAAACCGCCTTCTCGACTGGTTGCATCAACAGCGGGCAAGGACAGCGTTTCTATTTAATTCCCGGATGAATACGAATCAAATGTTCGATTTCATTCTGGCCGAATTCGGCATTTCCTGTGAGTCCCAGACGAAGAGCCAGCAGCTGATGCGACTCAATCAATGGCTGCTCGAGCGATACCGTGCCGGTGAAACTACCGTACTCATCGTGGACGAAGCACAAAACCTGACCTACCCTGTACTCGAAGAGATTCGGCTGTTGACCAACCTCGAGACGTCCACAGAAAAGTTGCTGCAGATCGTACTGTCTGGGCAGCAAGAGTTGGAAGAGAAGTTGATGCTGCCACAACTGCGGCAACTCCGCCAGCGCATCATGCTCCGCTGTAAGACGACCCCTCTGACGAAAGAGCAGACCCATGACTACATCGCCGAGCGGCTGAGGATCGCTGGAGCATGCGGCGAGCTGATTTTCGACCCGAAAACCGTAGAAACCATCCATTTGTATTCATTGGGCATTCCGCGCGTGGTCAATCTGCTTTGCGAGCACTCGCTCATCAATGCTTATGCTGAACACCAGCGACTGATCACACCCGCAATCGTTGAAGAAGTTGCACACGAATTTCGACTCGACGAGGTCGAACCAACTGCACCCGCGGAAAGCACGCGCATCCAGGCGGATGTTTATGATTCGGAAGCGTTCATTCAGAATCTCGGAGAAGCGCTTTCGCGGTTCCGGATGAGCTCTCCGGGGACGACACCGACCCGCGGAAGAAAGTAAGGCCGCGAAATTGCGACGGTTCGCAGTAATGCACTATATCAGTCGCTTTTCTCCTCGCTGATGCGTGGAAGCTTTTCCGCCTCTGCCTAGCCTTCCCCCCACTAAGCCGAAACGGAATCATGCTCGAACTGGGGTGTTGTCACATTTCAGGATGAGACAGGGATATTTACCCGCCGCGAACTCAAAAGGCAACCGGCGGGGAAAGAATCTAAGAGGCTGAGCACAGCGGGGATAAGGTTCCGGAACGGCCAGCGACTTCAACCCGAACTCGCACGCTGCGAGCGCCGCGGACAGCGCTCCTTGCACCGAACGCACACTCAGTCCAGTGACAGTTCGCCTAGAAACATCATCTTGTCCAATTGTTTGCCAAAAAGCTGTCCCTGGCAGCCCGCCAACCCCAGCGCCATTGGCAGATCGAATCCCGACCCTTCCTTCCGCACACCCGCTGGCGCCAGATTGCCTGCCCCTCACGAAATAGGGCGAGGACGCTTTTGGCGCCCATTTTCGCTAGAAACGCTGCCGGTTGAAAAGACCTCTGGGTTCGACGAGTCATGGCGGTCTCAAAGACCCCGCTTTTGAGTTTAGTGGAGTACCGTTGTCACGCATAAATGAATAGCAGACTTCACGGGGAAGGTATGTGCGATTCAGGACAGTGGGTTAGCGTTGGCATATTAAGACTGGCATGCAAATCCTCTTATCGACAGAATTCGCACCTGGCAGCGAAGCGCTAAGTTTGATACCTCGGATTTCCCGGACAAGCCGCATTCTTGATTCGGCTGCAGAAAAGTGGCCGGTTGCACAACCGTGCGCCGCCCTTCAACTGCCCCGGCAGGCCAGTACTTCCTATACGGCTCATCCATGTTGTTCCATTTAACTATTCTATAACTGCTACGGTATAAGTAAAGAGAGGTATCAACCTAGGCACCGTACGTAGTTCTACGTATAGTTTAAGAGCTATCCAGCAAAGTACCCTGCTCGATTCGAGGAACGCAATCGCAAGTCTAGAGGAGGTTTGAATGGCGTCCGTCCCCGCGTCCTCCCTGCGCGAAGCCCGCACCCGCGAAACGCCTTTTGACGAACTGCAGCACCTGCAAACGCAGCTGCAGAAGAATGCCAGTGTCGATGGCCTGGTCGGCACTTCAGCGCCGATCCAGCTAGTACGGCTGCTAATCAGCAGGGCCATGCAATTCAACTTCCCGGTGGTCATTTTGGGTGAAAGTGGCACTGGCAAGGAACTGGTGGCCCGTTCTATTCACTTCTCAGGGTTAAGGAAAACCAGACCGTTTGTGCCTGTTGATTGTTCTTCGATCGCAGCCACACTTTTTGAATCTGAACTGTTCGGCCATGTACGCGGAGCCTTTACTGGAGCCATGGCAGATAGAAAGGGGTTATTTGAGGCAGCCGACACAGGAACCCTTTTTCTAGATGAAATCGGAGAACTCCCCAACGAATTGCAGGCAAAACTCCTTCGAGTCGTTCAGGAAAGGGAGGTGCGGCGGGTAGGTGCCACGCAAAGGCTGACCGTTGACGTTCGGATCGTCGTTGCTACTAATCGTGATTTGAGGCAGGCGGCTGAGAAAGGAACTTTTCGAGCAGACCTTTACTATCGACTGAACGTGTTCCCGATAACCCTGCCGCCACTACGCGAACATCGGAGTGACATTCCGCTCCTGGTCGCAGCTTTCCTCAATAAATTTGAGGATCCAAGTCGGCCTATCACGAGCATCGCGAAGGAGCTTTGGACAGAGGTAATGGCATACGATTGGCCGGGCAATGTCCGGGAACTGGAAAACTTCGTTGAACGTTCCATCGCGCTTGGTTCCGGACCAATGCTTCGGAACGAGGATCAGGCCCTAATCGTTGGACGAACAGGCGAGAATTTCGTGCACGCCAGTGCCGAACCGCTCTGTGTGATGGAGCGACGCGAAATATTCAAGACGCTCAGCGAGACTGCGGGAGACAAGCTTGCCGCTGCTCGGATTTTAGGAATTGGCAAGACCACGCTGTACCGCAAGCTCAAGCAATATCAGGCGCTTTTGCCGGCAGATACTACCGGCAAAGCTGTAGCCTAAGCCGAACTATACTGTCTTACGAAAGAGCTGCGAAATACCGCTCCGGTCGTCCGTAACTCTCTCAGTTCAAGTCAGCTCGTCGTCCGTCCGTGCCTAAAACAGATCTATAGGTACTGGTTCAGCTTGAAATAGGAGCGTGAAAGAATGGCAGGGGGATTATCTGGTGGGCAATGCATTCAGCTATTTAACGTAATCTGGGTTGTGTCGCATAAAATTTCCCCAACACTCTTGACATACTCCAATCTTTTGTTCGGAATCGTTCGCTCGAAGATATTGCGTGGCTGGACGATCACATCGCAATTCACCATGGTCGCAAAAGCGTTGCGTACAGCAGCAGGGTGATTTCTTGGTTTGTCATAACATCAGCGCT
>Ga0209527_1000109_pt1 | contig 17907 bp, 34 predicted proteins | sample JacPinW_OM2H0_M2_FD_187968 | JGI IMG/M metagenome (GOLD analysis project Ga0209527, IMG submission 187968) | Forest soil microbial communities from Algoma, Ontario, Canada - Jack Pine, Ontario site 1_JW_OM2H0_M2 (SPAdes) (version 2) | ecosystem: Environmental > Terrestrial > Soil > Boreal... | reverse complement strand
GATACTGTAGTTGTACGTCCTAAGGAGATAGCGGAAATTACAAAACGTGAAGGCTGATAGAATTGAGCGTTTATAGGTAAATTTGAATATGCAGGAATAGGATAAGAAATTACTGGTCCAATCATGGTTACCTTAAAATAAGAGTAGGAGTTTCCCCCTACTCTTAATAATTAGACATTCTTAAATAGTAATATCATGTGTAAATGCTTCCCAATAAATCACATTACCAGCAGCACCGACTAGAACAGATGAAGCATCTGAAACAGCAGCACCAGCACCAATAATGAAACCTTGGCTAGTATTATTCACGTAAGCACCTTGAATTGCTGGACCATTAATAGTACTAAAACCATTAACTAAAGGTGATGGATATAGAGCGCCTCCAGAAAAGAGTACGCCACCTGTATTCACATCTCCAACAGCCAACATTTGTGGTGGGGTTAAACCTGCAACACTTGCTACCGTCGGGTTGTTTGTATAAGCAGTAAAACCTGTTGAATTAATATTCACTGTCACTTGAACCGTACTATTTACAGTCGTTACATATCCATAGATTGGTGATCCTGGTATTAGAGTATCAGGTAAGGAATTCAGCTGAGTTGTACCCCAAGCGGTTGGAATACGGAACGCAACTTCTTGTCCTTGGACCAAATTATGTGGTGTAGTTGTTGTAATAGTAGTAGTTGTACCAGTACCAATTGCAGTAATAAATGATACCTGTGGAGAGTACAAATAAGGAAATAGGATTTGTTTAAACGATCCTACGTTATTTGTACTCGTAGCAGTATTAAATGCTGTGTAATTGGATTGGTTTGTGTTCCATGGTATAGTGAATGTTGTCGCACCTGTCACTGTAATTACAAATGGGATACCGCTTAATTGAGGCATACCTGTTGTTGCAGTTTGGAAAAGGTTTGAAAAGATAACTACGTTACCACTAGCTAAACCATGAGGGTTAGTAGTTGTAATTTGAGCGGCAGATGCTTTATTAATAGAAAAAGCATTCGAAGTATTGTTAAATACTGCTCCATACTGTAGCAGTAATCCCGCAGAAAAATTACTAATACCACCTGTTGTCACAACTCCAGTTGTTAATACAGGTGTAGCATTAAATAAATCAACTGCTGCAAAACCTTGTCCCATTTCAGCACTCCATTCAGCGCGTGGAATACCATGGTTAGCGGGTGTTGCAAAAGATGAGTAGTTGATCATTTTTACCCAACCAGGCTGAAAAGGTAAGTTAATTACCTGAGCAGCTCCAGTAGATACAAATGTACCCTTAGCATTTCTTGTATATTCGGTCATATTATACCCCCAAACTCGACAAGCGAGTCGATAAAAGGTTTCTAATGGCCGTATCTTGTGTAATAGCTTGAGCTTGAGCAAATTTAACGGCTAAAGTTGCATTTTGAGCTAGCATTCCACTATAATATGGATCTCTATAAATCAAATTCATGGAATAACCATCTTGGTTTATATGAGTAATAGCCTGTTTACCTAGAACTGTATTATAGTATACATCATTTCCCAAAGTACTAGAAGCGCGAGCTACAGGAGCTTCGGAACTAGTTAGGATTCTGATATTATATACAGAACCATACTCAGATGGAAGAGCACTGGCATTTGTAGGATAGTTCCATTGTGATAAGAATCCAGTACCTGTTAGACCATCAAAGTCAGTTTGCAGTTCTGTACTACTTAACATGAAATATGCTGAACGTACAGGACCTGTACCGAATCTATCCATACCTTCGATACCGCTCATAAATTTATAAGCATTATTTGTATCAAGAGTTGTAGCCACCAAAGAAAAGTCGGTGATGCCCAAATTTGTAGGATTATCTCCATTTGAACCACCTCCAGCATTTAATTCGGAAGCTGCTGAAACGATATAATCTCTTAAAATAAGATCTTCAGCTTGTCTCATAGCAACTGCAAGACGCTCAGATACCCAGGCTAATACACCTTCTTGGTCTTGTAGTATAACTTGTTCGTTAATGATACAACCAGTACCGAAGAATGCCATTTGAGCATCAATAATATCTCTTTGTGGAACTTGGGCTGGAGGATCAATACCGGAATTTCCCAACTGTACAGTTGGTGGTGTAAGCGCTCTAGGACGCATGAAACGGCAGGTAGTACCACCATTAGCCGGCATACTCACTTTGTCGCATACAGTGATATAGTTCATTGTAGGTGTTGGAACGTATAACATAGCAGGTGCAAGAGACTGCAATATTAAAGGCCCAAGATTACCTGTTGTCGTAATCGACATGTCAACCTCTTTGGTTGATTGTAAATACGATATGAGGATCGGTAGACGAGCCTATTTACGTCAGTTCTCGATCATATCAATGCTCGGGATGCGATTTCCGATTACGCGACTGCCTTTTGTACGCCAGGCCAGCGAAATTTTATATATAACAAATATTTTAATTACCTGTAAAGACTCGTAAAGAAAAAGGCGAAAGCCAGTTTGACTGACCTTCGCCTATGAATGCATGGAAGAGAGGAGAGATTTAAAGAGGGGCTACACTTTTTACATGCGCCCCAACGAACTTTACTTTTGGTAAAGCCGCATATTATTTCTTACGAAGACCTTTTAAAGTTTCGGCAAGTTGTGCTCTTTTCTTCAACTTTGGATTCTTCGAATGTTCAGCTTTTTTAAGTTTGGATTCAGGAATTTTTTTTCCTTCTGGCACATGAAGCTCTTTATGTAGAGCTCCAGGATGTTTTATTGCCCCTTTAATCCATTTCTTTTTATTATCAGCCATTAATATTTTTCTTTATGAGGTTTTTTCATGGGTTTAGGAGCTTTTTTCTCATGTTCTTTCATGTGCTCTTTTTTTCCATGATGTTCTTTTTTATGAGACTCTTTCATCTCATGTTCATGATGCATTTTTTTAGCCATAGTGAACCTTTTTAGTGATTTACCAAATAGTAGTTAAAATAATAATTTACATAAATATATATGTTTTTCCTATCCTTAGGCAGAAGCTGTAAAATTTGCCCAAGTGGTTCCTCCAGTAGTATTGACATATAAACGAGTAGTCGATGAAGCTGCTGTAGTATTGGTATATAAACTTCCCTGAGTGGCGCTTATTCCCGTTGGAGCCCCCACACCCGATAAAATTTGAGCTCCTCCCAAAAGGTTGAGTTTTCCTCCCAATGTTAAAGCTCCCAATAATGAAGGTGCATATGACAATGTTAATGTACCGGCAATTGATGAAGACGAACCCGAAAAAGTCAAATCTCCGACTGTTATCACTCCCCCTCCGGTTCCGGCTATAGCGGGGTTATTACTCGAATTTACAACAGAATTTAAAATGCTAATGGATTGCGAAGAATTAAAAGTAATTGATGGGCTGGATGTCCCGTAAAATTCACAGAATGAAAATTCTCCCCTTCCATTCCCATCCAGAACTAGAGGATTATTCCATATGCAATTATTATATCTAAAAAATGCAGCCGCTGACAAATTAGTTGAGTCTGCTAAAGATCCAGCTGTTGATAATATTACACAATTATTAGCTGTAATTGAGCCACTATTTCCTCCAAAATTGATTAAAGGGCTAGAATTGCTAATGGGCGAAGGATCGAATACACAATTTAATGCAGTAAAACTAAAAGCCTGAGATCCACTTGAAACATCTATACGTGTATTATAATAGGTATTTTCTAAGTTAAATACCATAAATGAGTTTACAACAGATAAAGCGTTCTGCGCATTAATATTAATAAAAGAATCTCTAGAATTAAGATTAAGAAATTGTGTAGTACCAAACGTGAAAAAATTTACGGTATTAGGGATTGCTTCGAAGATCTCACAACCTTGGACACCAATATTAAAAAAGCCGTTTACAAAAAAAATATTCGTAGCTAACGAGTTCGCAATTATTTGACAATTATCGAAATTAATAAAACCGCTTTCAAGCAAATTTAGATTTCCAGTAATTGTAAAAATATTTCCCGCACCGCCGACAAAGCAAATATTTTTGAAATTCAAAAATGGAGTAGTTTGCAAATTGACTAAATTTAATGTCAAATTGCCCTGGATCGTCACCGGTAAAGTTTCTCCGCCGGTAACACTTATTCCTATATTCCCATCACATCCAATGTACCCTACTAAAAAAATATTCTGTCCAGTTATAGTTATATTTTCAATATATGTCCCTGGCTGTATATAAATTATACCACCCGATCCTAATTCTGCTGCATTTATAGCAGACTGAATAGTTTGGAATTGTGCTTCTACAGAGGGTCCCACCACAAATGGTGTTATTGGGAAAGAATCAATACTAAAATTCGTCAATATCCATGAGGTACCGTTATAAATGTATAAATTAGGAAAAGTTGTTGAAAAATCATAATAAAATTGCCCCAACTTCCCACGAAATGTGGGAGGCGGGGGATTGTTCCCTTTCAATACACCAGGAGCTGTACTTATAAAACCGCCTATTCCATAACTAGTATCGCCCATAATTAAATTCTCAATCGATTTTGTAATTCTTTCATTTTATCATAAGCATTTTTCTGCCCAGAAGGACTAAAGTCACCAGCTCCAGCATAAGGGGCCGGAGAGATGCCCGAGGGTTGATAATAAGGACTTCTTCGATTGGCATCGATCTTGTCTTGAATAGAAGGTTGTTTTACTTCTGGCTTATCAATCCCAAGAGCCTTGATATTCTTATAGACTAGTTTTTGTCTCTCAAACCCTTCTGGCATCGTAAGTATGGATTCCGCAAGTGCAGGATAATTTTGAGCAAACTTATCAGCATGTTGAAGCACTTCATAGAAATCCGGATTATTTTGCTGCCAAGTATTCTTTCTCTCTTCATTTAGAGCAGAATGAACCGCTTTTTGAATATCATTTTGGGTTTCTTTCTTAGACTGTTCGTTAAATTTAGAAAGAGTTTTCTTTAATTTCTTATGATCTACGTATGGTTCAGAATCATCTTCATCTTCTTTATCTTTATCATGTAACGCTGCTTGAGCAAGTCTTTGAATTTCCTTTTCCATTTCAACTCTAGCGGCCCTTTCTTCTGAAAGAACACGTTCATATTTTTCCTCAAGTTTTCGAAAGTTTAATTCTTTATCAGATGGTTTTTGTTCAGTAATATTATTTTGAACTTCTGCCGACATATTATTTTAACCCCTTTACGCTGGTATACGTTATGTAGTGGAATTAAACTAAAAATTTTATTATATATCAATGGCTATGAAATTAAATAGATTAGAGACACACGATCGATTAGAACACTTTAAGCAAGATCAAGCTCAAAATATATTTGAAGGGGCTGATGATTGTTTAAAAAAGAATCCTGATTCATTAGCGCTACAAGAGAAATCTCCTTATGTTTATTTATTCGCCCATCCACGTACAGCGGATGATGGAGTGACTAAGAAGATGTTTTGGCAACCACGTCTAACTAAGCCAAGAGCCCAGACTAATTCCTATCTTTTTAGAGCTATATCTAAAACCGATATCGTCGAAGTATGTTGGCTCATTCCTCCAATCGAATTATGGTCACAGTATCAAAGAGGAAATATCACAGAGGAGAAAACTGTTTTGTGGTCTATCAATCAGTTTCAATATAATAGACAAAGACTAGAATCCCCCGAATATGATGATTTATCTGACGAAAAAGTAGCAGTAATTTGGAAAGATTTTATATTGAATACTAAGCGACGGAACGTGGTGGCGTCTTCAACTTAGTAGGTGAAAGTTGATTATATCCCATTCCAGAACGCATTTTACCTATTTTGGCAACAATCCCACTTCCATAATAATCACCTAGACCTTTAGATGATCCTGATGTATGAGCTTGACCCTTATATGGTTTTTTACGCGATGATTTTATATTGGGAATGTTTATAGGATACTTAGATTTGATGAGATTATTCTGATCCATAATTTTGAGGTTTGCCTTTTGATAGCTTGATAATACGTACTTTGATCGTATATTTTTTTCTGGAAGGTCTAACCTGCTTCATCAATTCTCATCGTAGTTACATTTCTATGATCCAAAGGAAGGACATCTACTTTTGATTTAGGTTTATCCTTATGACCAATAGGTTGATTGATCCCTACACCGTAACGGGTTCCAGCGTGAATAAAACTACTCGTGCGTTGATCATATTCAGGACAACGAAAATCCCAAGGAGAATTCTTGCCATCTTCTGGTTTACAAGCAGGATCTTTAGATTTTATGCGATCAGGATCAGCGAAACCACTTTTCATATTTCCTCGAATTAAATTGCGCCCATCTCCAATTTATCGACGGATCTTTAAGGGCTACCGTCTTTAAGTGGCATAAATCCACTCTCTTATTTAAGTCCGAGGTCACGACAAAATAAATTCCCCAGTTCATCTACAACAAACTACAACGCATAACGTTATCATTCAGTGAACTAGGGTTAGATTAATTTCTAAATGATGGTTTTAGAGGACGGCCTTTAATTTTACGTTCGCCATTCTCTTGCTGATACCTAATCATTTCTGTTGTATCTTCATAACGCATGACAGATCCAGCGCTATCTGCTGATGATTCGTCTTTAGTTTTATGAGGACCATCAGGAAATCTTGAATCTTTACCCGGTCTATCAGCCCAAAATGCATGGTCATCTATACGCATTCCACCGGACATTCCTTTACCCATTTTTTGGCTATCAGCCATAATTACCTCATTAAGTCTATAAAGACTATTTTTTATTTATCTTTCTTTATAACATCAAAACCGTATTGACTCAAGTGGTCTTTAATTACAATCTTCTAGACTATACCCCAGCCATTTCTGCCTGATTTTGTTCAGGTATTCCTGCCATCGACCCGTGATTTTGCCCTTGTCCCATGATCTGTTCCAGAAACTTGTTTGATTCAGAAGTAATTTTTGCATCAGCTTTTTCTCGATCTTCGTTCAACTCTTGTTTGTAATCATAATTCTCAATTTGAGATTCTTTTAGCATGGTCTCTATTTCACCATATTTCTGAATAGCTTCTAGAAGTTTAGCAGTAGCTTCCATTTTTTCTTTTGTTGCCATTGCTCTATTCTTACTAATCATACTCAATCTTTCTTCGAAAAGACCAATGTTGCTCTCAGCTCTTCCATTTCTTTCACGCGCCATCGAAATATTCGCAATAGCTTTTGAATAGAGTTCTTTTAGTTTAGCATCTTCAACTGCATGCTGAAGTTCCATTTGTTCTTGTTGTTGTTGAGAAGATTGCTGTTCTTGCTGTTGGAGGAATTGTATAATTTCAGCTTTACCAGTAATATTAAGTTTCGGAATGACCATGGAGGGCGGGAAGACTTCTCTGCCAAATGCTTGATTCATATCCATCATTTGTTGAGCCTGTAAATTCTGCTGTGTAGGTGTAAGATCAGCTTCTTCGACCATCGTTTGGAATTTGGTGAAAATCTTACTATAGAAATAAGGTGAAGGATCTTCTCCAATGATAAGTTTTACCTTCTCAGCATTCCAATTATTGAGACAAATCTGCAATAATCTCTCACCTAAAAGTTTATCTGAAAAATCCCATTGGTCGAAATATTTTTGGAAAACCATCAGATTGGCAGCTTGCTTCATTAACATAGTCAAACTAGAGATCTGTTTATCATTTTGACCAGACCAATTCTCTAGATTGATTCCTGATGTTTGGAATATCAGATCTGCCATCTGCTGGGCTAAAGCTAAATCGGATTCAGGAACAGCACTAGGAATGATCTTCTCACAATCAGTTAATTCATAACCTTCATTGATGATGACATCCCATCCTTGGCCAGATTTCTTGAGATTATCCTCATTAGCAACAGCGCCGATCTTTCTTTTCCATCCAGCATTGATAGTCGCTGCTGCTATGTCATTGTTTGTTATGATTTTATAATTAAAAAGAAATTGAGGATCGCGCATAGTCCTAATAAGAGAACGCACGCGAAGATCATAATAATTGATGTGGGGTTCATAATTCCAATAATAGGGTATAAAAGGACAGCCATCAAAGCCAAGTGGATTATCACCTTGAAACATAAGTTGATCGTTGAGAACAACAGCTAATTTCCAACAAGGAACTTCTACAGTAACTTCCTGTAGATCGCGGATTGTATTGAGGATCATCTCAAGTTGACCATCCCCCCCAGCATAATCGAAGAATTGATTACGAGATTGACTATAGAGTCTCTTTTTCTTCCTTCTCCATTTATACCACACATAGCTCAAGACCATTAGGTCATTGCGAGCCATGTTATAATTCTCAGGCAGAAAGTAGAAACTACCATAACGCTGAGGTGTTCCAGCCATGGGAGCAATCGCTTCGGCTTTATCGGGGAATCGCTCTTCTGCTTCTTTTTTGGAGATGTATTCTTGACACCAAACAAATTGGGCGTCAGACATATCCGGATTGCGAAAATAAGGATCCACAAGAAAGGCATTGTATTCCCATATTTTAAGTTTTAACTCACCCTGAGCTTGATCATTTCCTGTATAATCTAAAAAGGGTTGAACTAATACCATGCCAGAAATGGCAGCTAATTCCTTAGCTTTAGATTTCTGCTCATGTAAAGCACCAGCATTAGCTTCATGGATAATAAGTTTAGTATATTGATCAACAGTTTGAGGATCAGCACCTTCAGATGCTTGAAACATCCATTGTTTACGATGTTGACGTTCATAACCCGTGATCATATTGACGGGTTGTTGGACTAAGTTGAAATAATATTGCTGATATGAAGTTGTGGGAGAGAAATTGAAGTATCGGTTTACAAATGTCTGAGAACCAGCGTAAAATAATGTGTCTATATTAGATTGGTTCCAACGGCTTTGCTCAATGGGCTGAAACTTGGAGTATAGATTATCCAACCATTGACGGACGTTTCCTTGTGATGGTTCTAAAGCGTTATTCCAGGGGGGATAATAAAAAGCGATATTGGCCTCTGAGAATTAATGGGTTTAATCCTCAAGATACCATTAAATAATTTATTATATCAATATGAGGTCTTCATATAGATATCATTACTATTTGTCGATAAAATCTTTTGATGAAAAGTATGCTAAATTATCCTGGATAAACTGAGGATAAGAATCATCAATATCGACAATCACAGTTGTACGCTCCACTAATTCTCTCCATTCCTCATATGTATGGTATTCATCGCTTCCTTCTACGACATGATAATATTTTTCTGTCGTATGTTCAAATCCTCCCATAGAAGTAAAATGCCAACCAATATGAAAACGAGGTAAGTTCTCTACACTTCTGTAGAGATTACGTAGATCTTGGGGAGTTGTACTTACAAGTTCTTTATATTTGATTGCTATTGTTCCAGACCAAATGTAGGGAGTCTGTCTATTCAAAAACCATCGATACAAAGTTTGCCAAAATCCCAATGCTCCATGTAACTTAACATGTTCTTCGATCAGCTTAACTTGATTACCTGGAATCATCTCATCGACATCAGAGATAAAGATAAGGTCATCAAGTTGACAATCTACTAATCCTCTCATGATTTGATTTCTATGCCAATTTTCTCTAATCCAACCGTCATTCCCCGGCATAATTTCATCTAATTTGATATGAATGATCTTATCTTGAAATTCTCTATATTTTTGCTCATTTTCCTGATAGTGACATGGCTTTAAATTGCCAGTCCTATGGCCTCTATTCCATTCAACTAGAACGAAATAGTCTACATAAGGATCCATCTCATTTAGTCGGATGGTTAAAATATCGAGTTCATTATTGAACATGAAACAATCATAGACTTTGGCCGATGCTACCGAACAAATGAAAAGAATAAGAAGAATGAAACTTTTCATAGGATTATGCGAATGGGTTTATTGACCGGTTCGTAGTCTTCATCGACATAAGATGCATTTACATGAATTGGGATTTTCCCTTTATGTTCCAAATTATAACATCCGTACGCTTCATGAATGTGACCAGAAATATGCAATTTTAGCGTATTACAATTATCCGATTTATACTTACTAAGATAAGGTGAACCGACAAGCTTTCCATCTGAACATCTATCCAACATTCCCCATGAAGGAGAATGCGTTATCAGAATATCAGTATCATTCGGAATCATTTTGAATTTCTCATCTAATTCTTCTTCAGTATCGAATGTAAATGCTTTACATTTTGTGTTCATTCCTTCAAATGTTTTAGTCCAAGGAGAGCCCCAGATCTTTAAGCCTTCAAATTCTGTACCTGAGTCTTCAAGATAGTGTATTCCTAATTCAGGGAAATCATAGTCTGCTCCATCTTCGATCGCATTGTCGTGATTGCCGGCTATAAGTATTTTTTTTGTATAGTTTTGAAATTCGAGCCATTTCATGAATGCTTGATGTTGCTCAATAGTATCCGACGCAGTGTAATCCCCAGCCACAATCAGAAGATCTCCCCCTTCGAGTTCGGGATAGAAGCCATGGAGATCGGCGATACAGTCAATTATCATTTTTATCTCGCATATTTCCTTCCTTTAAAGTGAGGACTTGCTCTCCAAAGCTACGGTTATCCTCATTCATCACCTAGATCGACCGGAAGACCCGTCCTTGTTTCAGGAGTCTAGGGTTTATCTAAAACTTCTTGTAGGTTGATATTTATTCTGCATCCAATTCGTCTGCATTTTAGCATGAGCTTGATAATCATAGGTAGAAATTTTATGAGAATATACAGCATATCTTAAGGAATCTAAACTGTGATCATCTTTCTTAATTGGTTTATCCTCACCCTTTTCAGATGCCTTTGAATCCCACACATAAGATTCTATTTCACGAATAAGATTTGGGCAATCTTCACAAACAAATAGATTTCCTTTCTTCATTTCAGAGGTCATGAAATTGATACCATTGAATACATCGTTATCTGCATTGACTACATGCACACCTCTTCTTTTGAGCTCTAAACTAAATGCGGCTGCACTAGGATCTAAATAGACTGCTTTACATGCATAGGGCTCGAGAAATTCACATACCTCATCAGCATACTCACTATTAGTCTTCTGCCTTTTCATCTCCTTTGAATCCCACACATATTCTTTTTCAGCCCAACGACATATACCCATCTGAGTATGCTGGCCTGTGTTGATGCCAACTAGTGTACATGCAAAATTATTCGATGTTCCATAATCAATTCCAGCAATCCAATATTCTGCACAACGAGGAGGATTTTTCTTTACATAGAGTTTCCTATCGAAGAAATCAAAGATTGCGCCTTCTGCTAAACACCAAAGACCCAGATAATTTCGCTTATAAAACACACCAGATAAGCTATTCTTAACACGATTCTTATAGGATTCATCAACATATGGATTGTCATCTAAAACAAAGTGAAGAGAATAATAATCAGGATTTCCAACTTCTGCTTTATCAATCCATTCTTTGATTTTATGACGAGGATGAGAGGGGTTCATAGCGGCAAAACCCTGACTATAGGGCTTAGATAGACGAGTATCTATCATATCAATGATTGACTCAGGATACAAAGTCATCTCATCACAATAAACCCTTGAATAGGTATCGCCTTGAAAGTTTCCAATAGCACCTTCATCCTTAGCACCTAATACAGTGATAGTCTTATCTCTGAAATGTAGTTTCTTACCTGACCATGAACAAAATGGACGAAAAATAGCTAACTCTTCTGATTCCATCAACAGTCGCACAATATTACGATATGCAGTATCGAATGTATGACCAACAAAATATATCTTGCTATCAGGACAGTCACTTAATGATTGCATGAAACGGAATAGAGTGCCTACTGTTTTACCAGACCTAACTGATCCGTGCGCTAAATTCCATTTTGCTTTACTATTGATGATAAATTCGAGCTGTTTGGGAGACAATGGAAGGTTCATATAGTGGAACAACATAAAACAAAACTTGATAAATTAAAAGAGGCAGGATTGATTGGGTCTTTGAATGATTCTGGAATCACTTCTCAGAGTTATAAAATGCAATGGATAAGGGTTGAACATCAGTTGCCAGGAGGATTCGAAAAAGTTCTGGTTACCGATGGAAAAAATGTTACAGTAGCTTTATTCGAATCTGGATTCATATATCTTATTTTGCCTTATATTGAAATAGTAACCCATTGGATGTCTTTACCTATTCCTCCTAAAGAAGAACCAATTTATGAACCACTTCATCCAGATGAAGCTTGGTGTTATCCATGGGAGAATTGAATGGAATGGATTAGCATTAACGATCAATTACCTCCTCTTTCTACGTGGGTATTAGCACTATCTAGTGGAAAGGGAATATATGAAGTAAGGCGTAGCGGTTCTAAGATAGATAAAGGATATCTCAGAACTGATTGGGTGCTTCCATGGTATATGAATGATTATGTTACCATAACTCATTGGATGCCGCAACCCTCCCTTCCTAATGCTAAAGAAGAACCCATGCAGGAGCTTCTTGATCAGGATGAAGTATGATACTATCAATGGAAGAATTAAATACCTTATTATTTTAATACCTTAAAAGGAGAAAAAAATGTCAGTACAAGGCGGAAATGTTAACTTAAATGGTCATTATCAAACCATAATACCCGATACTCCTCACAATCGAGAAGTTTTTAAAAAGGGCGCTTCAGACATGGAAAAATATATGAAAGGAATGAAATGTATTAACTATGGACAATGCGTTGGAGTTACGATCACACTTATTACAACTATTACCCTTATTGGTTGTGCTATTAGTGATTGTTACAGTAACTCAAGTAGTTCATCGGATTCAACTTGGTGCCAAACTACTTGCATTGATACTAAAATCCCTTTAATTGTAGCTACAGTAGTTGTGGGAGTTATATCAATTGGATTATGTGCATTAGGTTACGCTGTAAAAAAGTAAATGCCAGAGAAAATATCAAATGAATAAAGCCAAAACTGATCTCTTAAATTTTATGAACTCTTTAGGGTTTGGAATAGCAGATATTAAATGCATAGGAAATGATGAATGTTATGCGCATAAAGCTAATGACTCAGACGAATTAGTGTGGTTTCCTATTGCTGCTGGGGGTTCCGGTTTTAATCAGCTCTTCAAAGGAGCTATATATAAGGCATGTAACAATGAGAAATAGAGCCAAGTGTAAACTCTGTGAAGAGATTATCGAAAGCTTTCATCCTACAGATTATGTAAGTTGTAAATGTGAGGAAATCTCTATCGATGGTGGTCAATCTACTTATAAAGCATCTTTCAAATGCGCAACCAATTTCTTAAGAGTCGATGATGATGGCAATGAGATTATAATCAAATACAATCCTGATAAAGACTTCCCTTATGAAACTATCCCTCCTCCAAAACATGTAAAAGAAGAGTTAGTAGCTATGTTAGATGAAATGAGAAAGCGCATAGAAGACCTTCCTCAAGCTGCGTATCTAACTCCTATTACTCATGCTGATTATGCGTCTTTGCTGATGTTGTTAAGTGCTATATTCAAGGCTGAATGATGAAGTATATAAAGTCCGAGCAAGAAATTGAATATGATCAAATAGTGCATCGAATGACTTTAACTTTTCATGAAGCATTGAAGAGTTTCATTATACAAAACGATTTTGAAAGTGAAGAATATACTCTCATTCGAGATAGTTTTTTACAGAGCATTAAATATTTTGAGAGAATGCACGAATATTATAGGTCTAAAGAGAATGGAATGGATTAGTGTTAAAGACCAAAAACCCCAATTTGGACGACAACATCGTTATTTATTTATAAATGGTAAAAAAGAAATAACTTATGGATGTGCATACGCCCCAAAAGATGGGTGGATTGTAGATAACGAGACAATTGTTTGGATTCATGATATGGATATAGATACAAACGAAGTAGCTACATATTGGATGTCATTACCTTCTCCTCCGTCAGTATAACTCATTCTTTTAGCTACATTTCTATGGCTTTAATAGGAAAGTGTAAGAATTGTCACAAAGATTACATAGCAACATTTCCTTGTCGTTCTTTAGATTGAAGAGCATTCAATAGTCCAATCACATCCATATACCGTTTATTCATCTCCTCATTGGAATATGTATCAGTCAATGTTTCCTTTTGGCCTAGATATTGTTTACCTAGCCAAATACACATAGCAGCATTCTTTTTAGACAGTTTGAACTGGGTTCGTCTTAATGAAGATTTACCACCATCAGCATACATTTTATATACGCTAGCAAAATCTTCTCCATAATGCTCTACTACTCTATCAATTAGAGTAGTGAAGTGAATTTTCAATACATTTGCTATTTCTGACTGCGTACATTGAATAGAGCATAATTCTTCAAATGTTTCCCAATTAATCGGTTTAAGAGGTCTACCATTTGGGTTAAAATTATTTCCTTTAGGCGCTGCCATTTGGACTCCAATGAGTTATTAGATATTTATTTAACTTTAAACTACCATTTTGAGCACCGAACCAGTCGACTTCATCAAAATCAAATCCATTATAATGTGCTCTTCCAGTTATCTCATTCTTACAGTCTTTCACAAAATAGTAAACTTTCTCCTCTATGGGGAAAGCTTGACGTAGAGAGATCCATGTCATTGACTGGGAATCTAGTTCACTTTTTGGCATCATTTTCTTTAGTTTTGTTAGGAGTTAAATGATACATTTTAACTATCTGCTGATACCATTTAAGAGCAACCAGGGGGATTGCTCTTTTAGGTTTGGGGCTATTATGTTTTCCTTTAGGCACTTATTTTAACACCATCATAGCTTTTATTTGAATAGTATCAACTTCTCCTTTAAATTCATCGCGAATTTCTTTTACATATCTCATGATAGTAGGATCATCAGCAGACATGCTAAAAGTTTCATAAATATTAAAGGGTGAGCTTAATCTCTTTCCTTCTTCATCTTTGATTGTGACTGTAAGTTCTACTGACATTTGATTCCTTTATCTTTTCTATTTTTCAAGAATGATTGTGCTCTCTTTTTTAATAGAGGAGAGCGCTGATTAAGATTAGCTAAGTAATTTATAGTTCTATCTTGTCTAACTAGAAAAGCACATCCGCTTTTGATTCCGCATAACCTGAGGAAATTTTTATCACTTTTAAATAATCTGCATAAAGATGATGGATGACATATATGAGTCCTTTCATAAAACTCCATCAATGTAATCAATGGTTCTTCAGAGCATTCTTGTTTTATGTCTTCTTGAGGAGATTTGGCCATTAACTGAAGAACCGCTTCACTAAGGGTTGAGATCAGATGACGAGCGGGGATAAAACTTCCTGGTGATTCATAATATTGTTGCAGTGCTTTTTTTAGGTTTTCTACTTGCATGTTATCCTATGTTTTAGGTTGATTTTTCTTGCTTTTAATTTTTTCTTTAAAATACACGTTATTTGTTGCGTCTGATAATTATCCTTATGTTTCCAATTTCAGTCTTTTCCCCATGGATAAGTCATTAATACTATTAGACATCCAAAAGGTATGCCCCAAAAAAAGAAAATTAAAAATAAATTCCTGCTCACACACTATTCTGGAGGGGGTAGATTTTTATATATTTGAAGTTCTTTTAAAATAAGTTTTACAAGTCTTCCCAAACAGATAAAAAAAACCACCCAAAAAGCTACACATAAAATTGCTGCGGTAAGGATCAAAAAATCCATGTTGAAAAATTCCATATTAAATCCTTTTAAAATGGTAGCTCGCTCATCGAATTCATAGTGGACGCAAAATTCAATGGCTTCACCTCTTCGATTTTGTTTTGTTCACAGTACTGTTTTACTTTCTCAGTCAATTTCTCTAGGAGTTGCCCGTTATGAGCATCAAGATCAAATTGCCAATATTTGAGATATAAAGGCTTATCGGTTCCCTTTACATCTCTTGCAAAGGTAGGAAGGTTGAACCATTTCTTATCTCCACTTTGTACATGGCTAATTTTTCTTACGATCATGGTCATCCCATTTAGAGAAATTTTGATATCTACGTATCCAATGATTTTATTTTTATTCGCTCTTTCATAGTGAATTACTTCGATCATTTATTTTTTTTCCTTCAGACATAAGTTCATAATTTAGATAGAGTTCGCACTGGCGCTTAATATTATTTATCAATTCTATAAGCAAAACTATTTCGTTTATTAGATCTGGATTTTCTTTATTTTCTAAAATATTTATATATTCAACGAGGAGTCCAAATTGCTCCTTAACAGGTGAAAAAATATTTCGCTTCTTCTTCATTTATCTCTTTTTCTTTTTCATCGTCTCGTCACATTTCTCTAACTTCTTGTCTCTTGGAATATCTTTTTTAATGAGAGTAGTCATCATCTTGTCAATTTTCTTTTTATCCTTTTTGATGAGTTTGTCCATTATTTTGCCTTAGGTTTACATTTAGGTTTGGGTATTGTAATTTCCTCAATATCTTCTAGAATACCATCCATACAGACTTGAACTTGGTAGAGTTGCCATGCAAATTCTTCAGTTGGTGAATCTTTACCGAGCATCATTTCGTTTATCCAAATGTCAAAGAACTGTCTAAATTGTTCTCGATCTACCTGTTGGCCCTTCCATTCTTCAAATTTTTCTATCAACATTATTTTTTCCTTTTTTTAGGGATTTTAGCTGTGGATTTTCTTTGTTCTGAATAAGCAGCAGCTAGAGCTTGCTTTTGAGGATGACCCGATTCCATCATCTCTTCAACATTCTTACTAAAAACTTTTTTTGATTTACCTTTTTTAAGTGGCATTTTTTACCTACTGTATTTTCCAACATATTATTTCATCGTCATCTTTGATTCTGAGGCCTTCCCAGGCCTGTCCATTCCACCATCCTGGCTTGACCCTACTTTGAGTCTGGATAAGCACTAGATCGTAAGCAAAGGGCCTGTAAAGCCTTCCATCGATCCATCCTTCCTTATCTTGCGGAAGATCACTTAATCTAAATCCATTTTTTCCAACTTCATAAGGGCTATTTAGCTTTCTCCATTTGAGAAGGATTTTTCTTTTTTTTAGTTTTATATTCACCCACTCTTGCTTCATACATGCAAAAGATGTTTATATTTTTTAAACCAGGATTCATCTGCCAAAAAAAGCTGCTCTTCAGGATAATATTTCTTAAATCGTTTCAACTTCGTCTTACTTTTGCTGTCCATATAGCCTTTAACTTCAACCCAATAATGGGTTCCATCGTCCTTGATTATTTTAAAATCAGGTAGGTAACTACGTACTCCTCTTTTGATTAGTTCAAACCAAAAAGTTTTAGGTTCGTGTTCCCATTCCTGAATCACTCCTTGTTCCTTCAAAAATTGAAGGTAAAGTGCATACCTATATTCCCAGTTTGAACGAAAATAAATGTTGCGATCACCCACATGACGATAACCTTGCATGCTTCGGCGGACTGTAGGACGGCGCTTGATAAGTATCGGGTTTATTATTTTCATATTTTTGTTCTTTTAACCATTCAATCACTGCGTTTCTGGGATACATAATTCTGCGACCCAATTTGAAGTAAGAGGGAGTATGACCTACTTTTCTGGCATGAAATTCGCATTGAGGAGAGAGAAATATTCCTTCCTTGACTAAGTCTTTCACCGAACAATGCTCAGGAAGCATTCTTTCAATCATAGAAATAAATTCATCACACGCAGTCATTTATTACCTCGTAGCCTCTGTTAATTTCATTTTCTCTGTAAGGTTATTGATTAAGTCGCTTATATTACTGTGCTTACTTCCTAAAAGAATTTCATGTGCACGTGGGAAAGAGTTTCCTAGATCTTGGAGGAGTAATTCTTTAAGTTGCTTAGGATCAAAGGAATCATATATATATTCTTTTTTAAGATTTTTATGAGCATGGTGAAGTAAAGCCATGGTTGGACCAGCTTGAAAAAATACATAACTATTGAACAGATGGCTAAGTTTACTCTCGGCCATTTCGCATAACTTTTTATTTTTCTTGGCTATTTCACTTCGATCT
>Ga0209527_1000108_pt1 | contig 17911 bp, 13 predicted proteins | sample JacPinW_OM2H0_M2_FD_187968 | JGI IMG/M metagenome (GOLD analysis project Ga0209527, IMG submission 187968) | Forest soil microbial communities from Algoma, Ontario, Canada - Jack Pine, Ontario site 1_JW_OM2H0_M2 (SPAdes) (version 2) | ecosystem: Environmental > Terrestrial > Soil > Boreal... | reverse complement strand
CTCGTGTCTCGAAGAAGGCACGTTAAAGCCTTCGTATGTGGCATGGCTGGTAAAACGTGCCACTCGCCTTCCGAAGTTTTGTCCGGACAACGGGTCACTCGGGAAGTAATGGGCTTACCTGTGTGGCACGCTCGATGGAAACAGAACCGCTACCGAATAGGGAAGCGACCATGGAGGACTAGCCCACAGGGTCAAGAAAACGAGGCGCTCATCGCGAGGGAGGCGCGGTGCTTGAGGAAGCCGCGGGCGGCCAGGAGTTCGGCGTAGCGTAGGACGGCACCGACTGCTTTTGTGATCTAACCTACCGGTTTGGGCCTGATGCTTCACAGCTGTGTGTGCTCAAAGATTACTTGCCGAGGACAATGTCGATTCCGGCGAGCAGCAAGGCGAGCTTGAGGCGCGGCAGCTTACCGACGCACGAGGTGAGGAAGGCCTTATCCACAGTGACGATTTGGGAGACGTTGGCGACGGAATCCTTGGGCAATCCTGTAAGACGCGCTGAGAACCGTACATTCCCGGGGGCCGAGGCCCATTTGAGATTGGTGGTTAAAGGGACGCAGACGACGGTGGCGATTCGGCTCCGATTTAGGGCATCACATTGTACAACGACCACGGGCCTTTGGAACCCGGGACCGGAACCCGCAGGCGGGGGGAGATCCGCCCACCAGATTTCGCCTTGCGAGATTACCACTCGCTTCGCTCGAGAACCCTTCGGGCGGCAGACGAAACGAACGAATCTTCTTGTTCGCCGATTTGGGCGAGAGCCCTGTTCATGGCCTCGGTTACCTTATCGGGTGTGTGGCGTGCCAAGTATTCCTTCAGTGCGTCGCTAAACAGGCGGCTGCGCGAGCGATTGGTGCGCCGCGCAAGACGTTCCGCGCCCTCAAAGACGTCATCGGGAATGGACACAGCCGTTTTCATACCCTGAGTATAACCCCCAAACGGCCGGCAAGCAAGCGACTCTGGCCTAGCGGGAGACGGATTCGGCAACGTTTTGCTGCGGCAAGGCGACGCGACGCTTGAGGAAGCCGCGGGCGGCGAGGAGTTCGGCGTTGAGCAGGGCGGCGCCGGCGGCGCCCCGGACGAGGTTGTGCGAGAGCAGGGTGAGTTTTACATCGAGCAAGGGACATTCGCGGACGCGGCCGACTACGGCGGCCATGCCGTTGCCGGCGTTGGCGTCGCGGCGGGGCTGGGGGCGATTTTCTTCGTCGAGGACGAGGACAGGATTTTTCAGCGCGGTGGGTAATGCGGCCAGCTCGGCGTCGACTTCAAAATTGCGGAGGGCTTCGCGGACTTCGTCGAGGGAAGCGATTTTTTTCAGGCCGGCGGAGACGCATTCGAGGTGGCCGTCGATCACCGGCACGCGATTGCAATGGGCGCTGAGGCCGATGCCGGCGTCGACGAAGCGCGAGCCATCCCATTTGCCGAGCAGCTTCTGCGGCTCGGCCTCCATTTTTTCTTCTTCGCCGCTGATGAACGGAACGACGTTGCCCTGGATATCCAGCGAGGCGACGCCGGGATAGCCGGCGCCGGAAATGGCCTGAAGAGTGACGACAAAGATTTTCTCGAGGCCAAAAGCATCGGCAAGAGGTTTTAGTACCAGGACCAGGCCGGCGGTCGAGCAATTGGGATTGGTGACGATGAAGCCCGTGTCATAGCCGCGATTCTTCTGCTGCAGAGGAATGGCGTCAAGATGCGCGGCGTTCACTTCCGGAATGAGCAGCGGAACATCGGCGTCCATACGGTGATTCCTGGAATTGCTGACGACCGGATAGCCCGCGCGGGCGAAATCCTCTTCGGCGGGGCCAGCGACGGAAGAATCGAGCGCGGAAAAAACGAAGTCGCAGTCGAGAGACAGGTCGAGGCCTTTAACGACGAGGCCGCGCGCGGCATCGGGAATCGGCACGTCGAGGTGCCAGCGAACGGCTTCGGCGTAAGTCCTACCCGAAGAACGCTCGGAGGCGGCAACTTCGGTAAGGTCAAACCACGGATGATTGCCGAGCATTTGAACGAGGCGCTGGCCGACAACTCCTGTAGCGCCAAGGACTCCCGCCTTCCACTTTTTCTCCGGTCGCTTCGCCTGCATGTTTTGGTCTCCGTCGTTTTGAGATGGGGAATTCATGCCGCACCGCGTTGTTGAGATGAAATCGAACAAATTGGAACGGAATCCTGTGACGCTGCTCTTGAATCCGGGAGCGGGCGCCGCGTGCCGATGCGCGTGCCGCGCGCCTGCGGATTGAAAGTGTTGCGAACCCAAACGACCATTTCGGTTTCGGCGGCGAGAGGAAGAACTTTTGCGTGGAGCACTTTCGCGCCGCTCGCCGCAAGTGCATGGGCTTCATCATAGCTGAGTTCATGCAAAAGGCGCGCTTCGGCAGACTCGTTGGGATTCGCGGTGTAAATGCCGTCGACGTCGGTCCAAATGACCAGTTCGTCGGCGTCCACGACGTGCGCGATGATGGCCCCGGAAAAATCCGAGCTGTTGCGGCCGAGAGTGGTGATGCGGCCATCGGGCGTTGCGCCGATAAAGCCGGTAACGACGGCCACAACGCCGGCTTCGAGGAGCGGAAGTAGAACGACCCGGCCGCGTTGCTTACTTTTTTCGAGATGCGGCTGCGCGTCGCGGAAGGTATCGCAGGTGAGGACGAAATCCGAGGATGTGACGGGTACCGCAGGGACGCCTGATTTTTCGAGAGCGGCGGCGAAGAGCCTGGCACTGAAGCGTTCACCAAAGGAGGCGAGGCGGTCGAAGAGCTCGGCGCCGGCGGCCGCGGCCCTGCCGTGGACCGGAATTTCGTGAAGAAGATCGCGTCCCAGGAGTTGCAACTCGCGGCGCACGCGAAGGTCATCGTCCTCGCTGAGTTGCAAATCCTCAAGCACATCAAGGTGAAGATGCAGGACGAGTTCGGCTTCGCGGCGGGCATGTGCGAGCTTGCCATCGGCGAGAGCGCGAGCAATAGAAAGGAGATGATCGGTGACGCCCTTCATGGCGGAGACGACCACGGTGACGCCCGATGCCCGCGTGGCGGCGCGAACAAGACCCGCAGCATGGAGCATGCGTTCCGCACCGAGAAGAGAACTGCCGCCGAACTTGAAGGCGACTACGTTCCGGCGTTGCTTGCTCGCGCCGCCGGCGAAATGCACTCGCTCGCGCAACTCGGCGTGGCTTCTTTCCGCAGCTAATTCTTCCGGTACGTTTTCGAGACTCATGACCTGCGCTCCTGGTTCCCCTTGCGATGGCAACCGCTGGAGCGTCTCTGGAGGGGGCTTAAAAGAAGAAACCCACCGCCAGGTTCGCTTCTGGCGGTGGGTTGGAAACTTTTTGCTAGTTCGCTAGCTGTTTCTCCACGCGCCGGAAGCGGAAATAGTCGTCTTAGTCGTAGTCGAGGTAGTCGACATGGACGACTTGTGCGTAATTCGCTTGGTGGCGATGGAGATCATTACCCGGTCAGATTAGCACACACCATCCTGTAGTCAAAGCCTATTTTTCGAGCCCGCCAGGCTGGGTGAGCGGAGGGGCAACACCAAGTGCGGCGCGGCGCGATAGAGGGGATCGATGAACCTTGTTGTTGCTTCACGAAGCGGCCGAATCTGTGTTTGCGAAAAGAAGACTGGAACAGGTGAGGCCGGATTCGGCTTTTTGGAGTTCGGAGATGTCGATGGAAGTGACGTGGAAGCCACGGGCTTCGATGCGGGCGCGTGTGCGCGGAAACGATGCGGGGAAGATGATCGTGTCCGCGAGGGCCAGGGCATTGGCTGCATGCGGCTCGGCAGGATCGACGTCGATCCATTCCTGGCCGGCGAGCGGCGTGGTGTCAAACCATGCGCGGTTGGCGAGGAGCGTGTTGCGGCCGAGATGCGTGACGGCCGATTTCAGATGAAGGCAGCCGGTAACGGGAACAGCGATGACTTCGTAGTTGTGCGGCGCAAGAATGGCGGCAAGCTGGCGGATGCCTTCCGCGCTGCTGCGCCTGGTGAGGCCGGCAAAGATCTCGCGGCCGATGCGAAGGACGTCCCCACCTTCGAGCGTGCCAGGAAGAGAAACGTATTCGAGCTTTCGAAATTTGGCGAGCGCCTGAGCGAGCGAAGGTGCTTCGCGGCGGCGAGTCGCCGTTCCGAGCGGCAGAATCACCGCCAATTCATCGAGAACGATAGCGGGGTCTTCCACGAACATGGAGTCGGGAAGATCGGGCTCGGCAGGCAGCGAAATGACGCGAGCGCCCAATTTACCGAGCAACTTCTCGTAGGCGCGGTGCTGCTCCCGGGCTATGGCCAGATCGATGGGCTTGCGATCGATGAAAGAAAGTTCGCAATTGACGATGGCTGGGCTGACGGCACGCGTGATGGCTGTAAGCATTTCGATCGTGAGAGTTTACACGAGAACGACGAGAACGATGCGAGGTGAGGAACCGTTGAAGGAAGAGCGGAGGCAGAATAGACTCTTAGGATCGCAAACAGACTTTCTGGAGGCGGGTGCAATGAATGATTCGATGAGGCGCGCGGCGGCGATTTTGCTGGTGATCCTGGGAGGGGTGGCGCTCTGGTGGGCGGGCAGCGGAGCGCCGGCCTCGGCATCAGCGAATGACGTCATGGCGGCGACGATCGCGGCAGCGCGAGAGCGTGCCGCGGCGAACGATGCGCGCTTGAAGTCCGCGTCGCGCTTCGAAGAGGGCGGGTGGATCTACGTGCATCTCGAAGGCGATCCGGGCGCGATGGGATACCAGCACGGGTACCTGCTGGCGCGGGAGATCGAAGATGCGTTCGCGGCGGTGAGCGCGGGGATGATGCATTCCACGGAACGCGACTGGGCATTTTTCCGGAAAGCCGCGCACGAAATGCTGTGGCCGAAGATCGATGCGGAGTATCAGCAGGAGCTACAGGGTATCGTCGAGGGATTGCGGGCACGCACCGGGTCGAAGCTGGATGTGGACGACATCGTGGCGTTCAATGCATTCGAAGAGCTCCCGGATTATTACGTGCCCTGGCTGAACAAGCAGCAAAAAACGGCGAAGGCGCCCAGCCTGAAAAGCCCGGGGAATTGCAGCGCTTTCGTGGCGACAGGAAGCTGGACAAAAGACGGGCTGATCGTGATGGCGCACAACAACTGGACGAGCTACCGGAACGGCGAACGGTGGCGGATCGTGTTCGACATCGCGCCGAAGAATGGCCACCGATTCCTGATGGATGGTTTCCCCGGAGTAATCGCCAGCGACGACGATTTCGGGATCAATAGCGATGGGCTGATGGTGACGGAAACGACGATTACGCAATTTGAAGGCTGGGACCCGAACGGCAAGGCTGAATTTGTGCGGGCGCGGAAGGCCTTGCAGTATGCGGGCTCAATCGACGAATACACAAATATCATGCTGGAGGGAAACAACGGGGGATACGCAAACGACTGGCTGCTCGGCGACCGAAAGACAGGGGAGATCGCGCAACTCGAACTTGGGTTAAAGGCGCACAAACTATGGAGAACGAAGGATGGCGTGCTCGCGGGATCGAACTGGGCACGCGATCCGAAAGTACTCAAGGAGGATGCGCCACAATTTGATCCGGCCAATAAGGAGAGTTCGCCGAACGCAAGGCGGGCGCGCTGGGATGAATTGCTCAAGGAAAACAGAGGAAAGATCGACGTCGCGCTTGCGGAAAAAATGCTGGGCGACCATCGAGACACCGCCCAGCACCAGGAAGAAGCCAACGAGCGCACGCTCTGCGGGCACGTGGATGGATCGCCGCGCGGCGTGAAAGAATGGGATTGGCAGCCCTACTATCCCGGCGGAGCGGTGCAGGGAAAAGCGACGGATGCAACGATGGCGAAAGAAATGCGGATGATGGCTCGCATGGGGCATCCCTGCGGCGGGGATTTTCTCGCCAAGCCGTTTCTTGCAGCTCATCCCGAGTATGCCTGGGAGGAGCCTTATTTGCGGGATATGAAGGCGGGCCCGTGGACGGAGTTCCGGTCAGGCCAAGCCCCGAAAGAGTAAGCCAAATCTTAAAAGAACGCGGCCACTGATGCGCGCGAAAAGAATATTGCTAAGGGGTAGTGGGCCATAAAGGCCGCGTGAGAGATCCAAAGCCGCGTAATTCCCGCGCCGAGGAGCATACCGGCAAGAATCAAGCCGATCACGCCGAGCACAATCCAAACATCCGATTTTGAAAACGAGGGGGCGACCAAGCTTCGAGAAGCTTCTTGGGAAGAATCAGCAGATGTCCCGCTTTGGGAGAAGAGCGGATGAGCGGGCTTGTCGGAGACTTCCGGCTGCACCAGCAGGCAGTAGCCCTTCCGAGGAATGGTCTCGATGTAGAGCGGCTTATCGGAGGAATCGCCAAGCGCTTGGCGGAGTTTGTTGACGGTGGTATTTACATTGGCGTCGTAGTTCACATGCGTATCAGCGGGCCACAGCCGCATGCGCAGCTCCTCGCGAGTCACGACTTCACCCGGTTTTTCGAGAAGCGTCAGAAGAACCTGATAAACCTTCCCCTGAAGTTTGAGCCGGGCGCCGTTGCGCGTAACTTCCTGCCGCTGCTGGTCAATCCGAAACGGCCCAAAGAGGACATAGCGGCCCGATGACAGGAGCACCCGCTCCGAAGTCGTCGGTTCATCCGGTTCTCGCATTGCGATCACTTCCGGTGACATAGACGCCCACCCTTATGGTGTATAGACGTAGAAACCAGTCGAGCGTTTTCTAATCTTACGAAAAATTTCATCGATAAGTTCCATGGGACCGATTAACCGGGACCGCACAATTGCAGAATGCTGGCAGGGAATCAGAAAATCGGAATGTTACAGGAGTATGTCACCTGAATTTAGAAATAAGATATATGAATTAGCGGAACTCAGCGCCTCCAACCAGGTACCGATTTGTAGCCCTTGTCTTCCAGAACCGCGGATCAGGGACTTCCTAGCACATGAGGTAAAGATAGGGATTTCATGACCTGTATGCGGTGCGTGCTTGGCTTCTTTTGTGCGGGGCAACAGTACTGCTGGGCTGAGCGCAAAAGGGCGAATTCTCAGGGCAAGTCCAGGTCGAGCGCGTAGATGTCGGTCAAACCGCGCTCAACCATGACGTAAAGAGAACCATCTGGTCCAAGCCCGCTGAAGATACAATGCGCGGGACTGCTGCGAAGGGTCTCGCCGCAACTGAAGACCTTCTCCACCTGGCGATTCGCGATCTTCACGCGATAGACGGCCTGCTCGCTGTCGAGCTGATCCTGAAAATAGATCGCCGTGGAGCCGGAAGTCCAGTAAGGTGTGCCGAGAAGTCCGCCCTCGGCCAGGTCACTCCAACGTTCCGTTAGGAAATCATAAAGAAGCAGCCGGTGATTTGTTTCGTCAAGAGCCGCGATGTGCCATCCATCGGGAGACCAACGAGGCGCGACCAGTCCTCGGGACTCCGGCAAAACCGTCCACTCACCAGTGCTTGATTTAAACAAGTAGAGGCCAAATTTGGGCTGCGTCTTTTGTTCGCGCATGCTGACCACGATTTGCGTGCCATCCGGCGACCAATCGGCGTCGGAAGCCTCGCGGCTCTCGGGAAGGACCGCGCGCAAGGCGCCGCCATCCGCGGAGAGAAAATAGATCTGGCGCAAGAAGCCTGGACGCACGCCGGTGAAAAGAATCTGCTTTCCATCCCGCGACCAGTGAGGGGCAGAGGCGACCAGCGGTGGTGTCGTTAGACGGAGGCGCTGAGCGCCATCGACGCTGCTCCGCCAGAGAGAGCCGTCCGGACGATCAATGTACAGAGCCAGATGGCCATCGGGAGAGACGCTGGCTACTTCCGCGTTGGCGTTGAGAATCAAGGGTTCAGCATGATGAGATCGCGGTTCGATTTTCTGCAGTTCACGATTCGAGCGGAAGCTGAAAGCAAAGACGCGGGAGCCCGTTTGCGTGGGGACATGCACGTGCAAAGAATCAGGGCCGTGCGTCAATTGCAGGGGATCACGGTGCGATCGGCGAAACCAATTCCAGGCTTCGCGGATGCCCCAGAGATTGCAATCGTAGTTTTCGCAGCCGGAAAAAAGAAAATACCTGCCATCCGCCGTCCATTCACCGCCGGACTGCGAAACCAGCGGCCTTCCGCCGGCAAGAATCGGATGCAAACCGGAGCCATCCGCGGCCATCTCCCAGACTGCTTGAGTGCCGTCCTCGCGCTTGTCCATGTTGAAACGAATGGTTTCGCCGTCGGGAGACCAGGCGGGAAAGTGCGGAAGCCCAGGGCCATGCGCCAATTCGCGGAGCTGAGTCCCATCGGGATGGATGGTATAGAGACTGCGGCCGCGAACATAAATGATCTGGCTGCCATCCGGCGACCACGCGGGATCGTGTCCAACGGCTTCGCCCATGCGGCGCGGCTCACCGCCTTGCACGGGCCATAGCCAGAGCGGCATCTCATCATCGCGCCGGTTGAACTGTCCGATCAGAAACTGCGAATGGTCGGGCGAGAGGGCGAAGATGCGGGTGTTTTCAAAAGGAGCGGCCATTTTCTCCGCGTTTCCGCCTTCCACCGAGGTTTGCATCAGATTCCAGTGGCCGCCGTCACGCTCGAGAAAAAAGATCCTCGTGCCATCAGACACGATCCCGCCCCATTCATCGATTCCTCCGGCGTTGGTAATGCGCGTCATGCGCTGCACGCTGGGACGAGGGACGGGATAGACGATGAAAAAGAGCAGCCAGGAACCAAAAGCAATCGCGCAGGAAAGAAGGCTGAAATCGATCCACCGCGCCGCGCGCTCCGCCATTTTCCTTTCTCGGGAAAGCTCGGCAGCCCGCTCGGGAGAGAATTCCGGATTGAGACGCATCCGGACTTCGAAGGACTCTTCGGAACTCCCTGGAGAAACGCTTGTCGAGGGAGAAAGGGAGTTCGCAGAACTGTTTATGGAATGGACCGGGGCGAGGAAACGATAGCCCTGGCGGGGAACGGTTTCGATAAAGCGCGGATTCTCCGCATCATCATGAATGGCCGCGCGCAGTTTCTTCAGGGCAGCATTCAGGCTGCCGTCAAAGTTAACGTGAGTACCTTCGGGCCAAAGTGACTGCTGGAGCTCTTCGCGGGTGACGATCTCACCGGGGCGCTGCAGAAGCAGAGCCAGGATACGAAAAGGCTGTTCTTGAATCTTGAGGCGCACGCCCTGCCGTGAAAGTACTCCTTGCAGCAGATCGACCTCATAGAGGCCGAACCGGAGGGCGAGTTTGGGGTCAACGCGGTACTCCACGAAGGGTAAGTCCCCCGAAATCAATGGGCGGACTATACCACGGGATGTGCCATCGGGAAAAGAGCCTGGTTCATTTAGAGATATAACATGCTGATTATAATGGCTTTACTAGGTCATAGTATTTTCAGAGTTAGTTCGTTTGACGCTCCAGCGCATTTCAAGTTAAGCAAAGTAGAGTCCCCGTAGCAGAACAGATCAGTCCGTCAACTGACCTGCTCTGGGATCCTTGTACTCAATAGGAGGACTAGGGAGAACTAACTCTTGAAAGCCCGTAGTCCCAAGAACCATCGAAATACCCGCGTTCGCGCCCTCTGAACCAAGCCTACCTAGAGTCGGACGCGGGCATTTCGATTCTCCTGAAGGAAGTTCATTCCCTTATCTCCCGCGTCCAAATTTTCCCGGAAAGCCCTCTCTGCCGAATTTCATGGGATGGACGGCGCTTTTCCCTTGACACTATGGCGTGTAACGATATAGCGTATGACGACAGAATACTTCGTCTGCGGAGCTGAAACCTTGAGTGCTGCTCAAACTAACGCGGAACCCTTCGGGCCGCTGACGCCGTCCATGTTCCATGTGCTGCTGGCGCTGGCCGGCGATGATCTCCACGGCTATGCCATTCTCAAGGAAGTGGAGCTTCGCACCGGCGGCAAAGTCCGGCTAAGCACGGGAACCCTGTATGGAATCATCAAGCGCTTGCTGAGCGATGGCCTGATCGTTGAGCTGCGTTCCCGGCCCGCGGAATCAGAAGACGACGAGCGGCGCCGTTATTACCGGTTAACGCCGCAAGGCCGTCAAGTCGCAACCGCGGAGGCGGAACGGATGGATGAACTACTGTCCATCGCGCGGTCGAGAAATCTGCTGAAGAAAACTCGGACGGCTTAAAGAAATTTCCGGAGCCGGTTGAGCTAGTTCCAGAAACAACGAGTGCTCCGAAAAGCGGTGTTCAGGTGGCGCCGCGGGAGAACACTATGGCCGCGGCTGATTCCAGGGCGACACGGTTTTATCGAGTACTTCTGCGACTTCTTCCGTTCGATTTTCGGAGCGACTTCGGCCCCGAAATGGAAACGGTTTTCCAAGAACAACACAAGGAAGCAGGCCGCCTCGATGGAGCCACGGGTGTCCTGCGCCTGTGGTGGGAAACGATTGTGGGAATTTTCCGGACCGCGCCGGGCGAGCACTTGGCGATGTTCCGTCAGGATGCGGGATTCGCGCTGCGAATGATGCGCAAGAATCCGGGATACACCCTTGCAGCGATCCTCACGCTGGGCCTGGGAATCGGCGCCAATTCGGCCATCTTCAGCGTCGTGAATGCGGTGCTGCTGAAACCATTGCCCTACGAACACGGCGACCGCCTGGTAACGCTGCACCAGCAAGCGCCGCGCGCGGGAATGCTGAATCAACCCTTTTCGGTAGCGGAGATCAACGACTACCGGACGCAGAGCCATTCCCTGGATGGCTTGGTCGAATACCACAATATGAATTTCATTCTGCTTGGACGCAGCGAACCGGAACGCGTGGAAACCGGGGTCGTTTCCTGGAACTACTTTGAGGTGTTCGGCGTGAAACCGCTGTTTGGCCGCGCCTTCCGTCCGGAAGACGAACAGCCAGGCGCCCCGGCCGTGTTGATGCTGAGCTATGAATATTGGATCAGGAGCTTCGGCGGCGATCCGACGGTTGTGAACAAGACGTTCACGATGAACGACCGGCCGCACACGGTCGTGGGCATCCTGCCGCCGGTGCCGCAGTATCCGGACGAAAACGACGTGTACATGCCGACGACGGCATGTCCCTTCCGCTCGCGTCCCGCCTTTATCGCCAACCGGCAGGCCCGCATGATGCAAGGTTTCGGCCGCATGAAGCCGGGGATCAGCGTGCGCCAGGCGCGAGCTGATTTGAATGGTGTGGCGGCCAATTTGCAGCAGGCCTATCCGAAAGAATATCCGCCCTCAATTGACTACTCCATGGCGACATCCTCTCTCGAGGAAGATCTCACCCACAACGCGCGTCCGACGATGCTGGTGCTTCTCGGCGCGGCCGGTTTCGTGCTGCTCATCGCGTGCGCCAATGTTGCGAATCTGAACCTCTCTCGCATGGTGCGCCGCGAACGAGAACTGGCGGTCCGCGCGGCGCTGGGTGCGGGACGCGTGCGGATGTTCCGCCAATTGTTGACGGAAAGTTCGCTGCTGGCGCTGCTTGGCGGCGGCTTGGGGCTGTTGTTTTCGTGGGGAGCGCTGAACCTGCTGATGAGTTTCGCAGCGCGCTTCACTCCTCGTGCACGAGAGATTCATCTGGACGCTACCGTACTGTTGTTTACGCTCGCGGTGGCTGTCCTGACGAGCCTGCTTTCTGGAACGGCCCCGGCACTCGCTGCGCGAGAGGCGGTTGTGGGTAGCCTGAAGGAAGGTGGCTCCCAATCCACCATGGGGCGCGGCCGCCACCGGATGAGGAGCTTGTTGATCGTGGCGCAAGTCGCGGTGTCATTCCTGCTTCTGATCGGCGCGGGTTTGATGCTGCGCAGTTTCGCGAAGCTCCAGCAGGTGGACCCAGGCTTCCAGCCGGAGAACGTTTTGACCATGCAAATCGGCCTCGATTTCACCAAGTACAACACGGATGATAAGCAGCGCGCCTTCTTCGAAACATTCCTCGATAAAGTCGAAGCCCAGAGTGGAGTGAAATCGGCGGCGGCTTCGATGATGATTCCGTTGAATGGCGACATGCACATGACTGGCGATTTCATGATCGAAGGGCAAAAACCGGTGCCCGGGCAAGTTCATCCCATCTCGGATTTCCGCGTGGTCAGCGAAGGCTATTTCGAGACTCTGCACATCCCCGTGCTCCAGGGCCGGGGGTTCACGCGGGCCGACCGTCCGGGCGCGCCGTCTGTGGCCATCGTCAATCGCGCCGCGGCGCGGCATTATTGGGGCGGGCAGGATCCACTTGGAAAACGGTTCTCCGCGGACGCGGGGAAATCCTGGGTACAGATCGCCGGTGTCGTCGGCGACGTGAAGCAGTACGGGCTGGACAAGGATGCCGTCGACGAGATTTACGTGCCGATGGCGCAGAACCCGCTTATGGACGCGATTCTGGTCATTAAGACGACGGCCGAGCCAATGAGCATCGCGCGCAGCGTCATCGAGTTGCTCTATGCCGTGGATCCGAATCAGCCGGTGGCCCGGGTGCGCTCGCTCGAACAGGTGCGCGCCGAATCCGTCGCTGCACCTAGACTGACGACAAATTTGCTAGGGTTGTTCGCGCTGCTGGCGCTGGCGATTGCAGCCACAGGCATTGGCGGCGTGATGGCACTGGCGGTGGGCCAGCGCCGGCATGAGATCGGGGTACGCATGGCCATCGGCGCGCGTCCCACCGAAATTCTGCGCATGATTCTGAGGCAAGGCATGGCGTTGGTGTTGTTTGGAGTGGCGTTCGGCCTGCTCGGCGCGCTGTGGCTTACGCGCCTTTTGCAGCAGTTACTTTTTGAAGTAGCGCCGACTGATCCGCTGACCTATGTTGGAGTAGCGCTAGTGCTCGGTTTCGCCGCGCTGGTGGCCTGTTATGTCCCGGCGCGCCGCGCGGCCCGGGTGGACCCCATCGTCGCCCTGCGGACGGAATAGGGAAGTTAGGATAGACATTTTTCTCTGTTCCGTTCCAAGACGGAGATAACGGGAAGAGGACAGGCCGGAATGCCTGTCCTACTTTGTTGGCCGTGGGAGAGCGAGTCTGTTAAACTGTAGGCTGCTGCGCCGCACCTAAGAATGTGTGACCGCCATGCGGTCAACCTACATAAAAGGACATTCGTCGAGGCTGCTGGTTGTTTCAGCAGCTATTTTTGTCTTTAGAGGACTTGGCCGCAAAGTGGCCACGATAAGCAGGAATTATGAGTCAAAATATTCGAAACATCGCCATCATCGCGCACGTGGACCACGGCAAGACCACGCTGGTTGACGCCATGCTGAGGCAAAGCGGGATTTTCCGCGCCAACGAAGCCCTCGTTGAGCGCGTCATGGATTCGAACGACCTGGAGCGCGAACGCGGCATCACCATTCTCGCAAAGAACACCGCGCTTTTCTTCCACGACACGAAGATCAACATCGTGGACACGCCGGGCCACAGCGACTTTGGCGGCGAAGTGGAGCGCGCGCTGCGCATGGTGGACGGCGTGGTGGTGCTCGTCGACGCCAGCGAAGGGCCGCTGCCGCAAACGCGTTACGTTCTGCAGAAAGCGTTGGCGGCGAAGCTGCCGCCGGTAATCGTGCTGAACAAGATTGACCGCACCGATGCGCGCGCCAAGGAAGTCTTGGACGAAATCTACGACCTCTTCATCGATCTCGACGCCACGGAAGACCAGCTCGACTTTCCGGTGGTGTATACGAATGCGCGCGACGGCGTGGCGCACCTTGCGCCGGGCGACGGTTCGAAAGACCTGCTCCCGCTCTTCGAGACCATCGTAAAGCACATTCCTGCTCCTCCGGGCGACCCCGAAGGAGTTCTGCAGATTCAGGTGATGAACCTGGATTACAGCGAATTTCTGGGACGCATCGCGATCGGGCGCGTTTTCAACGGCACGCTCAGGCGCGGCGCGGACGTGGGCATCGTCAAGCTGGACGGCCGGCTCACGCCGACGCGAATCACCAAACTGTATACCTTCCGAGGCCTGGAACGCGACGAAGCGCAAGCCGTCCCAGCAGGGGATCTGGTGGCGATTGCCGGCGTCGAAGGCATCAACATCGGGGAAAGCATTACGGATTTGGCGAACCCCATGCCGCTGGAACCGCTGCTAATCGACGAGCCCACGCTGGCGATGATTTTCACCGTCAATAGCAGTCCGCTTTCAGGCAAAGACGGAACATATCTCACTTCGCGCGATCTCCGCGATCGCCTGCAAAAAGAACTCCTGACCAACGTGTCCATCCGCGTCGAAGACACGGACACGCCGGAATCCTTCCGCGTGCTGGGCCGCGGCGAATTGCAGCTCGCGATTCTGATCGAAACGATGCGGCGCGAAGGTTTTGAGCTGATGGTGGGCAAGCCGGAGATTGTCACCCGCACAGAAAACGGCAAGAAACTCGAACCGCTAGAGCGCCTGGTGATTGACGTGCCCGAAAATTTCATCGGCATCATCATGGAAACGACTGGCAGCCGGCGCGGCGAGATGATCAAGATGAGCAATCACGGCTCGGGCCGCGTGCGCATGGACTTCAAGATTCCGTCACGCGGATTAATCGGGCTGCGCAGCCAGTTGCTCACAGACACGCGCGGCACGGCGCTGATTCATTCGATTTTCGAAGGCTGGATGGAATACGGCGGAGAGATGGCGCTTCGTCCAACCGGTGCATTGGTGGCGGACCGCAGCGGACCATCCACCGCGTTTGCGTTGTGGAACATCCAGGAGCGGGGCGAGCTGTTCATCGGGCCGGCCATAGACGTTTACGAGGGCATGATCGTTGGTGAAAATTCGCGTGAGCAGGACATGGACGTAAACGTTACGAAGGAAAAGAAGCAGACCAATATGCGCTCGTCCAGCGCGGACGAAGCCATCCGCCTCATTCCGCACCGCGAGCTGAGCCTCGAGCAAGCCATCGAGTTCATCGCGGACGACGAGTACGTGGAAATCACGCCGAAATCCATCCGCCTGCGCAAGAAAGTTCTCCAAGCCAACAAGCGCCCCCGTCGCTGGCAGGAAATCCGCGCCAGCCAGGCCACCACCTAACCGGACAGATATACTTCGCTGTCGTATCGGGGCCGCGGCAAAATCTTTAGTGCGCTGATTTCTCAAGCAGTTCCGCAAGGTACTGTTTCCAAACAACAGCCCGCGTGTGCGTTCCATGGCCGCGTGTTTCGTCGCTGATGGGGATTAAGACGAAGCGTGCGTTTTTCACCTTTTTGATTTCGCGTTCGGCCATGCCGAGTTCGGGCGGATTGATGAAATCGTCCGCAGAATTCATGTACATGACGTGAGCTGTGATTTTTTCGAGCTGAGGCGAGGGATCGTACGTGCGCGAAGCGTTCACAGCGTACAAGAGATCGTTGGCGTCCAGTCCTGTCATACGCGTTTTGAAATAGTCGTCGAGATATTTGTCCGCGGCGTCCCGCGTCGGCAAGGTTTTCTGCATGTAGAGCGGTGCGCTGCCGGCGATGAGCAACAGGTCAAGCGCCGTTCGCAATCCTTGCTGCGGCTCCGCCGCGTATTCTCCGCCCTTCCATTCCGGATCGTTGCGAATCGCTTCCATCACCATCTTGCGCCAGATGCGGTTGCGTCCGGCGATCTGCACCGGTTGGCAAGCCAGCGGCATCAGCGCGTCCATGAGATCGGGATAGGTTTCTCCCCACACAAAGGAATGCATGCAACCCATGGACGTGCCGAGAATGAGGCGCAAGTGATTCACGCCGAGGCCTTCGCTGAGAAGTTGGTGGTGTGCGGCTACCATGTCGTCGTAGTCGTATTGCGGGAAGTGAGCGTGCAGCCCGTCGCTGGGCTTCGAAGATTTCCCGTGGCCTATGCCGTCGGGAAGAATAATGAAGTATCGATTCGAATCCAGGAGTTGCCCCGGTCCAAACAATTCCCCAGCAAAGAGGGGCTGCAAGAATTGAGTTCCCGAGCCGCCGGTGCCATGAAGAATCAGAACGGCGTTTGTGACGCGGCCCTCCGCATTGCGCACCGGCTTGCCAAGCGTCGTATAGTGCAGTCGCAATTCCGGCAGCGTTTCCCCCGACCGGAACTTGAAATTTTTAGCGACGTAATCGCCCTCCGTCGTCCCGGGCCACTTGGCCGCCTGGCCAACCGCTGACGGGCTCACCAGGAGACCTACCGCCGCGGTCAACAGGAAGGAGTAAAATAGCATTCCGCGCATGAGGCACCTCAACGGCTAGAGAATCTATCACGGTCCGTCAATAAAGTTTGCACCGCTCGCCCACGGGAATAAATTGCCCGACGCGCCAGTCTTCATAAAGCCGTGGTCGGAAACAACGGATATGCAGGCGCGACCGGGTGCGAGGCGCTCAGCGACTTCGCGCAAGTTTCCGATCACGGTACCTTGCCGCAGAATGGCCGGCGCTTCCGCGCGGAGGCAGCCGGTATCGTGCCCGATAGGTTCGAGCGCGGTGAAATGCAGCGCCGGCCCTTTTGGAAACTTTTTCTCAAGTATCCACGACGCGTTAGTTCCGTGAGTATTGCCGCCCTCAGCCACACAAAATAGTGCGCTCCCTGCTAAAAATGATATAAAGTCAATGGGCTCAAACGCAGCCTGCCTCGGAAACGCCGCATCCAAACGGTTTATGCGGCGGAGAACAGATAAAGCTGGTTTTGTGCCCAAGGAGACTGATGGAATCCGCGCGCAATCGACCCACAGAAGCTGTCGCCGCCTCGTATCCCACCATCGCCGCGACGGCCACCGTGCTCCCGCCCTACACCATCACGCGCGATGACGTGAAGGTGTACATGGGACGCGTCTTTGACATTCCCGAGCGCCGCCTCGAAGCGATGATGAGCATCGTCGATAACGCCCAGGTTCATAAGCGGCACTCCATCTTCCCCCTCGACTACATCATCGAGCCGCGCCCGCTTTCGCAAACCAACAACGAATACATCGAGCATGCCGTGAAGCTCGGCCAGGAAGCTGCGGAAAAGTGCCTGGGGCGCGCGGGCTTGAAGGCCGATGAAATCGATATGATTATCACCGTGTCCTGCACGGGCTTCATGATCCCGTCTCTGGATGCTCACCTAATCAATCTGATGGGATTCCGTTCGAATATCCGGCGCATGCCGTTCACGGAACTGGGCTGCGCCGCGGGGGCCATGGCCCTGGCACGCGCGGCCGATTACTTGAAGGCCGAACCCGGCGGAAACGTCCTGATCATCGCCGTGGAGCTGCCCACCCTCACGTTGCAGCGCAAGGACATTTCGCAGGCCAACCTGATCTCTGCGGTCCTATTTGGCGACGGCGCCGCAGCCGTGGTCGTCAGCGGAAAACAAACGCGCGGGCCGAAGATTCTCGCCTCGGAGACGTATACGTTTCCCGATTCGCTGGGCGCCATGGGATTTGATCTGCGTGATTCCGGATTCCACATCCTGCTGGCAAAAGATGTTCCGGAAATGATCGGGGGAAAGATCGGCGGGCTGGTGCAGGGTTTCCTCGATCGCCACGGCCGGAAGCGCGAGGACATCAAGGGCTGGATTCTGCATCCCGGGGGAGCTCGGCTGCTCGGGAACATCGAGACGGAACTCGGCTTGTGCAAGTGCGACACGCAGCCATCCTGGGACATTCTCGGAAACGTCGGAAATCTATCCAGCGCGACGATCCTTTTTATTCTGCAGGAGTGGATGGAAAAAAGACCGCCCCAGCTTGGTGAATACGCGCTGGCCGCGGCGTTTGGACCGGGCTTCAGCGCGGAGTTCTTGCTACTGCAATGGACCTGAGCGTCATTGCGTTTCTCGGTCTGCTCCTTGCCGTGGCGGCGCTGCGGCTGGCCGAATTGCGCATCTCCAAGCGGCACCAAAAGGAAATGGCCGCGCGCGGCGCGGCGAAAGTGGAAGAGCCGAAATTCCGCTGGATGGTGCTGCTGCACACCGCGGTGCTGCTTGGCGCTGCGCTCGAAGTCGTCTTCCTTAGGCGTCCTTTCATCCCCTGGCTGGCCGCAGCGATGTTTGCCGTCTTCCTCGCGGCGAATGCCGTGCGTTGGTGGGTCATTCGCTCGCTCGGAG
>Ga0209527_1000107_pt1 | contig 17925 bp, 12 predicted proteins | sample JacPinW_OM2H0_M2_FD_187968 | JGI IMG/M metagenome (GOLD analysis project Ga0209527, IMG submission 187968) | Forest soil microbial communities from Algoma, Ontario, Canada - Jack Pine, Ontario site 1_JW_OM2H0_M2 (SPAdes) (version 2) | ecosystem: Environmental > Terrestrial > Soil > Boreal... | reverse complement strand
GTGAACGAGAAAAGGATTCGGAAATTATTTGCTTACGCGAATAATCACTATGAAGGCTTCGGGCCTGCGACGGTGAAACGCTTCATGGACTTGTGGGACCAGAAAAAGTAAGCTGGTTTCTCCCGATTCTCCCTACCTATTGATTTGAACATCCGAGTTCATCATGTCGATCAGCAAGTGCATTGTCCGTTTGAAGGACTGCCACAGTACCGAGCACAGCGTCGAAGTTTACGCAGAATCGTTACGGTAATTCGCCTCGTTCAAGAAGACCTTCGTACTATATACAACTGGAAATGTTGCTGTGCATCGATCTGGTGAAATTTGAAGAGCACCGCCCTGCGACACCTGAAGAGATTGCACGCGACGCCTGAAAGCATTCCAGGCGTCAATAACTTCTTGCGCCAGTTCGTCCGCACGTTCGAGGTATGTTTTGAGTGGCGTCATTTCGGTTTTATCTCCGAAGTGTGGGCCGCTATCGAATCGAGGATCACAGCGAAGTCTGGCTCCCCTATGGCGTGTGTTCTCTCCCTTTTTGATTCTTGAACTAAAACACGCCATTCACTCAAGAACAGCTTGATTGCCTTCGTCCCCCGAGCTGAGAGGTTCAAAGCAATTCTTATATAAGCTTCTCGCTTTTCGCTTTGGTCTTCGACGGCCAATTGCAGAGTAGCCTCGATTAGGCCGCAGGTATCGGTCATCTCGCAGCACAGTTCATCAAGTCGCCTAGCCGTAGCTTGATCTGTGACAATTTCTTTGGGTGGGGAAAGGGCTTTTTCAAGGTCTTTGAGCGCTCGTTCATGGGGATGAGTTTCTTTGGTAGGAATGATGTTCTGCTTGCTTGTGGCTTCTGTGCTTGTCTTTGTCCTCATCTCTGCCGGATTGCCACACTGACATGTTACCAACAGGAAAGAACGACCGCAATTAACGACACAACGTAGCGCGGACTCTTCGCATGGGCTGGTTTCCTAGACTACGGAATTTCAGACGGCAGCCCGGCACTATTGGGTCACCCATCTTGGCCGCCCCTTCTAAAGCTTAGGCCAAAGTTGGCGCTAGGATGCCGCACGCCCAGGGCGTCTTATATGTTACAACTAGTTATATTGTCAAGTAATTTTTACTACGTACAGCAAATTACGTACGGTGTATACCTGCATTTGATATTCTCTGCATCATCCGAATGTCGGAGCGTTTGGATCTTTCTGACAAATTGAAGGCGCATCGAGGATGGGAGGACCTTCGAACTGTCATTACCTACGGTTGGCTCAGTCGAGCGAGTGAGCCTCCCCGGCTTGTTCCTCTGACCATTTTTACTGAGACTCGCTACAAGAAGAAGCAGGTTTACTGGTGTCGCGGCCAGTTTACGGACTATCAGATATTCGGCAGTCGAGTGAAGATCATAGCGAATGACTACGTACAGAGCCCGCCATCTCTAGTATCTCGTTTCAGCGAAGGGCCATCTTCTGGGCCATATGCAGAATAATCTTGCGATCTTGTTCGTTGGCCTTGCCCAACGAACGGCGGAGCTTACTCAAGAAACGAGCATCCTTCCCTGTACTGCCCCAAAGGGTTTCGTCAGAAGACTTCCGCTTGAACAGACTCGGAATCTGAGGCGGCTCCTCGCCCTCATAGAAAAGCTCGTACATGGGGACTTCAAAGGCTCGGGCCATTTTCTCTAGCGTGTCGATGGCCGGAACGGTGTGGCCGTTTTCAACGCGGGAAATGTAGCAGCGAAGCAGTCCTGTTCGCTTCTCAATGTCGCCTTGGGACAGTTTCTTTTCTTCGCGGAGTGCGCGAAGGCGGTCGCCAATAATCATTGATGTGCTCCTCTCTTGAAAGATAGCCGCGATATTTACTGCGATTTATATATCGCAGCTGTCATATCAATGTCAAGTAAGATAGGAATTGACCAGCAGAGAAAAGGGCTCCGCTCATCAGGGAGCCCTCGGAGCGCAATCTGATTATTGGTTCCCAACACTGCGGAGCCGACCGCACTCCTTATTTATCTTACGTTCCATCAGGCTCTCATGCTGTAAAAAAGCTCCGCCTTCGGAAGGATTCTTCGTGCTCCTTATCCGAAGCCTGAAAAGCGGAAAACTGCCCTAGAAACAGGAAACCGGAGATTCGTCACAACGTTGTCTTTGAAGTAGGTAATAGGGAGGATACTCTTCACGGTCGCGATGTCAAGGTTACACGGAGAGTGCTGCATACGGCCAATTCAAAGCATGTTATTTACTCATGGTAATTTATCGACTTTCTATCACTCGTCAATTGATCTTGCTTTTGATCTGGCCAAGCGAGAATCACTTGACATTCTGGACATGTCCACTATCCTAAACCACGCTAGATGGGAGGAACCGTGAGACGCCCTGCCGCATTCCTGTTCTTTGCTCTTGTGCTGCCTAGTTGTGTCCGTGCTCAAATCAAACAACCGGAAATCATTCTCAACGGAAGACAAAGTGCTGTTTAGACTTGCCGCTGAGACAGGTGCGCGTGCTGGCGAGCTATATGCTCTGACCGTTGATGATCTACTTTTCGATCTCAACGTCATATACATTAATAAGAGCATGTGCCGCCAGAAAACAGGCTCACCCAAAACCAAGAATGCAACCCGTTGGGTCAACGTAAAACCGTATGTGATGGAGATGCTGAAAGAACATTTAAACGGCAGAACCGAAGGGCTGGTCTTCCAATCAAGACGAAAGACACCGCTCGTAAACTGCTCTGTTCTCAACAAGCACCTTCATCCATTGCTTCGCAAACTCGGACTGGACCGTGGCGGCATGCACGGATTCAGGCACCACCGAGTAAGCACCTTAGTCATGGCAGGAACTCCAATCGAGGTAATCAAGAAGTGGGTCGGTCACGGCAGCGAAGAAATGATTCGTCGCTACACCCATCTTCGTCCTGACTTTATGAGGGATGAACTTGCCAGAGTGCCTGATTTCGCTCCTAAAAACGCATCAAAAATCGTTGAGATTGCCCTGGTTGCCCCACAATTGGCAGTCGCGGTATGATGTAAGTCAGTTGTTTTCATACTGCTGGGAGATCGTCCAACGGTAGGACTCCAGATTCTGGATCTGGCTATCTAGGTTCGAATCCTAGTCTCCCAGCCAACTTTTTTTTGCTCTCTCTGCTCCAGAGAGCTAGCTACCGGCGGCTCCGGCATTCTCGCAAAGAAGAGAGCAATGACTCCGATCGCCGCCACGGCCGAGTTCAATTCGAAAGCCAGTTTATAGCTATGGTACAAGTCAAATAGCTTCCCGCCCAGGTAACCGGCCGGCGCGCAAAAGAGGGCCGCGAGCACCAGCGTCATTCCGCTCACCTTTGGAAAAGCCGCCGGTCCATAGTAGTGACCTGTGACCGTATTCAGGCAAATAAACGTCCATCCGAACCCTGTTCCGTAGAGAATCGCGGCGCTGTAAGCGATCCACAGCGCTTCTGGTGAAACGCGAATCGCCAGGAAGGTCCCCAAGAAATAACAGCAGAAGCCCAGCATGAACGCGTAGCGCCCCTCCATGCCGTCCATCAGCCAGCCACCAATCAGCCGGCCAAACACGGCCCCCAGCGTGAAGAGACCCATGGCGAATGCGGCGTCTGCGGGACGCACGCCGACTCCTTTCAAGTGGAGCAGCCAGTGGGCCGTAAAGAAAAAAAACGGGAATTGGCAGGCCACCGCCCCGGCAAGTATCATCCAGTACGCGCGTGTTCCGTAAGCCTGTTGGGGGTCCCACGGAAATTTTGTCACCCGTGCAGTTGCCGCCGTCGCCTTCGCCGATGGCGCCGCACCCGGCCCGCCGTCCACCATTTGGCCCAGATCTTCTGGACGCTCCCTCACAAACAGAAACGCGACAATTGCGGACAAGACGGAAATCCCGGCCACAATCGTCCACGCTTGCCGCCAATTTCCTCCATTCGCCGTTAGGATCCGGTTGATCAGCGGTGCAACGAAAAAACCCGCGAATCCAGAAGCCGATAGTGTCATCGCCATGGTCCTTCCACGATAGCGGCTGAACCAGCGCGTGACGGCTGTAGCTGCAGGAATGATGGTGCCGAAACTGATTCCCGTCGCCGTGAGCACACCGAATCCCACCCAATAGTGCCATGGCTGCGAAGCGATCACCGCGAGCCATAGCGCGCCAACAAAAATCATCGCCGAACCAATCCCGAATGTTTTGCGAATGCCCCATTTAACAATGGACGCCGCAACGAGGATCGAGGGAATACCCACAAAGAGGTTTAAGAGTGTAAATCCCAGCCCGAACGTGCTGCGGCTCATGGGGATTTCCTTCAACATATAGGTGTTGATCACTGCCCCGCCGTAGAGCGGGAATCCCATGTTCAGAAAATCCAGAAGCCAGAGGAAAAAGACAAGGTTCCAACCATAAAAGCCTCGTTCCGAAGTCATATTCAGTTTAGTCCCTCGCCGGGTCAGGGCGTATAGCTGTAGCGTTACGGCAAAAAAAACAAGGAGCCTGGAGGATATCAGGTTCTTGAGGAATCAGAAAAACCGTGGCGATTACTCGAAAGAGCACCGTGTGAAGCTCTCACGCTCGGCCCGCACATCATCTCCGCGCAGCTCGCGCAGCGCATAGGTCACAAATTCGGCGGTAACTCTCTTGCGCCACGTCATGTCGAAGTCGGTATTGTCCAGCGGCTTGGCAATTCGAGCGGCGAGCGTGGCCGCTTCTTCGATGGCCTGCTGATTCAGGGGGCGGCCGAGCAGCGATTTTGCGGCATCGCCAGCAGCCAGCGGGCGGCAGGCTGCGGAGCCCACGACAATGCGAGCGTCCTCGACCACCCTATCTCTGGAGAGGCGCGCCGCTGCCGCAACGGATAGCACGGGAAAGTCGAACGAGCCGCGACGCCGGAGTTTCCAGTAGGTGCTCTTCCATCCGTGCAGGGGATCCAGCAAAACTTCTGCAAGGATTTCATCCGGTCTGCGCTTGATGTAGTCGATGCCATCATTGTTATAGAGATCGGCGAGCGCGACTTCGCGTTCTCCGGAACGTGACACGAGGCGAACCCGCGCCCCGAGCGCCATCAGTGCGGGGCCCGTATCCGTCGAGGAGACCGCCACGCACTTTGAACTCCCCGGTGCTACCCAGCAGGTCGTGCCGTCTTTTTTCAGGCAGAAATTGATCGACTTCCTCCACTCGTAGCTTTGATCGTAGTAATTGCAGCGCGTATCCAGGCAGATGTTTCCGCCGAGCGTCGCCATGTTGCGGATTTGCGGAGTGGCCACCAGCGAAGCCGCTTGCGCAAGCGCCGTCAACCCATTTCGAAAGCGTGGGCTTGCCGCGATATCGGAGAGCGTGAGGCATGCGCCGAGCCGCAAACCGGAATCGCTCAATTCAATTTCGCTCAAGGATTGAATGTGACGCAGGCTTATCAGCGTCCGCGGCACTTGTTGCCGCCTTTTCATGTTCGGCAGCAGGTCGGTGCCGCCTGCGAGCGGCATCGCATTGGCCTTCTCGCCGTCCAGAATGCGCGCGGCTTCTTCGAGCGTTTGCGGCGCGCGGAATTCGAAAAGAGGCAGCCGCATCATGGCGCGAGTACCTGCTCTTTCTCCTGGCGAGTTTTTTGCCTGCGGGGGACGTCGTTCACCGCGTTGCCGTCGCCCCCCTCCCATGGCGGCGGCACGCGCAGAGCCTCGGGCCAATTGACGTGCGGAAAATGGTTCGGTCCAAAGCGCGGCTCACGTCCTGCCTTTTTTTCGGCGAGCGCTTTCATGATTTTTTCCGGAGTGATGGGGATTTCATCAATTCGCACTCCGACGGCATCGTAGACGGCGTTGGCGACCGCGGGCATGATCGGCAGGAGCGGGCCTTGGCCGACTTCTTTCGCGCCAAAAGGGCCGTGAGGGTCGGGCTCCTCAATGAGCTCGGTGATCACTTGGGGCATGTCGAGCGAGGTCGGGCTCTTGTACTCGAGGATAGAAGGAAATTTGTGCACCAGCGCATGAGAAAGTTTTTTCGGAAGGCGCCGGAACTCTTGCTCCTCCATCAGCGCTTCGCCGAGCCCCATGTAGACGCTGCCTTCGACCTGCCCGCGCGCTAGCGTGGGGTTCAGCGCGCGGCCGATGTCATGCGCAATCCAAATCTTTGGAACGGTGATCCACCCGGTGATGGGGTTCACTTCGACTTCGACGACTGCGGCAGAATAAGAGTAAGTGGGAGACGGCCCTACTCCGCCGCCCTTGTACAAAGCGGGAGACTTCGGCGGAGTATAGGAGCCCACCGTGCCGATCGTGCCGAAACGGGCTTCTGCCAGGCAAACAGCTTCCTGAAAGGTGACGCTTTTCTCCGGCGCGGCGGAATCGAATACGCGTTTCTCAACAAAGCGCAGCCGTTCTTTAGGTACTTCAAGTTTTTCAGCAACGGCGGCGGCAATGATTGCTTTTCCGCGTTCCGCGGCCTGCAATGCCGCGTTTCCCGCCATCAGCGTGACGCGGCTCGAATACGATCCCAAGTCCACCGGCCCGAGGTCCGTGTCGCCGGTGAACAGCCGGATGTCGAACGTGTCGATGCCCAGGACCTCGGCAACAATTCCCGCGAGAACATCGTCGGATCCCTGCCCGATTTCCGTCGCTCCGCAAAAAATCGAGACGCCGCCGCTGCGGTCGAATTTGAGTTGAACTCCCGAGTGCGGCATTTTGTTCCAGTAAATGGGAAGGCCCGCCCCGGTCAGATAAGCAGAGCAGGCCAGACCCACGCCGCGTCCCTCAGGGAGTTTGCGGAATTTTTCTTTCCAGTCGGAAACTTTGACGATGCGGCAAATGCACTCGGCAAGACTGACGGTTCCGAGGCGGAAGAAATTTGCCGTCACGGCGTTTGAGGATTCGACGATGCGGAGCCGCAGATCCGCCGGGTCGATCTTCAGTTTCTCCGCGATCTTGTCGAGCTGGACTTCCTGACCGAAGCGCGGTTGAGGGGTGCCATGTCCGCGCTTGGGTCCGCAGGGCGGTTTGTTCGTGAAGGTGCGGCAGCCTTGATAGCGATAGCGCGGGATGTGGTACGTGGTGGTTTGCAATGCGCCGGCGTAGAAGGTGCTGGCGACTCCGTACGAGCCGTAGGCGCCACCGTCGATTAACGTCTGGAGATGCATTCCAGTAATCGCGCCGTTCTTTTTGACGCCGGTTTTTAATTTCATCAGGACGGGATGGCGGCCGCGATGACAATAAAAAACCTCTTCGCGTGTCAGGCAAATCTTGACGGGTCGATCGAGCATGAGAGCGGCTTTTGCTACAACGATTTCGTGATTGAACGGATCGCTTTTCCCGCCGAAGCCGCCGCCGTTCGGCGTGGCGATCACGCGAATATGCGCGGCCGGCATTTCCAGCACTTTGGCGAGCGCACGATGAAGGTAATGAGGGGTCTGCGTGCTGGACCAAATAGTCAGTTTGCCATCGGGATCCTTGATGGCGACCGCTGCGTGCTGCTCGATGGGCAGGTGGGTGCTCCCCTGGAAGAAAAAAGTGTCCTCGAAAATTTCGTCTGCTTCGGCGAAACCTTCTTCCACATTGCCGAATTCCAGCGCCACCAGCTTATGAATGTTTCCCTCTTCACCGTATTCGTGAATCCGCGGCTCACGAGTCGCCAGAGCTTCCTCGGGATCGGATATCGTCGTAAGAATTTCATAATCGACGTCGATCAAATCGAGCGCCTCAAAGGCCGTCAGCTCTTCGCGCGCGATGACGGCAACGACAGGATCTCCGACGTGCCGCACGCGATCGACGCAAAGGGCTTGCTCGTCCTGGCTTACCGGAAGAATTCCGTACCGGATGGGAACGTCCTTCCCCGTCAGCACCAGGTACACTCCCGGATGAGCGTCCGCGCGCGACGTGTCGATTTTTCGGATGCGCGCATGAGGATGGGGAGACCGCAGCAGTTTGCAATGCACCATGCGCGGCAGGAAAATGTCGTCGGCGAAGCGCGTCTGGCCTGTCACTTTCGCACGGGCATCGACTCTGCGCCGAGGGACGCCGATAACGCGAAGTTCGTCTCCGTTGGTCTTTGGAGTATCAACGGGCATCTTTCGGGAATCCTTTTCATCCGGCATACGTCCTCCTGAGTGCCAGCACGAGCCTTTGCCGTCGCATCTACGTTACAGAACGCTTCTGGTCTGCGATCTTGAGCACTGCGGCTTCGACAGCCTCGAAAATCTGAAGATAGCCCGTGCACCGGCATAGATTTCCGGAGATCGCTTCGCGGATCTGATCGCGGCTGGGGTGAGGATTCCGATCCAGCAGAGCCTTCGCCGTGACTAGAATCGCCGGCGTGCAATAGCCGCACTGCGCCGCGCCGAGATCGGCAAAAGCATCTTGTAATGGATGAAGGTTCCCGTCTTGTCCGAGGCCTTCCACAGTCAGTACTCGCGTTCCACCACACTCGAGTGCCAGCACGAGACAGGAAAGCACGGGCTCGCCGTCGAGAAGAACGGCGCAAGCTCCGCATTCTCCCAGCTCACAGCCGTGCTTCGTGCCCGTGTGACCGAGATCTTCGCGCAGTACCTCCAGCAGAGTCTTGTAAGGCGCGAAGGAGACATCGGTCTCTTCGCCGTTCAAAGTGAATCGTATCTGTGCCGATTTCTGCGATTCGATGGGCAGTGTGGTCACGTCCAAGCACCTCTCGAAATTATTACCTAACCGATGCGCGTCTTTTTTCGCCCTGTAGGACAGTCCCGCGGACTGCGCGATGCGGTTCTCTATCAAAAGAAGGCCGCCGAAGGGCATCTGGTCTGGCCAGCAGACCTCGGATCAGATAGTCCGCAAATCTTTCCGCGATCTCCGCCGCGGTTAGCGGTCCCTCGGGGTTGAACCACTGCACGCTCCAGTTCAGGCCTCCAAGAATGGCGCGCCCCGCAAGCGCCGCATCACAGAGGACGAATTCTCCCGATCGCATGCCCGCAGCGATTAAATTGCGCACGCCTTCTTCATACTTGTCGCGTTTTGTTACCAGATAGCGTTGTTGGCGGGGCGCCAGCGCCGTCGTCAAAAGATGCGCTGCGGAACCCTCGACTTCGTCGAGTACGCATCGCAAATGCGACACGATCACCATGCGGAGCTTCATCGCTGCGCTGGTTCTCATCCGGCGAGCCTTGTCGAGCGCCGCGATCATCCGGTCCAGGGAATTGTCCTGACAAAAAAAGAGGATTTCGTGTTTCCCCCGGAAGTAGTTGTAAAGATTTGCCGGAGAAAGTGCCGCGGCTGCTGCAATGTCGCGCATGCCGGTCTCCGCAAATCCGCGCACCCGAAACTCTCGCCCCGCGGCGCGCAAGATTTCCAGACGCCGCGCAAGATAGCGCCGCTTGGGATAGCCGTTGTGCTGACTCTTGGCTTGGCGGTTTGACAACGTAAATTCTCCAGCGTTCGAAGGAGGGAAAGGCTGCAACATCGAACTGCCTGCCTAGTGTCCATCTTCCGGCGACTTATGTCAAAGACTTCTGAACGATGGTTCAGAAAAAGAACAGGCGTTCAGATTATGGCTGGCCCAAAGTAAAGTCTTTGCTGGCCAGGCGCGCCGGCATCTACCCGCTTATCCTGGTTGGTTTTCCGAAGCGCCGTCGAGCCGCCGGAAGCGGCGGGCTTTCATCTCAAAATGGGTAAGGCTGCCCGCTTCGGCCACTTTCACCGTGGGATGCAGCGAAAGCGCGTGGTAGATGGCCTGCTCGACGTGCGTTCGAACATGTTCGACATCGTTCCCAGACACCACTTCAATTTGTATTTCGAGATGGTGCATCTCGTGCAAAGTTGTGACCGTCACCTGGAACTCGTCTACGCTCGCAAATTGACGAATTACGTTTTCGATCGCCGTCGGGTAGACGTTCACACCCCGGATCGTCACCATGTCGTCGCTCCGGCCCAGCAATCCTCCGTCGAAGCGCGCGAAAGTGCGCCCGCAAGCGCAAGGAGCCAGGTTCAATCGCACCAGATCTCCGGTTCGATATCGGATAGCCGGAAAACCTGCGCGTCCCAAATTCGTTATCACCAACTCTCCGATTTCGCCACTGGGCACTTCTTTCGCGGTTTGCGGGTCAAGCACCTCGGCAATGAACTCACTTTCGAGGAGATGAATTCCTCCAGGCTGAACCTCGCATTCGAAACTATGCGCTCCCACCTCGGAAGCGCCTGCGTGATCGAAGCATTTCGCGCTCCACTCTTTTTGAATCCGCGATTTCGTCCGCGCCACGTTCGCTCCCGGCTCTCCGGCATGGATCAGCGTGCGAACCTGCATTGCGCGCATGTCAAAATGTTCCGCGCGAGCTACCTCCGCGAGCCGCAGCGCATACGTTGGCGTGCAGCACACCACCGTCGCTCCGAGGTCACGCATCATGTGCAAGCGCTGGATGGAATCCCATCCGCCGCCGGGAATCACCATCGCGCCTATTTTCCTTGTCCCTTCGACCGTCGCCCAGAAGCCGATGAAAGGGCCGAACGAAAATGCCAGGAACACGCGATCTGCCCAGGTCACGCCCGCGGCCTTCAAGACATGCGCCCAACACTCTCCCCACCATTCCCAACTTTCGGGAGTATCCACGACGCGCAGCGGCGTGCCCGTGGTTCCAGATGTCTGATGAACGCGTGTGTAAGCGTCCACGGAATAGGTTGCGTTGGTTCCAAATGGCGGCGCCTCTTCCTGCGCGCGGGCGAGTTCCGATTTGCAAGTAAGTGGGAGCTTCTGGAAGTCAGAAAACGACTGGATCTCCGGCGTGACGATTCCCGCGTCCTTCCATTTCTTGATGTAGAAACGGTTGCGGCCAGAAATCTCGCGAAGAAGTTTTTGCAGCTTCTGGAACTGAAGCGTCTGCAACCGCTCACGTGGTGCCGTTTCAATGGCCTGGTCGTAGAAGGGCATTGATGTTTTTTCAGCCGCTAAGAAACGTTGGGAGTCTTCGATACCAAATCAACTGCAGCAAACTACAACCGCTGGCCGAAAACATATTTCAACGCGGAAAAAGCCGCGCCGCATTGTCGTACAAAATCTTGCGCTTCGCCGCGGCCCCAATCGGCAGCGCGTTGAACTTCTCAATGTTCCCCTTGATCGCCGGAACGCCTGGCCCGGGCCAGTCCGTGCCCCACAGCACTTTATCCGCCACGTCTTCGATTCGCGGAAAATATTCCATCAATTTCTGTGGCGGGATGCCGGAGATATCCATGTACATGTTTTTGTGCCGGCGAACGAGGAAAAACGCCTCGTTCATCCACAGCGGTCTGCCGCCATGCGCAAGAATGACCACGAGGTTCGGATAGTCGATGCCCACATCATCGCAGAGCATCGGTTGCGCATGCAGATTTCTTGCGCCAGGGAAAATCGAAGTCCCCGTATGAATCATGATCGGCATGCCGTTCGCCTGCGCGCGTTCGTAAACTGCCGCCAGGCCGCGATTGCCGTCCATGTAATCATTCGGCGAAAGCGCCTGATGCGAGGGATGCATTTTGATGGCGCGAATCCCGAGCTTTGCAAGGCGGTCCACTTCCGCGCCCGGATCGGGAACCGTCCCAGGAAGCACTCCGCCGAACGCGATGAGACGGTCCGGAGCCGCGCTGCAATACTTCGCGCTCCAGTCATTCACTTCCGGCGTGAACCCGATGATCTTTGGCGCCACGTAGTTGATCAGCCCGGCGCGTTCCACCCCGAGACGATCGAGCAGCCCGAGAAATTCTCTGGGATCGGCACAATAGCGTTCAACATCGGCGTAGTCCTTGCGGCCGCGCTTCATCAGCTCGTGGGCCGACGGCTTCATCATGTGGTACGGCATGATGTGAACGTGAATATCGATAATCGGTTCCAGAGATCGCCGCCCTTCGCCGAAGCTTGCGCCTGCAATCGCGCGCGCTAATTGAATCGAACGTACTCAAAGTTCAACGGTTGATTGTTAATCCCGCGCGCCGGCGGAGCAATCCAATTCGCAAACTTGCCCGGCTCCACGACTCGCCCGCTCATTAGTGACAGCACGTAAGCATAATCTTTCGGACTCGGCAGCCATTCGAATTCGTGGTTCTTCCACGCCTCTTCGCTCAAAACTTCTCCATCGGGGCTTATAAAATGCCCCGCGAAATTGCCAATCTCACGATGGAAGCCTTTGTGCGGCAAGGTCAACCGGAACGGAATGCCCGCATTATCAATCACCCGCTGCCAGCGGCCGACTCCATCGGCAATTTCCTCGATGTAGTCATCGCGCAAACGTTCGTTCAACGCCGTCAATGCCGGCACGTTTTTTGTGATGATTTTTCCGCTCACAACTTCAGAGACTGGATACTCCGCGTCGGCCAGCACGTGATCGTCATCCAGTTTGGTTTCGCGGAAGCGCCCTTTCAGCCCGCTGGTGTAATAATTCGCGGCGTTCGAGGACACATCCGAGCCGTAAAGATCGAGCGTCACGCTGTAGTGAAAGTTCAAGTATCTCTGTATCGTCGGTAAATCAATCACGCCGAGCGTCCGTACATCCGACGGATCTTCGACCTTGTTTTCCTTCATCACCTCGCAAGTCCGCTGAATAATGCGGCTAATTCCCGTCTCACCCACAAACATATGGTGCGCTTCCTCGGTCAGCATGAAGCGGCAGGTTCGCGCCAGCGGGTCGAAGCCGGATTCCGCCAGGGCGCAGAGTTGGAATTTACCATCCCGGTCCGTGAAGAACGTGAACATGTAGAACGCGAGCCAATCCGGCGTCGCCTCGTTGAACGCGCCCAGGATACGCGGGTTATCGGCGTCTCCCGATCGCCGCGCGAGCAACGATTCCGCCTCCTCGCGGCCATCGCGTCCGAAATAGCGATGCAGCAAGTACACCATGGCCCACAGGTGACGCCCCTCTTCGACATTCACTTGGAAAATATTTCGCAGATCGTACATCGACGGACAAGAGGCCCCCAGCATCCGCTGTTGCTCCACCGAAGCTGGCTCGGTGTCACCCTGCGTCACGATCACACGACGCAAAGTCGAGCGGTATTCGCCGGGAACCTCTTGCCAAGCCGCCTGTCCTTTGTGAATCCCAAAATTCACTTCGCGCTTCTCGTCGCGCGGCTGCAAGAAAATACCCCAGCGGTAATCCGGCATCTTCACATAGCCGAACTGTGCCCAGCCGTCGGGTTCCACGCTGGTTGCCGTTCGCAGGTACACCTCGTAGTTGTGGCTCTCGTTCGGCCCCATGTCATACCACCAGCCCATGTACGCGGGCTGCCAATGCTCCAACGCGCGCTGTAACACTCGATCTCTGCCCAAGTCCACATTGTTCGGAATTTTTTCCGTGTAATTAATCATTGCGATCTCCTCAGAAGTCCAGGCTCGCGCCCGTCCTTTAAACTCTTTCCCAATTGAATTTCACCGGCGCTCCCGTCCCATACACTTTCAATGCTCCGCTCGCGCCAACTGCGTTCGGACGGATGAATATCCAGTTTTGCCACGCGGAGAGCCGGCCGAAAATCCGTGTCTCCAGCGTCTCCCCCGGTCCGAAGCGTAGATTTGCTTCGAGCCCCGTGAGTGCATCGGGCGATTGCGCGGCACGCGACTCAATGGCCTGGCGAATCTCGTCTTCCCAGTCGAGGTCATCCGGTGCGGCGGTAACCAGGCCCGCGTCCAGCGCCGCGCGGGCGGAAAACTTCTTTCCAATCTTGCTGCGCAGCGCCTCCATTTGCGCCTCGTCGCCGTAGAATCGCGCCGCTATCCGCCAAAGTTTGTTCACCATCGGCAGCGGCCCGAAGTTCATTTTCGAAAGCGTCAGGCTTGCGCTGCTTCCGCCTTCCTGCACATCGCGCATGTAGACGCGGTCGGCAGCGAGCGCCAATTCCAGTAACGTGCCGGCAAAGCAGGACCCAGGTTCAACGATTGCATAGATGGAACGCGACGTGACATCGATCCGCGCGAACGTGCGTCGCATCATTCCCAGCACTTCGCGGACGAACCAATTGTCCCGGTGATTCAAAATGAATTCGTCCATGGCGAGAACGGCGTCCGGATTTCCGGCCGTCTTGATAATCCAGAGCCCCAAGTCCAGTTCACCGGCACGCAAAGTCAGAATGGCATCATCCAACTCCCTGGCTATTTGCAGCGGCCACCAATTCGCACCCGCCGCAATAACCTTTTCCAAGCTATCTTCGGTAACGGACTCCGGTGCGCGCACCGTTATCGTTGCTGTGCGCGCCTCGCGATTCCATTGCACATCGACGTACTCGTAATGCAGCCCCGCTTCATCGGCCGATCGCTTCAAAGGCGGAAGCGTCACTCCCCTGGCGTTGAGCGGGCGATCGCTCTGCTCCGCGAGTTTCAGGGCACGCTGTTTCACATGCTCCGCAAACTGCTGGGGTTTGATGGCGTCATCGACGAGCCGCCAATCCTTGGCTCTTTGTCCTCGTACGCCGTCGGGGTTCGTGCAGAACATGTCGGCATGGTCGCGGCGCACCTTGCGCTTGTCCGTCACCCGAGTCAGTCCGCCTGTTCCAGGCAGAACACCCAGCAGCGGGAGCTCCGGCAAACTGACTGCCGAAGACCGGTCATCCACTAGAATGATTTCATCGCAAGCCAGTGCCAGCTCGTAACCGCCTCCGGCCGTCGTTCCATTACAGGCGGCGAGAAACTTCAGTCCAGAATGCGCGCTCGCGTCTTCGATCCCATTCCGGGTTTCATTCGTGAACTTGCAGAAATTCACTTTCCACGCGTGCGAGGACAGCCCGAGCATGTAAATGTTAGCGCCAGAGCAAAAAATGCGGTTCTTCGCGCTGGTAATGACCACCGAACGAATCTCCGGATGTTCGAATCGAATGCGTTGCAAAGCATCGTGCAGCTCGATATCCACGCCGAGGTCGTACGAATTCAATTTCAGTTTGTAGCCCGGACGGATTCCGCCGTCCTCGGCCACATCCATCGTCAGCGTCGCCACCGGGCCGTCGAACGCGAGACGCCAATGCTTGTATCGCGATGGATCGGTCTGGAATTCGACCGCTTCCATTTTCGCCTGTGATTCTTGAGCTGCTACAACGTCCACGAGACCCTCCTACTGCAAATTCGCCCGCAATGTTGTTTTCAATCGCGAAAAACTTTCTTCCGTCGAACTGCCCGATGTGTCCAGTTCCATGTCCGCTTGACGGTAGAGCGGCTCTCGCGCCTCGAGTATCCGCCGCAAATCTTCCATTGCCTGGTCATTCCCGGCCATAGCGCGAAAATCACCCTGCGCCATCACCCGCGTCATGTGCTCCTCGGGCTGTGCCTTTATCCACACGGTGTAGCAATGCGAAAGAAGATAGTCAAAAGTCTCCTTTTCGGACACTACGCCGCCTCCCACCGAAAGCACCGCCCGTTCATTTTCATTCAGCACTCTTTCCAGCGTGCGCTTCTCGATCGCCCGATAACCGGATTGCCCGTAAAGCGCAAAGATTTCCGCGAGAGGCATTCCCGTATCCCTCTCAATCTCGCGGTCCATCTCGATGAAGGGCACGTGGCTTTCGCCGGCCAACCTGGATCCCAGCGTTGTTTTGCCTGCTCCGCGCAGCCCAATCAACGCGACGCGCATTCGTCGCACCTTTTCTTCGGGGCCAAAGTCACGCATCAGCCGGAACACCACATCTTCCAGGCGATGATTGGGGAGGCGTTCGAGAAATCGCTGAATTAGCCGTTTTTCGCCCGGCTCTTCCACTTCAGGCGCGAACAACTCGACGAGAGAAACATTCAGAGCGCCGGCAATCCTCCGCAGCAGCACAATCGATACATTTCCTTCTCCAGCCTCGAGCTGTGCCAGATGGCGTTCAGACACATCCGCTTCCCGCGCCACCATCTTGCGCGTCATCCCGCGTAGGCTGCGTAGTTGGCGAACCCGCTTGCCGAGAAAAAGCAGGAAATCACCATCTGGAGTCGGCGTAACCCGGTGTGGAGTAATCACCTTGGAATTGGTGCTGGTGTTCATGCCATCACGAACTGAGTATGCATTATAATACATGCGAGCACTCCTCAGTCAAGCAAGATAACTGGTAACATCTCTACGGCGTCTCAATCCGGCTCCTGGACAACCTCCGTTGCATTTAAAGCATTTGTTTTCAGTGTCATTCTAAGCTGTATGATCCATGACAGTGAAGAACAGGTCGTAGTTTCATTTGAGAACAATATGCAGTATTATTCCAGATTCGTCGCCATTCATCGTTTTCGAGTTCTGCAATCAAGAGTCTCCCGGGCCTTGGACGGAGAGCTCAACGGAGGTTCGCGAATGAAGCTGCATAACTATGTTTCTGGTCGCTGGAGTGAAGGCTTGGGTGGCGGAGAACTGCTCGTCGATCCCGTTACGGGAGACGAGCTGGCGAATATCTCTTCCCAGGGCATTGATCTTGAGGAAGCTCTTCAGTTTGCACGCGCTCACGGCGGACCTGCGCTCCGTCAACTCACCTATATCCAGCGGGCCGATCTGCTGGGCAAGATCGCCGACGCCCTGGCTGCAAACCGTGAAGAATACTTTCGGCTTTCCCTGCTGAACCTGGGCGCTACCCAAGCGGATGCTTCGTTTGATGTGGACGGCGCCATCTATACCATGAAGTATTACGCGAAAATCGGCCGGGCGCTGGCAGAAGGAAAAATGCTGAAGGAGGGCTCTTCAATCGCATTGTCGAAGAGCGACGCGTTCGCCGGGCAGCATTTTCTGATGCCCGCAAAAGGCGTCGCGGTTTTCATCAATGCCTTCAACTTTCCCGCCTGGGGCCTCTGCGAAAAGGCTGCACCCGCGCTGCTCTCCGGTGTCCCCATCGTGGTGAAGCCCGCTTCCCCCACGGCATGGCTGGCGCACCGGATGGTTGAGGATATCGTGAAGGCGGATATCTTGCCTCCAGGAGCGATTTCCATCATCTGCGGCTCTGCTCGCGACCTATTGGGACACCTTCGAGAAGAAGACATTGTTTCCTTTACCGGCTCCGCAGAGACAGCCGTGCGCATTCGTTCGCATACGAATGTCCTGCGCCGTTCCGTACGCGTAAACATTGAAGCAGACAGCATAAACTCCGCCATCCTGGGGCCTGATGTGGCACCCGGCACGGATTTATTCGACCTCCTCGTAAAAGAAGTTGTCCGTGAAATGACCCTCAAAGCCGGCCAGAAATGCACTGCCATCCGGCGCGTCCTGGTCCCGAGTCAGCAGGTCAAAGCCTTTGGCGCTGCCGTGTCGGACCGCCTGACTTCCATGAAAGTCGGCAATCCCCGGAACCCCGAAGTAAAAGTAGGACCGGTCGTGAACAAAGCGCAGCAGTCCTCCTGCCTGGAAGGATTGGCCAAGTTGAAGGAAGAATGCGAGGTTCTGTTCGGCGGGGACAAGAATTTCCAGCCGATCGATGCTCACCTGCAAAACTCCGCCTTTGTCCAACCGGCGCTGCTCTCTTGCAAGAACGGACTCGATGCAAAATACGTTCATGATGTTGAGGTTTTCGGTCCGGTAGCAACGCTGGTGGCTTATGACGCCCTCGAAAATCTCATCGCCATCACGCGCCGCGGATTAGGTTCCCTTGTTGCCTCTGTCTTTTCAAACGATGCGAATTTCATCCGCGACACAGTCCTTGGTATTGGCGACCTACATGGGAGAGTGTTGGTCGTGGATTCGACGGTTGGCAGTCAGCACACCGGGCACGGCAATGTGGTGCCCAGTTGCCTGCACGGTGGCCCGGGAAGGGCCGGCGGCGGCGAGGAACTCGCCGGATTGCGTGCGTTGTTGCTCTATCACCGTCGTTTTGTAGTGCAGGGACCGGCCATTTGCATCCGGGAATTGTCGGGATTGTGCGTTGACACCGGACCCTTATGCTCATAATCATCATTTACTTCTGCAGGCACTAAGCCTAGTACCATTGGGGCGCAATTTGTAACCTTTCGTTACAGTACTTTAGTACGTGCAACCTGAGCACCAGCCGCCTAATCCTCACAATCTAAATAACTTACTTACAAGAATCGGTTGGAGGAGAACGTG
>Ga0209527_1000106_pt1 | contig 17927 bp, 17 predicted proteins | sample JacPinW_OM2H0_M2_FD_187968 | JGI IMG/M metagenome (GOLD analysis project Ga0209527, IMG submission 187968) | Forest soil microbial communities from Algoma, Ontario, Canada - Jack Pine, Ontario site 1_JW_OM2H0_M2 (SPAdes) (version 2) | ecosystem: Environmental > Terrestrial > Soil > Boreal... | reverse complement strand
CCTCGATTCGTCCAGCCTGCCCGTCTCGGGCAGGGAAACCGCCAGAAAGTTGTCTGATCCGAGCCTGCCCTCGAACGACTTGATCCGGAGGGCGCAGGCCGCACGGCGCCCCTAGGCGTTCTATTATTTTTGGCGGCCAGTCTCCCGCCGATGCGCCGGGCGGCGGAGTGCAACCGTCGCGCCCCTGATTCTCTATCAGGGCCTGCGGCGAGCAGCCTAACGTCGAAAGAGGCCGCCTTTTCGCGTGGAGAGCTCTCAGGTTTTTTCCGGAGCCTGGTTTAAGGTGATTAACGGATTGCCTAAAATCACCGTTCCTTCTATATCGTCCGCGTGTCTCTAGAAACGGGGGCGTTCAAGGGAGCACTGCGGTCCCGCCCCATGTGTTTCTTGTAGAGCTTGGCGCAGATGTTCACCAGGGTGCCCCGCCCAGGATTGACCGGGAAGGTCGAGGTGTCTCTGTGCAAGATCGGATGCCAAAGCCAATCTCGTGTTTGGCTCGCCTGTCCTCTGCGGCAGTTGCCGGAACGGACTGGCCTGTGTTCGTTGTCGCGGAAGCCAAGTTCCAGTCAAACGGAAGGAGCTATACCCGTGAGAAAACTAATACTCGCGTTCCTCTTTGCCAGTGTCCTGCTTCTTGCCCTCGTTCCATTCATGAAAATCGGTCCCGCTGGCCAATTTCATGTCATGGCGCAAAGTTCCTATCCCGATCCGGCCAACGAGCACGCCTGTCCCAGTCAAACCGGCGCGGGCGGTGGCGCGGAAGCGATTCCCGCCTTCATCGGCCCAGGCAGCGACGGTTTCAGCCCCAATCAAAGCCTGTGCTTGCCTCAATTAGCTCCTGTTCCTAGCGGCGCTAGCCCACTCGCCTTCATCGTGGGAGGCGTCGAACCTGGCGACCGCGTTGATTCGCAAGGCACGATCTACGTCGAATCCATCCGCGGCGTTCCTGGAGGTGTGGACCTCTGGCGGTGGAATCAATCCATTGATGGTGCGCCCAACGCCAACGGAACCTTGCCTTTTAAATATGAAGGCCAGCCCGACAACTGCGGCATCTTCGGGCTGAACGGCGGCGGCTGCGTCAATAACGTCGGTAGTCCCACCAATCTCGGCGTGGCTCCCGGTGGCGGCGACGCCGATATCGCGGTGAACGCGCCTGACCCGAATAACTCCGCCATTCCGAACCTGGCCTTTAGCAGCCTGACGCTCGCCCCCGGAGTTACCGCCACCAATTCCAGGAACCGCGGCGATACCTTCTTTACCCCGCCCAACGTCGTCGCTGCATCAGTCCCTGGGGATGACCGCATGTGGAATGATGCACCTGATGATCCTTCCACCGTGTATATCAGCTATCACGACGTGGCCACTTTCAACATTGAGGTGCAGCGTTCGAATAACGGCGGCCTCACCTACGTCGATGGTGCCGGGGAAGCCATCGACGCCGCGACCCTCCCCGCCGCAGGCAGCCTCGCGCCGACCGACAGCGCAAACGTGGCCGCCCAGATCAAAGTCGACCACAACACCAGCTCCTGCCCGAGCAAGGGAAATCTCTACGTCGCATTTGTAGCTCCTGACAACGCCACCGAAAACACCAATAGCGGTCCACTCCGAAGTGTATATGTTGGAGTTTCCACGGACGCCGGCCTGAACGCGCCAACCATCACCTTTACAGATCACAAGGTCTTTACCAGCCCCGCGGGCTCGCCCGGAGCCACTCATGGCACCGCCAACATTTTCCCAGCGCTCGCCGTCGACAACTTCGGCTACGTCTATACCGTCTGGTCAGACAACCAAAATATCTTTCTCTCTTCGTCCTCCGATCGGGGCAACACCTGGACATCCCCCGTGCGCGTTAATCGGGACGGAACGGTTGGCAAGTCCAATGTATTCCCCTGGGTGGCCGCGGACGCCAACGGCCATGTTGTCGTGACCTGGCTAGGATCGAACCTCGCTGGCAACTCCAACGACGTCGCTGCCATGCAACCAACCTGCACCGACGGCACCAACAATTGCTGGGCGCAGTGGAACGTCTACATGGGTGAATCATTAAATGGCCACGCAGCGATTCCGTCCTTCACTCAGCAAACTGCCAGCGACCACGCGATTCACGCTGGAACCGTTTGCACCAACGGCACCGGCTGCTCCAATGGCGACAGCCGCGCCCTTGCAGACTTCTTCCAGGTGGCTCTTGATCCGCAGCACCGCGCCAACATAGCCTTCGCCGATGACCACCTCGCCAGCCCGCTTTGCTCGCAGCAAAGCCCCGGCCACTGCGCGAACAATGATCCTCAATCGTTCCGCACGGCCGTGCCCTATTTCACCTATCAGCTAAAGCCTAACAAGCACATCGTTACCACCGGCCTTTGCGCCCGATAACTGGGCAAAATCCGAATTATCAATCACCGCATCTTTTTCTAGTCGCGTCGGTCCCTCGAACTTGTTCGAGACCATGCCCACCATCTTCTACGTCATCAGCGATTTCATTCCCGCCAGCTATTACATCAACATCGCCCGGGGCATCATCCTGCACGGCGCCGGCCTTTCTCATCAACTCTCTAGAATCCTGTCTACCTTGGTAGCTTTCGTCGAGGTAATAGCCCTCCTGGGAACTGAGTAGTTCATTCCGCCTACCTGATTTTGTCTTTTACTGCTGCACCGCGTATTCTGCTGCACTGTCCCGAAGTTCTGAGGAGACTCCGTGTCCTGCCCCATCTGCGAAAAGCGTAAAGCCGCGCGTTTCTGCCCCGCGAAGGGTGAAAAGATCTGCGCCGTCTGCTGCGGCACAGAGCGGGAAGTAACCATCGACTGCCCTCCCGATTGTTCCTATCTTGTCGCGGCGCACCGTTACGAGGACGAGCATCGGCGCTCCCTGGCGGCGGACACGCCGTTGCTCGACGAAAAAATTCCGCAGGATATCGTCTACACGCACCAGCAGCTCATGGCGGCGCTGGCCTTCTCCATCGCCAAGTTCTGCGCCGTCCAGCCCGCCACCGTGGACGCTGACGTCCTCGCCGCCATCCAGGCCCTCGCCCAGACCTACAAGACGCTAAGTTCCGGCATCATCTACGAGAAACCGCCAGACGCGCCCCTGCCGCGTGAACTTTACGCTGCATTGATGGCGCTTTTTTCCGAACTCAAAAAGCAGCAAGCCGAACGCGCCAGCTCAGCCGGCCTCAAGGACTCCGAACTTTTCTATCTGCTGGTTTTTCTCTACCGCATGGGTTTGCTGCGCACCAATGGCCGCCCGCGCTCACGCCGCTTCATCGAATTCCTGCGCGGCCAATTCCCGCAATCCCCCGAACTCAAGCGCGAAGAATCCCGCATCATTGTCCCCTAGCCGTTTTCTTTGTGGCACACTCTTGGCTGTGCGCCTTCTCGCGGAACTATCCCGCCGCGCAGGACTGCGTTGGTTCCATTTTTTGCGCCGCCGCATCCCAACCCAAAGACAACTGCGAATGCGTCAATGCTTGTTTTATTTCCACCCACGGCCGCGACCGAAATCCACACTTCTCACGGATCCGTGCCACGCGCTCCGATGCTTTGCGCCGGTACTCTTCTGGTGCGTAGCCGTTCTTCGCGTACCACTGCTCGTATTGCTTTGCTAGTCGCGGAAATTTCTCCCGCACAAACGGCAGGAACTGCTTCGCCGACGCCGGCATCAAAAACAGCACTCCTGAGAAGAACCATTGTGCGCCCGCTTCTTTTGCTGCTGCCGCGACTGCTTCGAGCTCGCCTTCGCCGTCCGTAATTCCCGGCACCAACGGCGACGCCGACACACCGACAGCCAATCCCGCTTCGTGCAATTCCTTGACCGCCGCGAGCCGCAGGTCCGGCCGCGGCGCGCGCGGCTCCAGCATTCGCGCCAGCTTCACCCGCATCGTCGTGACCGTAATATCGATTTGTAACGAAGACCGCGCAGCAATTTTCGTCAGCACGTCGATGTCGCGCACGATCTGATTCGACTTCGTTATAATAGAAATGCTCAACCCTTCGCGTTTCGCCAATTCCTCGAGGCACGCTCGCGTCACCCCGTGTTCCCGCTCCGCCGGTTGATACGGGTCCGTCGCCGTCCCAATGGCGATATGATCCGGTTTTTCGCCGCCCGACTTCTCCGACGCATACGAATACTTGCTCGAAATATCGTGCACCAGCAAAGGCGCGGCATCCTTCTTCACATAAATCTTTTTCTCGAACTCCGACCCGTCCAGCTCCATGTATTCGTGGGTGTACCGCGCGTAGCAATACTTGCAGCCAAATTCGCATCCTCGATAGGGATTGATCGTCCATTCGAACGGCACGCGCTTCGAATCGCACCGGTTCAGGATGGACTTCACCGGCAGCAGAAAATACTCCGGCCGCTCGGCGGAATTGCGCCGCGTGTCCGCCGGCGGAGACGATGCTGCGAGGCGGGCAATGCCCACCAGTCGCGCGTGAGCGCGTTCGGGGGGCGCCGCAGCGTCAATTCGAACCGGACCTGATTCACGGTTTTGGGTTCCGTGCTGGGTCCTGGACGCCGGGGGGCAATCCGCCGTCGCTTGATTCGAATTGCTGCCGCGTTGGTCCGCAACCGGGGCATGGTCACGAACCTGTTTTATTGGGCTTATGACATCAGGGCACTCAGGAAAGAGTCCTACTGTGGTTGGTGAAGCGCGCCGGCGTCGAAACCGAAAAGTCGGCGCCGGTTGGGAGTGAACTGGAGACATAGCCCACCTCGAAGCACGCCGCAGTATTTCGCTTTTTCTTCGCTTAGTCAAGAACTATTTTCGCTTTTTATTCGTTGCGAGTGCGTCTTCTCATTTTGCTTTTCCACCGTACCTCCATGGATACCGCGTGTCTTCCCCAAATGCCGTAGACAATTGCCTACCTCATCGCTACAGGGTATTCTCGGTGTCCGGGAGAACCGTCGTCGGCATGCTTGGATGGTCAAAACACATTCTGATAGCGGCAGCTGTGCTGCTTGTTGGCTTGCCTGCGCTCTCCTTCGGCCAGAATCCTACACCAGCAAAGAAGCTGCCTGCCGGTCCCTCCGCCCCTCAATCGACCCACTATCCCATTCTCATCCTTGCCTTCGGCAACGATCCCAACTGGAGCCTCCGCATCGGCCTGAAAGGGCCGGAGCGCTTGGATCGCCCGGGGTACCCGCCGATCCCCCTGGAGCCCGCTGAAGTTACCCATGAGGCCGCGGCCGATTCCTGGACCTATCACGCCAAGGACTCCGCCACCGGCGCGGCTGTGGCCGTTCACCTTACCCGCGAAGCTTGTACCGACGCTTCGAACGATACGCTGACATCCGCGCCGCCGCCGGCCGGAAAATACTTCTTCCGCGCCTCCGTCGATCATGCGCAAATCGGCTCTCTAAAGGGGTGTGCCCGCGTCGCCGCCGAGCTTTTCCCCAAGATCAACAATCAACCCGACGAGGACCAAGATGCCGACGCCAAGACGAAACCCCCGGTCCCCGTTTCCTCTGTTACGAATTTCAAGTCCCCGGTGGCCGTTGCCTATCTGAACGCCAGCCAGCAGCTAGTTCTTAGGCGCGGACAAGTCTCGCGGGTTGTGTCACCTCGGCCCTCGTCGGGCTTATCCGTCTCACACGATGGTAAGAAGCTCTTATTCACCGCGGACGACGCGCCAGGCCCGATTCGCACTCTTTACCAATATGAATTCGAGACCTCCGCGAAACACGAACTCCTCCGCGCGAACGTGCGGCAAGCATTTTGGTCTCCGGACGATAAGAGAATCGCTTTTCTCAAATGGGACAATTCAGCTTGGTCGCTCTGGATTATGAGTCCAGACAATCCGCAGGCTGGGGCCAACATTTTTGCTAGAGAATTCATGGAGTTGTTTGGCTGGGCGGACGATCACACATTACTGGGGAGCAATCAGGACAGCTTGCTCTGGATTAGCGACGACGGAAACATTCGGCAGCAGCTGCCTTTCCAGGAGGTTTTGGGCGGTAGCTACCACCTTGCCGTGATTGTTTCGGTTCGGCTGAATCCTGCCAATCCCGACATTCTCCTCGTATCCTTTCGGTATGTGCCACCCGCGACAGAGGCGCCACTTGACAAGCATGAAGGGAATTCGCCGGCGCTACTCCTCTATGAGATCAAATCGAAACGCAGGGTCGTGTTGACTCCGGTAGGAACGTGGGCTGAATTCGCAGAATGGTCGAGCGATGGCTTCCAAATTTTCTTCACCGGTGCCGATCCATCGCGTCGCTACGCCACCTACCGGATGTTTTGGGATGGCATCGGCGTGCAAAAATACCTCTCCGGCACCTCCCTTGTAATCGGCCAGTAGCCTTGCCGCCCCCACGGGCTCAAGGGTAGCCAGACTACCCTTGCCCGATACGTCGCAGCCACCCGATTCCACGCCTCCCGCTGTCGGTCTGGCGTTATACTTATGTATTGTGAGTACTAGTTCCACCCCCATTCCTCAACAGGTCGGCATTCTTGTCCTCGACGAAAATGCCCCGGGTGGAAGTGCGGTCAAGCAGATCCTGGACTCCGAGGGGTGGCGCGTCCGCATCGTCGCCGACACCCAGATGCTCATGGCCGAGCTGAAAACGGGGGAATGGTCTCTAGTCATTGCCGATGTAGCTATGACGGGGGTCGAAGGTCCCGCCTTCGTCACCCTGCACGAGCTTGCCAGCGTGTCTGCGGCTGATGGTGGCCGCGTCCGTGTTCTATATCTCATCCCGGAACTATCCAGCGGCCAATACATTGTCCAACTGGAAGCCGCACGCCTTCCCTACGTGCTTCGCCCCTACCATCTCCACGACTTTCTCGAAAAAGTCAGCGACCTGCTCGTCGAAGTGAAGGCCATCGAGGGCCCCATTCGTCAGGTCCGCCATGAATTCGGCGCCCTGCGCAAGAAAAAGAAGCAAGCTGGTCGCGCCAACTCCATGTTCGCCTCTCGCGACTCTTTCTCTTACACCGACGAGGAACTCGCCGAATACGAGAAACAGGAAGGCGAAGCCTCCAAGTCCAGACGCAACAAGCCTCGCGTCAATCTCGGCGACCCCAACGGATGAATGGAGCAAGCCCCAAGTCATTAGCTCTCCGTTTTCCGTTCTTCGTCCTTCGTCCTCAATTGTTGCCAGGCACATCGCATTCTAGTTCGTCCCTCTGCCCTTATCTGGTTCACCAGGCCCGTTCCTTCTCTCCGGGCAAGAACTAAAAACCAACAGCTATAGCGACTTCCCCTGCAAGGTTTCGCCGCCTCGCCGTTCTAATTGCGGGTGGTATCCCCGCTGGTTCGCTCTGACCGGGTCGGGGTTCACACACAGGAGGCTTTCATGGAGCGTTCGATTTTCACCGCCCTGATCGGCGGACTTCTCGGTATCACCGCTTTTGGCGGCCTGGCATTTGTCGGCTCTGCGCCCGGCTCACCTTCTGCTCCCGCACCTCGGCCAGAGGGTGATTGGCGGCTCCTCGATCCCGTCACTTACGAGAACATCTCTGTTTTCCCCGTTGTCAGCTCCTACAGCCAGGACACCAGTCCCTTCCTCACCCTCGAGGAAGGTCTCTCCACCGGCGAGGTAGCCGTCCGTGAGCAAGGTTCCGAGAGCATGGTTCGCGGTCGCGATGGCCGCCCCGTGTACCTTCCACAACCCACTACCGGTGCTTCGGTCAACCAACTGGTATTGATCAACCGCAGCAAGCGCCCGCTGTTGCTGCTCGCCGGCGAACTCGTCAGCGGCGGCAAGCAGGATCGCGTCATCGGCAAGGACCGCATCGTTCCCGCCGGCGCTCCGCCGCTCCCTCTCGATGTCTTCTGCGTCGAGCACGGCCGCTGGACCGGCAGCTCGCAATTCGCGGCCGCCAATACTATCGTTCACCCCAGCGTGCGCGAACGCGCCGCCGTAGATCAGAAACAAACCGAGGTTTGGGATGCAGTTCGAAGCGGGACAACTGCCAAGGCGGCCCCGGCAGCGCCCCCTCCGCAAATCTCCGGGTACAGCATTCAGAGCGCCATTGCCGGTAACGGGCGCACCGAAGCGTACGAAAAAATTTACGAGTCGCGCGCCGTCGGCGTATCCATCGATGATTTCGTTGACGAAGTGCAGCGCCGTTTTGCGAGCGCCACCTCCGGTCTAAAAGGTGAGCGCGTCGTCGGCGTAGTGGTGGCCTACGGCGGCGAAGTGGCTTGGAGTGACATCTTCGCTTCCGGCAATCTCTTCGATCACTACTGGCGCAAACTTCTGCGCAGTTACGCCGTCGAAGCACTCACTCGCCCCACGTACCGGCAAGCCGCCTCGCGCGACAACGCCAACGACTTCTTGCGCCGATTGAACGGGCGCGAGACTCAAGAAACCGAGCCCGGCGTCTACCGCTGGCGCGAAATCAAGGAAGGCCAGCTCGCCCAAATCGAGCTCGACGCCCTGCAACCCAAACCAATGACCCTTCACCGTTTGCTCTTGCATCGCACCAGTTGACGCGTTTTATTTGGCGGAAAACGTAGGGGCACGATAGATCGTGCCCCTACCCTGCCTGTCGCACCGTACTGCGATCCGGCGTTTCCGCAAGCAGTTGTTTCACGGTCTTTTTCAAATTGGGGTGCACCGCCTCCGGCGCAATGTCCGCCAGCGGCACCAGCACAAACCGCCGCAGATGCATCCGCGGGTGCGGAACCTGCAATTCCTTCGTGTCAATCGTCTCTGAGCCGTAGAGCAGGATGTCCATATCGATCAGCCGCGGCCCTTTCGCCACTGGCTTCTTACTCCCCATCCGCAATTCGATTCCACGCAGAGCTCGCATCAATTCCATCGCGGGAACGTCGGTCTCTCCCTCGACCGCACAATTCAAAAACCATCCTTGCTCCAGGAAGTCCACTGGCTCCGTCTCATAAAACGACGACACCCGAGTCACGCGCACGCCCGCATCTCCCAACGCCGCAATCGCCGCGCGCAAATTCCCTTCTCTGTCTCCCACGTTTGATCCCAGCGATAGATAAACGGTCTTTTCAGCCATGCGCTGTCATCGACGGAGCCTACTTCACGGTGTCCGCGCCCGCTTTCGCGCACTGCGCGTCCTGCGCGCTCGTCGCGCCTGAAACTCCGATCGCTCCCACAATCTTTCCGTCCATGACCAGCGGAATTCCTCCCTCAACGGCCACCACGCCCTTCAGAGAGAGAACCCGCAGCCCCTCTCCCCCAGCCGCCACTACATCCTGGAACGCTCTCGTCGGCCGCTTGAAGAGTGCCGCAGTGCGCGCCTTATCGATGGCCACTTCCGCGCTCCCGAGCTGCGTGTTGTCCATCTTCTCGTAATAAATCAGATTGCCCGCTGGGCCCACGATCGCCACTGCCATCGTCCAGTTGTTCTTCGCCGCCTCTGCCAACGCCGGCGCGGCGGCCTTCTTGGCATTCTCCAGGCTGATGGCCAATCCATACGGATTCGGCATTTGCCCCACAGCGCTACCGAGTGCGCCGAGCACAACAAACAAGACCACGAACATCTTCACCAAGCTTTTCCGCAACATGTTCTCTCCTCCTCAGATTCAACTTGAAACTGCTTTCGCCTCGCAGCGCGCCTTAGAGCACCTCGAAACTTTTAGGCAATCCTTTTCGCTCACTTGCTTTCCGCCACACACACAAAATTGCCGGCGTCGTTCGTATCGCCCTCTCCCTTATACTTGGCAATCTGCGGATACGGACAAAGCGGCCGGGTCATCTTCACGCCTTTTGCAGGGTCGCCGCCTTCGTACTTTGTCGCTACGATCGCGTTTGGCGCAATTCCCTTCTCCACCCATTGTTCCAGCGCCAGCTCCACGTTGTGCTGCGCGTCCTTCGCTCCCAGGCCGCCCTGCCCAAAAGAGTCCGGTCCGGGACCACCGCTGCAGTGCTGCATTCCCGGTACCATGTACAGTCGCACGAACGCCTCTGTCTCTTGCCCGCGCATCCTGTTTGTCACGTCGTTGTAATAGTTAATCGTGTTGAGCGCCGAAATTGCCGGATCGTTCCAGCCGTGATAGAGAATCAGCTTCCCGCCCCGTGACTTGAACGCCACAAGATTTGCCTCCGTGGCATTCAGGAATTGCGCTGTCTTCTCATCCGCCGCTTTCTCGGCTTGATCGACGCTGGCATCCTTGTAATTCCAGTCCGCCTTGCCATAGACCATGTTGGAAAAATATCCGCCGCTGAAGGCGAACAGCAAACTCTTGCCAGGCGCCGATCCGGTAATCCACGTTTCCCATCCTCCCGGCCCCTCTTCCGCTCCCGGCAAATAGCCTGGAAAAACCTTTCGTCCTGTCGCATCGTTCGGTCCTTCGTACAATTTTTTCAGCGCGATAACTTGTCCCGCCGTCAGGCACTTTTCCGAATCGCCTTCTTTGCAAAGCATCGCTCCCGGATCGAAATGACATTTCCTCGGATCATTCAGGATGCCGTCGGGAACTCCGTCTTGCGCGTCGCAGGCGGCGTTCACCGCGCGTGCAATTGCCGGCAGCTTGCTCGGCGGGATATAACTGGCTGCATCAAGTGTCGTCGCCTGCGCATCCGCAAGCGCTTTGGTCAGCAGGTGCGTCCAGAAGTTGGCCGGGGCTCCCGCGAGGATGCCGTCGTAATCCTCGGGAAAACGCTGCGCTTCCATCAACGCCTGCCGCCCGCCGTTCGAGCAGCCCCCGAAGTACGAGTGCTGCGGATCTTTGCCGTAAAACGCCTTGACCACCACTTTAGCCACCCGGGTCATCTCGTGGATCCCGCGGTATCCGTAGTCGGTCAACTTTTCGGGATGTCCCAGCGCCCAACTCGCGTCCGTCCCTCCAGCGGAGTGGCCAGTATCCGTGCTCACCGTTGCGTAACCTTGGTACACCGCGGTTCCAAGCTGCCGGTAGCCAATCTCTCCGGCGAATCCTCCGTTGCCCTGGCCCTGTAGTTTGCCGTTCCAACTCCCCCTATTCTGTCCATTCGCCGGCATCCACACTTCGATCTTGATCGAGGAATCGGCGCTCGGCATCGCTTCCGCCACCACCCGGCAAAATGCTGGGAGCATTTTGTAGAAAGAGGGTTCTCCCACAATCCAGGGAGTAATGTTTGGAGGTGGTGTGAATGTCCCGGCTGCGACTGTTTGCGCCGAAAGGATCTTCGCTCCCGTTAGTTTAAGTTGCGCCAGACCCTCGCAAGTTTGTGTTCCTGACCGCGCACCCTGCGCGTAAGCCCCGCAGGACATCAGCACCGCTCCAACCGCCATTATTGCCACCTTCTGCATGACGATTTCCTCCGACTTGAGATCTCAACGCGTTTGCGCCGAGGCGCACGTTAGCCCAAGTCGAAACTCCCGCGCAATCCTTTTCGTGTCGGCTTCGCGCTTCTCTCGATAGCGGCCGATGCACTCGGCGCGGCCATTGAAGAATTTTCATTTCGTCGTTTAGAATGCCCCATGCGCAAAGTCGTCTTGGGCCTCGGCATCAGCCTCGACGGCTATATCGCCCGCCCCGATGGAGCGGTCGACTTTCTTTTCATGCCCAAGGACTATTCGATGGGCCCCTTCTTCGCCACCATCGATACCGCCGTCATGGGACGCAAGACCTACGACGTGGCCCTCAAAATGGGGGGCGGCGGCTTCAGCGACTCGAAAATGAAGAACTACGTCTTCTCCCATTCTCAGCCGCCCGGCGAACGCGGCGGCGTTACCTTTGTCAATGAATCGCCGAAAAGTTTCGTCGAGAAGCTCCGCAAGCGCCCCGGAAAAAACATCTGGCATATGGGCGGCGGCGAACTGGCCCGCGACTTCCTCAAAGACGACCTGGTCGACGAGCTCTATATCGGCATCGTTCCGGTCCTGATCGGTGAGGGCATCCCGCTTTTCCCCAGCGGCTTCCCGCAACGTGAATTTTCCCTGCTCGAAAACAAAACCTTCTCCAAAGGTATGATCGCACTCAAGTACGCCCGCACCCGGAGAAGGTCCAAGCGGAAAATGTAGGAGCTGGCGTTCCGTCCGGCAATCTTGCCCCACTTCGCGGCGGCAAATTTAGTTTGCGGCGCAAACTAAATTGCGGCTTACGGCTGAGGAGCTCGAAAAACAAGCGTCAGATGACGACGTAGAGTCGCCGCTATATGAACGAGCGGGTCAGAACAGCCGCGGCTGGCGCTTGGGCAGGTCGCGGCCGAAGTATTCGTAGGCGCGGGCGGTGGCGACGCGGCCACGTGGGGTGCGGTCGATCATTCCGATCTGCATCAAATACGGCTCGTATATCTCTTCGATGGCGTCTTCTTCTTCGCTCAACACCGCCGCCAGCGTCCCCAAGCCGACTGGTCCGCCCGCGTATTTATCGAGCAGCGCGATCATCAGGTTGCGGTCCACTTCGTCGAGGCCGCTCTCGTCGACGCCCAGCATTTGCAAGGCTTCCTGCGCCACCGCGCGCGTGATGCGGCCCGCTGCGCGCACTTCCGCAAAATCGCGCGCGCGCCGCAGCAAGCGGTTGGCGATGCGCGGCGTGCCGCGGCAGCGGCCCGCGATTTCTTCCGCGCCGCCTTCATCCATCTGGATGTTCAGGATTTTCGCCGAGCGGTGAATGATGATCAGCAAATCTGCCGGCTCGTAAAAATCCAGCCGGTGCACGATTCCGAAACGCGAGCGCAGCGGTGCCGTAATCAATCCCGCGCGCGTCGTCGCGCCGATCAGCGTGAAGTGTCCCAGCGGAAACGGGTGAATCTGCGCCCCCGGCCCCTGGCCGATGATCAGGTCCACGCGGAAATCCTCCATCGCCGGGTAGAGCACTTCTTCGATCGCGGGCTGCAAGCGGTGAATTTCGTCCAGAAAGAAAACTTCCTTTTTTTGGAGCGACGCCAATATCGCCGTCAGGTCGCCTTTGCGCTCCAGCAGCGGTCCCGCGCTGGTCTTGATCGGCACGTTCAATTCGTTGGCGATGATCTGCGCCAGCGTGGTCTTGCCCAGCCCCGGCGGTCCATAGAGCAGCACGTGGTCCAGCGCCTCGCCGCGGCTCCGCGCCGCATCGATGGCAATCTGAATATTTTCTTTGACGCGTTTTTGCCCGATGTATTCATCCAGGCGCTTTGGCCGCACGCTCACTTCGATGCGCGCGTCTTCGTCAAACGCCTGCCCGGACACAATTCGCTCTGGCTGTCTCTGTGGCATCATCCGCTTTGCCGTTCCCTCGGCCATTTCTTCTCTGTGAACTCTGTGCTCTCGGTGTCCTCTGTGTTAAATCCTTTTCTCTATATTCGCGCCGCTCTCCCTTTCGGCGCGCTCAACGATTGAAGCGCGCCACGCAACAACTTCTCAAAATTCGCCGCGCCCGCCTCGCGCCTCGCTTCAGCTACCGCCGTTTCCGCAGCGCGCCCGTCGTATCCCAGGTTCACGAGCGCGGACACCACATCCGCCTCGATTCCCGCAGGTGATGAGGCCGCCGGTTTCTCCGTCTCCACCGCCAGGGCTTCCAGTTTGTCCTTCAACTCGACCACCATGCGCTCCGCCGTCTTGCGCCCCACGCCGGGAATTCTTGTCAGCCGCGCCAGGTCGCTCCCGCGAATCGCCGGCACGAGTTCTTCGACGCTCATCCCGCTCAAGATTTTCAGCGCCAGCGTCGGCCCCACTCCGGAAGCCGAAAGCAGCATCTCAAAAAAATGCTTTTCCCGCGCGGAAACGAACCCGTACAGCGCCAGCGCATCTTCCCGAACATGGGTGTGGATCAGGAGGGTCACTTCGGTGTGCAGCTCGCCGAGCGCCCCGTAGGTCGAAAGCGGCACCTGCACGAGGTAGCCCACGCCGCCCACGTCCACGAGCACTTGGTTCGGTCTTTTTTCGGCGAGCCGTCCGCGAAGCTGGCCAATCATCGCTCGCCAGTATTGCCGCTTTTCCTTCGCCCGTCAACGCACACTCGGCCATCAGCGACCGTATCTGCCAATCAGTTCTGCATGGGCAAGGATGTGACCTTTCATGGTGCGTTCGAGGTCGGCCTTTGTGGCACCGGATTTGAGATTCAGCTTGGTATCGAGCGCGTACAGCTTGAAGAAATACCGGTGCGGCTTGCCCGGCGGAGGACACGGCCCGCCGTATCCGATCTTTCCGAAATCGTTCCGGCCTTGCCGCGCGCCGCTGGCCAGCTGCTCTTGCCTCGGCACCCGTTCCGGAAGTTCCTTAGCATCCGCGGGAAGGTCGTACAAAACCCAATGCACCCACGTGCCCGCTGGGGCGTCGGGATCATCCATGATGAGGGCAAAGCCGCCGGTATTTGCAGGCGGTTCATTCCATTCCAATTTCGGGGAGACGTCCTGCGTGTCGCACGTAAATTTCTTGGGGATTGCTTCTCCCTCCGAAAAGTCCGGGCTGGTAATGTGCAGTGCCATAGCTCCTCCTGTTGCTTGCGAGAAGAGCTTTCCGGAAAACAACGCGCAGATGCAAAGCAGGGAGCCGGTCAGGAGCGCAAATCTTCTTCGCACCGTGGCACGCTCCTTTATTCTCACTCACGCCGCTCCGCGGCTGCGCAGAAATTCGGCGACCTCTGCGTGGCCGCGTTCCTCCGCAAACTTCAAGGCCGTTTTCCCATCATTGGTCCTGGCGCTCAAATCAGCGCCGTTTCCCAGTAGCATGCTCACAATCCCCAGATGGCCATTCGCAGCGGCAGTAAGAAGCGGCGAGTAGCCGGCTCCGTAGCGGTAGTTCGGGTCGGCGCCATTTTCCAGGAGCCAGGCCACCATGGCGGTGTGTCCGCTGGCTACGGCGCCGGTCAGGGCGTTGTAGCCCGTCCCGTTGGTCGCCACGGCGTTGACGTCTGCGCCTTTCGCAAACAAGTATTCAGCCACTTCCAAATGCCCGAACACCGCCGTCAGCGCGATTACGGGAAACCCGTCGGGTGAGTAGCTCTCCGCCTGACTCGGCTCTTTCTCTACCAGTTGTTTCACGCGCTCCAGTTGCCCAAGCGCCGCCCCTTCATGCAGCTCCAGCGGAACCCCCTGAGCCAGCAGCATATCGCAAAGCTCCTTGTTGCCGCCGTACACCGTCAGCAACAACGCCGATTGGCCCTTTTCATTCCGGGCACTCGCCAATCCCGGTTCAGCCGCCAGCATTCTTTTAACTGCTGCGGTGTCCCTTGCTTGAATGACTTTGAAAAATTGGGCGGCGCTGCTCATGCCTGTACTCCCTCCGAATCCACGCGGTCTGCAGGAAGAGGAGAGTAGCGCAAACGGCTGCTTGATGCTGAGGGAATCTGTGGAATGCAACGGGAGGAGCATCTCGCGTGGGGCGTTGCGCAGCCACACGGCGCGAGCGATGAAATTAGATCAAAAGTGAGGATGCCGCTGACGCAGCCGGTTGGTAACGCCCCGGCAACTGGTCTGGGCGCTCAACGGCGCGAGCGGTCCTTGCGCACGGCTTCGTCGATCAGCGCGTCGAGTTCGCTGCGCGTCAGCGTCACGTCATCGCCGGCGTTTTCTCCGCTGTCACGGGTGATGGGCAATTCCGCTCCGCCGCCCGGCGGAGGGGCGACAAAGTAACGCGGACGAGCCGCCATCAGCTTGGCGACTTCCCGGCTGGAGAGCAACACTGGCTGACCGGCCATCTCCGCAGCCAGGGTGATCTTCGCGCTGTGCTCGATGGTCTCCATTCGAAAGAACGCCGTGAGCAGGTCCGGGCCGCAGGTTACCGCGCCATGGTTGGCAAGAAGCATCGCATCGTAGTGCGGCACAAACGGCTCGATAGCCTCGCTCAACTCCGGAGTCCCCGGCGTGGCATATTGCACCAGCGGTATCCGTCCAAGTCCCACGATCACTTCGGGGAGCAAGGCTTGATTCAGGGCGCGCCCGGCGACCGCAAATCCGGTGGCCGTGGGCGGATGCCCATGGCAGATGGCCATTACATCCGGCCGCATGCGGTAGAACAGGAGATGCATCGCCATTTCGGAGGAAAATTTGCGGTCGCCGGCGAGCTGCCGCCCGTGCAGATCGGTGATCACCAGATCCTGCGGCGCGAGCATCCCTTTATTCATGCAGGTAGGAGTGGTGAGAACGCTGCCGTCATCCAGCCGCACGGAAATATTTCCTTCGCAGGCGACGATGTGTCCGCGCTCGTACATCCAGCGTCCGGCGATACAGATCTCGCGGCGGTGCTGCTCTTCACTTTTCGCGTGGCCCGACAAGAGTGAGTCCGAAGTCACGGGCGGACTCCTTCCTGACTCGGAACGTTTCTCCGAGCCGTTCAGATTGAATTGATCCAGGCACAGTCCGTAGGGGAGGTACGGAATGACTCATGCCTATCCCCATAAGAGTGGCAGGAGCGAAGAAGAAATTAATACAACTTGCCTCCAGAAGCTAGGCATAAATACCGCGGAGCTTGAGGGCGCTGGCGACCCGGTCGATGGCCAGCATGTAGGCCGCAATGCGGTTATTCACTTTGTGTATTCCCGCAAAACGCACCACTTCATCGAAAGCGTTGTCCATCACGTCGAAGAGGCGTTCGTTCACTTCGCTCTCCCGCCAAAAGAAGCCCTGACGGTCCTGAACCCACTCGAAATAGCTGACGGTGACGCCGCCGGCGTTGCCGAGAATGTCCGGCACGGTGAAGATGCCCTTGGCATCGATAATCGCGTCGGCCTGCCAAGTGGTGGGACCGTTAGCGCCTTCGCAGAGAACCTTGGCTTGCACCTGATTCGCATTCTTCTCCGTGATCTGGTTTTCAATGGCCGCCGGGATGGCGATCTCGCACGGCTGGAAGAGCACATCCCGCGAACTCATCTTCGTTCCGCCGCCCGGGAAATCCTGCAGCGGTTTCTTCTGCGTGTAGACCCAATCGATCGCCTTCGGCACGTCGAGACCCTTCTCGTTGTACAGTCCGCCACCGATGTCAGCCAGGCCGATGATTTTGTAGCCCGCTTTATGCATGAGCTCCGCAGCCATGGAGCCCACGTTCCCGAAGCCTTGAACAACGACGCGGCATCCTTCTTTCTTGATTCCCAGTTTGGCGAGCGCCTTGTCGCAGCAGATCATCACGCCGCGTCCGGTGGCTTCGCGCCTTCCGCGCGACCCGCCCAGCTCGATGGGTTTACCGGTCACCACGGCCGTGGTGGCTTGACCGACGTGCATAGCGTACGTGTCCATGACCCAGGCCATGGTCTGCTCGTTGGTGCCGACGTCGGGGGCCGGCACGTCGCGCTCCGGCCCCAGCCAGTTTGCCAGTTCTGCGGTATAGCGGCGCGTCAGTCGCTCCAGCTCTCCCCGCGACATCTTCCGCGGATCGCAGATCACTCCCCCCTTAGCGCCGCCAAAGGGAATGTTTACCACCGCGCACTTCCAGGTCATCCAGGTCGCCAGCGCGCGCACTTCGTCAATGGAAACGTCGGGCGCAAAGCGGATTCCGCCCTTGCCGGGCCCGCGCACCGTGGAATGCAGCACGCGATATCCCGTGAACACTTCGAGAGTTCCGTTATCCATCCCAATGGGAATATAAAGCGTGATTTCTTTGCTCGGGTATTTCAAATACCGGTAAAGCCCCTGCTCGAGTCCCAGTTTATTCGCCGCCACTTCAAAGCGCGCTTCCGCGTTCTGATAGACATTCATCTCTTCTGGCATTGGAGCTTGCGGCATGCGAAATTCTCCTTTGTAACGGCGCGGAATTACTTCGTTCGCTCTCAGGATCAAGCTGCGCCTGCGTGAAGAGCCGGCCACCCTGCGGTCAAACGCAGGGGCAACCCGGCCTTTTAGGGGCCGGCCGTCCTTACGCAATCCGGCCCGTAGTCAACACTTACAGGCGCGATTTGAAAGGCCAAGGAAGGTGAGCACCAGCGGTCTACCCCACCGCCGGAACTGCCGATTGGCCGGGCCGCCAGTATACGAATCTACCTGGCATCCCGCAAGCGTCGCTGCTGTGAACCGCGCTCGAGCGCAATCCTCCTCCTTCAGGGGGGAGGTAAGCGAGTGGCACTTTGCGGTTGTGGCAATTTGCGGTTGACACCTGTAATCGTTATGTAGTACAGAG
>Ga0209527_1000105_pt1 | contig 18099 bp, 12 predicted proteins | sample JacPinW_OM2H0_M2_FD_187968 | JGI IMG/M metagenome (GOLD analysis project Ga0209527, IMG submission 187968) | Forest soil microbial communities from Algoma, Ontario, Canada - Jack Pine, Ontario site 1_JW_OM2H0_M2 (SPAdes) (version 2) | ecosystem: Environmental > Terrestrial > Soil > Boreal... | reverse complement strand
TTTCGCGAATAACACTCCCGAAACCGATGCAATGGCCTCCCGCTTGCGAGACTTCCTGAATGCCGCCGACGGCAAGTTCAGCGATTTTGCCAACATCAACCGCGCTGAAACCACGACGAGCGCTATTCAAGCCATCGCCAATCACGTCGCGCGAATTCCCGGAAGAAAAAGCTTGGTATGGGTTTCGGCCAGCTTTCCGATCAGCATCGGATTTGACGGCGAAACCCTGAGTCAGCCGGGGCGGGAGCAACGCATGTTCACAGACGAGATCGAGCACGCCACACGTGCACTGAATCAGGCCAACATGGCAATCTATCCCATTGACGCTCGCGGATTGTTGGCCAGCCCACATTTCAGCGCCACCAACAACACCCCTTTCAGTACCAGATCTCCGGCCAGGGATCTGGGGCCGGATCAACGGAATTTCGATACCATGATTGTTCTTGCCGACCGTACCGGAGGGAAAGCTTCTTACAATACGAACGACATCGAGGGAGCCGTGCAGCGAGCAATTGCTGACGGCCAATACACTTACACGCTTGGCTTTTATCCAACCCACGGCAAGTGGGACGGCAAGTTTCACGAACTGAAGGTTCACGTAAACGAAAAGGGCCTGACGCTCCGCCACCGCAAAGGCTATTTCGCGCTTCCCGACCCTCCTGCCGGGCCCGAGGAAAATAAGGCCGCGCTCGACGCCGCCATCGGCAGTCCCGTGGAATGGACAAACCTGAATTTGGAAGTCGCTTTGAAGGCCTTCGATCTCGCCGTTCACACGCTTGATCTTCAGGTCGGCCTGGACACGCATGAACTCTCTCTGGCGCCCAAGGACGGCAGGTGGAGCGACACCATTTACGTGCTTTTCGACCAACTGGGGGCGGGGGACAAAGTCATCACCAGCGAAAAAGAAACTTTTGGGATGAACATGAAGCCCGAGACGTATGAGCGGTTGATGAGAATTGGCACCAAGTTTAGCGGGCGATTAGTGCTGTCGCCGGAGGTGGTGAATCTCCGGGTCATCGTCCAGGATACGGGATCGGGCGCCATCGGCACGCTTACCATTCCGATCAAGAAATATGTGGAGGAAGCGGCTTCGCTGGGCGCAAATCCACGCCCTGCGCAGAAACCGTAGACACAAATAAATGACCCGGAGAAATCAGGCCCGCGCTGTAGCCGGCTCAAGCGCGGCAAGCACGTCTGACACGCGTCTTTTTCGCTCATCAGTAAGGGGCTGCAGCGGGAGGCGGGGAATTCCGCCGCGGTATCCGCGCTGATCCATTGCGTATTTCACGCCGGTGAGGCCCAATTCGGAGACGATCAATTTCGACGCCCGAGCGACCACGGATTGCAGTTCGCGAGCTTTTTCATGATGCCCCTGGCGGATCAATTCAAATAGCTTCACGCATTTTTCCGGCAGCGCGGACGCCAGCGCGAGAATTCCTCCCCGCGCGCCGACGACGAACGAGGGATAAAGCGTCGCGGCATTGCCCACCAAAACGTTGAAGTCGGCCGGCGTCGCGGCGACAAAATCCGCTGTGCCCTGTACATTTCCCGAGCTGTCTTTGATGCCGATGATGTTGGGATGTTCCGCGAGTGTGTCTACTTCCGGGGCGCCTAAGGTGATGCCCGTGAATTGCGGAATCGAATAGAGCATCACAGGAATTGGCGATTCGTCGGCCACGCGGCGGAAATGCGCGATCAGCGCTTCGGCTTTGTACGCCGGTTTGTAGTAATGCGGCGGTTTCACCAGCGCCGCGTGATAGCCAAACTCCGCCGCGCGCTTCGTCCGCTCGATGGTCTCCGCAGTGGATTCCGCGCCAGTTCCGGCGAGCAGTGTTTTCTCCTTCGCGGATGCTTCCTTCACCGTGGCGAGAATCGCGTCCATCTCCGCGCGTGTAAGCAGCACGGATTCTCCCGTCGAGCCCAGCGCGACGTAACCCAGAAGATCCGTCGCGTTGTAAAGACGGAGATTGTGCTTCAGATCGGAAAGAGAAACCGATCCGTCCTGCGCATACGGAGTGGTCAAAGCGGCGAATACACCGGAAAAGTTCACGGCTTAATCTCCTGAAGCAGGCACGCCGGAAGCGGCGGCCTGTCCGCGATGTAAATCCTGCAACGCGGCGACTTCGGTTCCCTGCTCGAGCAGCGCGCGGATTCCGCGCGCAGCGGCATGCGCCGCGGCAAGCGTCGTGATGCACGGTATGTTGTAGCGGATCGCCGCGCGCCGGATCGATTTTTCGTCGTAGAACGATTCGCGCCCCAGAGGCGTGTTGATCACCAGATCGATCTTGCCCGTTTTCACCAGGTCCACAATGTTCGGCCGGCCTTCGTTCACTTTGAATACCGCTTCGGCCTCGATGCCGGCGGATTCCAGCGCCGCCGCAGTTCCCCGCGTAGCAAGCAGGTGAAAACCCAACGACGCCAGCTCTTTTCCAAGGGCTCCCAACTGCTTTTTGTCACGGTCGTTTACGCTGAGGAAAACCGTGCCCTTGCGCGGCAAGCGCTGTCCCGCCGCAAGTTGCGCCTTTGCGAACGCTTGTCCGTACGACGTCGAAATCCCCATGACTTCGCCCGTGGAGCGCATCTCGGGACCGAGAATGGTGTCCACGCCGCGGAACTTGTTGAAGGGAAACACCGGCGATTTCACCGAATAGAATTCATGCACGGCGATTTCGGCCACACCGTTGTGCCGTACAATCGGCAGGCTAATGTTCGCCAATTTCTTTCCGGTCATCAATCGCGCCGCGACCTTCGCCAGCGGCACTCCCGTCGCTTTGCTCACGAATGGGACCGTGCGTGAGGCCCGCGGATTTACTTCCAAAACAAAGACCGTGTCACGCTGAATCGCGTACTGCACGTTCATTAACCCGACCACTTTCAATGCCAGCGCCAGCCGTTTCGTATATTCACGGATGGTGTCGAGAATCGCGGGTGACAGGCTAACAGGCGGTAACACGCAGGAGGAATCCCCGGAGTGTACTCCGGCTTCTTCGATGTGCTCCATAATTCCGCCGATGACCACGTCCGTTCCATCGGCCAGCGCATCCACATCGATTTCTGTCGCTTCCTCGAGGAATTGATCGATCAGCACGGGCCGTGCGGGTCCCATCAGCGCCGCTTGGGCGACGTATTCCTGCACAGTGTTCACGTCATACGCGATCACCATCGCGCGCCCGCCAAGCACGTAACTCGGCCGGACCAGCACGGGCAATCCGATTTCTCCCGCCACGCGCGCCGCTTCTTCTGGCACCAGCGCGGTGCCGTTGCGTGGCTGCGGAATCCTCAGCTCGTCCAGCAACCGCCCAAACCGCCGGCGGTCTTCCGCCAAATCGATCGATTCCGGAGCGGTGCCCACGATTGGCACACCGTTGCGCTTCAGCTCCAATGCAAGATTCAGCGGCGTTTGACCGCCAAACTGCACGATCACTCCCTGTGGTTTTTCGCGCTCCACGATTGCCAGCACATCTTCCAGCGTAAGCGGTTCGAAATAGAGGCGGTCGGAAGTGTCATAGTCCGTCGAAACCGTCTCCGGATTGCAATTCACCATGATGGTTTCAAAACCGTCTTCGCGCAGCGCGTACGCGGCATGGCAGCAGCAATAGTCGAATTCGATCCCCTGCCCAATGCGGTTCGGTCCACTGCCCAGAATCATGACCTTGAAACGCGACTGGGCGTCCGATTCGTCCTCGTCTTCGTACGTCGAGTAGAGGTACGGCGTAAACGACTCAAATTCCGCCGCGCAGGTATCGACGCGCTTGAACACCGGCGTCACGCCGTAGCGGGCGCGCTGCAAACGCACGGAGGCGGACGTCGTTCTCCATATTTGCGCCAATTGCTCATCGCTGGTTCCGTGACGCTTCACCTCGCGCAACAATTCCTTCGAAGCCGTCTCCACGGTGACGGCCGCCGCGCGACGGTTCATCGCCGTCAACTCTTCAATCTGCTGGATGAACCAAGGATCGATCTTCGTCAGCTCGCAAATTTCCTGGGCCGGCAGCCCGCGTTCCATGGCCGTCAGCAGCCAGTGAATCCGGTCCGGCCTCGGCGTTGCTAGTTTTTCACGCAGCAGCGAATCCGGGGTTTCCGACGGGGCGCGCCACGGGGTGCTCGGCTCGAGCGAGCGAATTCCCTTTTGCAGCGCCTCCTTGAAGGTCCGCCCGATCGCCATGACTTCGCCGACCGATTTCATCTGCGTTCCAAGAGCGCTGTCCGCGCCGGGAAATTTCTCAAACTGCCACTTCGGAATCTTCACCACGACATAGTCGATTGTCGGTTCGAAGCACGCCGGCGTTTTCTTCGTGATGTCATTGGGGATTTCATCCAGCGACATTCCCACGGCCAACCGCGCCGCGATTTTCGCGATCGGGAATCCCGTCGCCTTGCTGGCCAGCGCCGAGCTGCGCGAAACGCGCGGATTCATTTCGATAACCACCATCCTGCCATTTTCCGGGTTCACCGCGAACTGCACGTTCGAACCGCCCGTTTCCACGCCGACTTCGCGGATAATCGCGGCTGAGGCGTCGCGCAGGCGCTGAAATTCCTTGTCGGTCAGTGTCTGCGCGGGTGCCACGGTAATCGAATCGCCGGTGTGCACGCCCATGGGGTCGAAGTTTTCGATGGTGCAGATCACCACGAAGTTGTCGCGGAAATCGCGCATCACTTCGAGTTCGTATTCCTTCCAGCCGAGCACGGATTCTTCCACCAGCGCTTCATGCACCGGGCTCATGTCCAGAGCGTGGGCAATGGCCTCGCCAAACTCTTCCTTGTTGTAAGCGATCGAGCCGCCCGTGCCACCCAGCGTGAAGGACGGGCGAATCACCAGCGGGAACCCCAGCTGATCGCAAAGCCGTAATGCGTCCTTCGCGTTGTTCACCAGCGCGGACGCGGGAACTTCCAGACCAATCTTGCGGCAGGCATCCTTGAACCAGAGGCGGTCTTCCGCCACCTTGATGGCGCGTAGCGAAGCGCCAATCATCTCCACTTTGTATTTTTCAAGGATGCCGCTTTCGGAAAGCTCCACGGCCAGATTCAGCGCCGTCTGTCCTCCGACCGTAGGCAGGAGCGCATCCGGTTTTTCCCGCGCAATAATTTCCTCGAGATATTCCTTGGTGAGCGGCTCGATGTACGTGCGATGCGCGAGTTCCGGGTCGGTCATGATGGTCGCCGGATTCGAATTGACCAGCACCACCTCATACCCCTCGGCGCTCAGCGCCTTGCACGCCTGCGCACCGGAGTAATCAAACTCGCAAGCCTGCCCGATAACGATCGGCCCGGAGCCGATGATCAGGATTTTCTTGATGTCTTTGCGTTTGGGCAAGTCTTCAGTCCCCGGTTCTCAGTTCTCCGTTGCCACTTCGAAAAAACTTCCTGCCTGAAGCCGGACCGTCCGTTACCACTTCACCCCATGGGTATTCAAGACGCTCTCGGCCTGCTCCCGATGATTCAACAACGTCGAGTAAATCGCCTTGTAGTGGTCGCCCTGCTTCCATTTGATCGCTTTGCGCGCGCGCTCGGCGCCGACCAGGTCTTCCATCGCCTCCCATTCGAGCATGCAAACCGCAATGTGAAAGTAGCTGCTCCGCAACTCACCATCGCCGTCCGGGACCCGAATCTCCATGTTAGGAAAAGTTCGGTGTAGGTCCTCGAACAAGGCTGGATTGTCAGCCCGATGACGTTCCATCAGCACCCAGTGGCCCTGCTCGTGGACATAAGCCGAAAGCGCCAGGTCGTCATTGTCCAGGAACCGCAGGTTCAGAGTCAGCACAGGATAGGAATGATTCATGGCCCCGCGCTCGATCAGAATGTCGCGCGAGACGGTGTACTTTTTCAAGTCGTACTGTTTCGCAAGCCCTTCCATTTGCTCCTTGCGCTGCTCCTCCATGGGATAGCCGTGCTTGGTCTTGATGTTCAGCTTGGGGGTTTGCGCCGAGGCAAGCGATGATGCGAATGCCGCTGCAGCGATGACCAGATACTTTTTGATTCCTTTGCGCTTCGGCATTTCCCCTGAAACCTTTTCACTGCCGCGAACTGCCCGGCTGCTCGAATTCCTTCATCAAATCCGTGAATTGCGTGAACAAGTAGTGTGAATCGTGCGGCCCGGGCGACGCCTCCGGGTGATATTGCACGCTGAAAAGCGGCAACGACTTGTGGCGCATGCCCTCGTTGGTGTTGTCGTTCAAATTGATGTGCGTGATTTCAACTTTGCTCGAGGGCAGTGATTCCGGGTCGACGCAAAACCCATGATTTTGCGCGGTAATCTCCACTTGTTCGGTGAGCAGATTTTTTACTGGGTGATTCGAACCGTGGTGCCCGAATTTCAGCTTGAATGTCTTTCCGCCCAGCGCCAGGCCGCACAACTGGTGCCCCAGGCAAATTCCGAAGACCGGCACCCGGCCGACGAGCTTTTGAATATTCTCCACCGCGTAGGTGATAGGTTCCGGGTCGCCCGGCCCGTTCGAAAGAAATACTCCGTCCGGCTTCATCCCCAGGACATCCTCGGCGGAGGTTTGCGCCGGGACGACGTACACTTCGCAATGGTGGTCCACGAGCAGCCGCAAAATGTTCTGCTTGATTCCGTAATCGTAAGCCACCACGCGATGTTTCCGCGTCTCCGCTTGCGCGTCCGATTCGCCCATCTGTTCGGACCAGGGCGAAACCGCCACATCGACGGACCCTTTATCCCATCCGTATGATTTCCCGCAAGTGACGCGGCTGGCGAGTTCTTGCCCCGCCATGCCCGGCAATTGCTTGGCTTCAAAAATCAACTGTTCCGCGGGTGTCCCGTCCGTCGATACTATGCCGCGCAGCGCGCCGACGTTTCGAATATGCCGCACCAGCGCCCGCGTATCGATGTCCCAGATCACGGGAATCTTGTGCCGGTTCATATACAATTGCGCCGTCTCCGCCGACCTCCAGTTTGAAGAGACCTGCGAGAATTCCCGCACGATGAGCGATTCGATGAATGGCCGCGAGGATTCCTCATCTTCGGCGTTCGCGCCGACATTTCCGATGTGTGGATAGGTCAAACAGACGATCTGCCCGGCGTAGCTGGGGTCGGTGAAGACTTCTTGGTAACCGGTGAGGCTGGTATTAAAAACGACTTCGCCGCCGCGGCGCGTGATCGCGCCTGCCGCGCGGCCGTTAAAGACGCGCCCGTCTTCCAGCGCGAGTATCGCGTGTCGGTGCTGAACTTCGGCCAGTGGGTCCTCCCGTATTTCTCATCAAAATGTGCCGGTCATTTCGTGTCGGCGTCCGTGGCCGAAAGCGACCCGAAATGATCCACGGGCCAGTACGCAAAGACAGCGCGCCCGTAAATGAACCGGCTGGCGACCGAACCGAAAACGCGTGAATCGTTCGAGCTAATGCGGTGATCCCCCATGACGAAATAATGGTCCATCTCCACGCGCACCGGTCCGAAATCGCTGACATCCTCGTACTGCCGCGGAACATAGGGTTCGGGCACCATGTTCCCGTCGACGTACACGGCGCCCTGGCGGATTTGCACCGTCTCTCCCGGCAAACCGATCACACGCTTGATGAACGATTTCGAGTGATCGAGCGGATACCAGAACACCACCACATCTCCGCGCTGAATCGGCTCGAAGCGGTAGACAAATTTGTTGATGAAAATGCGTTCCTGGTCGGAGAGCAGTGGGGCCATGCTGGTGCCTTCGACTTTTACCGGCTGGTACAAGAAGACAATGATCACCAGTGCGAGACCGATGGCAATCAGCAGGTCGCGGGTCCAGACGCGAATTTCGTTGCGCAAGGAGTGCAGCGGCGCCGGCCGCTCAGCGGCCGCACTGGAATCTGACTGCTCACGTCTCACTTTTGCCGCCGCTAGGTCAGCGGTCACAACAGAAGACGGTGCCGGAACTTGGTTCTCCGGTGAAGTCGAAGTCGCGGGCTGTTTTTCGCGCGGTCTTTCCATTTTTGGCTGCCTTGTATTTATAGCACGCCCATCGCGGCCCGCGCCAGTTGCGATTTGGCGGCGTGCCTTGCGGAGAGATACTCTCCCTTACATCTATTGAGATTCACGAAACAGTCTTGGTGTTGCAAGGAGATCGTGCGCGCCCCTCGAAATTCTAAGAGCGTTTTGAGGCGGCAGTCAGAGCTGGCTACTCACTGTCGAGGGCGTAGTTCAAGGAAGCCAGTGCGGCGACGACGGCGGTTTCCGTGCGTAAGATCAAGCGGCCAAGCGAAGCTTCCAGGAAACCACCGCTCTTCCCTGTAGCGAATTCTGAATCGGTCCAGCCGCCCTCCGGACCGATCGCCAGGATCGCCTTTTCCGCCCGCTGGCCTTGTACGACCTTTCGCAGGGGCCAGGCGGTTGCTCGCTCGGAAAGCATTATGCGCAGGCCGTCTTTGCCGGAAGCGAAGGCGCTTTCTGGTTTCGCCAATTCGGCCAACACCGGCACGCGCACGCGCCGGGATTGCTGGGAGGCTTCCAGCAGGATCTTCTTCCAGCGCTCCGCTCGCTTGGCTGCGGCAATGAGCAATGCTTTTTCGCTACGCTCGGCGGCGAGGGGCACAATCGTGCTCACCCCCAGCTCCGTGGCCTTTTCAAGCGCCCATTCGAAAGCGTCAAACTTCACCACGGCCAGCAGCAGCGTGACATCCACGCCGGGGTGCGCCGCGGGCAACTCCTCGACCAAGGCGAATTGCACGCGATCGCGGCCCACACTCTCGATCCGGGCGAGCCACACTCGCTCGCCGTCGCTTAGCTCATAGAGCTGGCCCGTTTGGGCGCGCAACACGCGTCCGAGGTGATGCGCCGCCTCCCCTTCCATGAAGGCGCGATCAGCCACGAATTGTTCAACGAAGAACCGCCGCCGCATCGTCAGATTCTAAGACAACTCAGAACCTCAAGGCACGCAAAGCTATCGCCGAGATGAATGCTTCCGTTTTGAACTTGTCCACCCGGTATCCTGGCCAACTGGGGAGGTCAGAACTTGACGATTGTTTCGGAGTGGCCACCACCCGGAAGTTGGCTAGCCACTCACTACAAGAGTGTTTCTCGGGAGTTATCCTTGAGAACGACTTTCAGATGAAGACTCTCGGACCACTCCAGCAGGCGTAGATTTGGATGTACGGACAGGAATCCTCAACCAAAGGAAGAATCCGACCTTCAGTTGCGCAATCAACCGTGGAGGAACGAAGAGTCTGACGGCGATGGGAATCGGCATATGGTTAATGCATGCAAAAGGACTAATTAAACCCGATGAAATTGCGCGCAAGAACGTTGCTGAGCGTTGCTCTTTCCCTGGTGAGCCTGATCGCGATCCTGTACTCGGTGGCGCGGGTTTCTATGATGCGCAGTTTTGCAACCCTCGAGGCCGATGACACGCGCCAGAATGTCGCGCGCTCCACCGCTGTCTTAAACGACGACCTCGCCACGCTCGACAACGCCACCAGTGATTACGCCGCTTGGGACGATACTTGCGCATACCTTGAGGGCAGAAAGCCCGACCTTCCGATCAGCGAATTCCCAGATCCGTGGTTTCCGCGTTTGCGGATCGACTTCGTTCTGATCTTCGATCCCCATGGCCGGCAGGTGTTTGCTAAGGCCTATGACCCTGTGGCGGGAAGAGCGACGGAAATTCCGCAAGGTCTCTGGGCGCATCTTGCACCCGGCTCGCTTCTGATGCATCACACTCATCCTGGGAGCAAGGTGCTGGGAATAGCGCTGCTTACCTCCGGCCCAGTGCTGATTGATTCGCAACCCATTATCGATAGCCAGAGCCGGGGCCCGATTCGCGGCACGTTCATCGCGGGACGCCGGCTGAACGCCGTGGAGGTCACGCGCCTCGCCGGCATCTCCCACCTTGCCTTGACCCTGCACCGCCTCGATGAGGCAGGGTTGCCGAACGACATTGAATCCGCGCGCGCTGCGCTCACTGCGTCCTCGCGTACCTTGCTGCGTCCGCTCAATTCCAACGATATCGCCGGATATGGACTGATCGACGATATCTATGGAAAAGACGATCTGATTCTGCGCGCAGTCATGCCAAGAAAAATAATGCAGCAGGGCAAAGCCAGCCTGTTCCATTTCCTCGTGTCGTTGCTCATGGCGGGATTCGTGTTTGGTCTGGTGACCATGTTACTCATGGAAACGTTGGTGCAGTCTCGTGTTATCCGGCTGAGCGACAGCGTGGCAGCCATTGGCGCCAGCGGAGACCTCTCAGCGCGTATTCCCCAGCAAGGCCGCGACGAAATTGCCGGACTGGGCGCAGGCATAAACCGCATGTTGGAGGCACTGGAACTTTCCCGCCACGAGCTTCACAAGGCTAAGGAAAGCGCGGAGGCGGCGAATCGAGCGAAGAGTGAATTCGTGGCGAACATGAGCCATGAAATCCGCACCCCGCTTAACGGTGTCATTGGAATGACGGACCTAGCTCTCGAGACGGACCTCAATGCGGAGCAACGAGAATACTTGGAGACAGTCAAAATGTCTGCGGATTCTCTCTTCACCGTAATCAACGACATCCTTGATTTTTCGAAGATTGAGGCGGGCAGGATTGATCTGGAACAGATCGATTTCAATCTGCGCGATTGTCTGGAAGCAACACTGAAAACACTCACAGTGCGGGCGGACGAAAAGAGGTTGGAGCTGCTTTGCGAAATTGCTCCCGACGTGCCGGAGGTTGTGAATGGCGATTCGAGCCGCCTACGCCAAGTTCTACTAAACCTCCTCGGTAACGCCATCAAGTTTACCAGTGAAGGGGAAGTGGCGCTGCGTGTTCAAAAAGACGCCGAGGACGGCGGAAGCTGTACCTTGCACTTTACGGTATCGGATACAGGAATTGGGATCCCACTAGAAAAGCAACAGGTAATTTTTGAACCCTTTACCCAGGCTGATACGTCCACAACGCGGAAGTACGGCGGCACCGGCCTGGGGCTGACTATTTCAACGCGTCTGGTGGGAATGATGGGCGGAAAAATCTGGGTGGCCAGCGACGTCGCCCGTGGGACGGAGTTTCACTTCACGGCCCTTATGGGAATTGCAGATGTGAACGCGATTGAAGTGGGAAGCATTGCGCCGCCGGAAAATCTGCGGGGCCTGAAGGTTCTCGTAGTGGACGATAACCGTACGAACCGCCGGATTCTGGAAGGCATGCTGAGGCGTTGGGATATGAAGCCAACGTCGGTCGAAGGCGGCGAAGAGGCACTGACTCAACTCTCAACCGCTCGTGCAACGGCGGAGCCCTACGCCCTGATTTTGACCGACATGCATATGCCAATGATGGATGGCTTCAGCCTGGTGGAGCGAACTCGGGAGCGTCCGGAACTATCAACGGCCACGATTATGATGCTGACTTCTGCTGGCCATCGAGGAGATGCGGCGCGCTGCCAGGAACTGGGAGTCGCGGCATACCTGCTGAAGCCTATCCGGCAGTCCGAATTGCGCGAGGCGATTGCCCGCGTGCTCGGGGCAAAGGAACAAAAAGGCACTATTCCGCTGGTGACCCGGTATTCTCCGCAAGACACCCGCGATCCCCTTAGTTCTTTGCGCGTGCTGTTGGTGGAAGACAATACAGTTAATCGACTGCTGGCAACGAGGTTGCTTGAGAAGAGGGGACATCACGTCGTGGTTGCCGGGAATGGGCGCGAGGCGCTCAACGCACTCGAAAACGAGAGCTACGACTTGGTTTTCATGGATGTACAGATGCCTGAGATGGACGGAATTGAGGCAACCGTCGCGATTCGAGGAAGGGAGAAGACGAACGGCAAACACCAACCAATTGTCGCCTTGACCGCCCACGCGATGAAGGGCGATCACGAACGTTGCCTCGATGCCGGCATGGACGGGTATCTTTCCAAGCCAATCCGGCCTCAGGAACTCGACGAGATCCTCGAGAACTACGTGGCCAGAAGGATCGAGGCCGTGAAAGCTATGTGAAGGCACCAAGTTAATCTACCGCGTGGCAACAGATAAAGAAGTGGTCTAGTAAGAGAACATAGTGCAACCAAAAGATCCCACTCCGGAACCCATTGTGAACGAGGCTGAGCTGCTCGCACGAGTAGATAATGACGCTGGGTTATTGCGCGAGTTGATTGCGATTTTTAAAGTTGAGTTCCCGCGCCATCTAAGCGACCTGCGGGAAGCGATTGGTCAGGGGAACCTGAACAGTGTCCGGAAATCATGCCACACGATGAGGGGGATGCTTTTAAGTCTTGGAGCCACACGAGCCACTGCCGCTGCGGCCCAGTTGGAGCAATCGGGGGACTCTAGCGACGGCGCCGAATTGAAAAGCGCCTTGGCGCGTTTTGAGAGCGAAGTTATGAATCTGCTCCCGGCGTTGGAAGCCTGTGTGGCGAAGGCCGGGCCATGAGAATTCTTATCGCAGATGACGATGTTCTCTCCCTCCGCCTGTTGGAGAGAACCCTGGAGCGCGGTGGATACGAAGTGACCGCCGTTCAGAACGGGCGACTTGCTGCGGAACACTTGTGCCGGCACGACGGACCACGTCTTGCGCTGCTGGATTGGGTCATGCCAGAACTAGATGGGCCTGCAGTTTGTCGCCAAGTGCGACAGAAACGTCAGCAGGTTTACGTGCATATGGTCCTGCTGACCTCAAAAGAATCGAAACAGGACGTAATTGAGGGACTGGAGTCCGGCGCCGACGACTACTTGATCAAGCCATTCGATTCGGCGGAATTGAAGGCTCGGCTTCGAACGGGGCTGCGCATTCTCCAGTTGGAAGACAGATTGGTTGAGGCGCGGGAAGATATGCGCTTTAAGGCGACACACGATCCACTGACTGGCCTTTTCAATCGTGGGATCATCATGGATCTATTGTCCCGCGAGCTATCCCGCACGCATCGTGAGAATGGATGCACCACGATATTGCTGGGAGACGTGGATCACTTTAAGGACGTCAACGACACCCTTGGACATATTGCCGGGGATGAGGTACTGAGAGAGGTTGCACGCCGTATGGTAGCGTCGGTGCGTTCGTACGACTATGTGGGGCGATATGGAGGGGAAGAGTTCCTCGTGGTGCTGAACAACTGTGACACTTCGGCGTCGCTCCTGCGAGCTGAGCAGATTCGTCGTGCGATTGCCAGCGTGCCTGTGCAAACAATACAAGGCCCAATTCCTGTCACCATGAGTTTAGGTGTTCTCACGAGCAGCGATTGGGGACTTCGGCCGGTCGAAGAACTTCTTCAAGAAGCGGATGTGGCACTCTATAAAGCTAAGGCTGCTGGGCGAAATTGCGTCAAACTTGCGAGTCCCCAGATGCCCCCTAACGTTCTGCCCCAGTCACTCGAAGGGCCGTCAAAGTAGGCTTAAGCTCGCCTGTACCTGCGGACAGATAATTCCTGAGCAATTTGCCCTTCGCCACCCGATTCTCTGTCGAGCCCCTCTTATAAAATGGATCTAACCCGCCCCAAGGTTTGACTACGAAGGAGTGAATCCATGACGAACATACCGGAAGTCGAGGAGCGGATTCACGAAAATGCGCTGGCCGACGGGCCGTCCAACCCAGTGGCACAACACGTTTACGACGGTTTTCCCAAGAGGCAAAGCAGGTCAGGGGCGTCGTTGGTTCTTGGAGCGGCCGCGATAGGGCTTGTCCTGGTTCTTGCTTCCATTTTCGGTCTATGGCTTGTGAGGTCGGTCAGGCGATTGAACCGGGAAGTGGTGCACCTCAATCGTCAGACCGAACAGCTCAACCAGCGCGTGCAGGTCGCCGAGCAGCACGTCAAGAGTCTCGATCAGAGAGCTTCCCAAGCCGCCGCTGCCCAAGCCGCTACGATTCGCCCCGATCAAGTGCCCGATCAGGTGAAACAGCCGGAAACGACATCGGCGGCGCAAGCGCAGTCGCCCCTTGAGCCGGAGGCAGCCGCGCAACCGCCCACTCAGGCCGCGCACAAAACAGAAGAAAATCGCACGCAGCACGCCGACGAGCTTCAGAAGTTGAAACAGTCCCTCGGGCAAATAGCCGAAACGCGCCGCACCGCAGATGGAGTGGTGATGACGCTCGGAGAGAAGTCGCTTCGGTTCGACTCCGGCAAGTCGGCCATTGCGCCTCAATATCGAGCCATCTTGAACCGCGTTGCAGGTGTCCTCACGCCGCTCAAGGGATATTCCATTTACGTATACGGATATACGGATGACAGCGGGACAAAGGAGCACAACCTGGAACTCTCCGCCAGTCGCGCCCGCGCTGTTCGGGCTGCGCTGGTTAAGGCGGGAGTCGATCCGAGCCTTATCAGTACAAAGGGTTTTGGCAAATCCAAGCTGCTTGTTCGCGATAGCAATGCCAAAGCGCGAGCGGCCAATCGCCGAGTGGAGATCGGCATTGTCTCCGCGACCCAGCCATCCATCAAGCAGGCGGCCTCGAAAGTACCGACAAAACGATGATTACGATATGCGGTGTGTAGCGGCGGCTTTACGCCGCTGTGTTCACGCCGCTGGGTGCCGGGCGCTCCAGGCTGAAAGAAAGTCAACACCCGCACCCTGAGAACCGTAGGGTGCGGCACCCGCCACGAAAAAGCGTTTTTCGGAATTAAGGTGCGGCCACCCGCCGGCTAGATCGGTCCAACCCAGTGGAATCTCACACTGGAGGCCTTTCTTGTCGAGGAAACAGACTCTCTTTTCATCGGTGTATTCTTTGCATGCCAGAGCTTCGAACTCGCAACCAGAGAGCGGATGAAAGGGATGTGTGATCCGAAACTTCTCAGGTTGCGCTCGACGAACGTGTGTAGTCTGACGCTGACTTCGACAGGTTGCGGCATTCGAAGTTTGTCGGGCTTCGAGAAGACAAGAATCCTCGAAGCGTGGTCAAAGAGGATGCGGGCGAAGCCGCGTCGGACTAAGCAAAATCGGCGAAGCCTGGATACGTCTGGCGTTCTATGAAATAATCCGCTTCAAGCCAGGAGGTGTCCTCATGCGAAGTATTGTCTTTCTTGGCATGACGCTACTCGCGGCGTCAGTGGGCATCGGCCAAAATCACCCTTCACTGCCATCTAGCTTCCGCGCAACTACGATTCACAGCCCAGAAGGCGCGGACATCTTCGTGCGTTCGGGTGGGCGCGGGCCGGTCGTTGTTCTGCTGCATGGATATGCCGAGAATAGCGATTCCTGGGCGCCGCTAGCGGCGGATTTGATGAAAGACCACAGTGTGGTCGTTCCTGACCTTCGGGGCATCGGTCGTTCGTCGAAGCCAGAGGGTGGGTATGACAAGAAAACCCAGGCCAAGGACATCCGGGCGGTTGTCACGGGGCTGGGGTATGACCGCACGTTCGTAGTTGCCCACGATATCGGGAACATGGTGGCTTATGCGTACGCCGCGATGTATCCCGACAAAGTGAAACGCTTAGTCGTCATGGATGCTCCCATTCCCGGAATCGAACCGTGGAACGAGACTGAAGCGGAGTGCGGTAATTACATGTGTTCCAAGATGAAGCTACTTCTCAATCCCGGTGTTTGGGATTTGCATTTTAACTTTCACGGATCTCCGGCAGCAACTGTTCCGGGAATTATTCCGCCCGGAAGTGCCTATGGACCTGCCGCGGAAAGGTTGGTCGCGGGCCGTGAGCGAATCTATTTTGACCGCATATGGGATGACTTCACAGGAGATCCCAGCAAGCCCGACGAAGCCACCCGAAACTTTTTCGCGGCGACCTATGCTCAGCCGGGAGGAATGAGGGCTGGCTTTGCGCAGTTCACCGCCTTTTCCCAAGATGCGAAGGACAACAAAATCTTCGAACAGACGAAGCTCCCGATGCTGGTGCTCGCTGTGGGCGGCGAGAAGTCCTTCGGCGCATTGCAAGCCGTGATCATGCGCCACGTGGCGAGGAACGTTCAGGAGGCCGTGGTCGTCGGTTCGGGGCATTGGCTGATGGAGGAGCGCCCGACCGAAACCGTAGCATTGATTCGGAATTTTCTCGATGCCGGTGAAACGAAGCAATGAAGAGGACCCTGTGTTTATCCCGGCGGGTGGGCGCGCGTTAATCCCGAAAGGCGCCTTTGGGTGGCCTTCGATAAGAGCGAAGGCGTTGTCAAGAGACACTTTTCCCTCGCCATGCTTTGCAGCACCGCTTGGTTGCCAGAGTGGTTGAGGACCGAAGCTCTGATACTCTCACGGTGAATCAGCTTTCGGCGGATCGTTCCGCCAACCATCGATACGACCTAAACTGCGACCATGATTCTTCTATCCGAATCCCGGTTTTCGCCGGGACGAGAGCGCCCAATCAACCCTGCGGTCTAGCTTGCGCCGACCAGAGAAACGGGGGACAGACGGGATGTTTCCCCCATTCTGAAAATCTCCAATCACTATCAGCAAAACTAGCCTTTTCAAACGATACGAGAAAACGTTCCGTCTATCCCCGGATTCCCCATCGACCCATGGGCCAGCGAAACAAAAAATGCGAAGCGTGCTCCTACGATTTGCGCGGCGCGAAAAGGCGGCACGCCCGTGGGCCGGATTCCCGCGAAGGTAGGTTCACTTTGGTCGCTCCGGGTGTGGGGGCTTCGACTCGAAATCAGTGGACAGGCTGAGTTCTTTCCAGGACCTTGCTTCTTCTAGGCGTGCGAGGTCGTTTTTCTCCGCCCCGTTGTACGCATCGCTGCCGAGCAACAGTCGCAATGGAGGTTTCTGTTCCTGCGTCAGTCGCACGATCGCTTGAGCCGCCTTTTTCGGATCACCGGGCTGCTTACCGTTGTAGTCGCGTTGAAACCTGGCGGTTGCTCCAACAGTCGAGTCGTAGTCGGGATTTCCTTCGCTCAGCTTGGTGGAACTGCCGGCGAAGTCCGTGCGGAAGCCACCCGGCTCAACGATGGTGACCTTGATGCCTAGCGGCGCCACTTCGCGCGACAACACTTCTGAGAAACCCTCGACACCCCATTTCGCAGCCGAATAGGGCCCACGCCCTGGAGGCCCGATCCTTCCGCCCATCGACGAAAACTGAACAAAATGACCGGCTTTCCTTTGGCGAAAGTACGGAAGAGCGGCCTTCGTCACGATGATCGTCCCGAAGAGATTCGTTTCGATTTGTGCGCGAAAATCCGACATCGGCGTGTCTTCGACGGACGAGAGATTGCCGTATCCTGCGTTGTTGATAACAACCTCCAGCGAGCCAAAGGCACCGATCGCCGCCTTCACTGCGCTCGCTGCCGCGGACTCGTCGGTCACGTCCAGCGCGAAGAGCTTGATCTGGTCACCGTGGCGCTCCGATAGGTCATGTAGAGACTCGATGTCCCTAGCTGTCGCCAACACTTTATTACCCGCCGCAAGGCCCGCTTCGACAATCGCGCGACCCAGACCGCGAGAACTGCCCGTCACTAACCAAACTTGCGCCATTCATCCTCCTATTATTCGCAATCGGTTCCTCAGGATATAAGAACTCATTGCGAAGTCGTAGCTATGTCGAAATCGCACGTGCCGCGCCCCGCGCAACCAGCATGCAACTTGTGATCAGATATCCGGCGTTGGCTTCATCTATGCATTTCGGTCTGGCTTTGCGACCGCTTAAAGCGGCTTGCATATTCGCCGGCAGTAATGCCGAGAACACGTAGAAACGTTCGGCGCATGGCAAGAGGCGTCTGAAATCCACAAGCATCCGCGATCTCCTTAAGACCCATCGCGGAGCTATCGATCATTTGCTGTGCCGCCTCCACGCGCATGCGATCGACGAATTGCCCTGGATTCATTCGCGTTTCGCGGAGACAAACACGGGTGAAATTGCGTGAGCTCATTCCCATTCGTTTAGCAAGTCTTTCAACGCTTAAATTCTCACGCAGATTCTCGATCATCCAAACCTGCAGTTCGCGGAGCGGCTGCGATGTTGCCGCTTGCCGCGAGAGCATATGGCTGTATTGGGACTGTCCGCCCGGACGAACGAGAAACATCACCAATATCCGTGCGATTTCGAGAGCAACCTGGTGACCGTGATCCTCTTCTACGAGTGCCAGCGCCAAGTCCATCCCAGCCGTAATACCTGCCGACGTATAAATCGACCCATCTCGCAAATAAATCCGATCAGGCTCAACTACGACGGAAGGATATTGCCGCGAAAGCTTGTCGCAATAGGCCCAATGGGTGACCGCCCTTTTGCCGTTAAGCAGTCCAGCGGCTGCGAGCACGAACGTTCCGG
>Ga0209527_1000103_pt1 | contig 18124 bp, 18 predicted proteins | sample JacPinW_OM2H0_M2_FD_187968 | JGI IMG/M metagenome (GOLD analysis project Ga0209527, IMG submission 187968) | Forest soil microbial communities from Algoma, Ontario, Canada - Jack Pine, Ontario site 1_JW_OM2H0_M2 (SPAdes) (version 2) | ecosystem: Environmental > Terrestrial > Soil > Boreal... | reverse complement strand
GATCGGCATGCTGCTCTCCGCAGCCATCACGGCCGCGATCGGCACTCTGCCGTTCCTCGGCCCCGCCTACGAAGACGACTCCGGCAAAGTGGATATTAAGCTCACGCTCTCGCTTGTTACCATGCTGCTGTCTACTGCAATCCTCGTTGTCGTAGGCGTGATCAGCGGCTGGCTCCCCGCCATGCAAGCCGCCAAACTTGACCCCGTCGAGGCCCTGCGTTACGAGTGATTCCACAAAAAACCGCGCAGAGATTCAGAATTCGCAAAGAAAAACGAAACCAGACGAAGCGAATGAGCATTTCTCTGCCCCGGCTCTGCGCTTCCTATGCGTTCTTTGCGTCTCTGCGTTAGATTTTTCTTGAATTTCGTGCTTAGGTTTGTCCGAGGACGGCGTCGAAATACGCCAGCATTTCAGGCGAATCCCACTGTTGAGAGGAGAAAAATTTTCGCAAGATTTTCCCGTGCCGGTCAATGACGTAAGTGTCAGGAAACACCGACGTGCCGTAGTCGAGCGCGAGTTTTCGCGTGGGTTCGCGAAACGTTGGAAAAACGATGCCGTAATCCTTAAGAAACTTTTCGTAGGCAACGGGGTCCTCGTCAATGCTCACACCTAGAACCAGCGCATTGCGCGATTCGATGTACTTTTGAAGCCGGTTCAGCGCCGGCGTTTCCTCGATGCAAGGCGGACACCAAGTCGCCCAGAAATTCAGTATGACAACCTTGCCTTTCAGATCAGTGAGGTGCCCTGGTTTCCCCCAAACTTCCAGAGGAAAGTCCTGCGCAGTCTTGCCCGCTATCGAGGCTTCGCCCTGCCGGTACGTGGGCATAGCGAAAAGCACCAAAACCACCATAGCGACGCCGATCACGGCCCAGACCCCAATTTTTCGAACGATTCTCATCAAATGCTATACTAACCCAATTGCCCCAGATCGGGAAACGATCCTTCCGCATCCAACACACAATGGTTAACGACGCCCATCACTTACCCCCCATCGACGGCACCGTCCCGATGGCGGCCTCGGGTTCCGTCACCGCGATCGTTCCGGCCCGGAATGAAGAGGCGGTCATCGCGGCGTGCATTGCGTCCTTGGCGAACCAGCCGGAAATCGGCGAGATCCTGGTGGTGAACGATCAGTCCACCGACGGGACCGCCAGCGTCGTGAAAAGCCTCTTGGGGAAAGTTCCAAACTTGCGCCTGCTGGAAGCCGGCGGATTGCCCGATGGCTGGGTTGGGAAGAACCATGCCCTCTGGGTCGGCGTGCAACAGGCCAAGTGTGCCTGGCTCCTTTTCACCGATGCCGACGCGGAACACGAGCGGAATTCCGCCTCCCGTGCACTCCAAATTGCGCAGGAACACCATGCCGTCCTGGTTTCATTTTCTCCCGAGCAGATCGCCGAGACTTGGTATGAAAAAGCGCTGATTCCTTATATCTACCTGCGGTTAGCGAAGCGCTTCTCGTATGAAAAAGTAAATGATCCGAGCTCACCCGCCGCTGCCGCGAACGGCCAGTTCCTGATGATGCGCCGCGATGTGTACGGCTCCATCGGCGGCCATTCCAGTGTGGCCGGCGAGGTCCTGGAAGACGTCGCCCTCGCCATGCGCGTGAAAGCCGCGGGCCATCGCATCTGGTTCAGCTCAGGCAAGGGCATTGTTTGCGTGCGCATGTACCGCTCGTTCCAAGCGATGTGGCAAGGCTGGAAGAAGAATCTCTATCGCTTGATGGGCGGCACTCCAGGCGCTGTGTTTCGCGAGATGGAGTCAAGCCTCCCCTGGATTCCGCTCCTTCTGATCGTCGCAGGGCTGAAGTATCCTTTTCTGCTTTTCCTGGGAGTGTTGTTCCTGATTGCGCGCCAAACCGGCTACGGTTTTGATCTGGCTCGTAACCATTTCCCGTTCTCCTTCATCTTTTACTACGTGCCCGCCGTGGCGCTGTACGTAGCTGTGCTCTGGGCGTCCTACCGGGGCCATGTAAAAGGAAGAATCCAATGGAAAGGCCGGGAGTACTCCGTCGTAGCTCCCCAATCGGCGAGATAGGCGAACACCATGGTACTTCTCACGCGAAAAATCGAGTTTGCTGCCTCGCATATCTACCACAACCCGAATCTTTCGGCTGAGGAGAACCGTCGAATCTTTAGGAAGTGCAATAACCCTCACGGCCACGGGCACAATTACACGCTGGAAGTAACCGTCGAGGGCGAGCCGGATCCGGTGACCGGCATGGTCCTCGACCTGAAAGAACTAAAAGAGATTCTCGAACGCGAAGTCATGCAGCGCATGGATCATCGTCATCTCAATTACGAGGTCGCTGAACTGGCCGGACAAATCCCAACCTGCGAAAACACTGCACGCGTAATTTGGCAATTGCTGGAGCCGAAAATCACGCAAGGCCGGTTGCATCGCGTGCGGCTGTACGAGTCGCCCGACCTCTTCGCCGATTGCTACCGCAACGGCGCCGGCGCAGCAGGTAAACCATGAGCAGCGGGGAAGCCATGAGCAACGCGCTCAAAATCGAACTCGGCCGCCGCTATCGATTCTCAGCGTCACATCGGCTGCATAGCCCGCATCTAAGTGAAGAGGAGAATTGTCGCATCTTTGGGAAATGCAACAATCCCTATGGCCACGGCCATAATTACGTGTTGGAGATCAGCATGTCGGGAGACGTTGACCCGGCCACGGGCATGATCGCGAATCTGGCCGATTTGGACGCCTTCGTCGAACGCCAGGTGCTCGACGAATTCGATCACAAGTCGCTCAACGAAGATGTCGCCGCCTTTCGCGAGAAAGTGCCCACCACCGAGAATTTGTGCATCGAGATTTACCAGCGCCTGAAATCCTTCCCCAAGGCGAAGCTCGAACGCATCCGCGTCCAGGAAACGGGCAACAATAGTTTCGAATACGCAGGGGAAAACCTAGAAGGGAACCGCCCGTGACCAAGCCAACGGAAGAAATTCTGCTGAACGATAGCAAGGAACTCGACGCGCGCACCATCGCCTACCACATGCGCGAGATCATCAAGATCATCGGAGAGGATCCCAATCGCGAAGGGCTGCGAAAAACGCCGGAGCGTTTTGAGAAAGCTCTCAAGTATTTGACCAGCGGCTACCACCTGAACCTGGATCATGTATTGAACGGCGCGACGTTCAGCGTGGCGTACGACGAAATGGTCATCGTGAAGGACATCGAATTCTTCAGCCTCTGCGAACACCACCTGCTGCCGTTCTTCGGCAAGGCCCATGTGGCCTATCTGCCGGACAAGCGTGTTCTGGGGCTCAGCAAAATCGCGCGCGTGGTCAACATGTTTGCGCGCCGCTTGCAGATTCAGGAGCGCCTGACGAACCAGGTTGCAAAGTCCATCGAGGAAAAAATTGCTCCTCAAGGTGTCGGCGTGATTATCGAAGCCCGCCACCTCTGCATGCAGATGCGCGGAGTGGAAAAACAGTGTGGCTCGGCAGTGACCAGCGCCATGCTCGGCGCGTTCCGTCACAATAAGCAGACGCGGGACGAATTTCTAGCGCTCGTGCGCCGAAAGAATTCCTAGCTTCAGATCAGCAGATTCGTCCGTGGGCCTGGCGACAGGAGAAATCTTTTCGTCAGGCTTTTTGCTTTTGTGCGGCGCGGGCGCGGCGGACGCGGGCGCGGTTGCCGCAGGTGCGGTCGTTGCACCAGCGCTTGGTCCTGGCTTTGGTCGGGTCGTAAAATACCCAGCGGCAATCGGAATTGGCGCAGACCTTGATGCGCTCCACCTCGTGGTTCGCCAGCATTTCTCCAAGCGAAGCGGCGATCCGTGCGATCACCCAAGTCCAATCGCTCCGCACCGGAACCGTCTCGGCGCGAAATCCATTTTGGTTCTGTACTAGCTTCTGCCGAACCGGTACGTTCAATGCCTGATTCAGATTCGAGATTTCTCCTCGGCCGAGAGAGCCTCCCGCGGCTACTTTTTCCGCGGCGCGGCGCAGCAGAACGCGCAACTGCACCAGTTTGCGGCCCGGAACGCCTTTCGAGGGGAGGGGATGAAGGTTCCAATGCTTCAGGAACGTGGCGAGCCACCGCGGGTTCGCAAGGTGATCGGTCAGGTTCCCAAAGCCATCCCATTCCTCGCTGTTGGCCAGATCGACCCAGGGAGCGACCTTACCGAATCCCGCTACATGGAAGATGTTGTGTGGCGCTTTCATTGTAATGGTTTAAATGATCTTGACTCGTTACAACGAATCACCTATGCTACGGTAATGAGTATAGCAGTGATAGAGCATTACAGCAACGGGAGCTTGGGGAGCCGCACGGCCGGCTCGCAGCACCGCTCCTTGGTGAAAAGATGCCCATGAAATCCGCGACAGTCCTGGAAGAAGTTCCAGCGGTCCTGACCCCTGCGCGTCCGCGCTTGCGTCGCGCCACCGTCATTTTTTCCTTTCTCTCCATCTACCTCATCTGGGGTTCCACGTACCTCGCCATTCGTTACGCCGTGGAAACGATTCCTCCGCTCTACACCGCGGGCTTCCGCCACTTGATAGCGGGCACGATTCTCCTCGCCTGGTGCCTTGCTAAGCGGCTGCGACCCACCTGGGCGCAGGTTCGTGCCAGCATCATCATCGGTGTACTTTTCTTTCTTATCGGCCACGGCACGCTTCACTGGGCGGAGCAAAAAGTACCGTCTGGCCTTGCCTCTCTGCTCATTGCCAGCGAGCCCATCTGGGTTTTCCTGCTCACCGCTATCGCCGCCCGGCAGTGGCGCCTGAACGCCACGCTTCTGGCTGGAATTATTCTGGGATTCGGCGGCGTCGGCCTCTTGATGGGCCGAAGCGCCCTGAATTCCGGCCCCGGCGTGTTCGTCGGTTCGCTCGCCGTTCTGCTAGGTGCGTTTTCCTGGTCCGTGGGGATTGTCTACTCCCGACGGTCGCATCTCTCCGGGCATCCACTTCTCTTGTCGGCACTTTCATTGCTGGCGGGTTCCGTGCAACTGCTCCTCGCCGGAACGGTCGTGGGGGAATATCGCGGATTTTCCTTCGCGTCCGTCTCCTTTCGTTCCTGGCTCGCGCTCGGCTATCTCATCCTCTTTGGCTCAGTCGTGGCCTTCACCGCTTACAACTGGCTCCTCGAGCACTACTCTCCCACGCTCGTTGCCACCCACACGTACGTCAATCCCATCGTTGCGGTCTTGCTCGGCTGGTTCTTTGCCGGCGAAGCCGTCACGTTAAACGTGCTCCTTTCCGCCGCCCTGGTCATTGGCGCGGTCATGCTCGTCGACCGTGGCATGGCGCGCCTTCCGCGCGGATCCTAGAGTTCCGGAATTTCACCCGTCGGAGAAAAATCAAAAAGGCGCGCCAGCCCATTAGCCGGCGCGCCTCTTTTTGTTTTAAATCGCCTTCGCGGCCCCTTGCTCCCCCCAACACCCCATGTGCTTGCGGGAAGAGTTAAGAAAACCGCCTCGAAGTCGCTGTTCTCTGCTTCAAAGCTTAAAACTGACAACTAAAAACTCTTCCAAACAACTACATCTTCGTGATTTCTACGGATGCCCGCGTCGTCTCCCAATCCATCCGCAGTGTGCAGCCGCCGGCCGTCTTGTCAAAGGCGATCGTGAAGTTCTCGACGGCCGAGGGCAGGGTCGAAGCCTTCATGTCGATTCGCGCCAGATCTTCCGACGCGCCCGGGTAAGCGGTACCCCATTCGCCGGTTTTCTTGCTGACAACCAACGTCCACTTGTCCTTGTTCGGAATCGCAAAAATGGTGTAGCTGCCGGCAGGAACGTGGGTGCCGCCGACCATCACGTCGGTGGCGGTAACGAGAGTGGTCGCCTCATTGGCTCCCGCGCGCCACACTTCACCGTAAGGCACCAATCCACCAAATATCTTGCGCCCCTTGGCGCGTGGGCTCGAATAATCCACGGTGATGCTCTTCCCGTCGGCCATCGTGCAGCTCGCCTTCGCCGCCGGACTGGGTCGCGCTGGTTTGTCCGTCTGCGCTGAACCCAGCGCCGCCATGAGACCCAGAGTCAGACATCCCACCGCCAATACTGCAAATTCTTTTCTCATTCTTCTCCCCCTCGGACTGTGCCCAAACATTGAACCGGATTTGCCGGGCGAGTGCAACATCGATTTCGCCCAACTCCAAAAGACGGATGAAACCGGGATTCGTCTCCCCCAACTTAGCCCCGCACTTGCGAAAGTACAAGGCAAGGGCTAAACCTGAGCGATGTCCGGGCCGAGCAGCCCAATGATTGATGGTCAACCTCCATCGACCATCGAACCGCAATACCCTCCTTTTCTCGCAATGTTCGATCACCACCCGGTCTTTTACATTTCTTTACACCTTTGTTGAGTTTGTGTTAGCCTGAATGGGTCGAAGAGAAGAGGAATAATTCAGGGGACGACGGAGAAGGGCACTTGAGCGCACCGAAAGCAGCGTTGATCGAACAATTCCGGACCCACATTAAGGACACGGGCTCGCCCGAAGTGCAAATCGCGCTTCTCAGCGAGCGGATCAACTATCTGACCTCGCATCTCAAGTCCCACGTGAAAGACCATGCATCGCGCCGCGGATTGATCATGATGGTCAATAAGCGCCGGCGTTTGCTGGACTATCTCAACCGTCGCGACCCGGATCGGTACCGCGAGATTGTTGAACGTCTTAGCCTGCGCAAGTAATCGTCCTGCCGTTGCATCGGAATCAGGACGGTATCCACTGCGTTCTCATGAAGTGACAAATTCCACACGGAGTCTGTCGTCAGGCTTCCGGCTGTTTTAGTGCCGGAATTTCTCGTGGTGTTGTCCGTCGCGTTTCGTTAGCCTCACGATACTTCTCGCCTCTTACTCTTCATCATGGATGGCCGCGTTGCGGCCAACGTAAACTCAAGGCCCGTTTCCCCCGCGAACGCGCCGAAAGATGCCCCGACCTTGGTCGGGGCCAAAGGAAATGATTCATGTCTGAAAATACACACACTCCCGCACCACATCGCGTCACGGTCGAAGTCGGCGGGCGCACTCTCACTCTGGAAACTGGAAAAATTGCGAAACAAGCCAACGGCGCCATTGTCGCGCGCTATGGCGACACCGTCTTGCTTACCACTGCTTGCATGGCCTCGGCCATGAACGACCGCGACTTCTTGCCGCTCACCGTCGACTATCGTGAGAACACTTACTCCGCCGGAAAAATCCCCGGCGGTTTCTTCAAGCGCGAAGGCCGCCCTTCGGAAAAGGAAGTCCTCACCTCCCGCTTGATTGACCGCCCCATGCGCCCGCTCTTCCCGGAATCCTGGCGCAATGAAACTCAGATCGTCTCCTTGGTGCTCTCCGCCGACAGCGAGAATGACCCCGACGTCATTGCCGTAACCAGCGCGTCTGCCGCGGCTTACTGTTCGGACCTTCCGTTCGAGAAGCCCATCGCTTGTGTCCGCGTTGGCCTGGTGGATGGTCAGTTGGTGATCAATCCCACCGTCGCCGACCAGAAGAAAAGTTTGATGAATATCATCATCGCCGGCACGGATGAAGCCATCGTCATGGTGGAATCCGGCGCGCTCGAAGTTTCCGAAGAAGCGGTCGCGGACGCCCTCGAGTTCGGGCACGCTCAAATCAAGAAAATCGTCGCCGCCATCAAGGAGCTCTTCGCGCAGCTCAAGCTCAAGAAGGTGGTGGTCGCGCCGCTGGCGTTCGATGAAGCCATCTACAAAGATCTCCAGAAAAAATACGGCGACAAGCTCCATGACGCGCTGAACACCGAAAAGCATCCCAAAAAGGAAAGCTACCACCTCGTGGATGCTCTCAAGGAAGAGATCATCAAGGCGATTCCCGAAGAGCCCAAGAAGGAGATGGACGAGAAGCGCACCCTTACCAAGCGCGCCCTGGAACGCCTCCGCGAAAATATTTTCCGCGACGATGTTCTTAACGCCCGCCGCCGTCCCGACGGCCGCGCCTTCGACCAGATTCGACTGATCACCTGCGAAGTCGGTTTGCTCCCCCGCGTGCACGGTTCCGCCCTCTTTACCCGCGGCGAAACCCAGGCGCTCGCCACTTTGACCCTGGGCACCAAGGAAGACATGCAGCGCCTCGACCTGCTCTTCGAGCAGGACCAGTTCAACCGCTTCATGCTGCACTACAACTTCCCCCCGTTCAGCGTCGGCGAAGTGAAATTCCTTCGTGGCCCGGGCCGCCGCGAAATTGGCCACGGCGCCCTCGCGCAGCGCGCGCTCGTGAATCTGCTTCCCCCCGAAGCGGATTTTCCCTATGCCATGCGCCTCGTCTCCGACATTTTGGAATCCAACGGTTCTTCTTCCATGGCTACCGTTTGCGGCGGTTCTCTCGCGCTCATGGATGCGGGCGTCCCGATGAAGGCTCCCTGCGCTGGTATCGCCATGGGGCTCGTCGTCGGTGACGACAAGAAATACTCCATCCTCACGGATATCGCTGGGGCCGAAGACCACTACGGCGACATGGACTTCAAAGTCGCCGGCACTCGCGCGGGTATCACCGCGCTGCAGATGGACATCAAGGTCCTGGGCATTTCCATCGGCATGATGCGCGAAGCCCTCGCACAGGCGAAGAAAGCCCGTCTCCAGATTCTCGACACCATGGAGAAGACGCTCAGCGAGTCGCGCACCGCGATTTCCGCCTACGCCCCGCGCCTCTTCAAGCTGAAAATTCCGCAGGACAAAATCCGCGACCTCATTGGTCCGGGCGGTAAGAAGATCAGGTCCATCATCGAGGCCACCGGCGTCAAGATCGACGTTCTCGAAGACGGTACTGTGCACATCTTCTCCACCAGTGGAGCCGGCGGCGATGCGGCCTTGCAGATGGTTCGCGATGTCACCGCCAGCGCCGAAATCGGCAAAACTTATCTCGGCAAAGTCGTTCGCCTCGCGGAGTTCGGCGCCTTCGTCGAGCTCTTCCCCGGCACCGACGGCCTCCTGCACATCAGCGAAATCTCCGAGCACCGCATTCGCGACGTTCGCGATGAGCTGAAGCTCGGCGACCAGGTCCTCGTCAAGGTTCTTTCCATCGAGGGCAACAAGGTCCGCCTCTCGCGCAAGGCTCTAATTCGCGAAGCCCGCGAAAAGCAGCAGAAAACCGCCGCCGCAGGCGGAGGTAGCCCTAGTCCCTCAAGCGGCGAAGGCCACAGCGGCGATTCCGGCTCCCACGAATAATTTTTACCAGTTCCTTTGTAGGGCAGGGCGGGCCTTGGCCCGCCCTTCTTTTTTTGCCACGCACAATATAAAAAGGGCCCCCGACCTGGTCGGGGGCCCTTCCGGAATTCTTCTCTGTGCTCTCAGTGTTCTCTGCGGCCTCTGTGTTAATTCCTTCTTTGTCTTTCTTTTTCCTTACGTCCTTACCTCTTTACATCCTCACTTCTTGCTTCTCGCAATGTACCGCATCCAACGCCCCCCAAAGCGCATCCAGCGCCTCGTGCGTCGTCGCCAAAATCTCTTCCTCGTTCCCGTCCGCGTGCTCTTCCAGCCACCCGCGCCACGCCGCGCGATGCGCTTTGTCCGCTTCTTCATGTACCTCGAAGTACGCCAGCCCCTCCGGCTGCGTCACGCCATAAAACTTCTTCAACCCATCGATCTTTGTTGTCGCAATTTCCGGCACCTGCGCTTCGTAAGCGTAGAGTGCCGCCACCGCCTCCGCTACAGTACGGTCTCCGCAAATCTCACGAAACTTGTGCACCACTGCCTGCGTCCCCGGCAAGGCGGGGCAGCACGTAATGTCATCCTCTCCTACGCCCACCGCCGCCGCAAAATCCCGCCACAGTTTCGGATGCGACCCCGTTGCACTCTCCTCTTCCGCCAGGTTCTCCCGGATCAACCCCTGCAGCGGACCCTCCGTCCGCGCCGCCAGCACCCGCAGGTGCTTCGGGAACGCCTCCACGTGCCGGTAATATTGCGCTGCATAGAGCTGCAGCCCCTCCCGGCTCAGTTTCCCCGCTTGCCAATCCTGGTAGAACGGATGCTTCAGCAAACTCTTCTCCGCAATCGCCGCATCAATCCGCGCCAGCAGTTCAGTGTTCGCCATGGTCCATCTCCTCCGTAGGCCGCGTCCCAACATTTGCCCACGCACTCCGCACAATTTCGTGTCGCGCATTGTACCAAACTTTAGTGTGTTTTGCCTGTAGCACAGCCGCTCCTAGCTGTGCGCCTTCCTCAACTGCTCTGGCATTTTCGGGTTTTCACTACTTACGATTTGGGTCTTGAGGCAAACGACTCAACCCAGTTGCGCTGCTCCGTCGTATCCGGCACCGCACATCCACGCGCTACTTGAATTTTCTGAAAGGCGGACTCCGCCGAAAAGCCTCGCCGGACGAGCAAACATGCGCACAACATCGAGGAGCGCCCAATACCAGCGCGACAGTGGATGGCCACGCTTTTCCCCTGTTCCACCCTTTCATCAAGAGAATCAAGGAATGCGTCCACGGTGCGTTCCGAATCAGGCAGCGACCTGTCTCCAATCGGAAAGGAGAGAAACTCAATCGCAGACTCGCTGCAGCATTTTGCTTCTTCGGAAAGACCCAATTCTTGACTTTCCGATTCTGTGAGTGCAGAAACTATTATATCTACGCCTGCGCGGCGGGCCGCTGCGATATCATCCGATAGCCAGTCGTAGCCTCTGGGCCTCGGCAAGATCGCGACGCGACAGGAGTCTGTATCTATCCAGTAAGGACTCATAAAGGTTGATCTGCGGAGCGAGTAGAACAATTCAAGCGCTGTCAGGCTGATCCCTCAACTAACCGGCGCATGCACCCGCTCAATATCCGCCCCCACGGCGTGCAACTTCTCGACAATTCCTTCATACCCGCGGTCAATGTGATACACGCGCTCAATCATCGTCTCGCCGCTAGCCACCAACGCCGCCAGCACCAATCCCGCGCTCGCCCGCAAATCTGACGCTTGCACGACGGTTCCAGAGAGCGCTGATGGGCCGCGCACCGTCGCCGTATGTCCTTCGATCGAAATATTTGCGCCCATGCGCATCATCTCGCTAGCGTGCAAAAACCGGTTCTCAAAAATCTTTTCGACAATCGCCGATGTGCCTTCCGCCTGCGTCGCCAGCGCCATGAACTGTGCCTGCATGTCTGTCGCGAATCCCGGATACTCCTCCGTCGTCACGTCCGCGCTAACCAACCTCTTAGCGCCCCGCACCCGCACGGTCGTCTCATTTACAATCTCAACCTGCACGCCCGTCTGCTCCAATTTCGCAATCACCGCCCCCAGATGTTCCAGCGCACAATGCGAAATTGTAAGGTCTCCGCCGGTGATCGCTCCCGCAACGAGAAACGTCCCCGCCTCGATGCGATCGGGAATCACCGTATGTTCCGTCCCATGCAATTTCTCCACGCCGCGAATCCGCACCGTCGAAGTTCCGTCCCCGGAAATCTGCGCCCCCATCTTCCGCAGCAGCTCCACCAAATCCGTCACTTCTGGCTCGCGCGCCGCATTCTCCAGCACCGTCTCCCCATCCGCCAGCGCCGCCGCCATCAATATATTTTCCGTCCCGGTCACCGTAATTTTCTCAAACACGATATGCGCGCCCTTCAGTCTTCCGCCTTTCGGTGCGCGCGCCTCGATGTATCCGTGCGACGTGCCAATCTCCGCGCCCATTTGTTCCAGCGCTTTCAAGTGCAAATCCACCGGCCGCGCCCCGATCGCGCATCCTCCTGGCAGCGAAACCCGCGCCATTCCCACCCGCGCCATCAACGGCCCCAGCGTCAGCACCGAAGCACGCATCGTCTTCACCAATTCGTACGGCGCCTCCGCGTGATTCAACGTCGGCGCCTCGATCTCGTAGTCGCTGCTCGGGAACTCCGCCACCGACACCTTCGCGTCCATGAACGCCAGCAGCTTGCTCATGGTGATCAGGTCGCGCACCTTGGGAATGTTGTGCAGCGTCACCTTTTCCGCCGTCAGCAATGCCGCCGCCATCGCCGGCAGCGCCGAATTCTTCGCCCCGCTGATCGCCACCGTCCCCCGCAGCGCCTTCCCGCCCTTAATCCGAAATTTGTCCATGCCTTCTCTCTGCGCTGCCTCTGTAGGCGCTGGGCTTTAGCCCGGCCTTTCCGATTCTTCTCTACGGTCTCTGTGTCCTCTGCGTCCTCTGTGTTAATCCTTTCTCTTCATTCCCCCAGCGCCCGCCGCAAATTCCCGCCAGCCCGCGCAATCAACCTCTGCGCCTCCCTCGCCTCCACCCCAAGCTTCAACATCACCAGCGCCACTCTCATATTGTGTCCTGCGGCCCGCAAAGCGTGTTCCGCCGCAGACACACTTTTCCCGCTCGCCTCCGCCAGTATCCGCAACGCCCGGTCCGCCAGCTTCTCATTCGTCAGCATCATGTCGACCATCAAGTTCTCATACACATGCCCCAGCCGCGCCATCACCGCCGTACTTAGCATGTTCAGCACCATCTTCTGCGAAGTCCCCGCCTTCAACCGCGTCGACCCTGTCAACACTTCCGGCCCCACCTCCGGCGCAATCACAATTTTCGCCAGCCGCCCCACCGGCATGCGCAAGTTCGAAGTCACCGCCACCGTCGTCGCCCCACGCGCACGCGCATACTTCAGCGCCCCCACCACGTACGGCGTCGTCCCGCTAGCCGCAATTCCCACTACCACGTCGTTCCGCGCCAATTTCGTCGCCCGTAAATCCCGCTCCCCATTTCGCGTCGAATCCTCCGCCCCTTCCACCGCTCGAGTAATCGCGCGCCCTCCCCCCGCAATCAACGCCTGCACCAGCTTCGGCGAAGTCCCAAACGTCGGCGGACATTCCGCAGCATCCAACACTCCCATTCGCCCGCTCGTTCCCGCCCCCACATAAATCAGCCGCCCGCCCTTTCGAATCGCCCCCACAATCGCATCCACCGCCCGCGCAATCGCCGGAATCTCCCGCCCCACCGCCGCCCCAACCTTCTGGTCCTCGCGGTTCATCAACCGCACGATCTCCGTTGCCGTCATGCGGTCGAGATTCTTCGACGCCGCATTCCGCTGTTCCGTGCCGCGACGCTCCGTGCGCCCGTGTTTTCTGGATTGAGAAGGCATTGCCGCATTATACAGGCCTCGGAAAGTGTCCCGTGGCACAGCCACTCCTGGCTGTGCGCTTCAGATAAGCGCAATGGATTGAGCGCTGGCACGATGTGTCACCACGCTTCACGCGCACTTCGAAAGATAGCAACTCGCCGTCAACCAAATCACATCACCGGGAATCAGCTATGTTAAAAAGGAGTTGGTTTCGCGGATTCGCCAAAACGGAACGGCTGGAAATCATATTCATGGACGTTCTCAAAAAGCTCTTCGAACAGCATTTTCACGCACCGCCCGAACGTATCCAGCCGCTCCAGGGCGAACTCGGCGGCTCGGGCCGCAAGATCATCCGTCTTGCCAATGAAAAAATCAGCGCCATCGGCATTCTGTACGGCGTGCGGGAAGAGAACGTCGCCTTTCTCGAATTTTCCAAACATTTTCGCCGCCACGGTCTGCGGGTGCCGGAAATTTATGCCCAAGATTTGAGCCACGGCGCTTATCTCGAAGAAGACCTTGGCGACACGACGCTTTTCGAGTTCCTCTCAAAGAACCGTGTCGGCGGAAACATTGCTCCCCAAGTAGTAGAGGCCTATCGCAAAGTCGTGGCCGTGCTGCCTCGCTTTCAGGTGGAAGCCGGCCGCGACCTGGACTACTCCGTCTGCTATCCCAACCCCAGCTTCGATCGCCAATCCATCGCTTGGGACCTGAACTATTTCAAATATTACTTTCTCCGCCTCGCCGGCATCCCCTTCAACGAACAAGCCCTCGAAGACGATTTCGGCCGCTTGACCGAATTCCTCCTAAGCGCCCCTCGCGACTACTTTCTCTACCGCGACTTCCAATCCCGCAACATCCTGCTGCGCAACGGAGATCCCTTTTTTGTCGACTATCAAGGCGGCCGCAAAGGCGCTCTGCAATACGACATCGCTTCTCTTTTGTACGATGCCAAAGCCGACCTGCCCCCCGAACTCCGCCAGCAATTGCTCGACCACTATCTCGACCGGCTCGCCGGTTTCATCAAGCTCGACCGCGCGGCATTCATGCAGCATTTTTACGCCTACGTTTACATCCGCATCATGCAGGCCCTGGGCGCCTACGGTTTTCGCGGCTTCTACGAACGCAAAGCTCATTTTCTACAAAGCGTCCCCTACGCGCTGAAAAATTTGCGCTGGCTGCTTCACCACGTCCGGTTGCCCGTTCCCCTCCCGGCGCTCATGGACGCTTTCAAAGGCATGCTGGCCTCGGAGAAATTGCAGGCCCTCGCCACCGACGCGGACAATCTCGTCGTGCGGATCTTCAGTTTTTCCTTTCATCAAGGCTTGCCGAAGGACGAAAGCGGCAACGGCGGCGGATTCATCTTCGATGGACGCAGCCTCCCCAATCCCGGCCGCGAACAGCGTTTCAAGACTCTCACCGGCAAGGACGCTCCGGTGATCGACTATCTCGTTCAACAGGAAAGCGTCCACCAGTTTCTCGCCAGCGTCCTCTCGCTGGTGGACTCGAGCATCAGCAACTATCAGCAGCGCGGCTTCAAAAATTTGATGGTCTCATTCGGTTGCACCGGCGGCCAGCATCGCTCCGTCTTCCTCGCCGAGCAATTGGCCAAGCGCTTGCGCAACAGGAACGGCGTGGAAGTCGCCGTGCGCCATCTCGAGCTGGAGAAACTCGGCAAACGGAGGGCGCTCCAGTGAACTTGAATTCCGAAACTAGACAAATGAAGGCTGATCTGGAGCACTCTCGGCAGATAAAAACCCTTAGCAGGCTGCTCAAACAGCCAACCTGTCCTCCTCCCGTCTTCTCTGCGCTCTCTGCGTCCTCAGTGAACTCTGCGTTAATTCCTGTTCTTTTGAAGTTTGATCGTGCTCACCAATGAAAGCCCCCGCATGAGAGCAATGATCCTAGCCGCCGGCCTAGGCACGCGCCTCCGCCCCCTCACCGACAATCGCCCCAAGGCTCTCGTCGAACTCTCCGGCCGCACCCTCCTGGAAATCACCCTAACCCGCCTTCGCACCTTCGGCATCAACGAAGTCATCGTCAACGTCCACCACTTCGCCGACATGGTCATCGCCTATCTGAAATCCAACAACAATTTCGGCATGCGCATCGAAGTCTCCCGCGAAGATGTCTTGCTCGACACCGGCGGCGGCCTGAAAAAAACCGCCTGGTTCTTTCTCGAAGATCACGCCCGCTGTAATTCCAGCCAAAGGGACGAGCCCTTCCTCCTCCACAACGTCGACGTCATCAGCAACATCGATCTCCGCCGCATGCTGCAATTCCACAACGAACATCACGCTCTCGCCACCCTCGCCGTCCAAAACCGCGAGACTTCCCGCCCCCTCCTCTTCGACGACCACCTCCAACTCCGCGGCCGCCGCATCGACGACAAAGACACCCTCATTCCGATTCCCCACCACGGCGTCATCCCGACCCCTGAAAATAGTGTCATTTCGAGCGAAGCGAGAAATCTTTCTTCCTCCCCACCGCGCGACGCTCGCGCCATGAAACCTGCTTCTGCCGCTCTCCAAGCCCTGGCCTTCTCCGGCATCCACGTCATCTCCCCCCGCCTCCTTCCCATGCTCACCGAAGAAGGCATATTCTCCATTATCCCCTCCTACCTCCGCCTCTCTGCCCAAGGCCAAAAAATCCTAGCCTTCCGCGCCGACAACTACTATTGGCGCGACCTCGGCCGCCCCTCCGACCTAGCCCAAGCCGCCATCGATTTGCAGCAAAATGCTTTTCTGTAATACGCTCGCCGTAGCCATGACTCCCCGTTCCTCGGTCTCTTGCCTCGCAGTTTGTTTCATTTTCTTGTTTGGCTGCAGTATGTCCTCAACCCGCTCACAGGAACGAGTTGCAGAACACTACATTCCTGACGCAGGTTCTGTGGGATTTGACGTCGAACCAGTGCAACGCGACGACTCCTCGCAACAATGGCTTGCCACATACTCATCGCAAGGCAAGATCGCAAAATTCAGAATTGAACTTGGAGCGACCAAACCTCTCAGCGACAAAGAATCGCGAGACTTCGATATCGAGCAAGGGGAAGGGAGTTTCATTGCAGAACCGGGCTCGGACCCGAGCATTCTTCTAGTTGACCTGAAGAAAGCACTTGAGGCCAAGAGGTTCCCCTCAAAGGTTCAACGAGTGCGAAGGATTCCGTTCACGTTCGTAAGTCTCGGGAAGAACCAATCACAAGCTTCCGATGGCGGGTTCAACGCAAAACCGCCCGGCAATTGGACGCCAATGAAAATCTTCATCGGAGAGGGAGAACAAGAGGGCGACGTGTTTCTTAATCTCAACCCCGTCATCAAGAAGGGCCAGTTTTCCATCAAAGATGCGGACTACGGAGATACCGTGCTCGCCCAGCTGGCTCGAGTGCTGTGACGCTATCTATGTATGATGGCGGGTCGGCAGGACCATCGCACGTGGAGATTGTCGACTATCACTAGGAGGACCGCCATGGCCGTCACTGTAATTCATCCGGGTGAACACCTGGCCGAGGAATTGGAAGCGCTCGATATGAGCGCGGCGGAACTGGCGCGAAAGCTCCGCGTGCCCACCAATCGCGTCACGCAGATTTGCATGGCACACGCTCGATCACAGGCGACACCGCTCTACGCCTCGCTCATTTCTTTGGCACCAGCGCGCAGTTTTGGCTCAATCTCCAAAATCTTTATGACTTGAGGCTGGCCCAGAAAAAGGCTGGGAAATCAGTCAAAGCGTTGCCTAGGCTGAAACGCCGCGAACTTGTCCACGCATAAAGCCTACTCACAAGCTTCCAGCTTTTCCGCCATCTCCAGCATCTTCGTCACGCTATTCCAGTTTCTGCCGGTTCCCGGTGTCTTCAGCATCTTGTCAAGCCTCGCCCACGGCAGTTTCGAGCGTCCTATGCCATTGGGAAAATAGATGTACACCTCGCGCCCCTCAATTCGCAATTCCTCCGGATCGCACTTGATTTGAAGAATCTTCTCCCGAGCCTCCGCACCAGGATCACTGCCAAGAAATGTAACCAGCAGCTTGCCCGGCTCAATCCCGCGCTGCTTTGCGAACGGATTCCTCGCAATCACCTCTCTCATCTCTGTTGCAGTGCGCAAAATCACATCGGGGCGAAACCCGAACTTCCGCTCAATCCCGTCCTCGATTCGCTTCGTGAGCAGCGCGATGTCCCGCTCCTCGGTCCTGAAAATCACGTTGCCACTCTGCACGTAGGTCTGCGCTTCCCGCAATTTCATTGATTCATAGAGCGCACGTAGCGCGTCCATCTTGATCTTGTTGTGGCCCCCAACATTAACGCCACGCAGCATGGAAATAATCGCGGCCATATCGTGCCCCCGGTATGTCTCGCCTATAAATCATTGCGCAGGCTGTCTTGAACCCCTAGCATATACACGCAAGCGGAGCTCACACGATGAAAAAACTCGAATTCGTTTTTTTAATTGCAGCCATGATCGCAACCTGCTTATTCGTGAGTGCCGGTAGAGCGCAAACAACGCGGTGGTCCGAGCAGAAGGCCAACGCCTGGTACGCGCAACAGCCCTGGCTCGTCGGTAGCAATTACGTTCCCAAGTCCGCCATCAACGAATTGGAGATGTGGCAAGAAGCGACCTTCAATCCCGAGGAGATCGACAAGGAATTCACCTGGGCCGAAGCCATGGGCATGAACACCATGCGCGTCTTTCTGCACGACCTGCTCTGGCAGCAGGATGCCGCCGGCTTTCAAAAGCGCATCGACCGGTTTCTGACGATCGCGTCGCGGCATCACATCCGTCCGATGTTTGTGCTCTTCGATTCGTGCTGGGACCCACAACCTCATCTAGGTCTGCAGCATCCGCCGATCCCTGGGGTTCACAACTCCGGCTGGGTACAGAGTCCTGGCGCGGCAGCACTGGCGGACGCCAGCCAATATCCACGGCTGAAGGTCTACGTCCAAGGCGTTGTCGGAGCCTTCGCCAAGGACGACCGCATCCTTGCCTGGGACGTCTGGAACGAGCCCAGTGCCGATAACCTCGGAAGCTATCCAAAGTTAGAACTGAAAAACAAAACCGCCCTTGTGACCGCCCTTTTGCCCCAAGCGTTCCAGTGGGCGCGAGAGGCCAATCCCGTGCAGCCTCTCACCAGCGGAGTCTGTTGTGT
>Ga0209527_1000102_pt1 | contig 18209 bp, 13 predicted proteins | sample JacPinW_OM2H0_M2_FD_187968 | JGI IMG/M metagenome (GOLD analysis project Ga0209527, IMG submission 187968) | Forest soil microbial communities from Algoma, Ontario, Canada - Jack Pine, Ontario site 1_JW_OM2H0_M2 (SPAdes) (version 2) | ecosystem: Environmental > Terrestrial > Soil > Boreal... | reverse complement strand
CGTACGAAATCGCAATCGGCCTCGAGCGTGACGCCTCCGTCCGCCGCTTCCTGCAGTTGCGTCAATCGGCCTTGGCGCCTTGACCTCCTCGCCGAGTGCGTAAGGAATTTTCTCAATACACTTCGAGGTGGTGCCCGATCACTACCTATCCGTTAGGGGTCTTCTGAATCTCGCGGGGCAATTGCTCGTCGCGGGGGCGAATAGCTTGTCACTTCGGATCTGCAGTTCAGTTTTCGTTGAACTGATTGCGCTTCTTGTAGGCCATCCAGGCGATACCTATGCAGATCAGCATGGGGGGTGCGACCAGAATCAGGATGCCACTTTTGAGCGCCGCAATCATGCGGGAACCGGCCCCCGCCGCCTGTGTATAGCAGAGCGCGCAATTCTGCGCGTAACTAAACGCCGGAACGGCCAGCGCCGCGATTAGGGCGGTCATGCGAGCGGCGATTCTTGCAGCTTGGTTCATCATATTGCTCATTTCCTGTCCGCTACCCGGAATATCCCTCCCGCGCCGTGCGCGGTCAACACCCTGGAGAAAGTGGGGGAAGCAGCGCCCCCCTCAGCCCGCTTCCCCTCGGCGCCTGCTCAGTGCGCGAACGGCCGCATGTGCAGCAGGCGGATGCTGTCCGACCAGATCATGTTCATCATCAGCAGAACGAAGATCGTAGCCGGAATCAGCGAAAGAAACAAAGTGCGCTTCTCATGCGCCAGGTGCATGAAATACATCAAGCCCAGTGCGGCGCTGCAGATCGCCAGGAAGAGGAACATGCTTACCAGCCCGGCCGTGGAAAAATTCTGAAAAGCGAGAAAAAATTCGATCGCCGCAATCCCCAGCAGTACAAAATACACCGGCAGATATTTCGCGATCACGTTTCCGGACCTTCCCGATGCAGCCATGGTTCGTCTCCTTTGAAGTCGTCCGCCTCACCGCCCGATGTTCGTCAGATAGACCAGCGGCACGACGAACATCCACACCAGGTCGACAAAATGCCAGTACAGTCCCGTCGTTTCCACATGTCCCGGCGTCAAGCTCCCGCTGGAATACTTGCGCGCCACCACCGCCAGCGCCACCACGCCGGTGATCACATGCAGCAAATGCAACCCCGTAATGCTGAAAAAGGTTTGGCCGAAAAGTCCGGAGCTCAGCTTGATTCCTTCATCGAACAAACCAACCCACTCACGGATATGCAGCCCGGCGAAAATGAGGCCCAGAACCATTGTGGAGGCGAGGAAACGGAGAGCTTTGGGTTTGTCTCCCGCCTTGGAAGCGTCCACCGCACCGAGCATCGTCAAGCTGCTGGTGATCAGCACGAAGGTCATGATCGCTACATTGATGATGCTCGCGGACTTGAACGGGGTCTGCCAATCCGGAGTCGCAACGCGGAGATATCCGTAAGCAAACAGAATAGCCCCGAACGTAACCGCGTCTGAGATTATAAATAACCACATCGTTAATTTACGAGACGGTATCGAATAGGGTGATTCTTCCATCAAGGCGCCGCCGTGCCCGTGCATGGCCATTTCAGACTCGCTCACAGTCCCTCCCCCTCTCAAACGCTCACAGCTTGGTGCGCAAAACGAGAAGCAGATAGAGCCACAACACTCCCATGAAATGCCAATAGGTCGCGGTCGCTTCGAACGTACTCTTTCGAAACGCGGCGCCGCTCGCGACAATTCTCCCCATCACCAAAACAAGTGCGACGATTCCTGCGAGCACATGCAATCCGTGCATCGCGGTCAACACGTAGTAAAACGAGCTGTTGGGATTCGTCGCGAGGTAGAGGCCCTGCGCGGCGAGCTGCCGCCAGGCTTCGAATTGCCCGGCAACGAAAACGAATCCGAGCGCTAGAGTGGCCATGAGCCAACCCAAACCCATTCGAACAGCATGGGGCTCGGCGGACGGTACGGCCGCGAGCGCCCGACGCGCCATTTGCAAAGTGGCGCTGCTTAAAAGAAGCGCCAACGTATTTCCGTAGAGTATCGGCGGGAGGGCGATGTGCGTCCAATCCGCCGCGGATCCCTGGCGCACAAAGAGCGCGCTTGTAAAAGCCGCAAACGACATGGTAATCGCAAAGATGCCCACCCATATGCCGCTTTGCGAAGCCTCTCCTGCTCCGGAGAGCACTTTGGCGACCCTGGCCCCGGAAGCGGTCGAGTCTCTTGAGGCGGGCGGCGGCGTGCGCACAGGCTCGTAAATTGTCGATGACATTTTTTCCTATTCTTTTTCTCAAGACCGAGAGCGGAGACTCTTTTGTCTCCGCACTGAATCGGTTCCATCCGTTCAGCCGGCGGACGGCTCCGGCGAATCCTGCATGATGTAGTCGCCTTTCGAACCCTTCACATCATACTGATATGGGTCATGGTAAATCACGGGATGTTTGCCGCCGAAATTGTTCCAGGGTGGAGGCGAAGGAATACTCCACTCGAGCGTCGTTCCGTTCCACGGGTTTTCCGGAGCAGGCGCACCCTTATAACGGCTGTATATCAGGTTGAAGATGAAGATGAGCTGCGCCGCGCCGGTGCAGAGAGCCGCGATGGTGATGAACTTGTGTAGCGGCAGCAGCGGTCCGGTGTAATCATTGACGAACGCCGAATAACGCCGCACGTTGCCCACCAATCCGAGGTAATGGAACGGCATGAAAATGCAGTAGGTACCAATGAAGGTGAGCCAGAAATGAAGCTGCCCCAAGGTCTCGTTCATCATGCGGCCGGTCATTTTTCCGAACCAGAAGTACGTGCCGGCAAAGACGCCGAAAATGGAAGCCACGCCCATCACCATGTGGAAATGGCCAACCACGAAGTACGTGGCGTGCAACACGATGTCGATGGAGGGCTGCGCCAGGAAAAAGCCGCTAACGCCGCCGCTGACGAACATGGAGATGAAGCCGAGGGCAAAGAGCGAAGCCGCGTTGATTCGAATGTTTGCGCCGTAGAGGCTGCCCATCCAAATCATCGTCATAATCGTCGCCGGAATGGTAATCGTGAGCGTGGGGAACGAGAAGAGCAGCGATGAGAATGGATTCATGCCGCTCACAAACATGTGGTGTCCCCAAACCATCCAGCTCAGGAAACCAATAGACATCATCGAATAGATAATGACGCGAGCGCTCAAGAGCGGTTTGCGCATGCTGTTGATCAGAATGTGCGAAACAATGCCCATGGAAGGCAAAATCGCAATGTAGACCTCAGGATGGCCGAAGAACCAGAACAAGTGCTGCCAGAGTAGCGGCGACCCCCCCGAATGCGGCTGCAAGCGATCGCTTACCACCAGGCCGGAAGGAATGAAGAAGCTGGTCCCAGCAGTCCGATCCAGAATCAAGAGTATGCAAGCAGGAAGGAGCACAGCAAACGCCAGTAAAGCGATGCAGGACGTGATGAACCACGCCCAGGTGCAAATGGGCATGCGCATAAGGGTCATGCCCTTGGCGCGCAGGTCGAGGGTCGTGGCGATAAAGTTGAGCGCTCCGAGCAGGGAGCCAATGCAGAAAATGGCGATCGAAATGGCCCAGAGGTTCATCCCCCAGCCCATGCCAGGCCCAGCATCCTTGCCGACCGCGCTCAGCGGAGCATAGGAGGTCCAGCCGGAGATCGGCGGTCCGTCAGGAATAACGAACGCGAGGATCAGCACCAGGAACGCGGCGAGGGTCGTCCAGAAGGACATCATATTGAAGCGTGGGAACGCCATGTCTTCCGCGCCGATCTGGATGGGGAGGAAAAAATTGCCGAACGCGGCGAAGGGGGCGTTGGTGAGTACGAAAAACACCATCAGCGTGCCATGCATGGTGAGCAGCGAGAGATAGTATTCCGGCGTGATGATGCCGCCCGGAGCGCCGGCTTTCGAAATCAGTTCCAAGCCGGGAATTCGCGTCGTTGGCCAGACGAGATGGAACCGCATCAGCCAGGAAAGCGCCATGCCCATGCTTACGGCCAGGAGAGCGAGGGCATAGTATTGTTTTCCGATGACTTTGTGATCGAGGCTGAAGACGTACTTCCGGAGGAATCCTTCCGGCGGTGCATGAACGTGTGCTTGCTGGGCTGATGTCTCTTCCATCTGCTCTCCTCGCTCGGGGAAAGCCGCAGAGCGGGTGCGATGAATCGCACGCCGGTCTGCGGGCTGGGATTACGAGTTCACAGCTCTGACGCTTTCTGTTTCATCCACTTTTCGAAATCGTCCTGGGCCATCACGTTCAGATACGCCTTCATGTTGTAGTGGCCCAGTCCGCAAAGCTGGGTACAAACAATCTCATACCTTCCGGTTTTGGTGGCCGTGAAATGCACGGAAAGATCGAGACCCGGGACAAAGTCCTGCTGGATGCGCAACTCCCTGACGTAGAAGGAGTGGCCCACATCTTTCGCGTGCATCATCAAGTGGATTTCGCGGTTGACGGGTATCGCCAACTCCGCCGAGACGATGTCATCGCGCGACTCGATCTCGTTGGCGGGGTCGAGGCCAAAATAATTCTGGTTCCCTTCGTCAATTTTGTCGGGATGGATGGCGCCGAATTTTCCGTCGGCGCCTGGGTACCGGAAGTAGAAGGCGAATTGGCCCGCCTGGGCCTGGATTTGCAGAGCATCCGGCCTAGGCGGTGTGAAATAGACGTTGGCCCACGCTCGTTGGCCAAAGACACCGAGCGCCAGGACCTCCGTGCCCACGAGAATGAATGCGGCCGCCACCATCACCTTGGCGCCGCCTGGAAAATTCTTCAGCTTCGCGCCAATTTTGCGTTCGGCAAACGTCCAGACGAAAAACGCCAGGACGAACTGGGCGAGAAGAAAAGAGATCCCCGCCTCAGCCATAGTGTCCGACAACTGCTCGTCAATCTGGTGGCCGTGGGTGGAGATATCCTCCGGCATGACGTACATATGCGTGACGATGGGATACGCAGATGCCAACGCGATGATCACCAGAACGACTGCAAACAGCTTACCCATGGCGCCTCACTTCTGCTCTGAGTTTATACGGACTTGATTTTTTCGTTTCGCCAGCAATCTGCACTCTGAGACGACTCCCGCCGGTCGTTCAAGAAAGGCTCAATAGGGCTTGGCTTTGAAGACGAAGTTTACGCTTTTCGTTTCACTGCCGGCAATAGTCACTTCCTGCGACTGCTCGCCGTAGGACTCGTGGTAAGCGGTGACCGTGTACTTGCCTGGCGGCAAGTTGGGAAGCGAGAAGCCACCGTCTGTGCTTGAAATGGAGTAATGGGAGTTCTTCAGCACCGCAAACGTCCCGTGCATCCACGGATGGACATTGCATTTCACCGGAATGAATTCCATCTTGTCGTACTTATCCACGATGGGAGGCGTGCCCGGCGGCTGAGACTTATTCCACTCGCGATTGATCTTGGCGAGAGGATGGATGTTATGCGAGGTCTGATCTTCGTTCAAAACCTCGAGCGGCTGGTTCACTTGAAACGCAAGGACGTGCGGTATGTAACGGCAGCCCTTCTGGGTGAATACCGCGGATTGTGAGGGCGGCGGTTCATCGGCCGCTCCCGCCGAGATATACACCACTACATTTTCCAGAGCGTTGTTCGGGCCGGTTACCACGGTTTCGGTCGTCGTCGGCGTCGCGTACTGTTTCGCGCAACTGGGCTCCTTGGACATGTCGATCGGTTTCTGCTTCGCCGGCGTCCCTTCGTAAGTCACCTTGCCGCTCACCGTGCCGCCACCCGGTACCGCGGACGTCATAGTGACCGCGGCGAGAATGGCGATTCCCGTCATAAAAGCCTGCTTGGTTCGCATCCTCTTGCTCCTCCCGAAAATTTTTTTGTCACGAAATTGTTTGATACCGGACCCCCTTTTGGTTTCCCCACGATCTTCTGTGCGTCGACGCTTTCAGTGCCTTCTTTGGAAGCCAGCCAAAGGGTAAGGCTGTCGACTCTTGCGCATTACCTGCAGCGTGCGCAGGCAATGCACGAGATCCCACGTCTTCCGCTTTGATGATGCAGGCGGACAAAAAGATAGGCTTTGTTCACATCCCCGCTCCACCGGAATCGCGCTTCCCCCACGCCCACGCTATTGCTTGATGCCGGAGCCGGTCGGGGTCCCCCCGACTTTCTGTGCTTTGACGTATTCAGCTCCCTCTTTGGTACTCATCCAAAGAGTGAGCTCCGGACTCTTCTGGGTAATCTGTAAGGTGCGCAAGTAATGCACCAGGTCCCAAGCGTCTTCCGGTTTGATGACGTCAGCAAACGAAGGCATCGGCGTACCATCGAGTCCGGTCATGAAAATCTTGTAGAGGTCGTGGTTTGTGGCCCCGCACTTGAAGCGGGAACCCGCCGCAAAATTATAAGGGCGGATCGGTTGATCGTTACTGTCGGTAAGCGTGGAGGCGGAAGGACCATCGCCGCGCCCTTCGGCCCCATGGCACTTCCAGCATTCCAGCTTGGTAAACAGCTCTTTGCCATGCTGGATGCTCTGGAGCGAAAGTGCCGGCTCCGCGGGAACGGCGATCGGGTCGCCTGGTTTGTCGCTCTTCCACCGGGGCGAAAAGGTCTTGATGAAGGCAACCAAATCAGCCCGGTTTTGGGCGGTCAGCGTGATCCACGCGGGCATATTGGAGTTGTTGAAGCCTCGCGTCAGGGCGTTGAAGAGGTCCTCGTCAGTCGGCAGAGTGCCAGTGGGCGTCGAGCGGCACTTGAAGGTCGCCGCAACGAAATTGCGCGGCAGGATATTCAGGTACGGCCCGTTTTCTCCGTTGCCGTCGCCGCGGAAACCATGGCAGCCCCAGCAGTAGCGATAGTAAAGCTGTTTGCCGGCACCTGTGTCTCCCGCGTATTTGCCGACGTGCGATTCTCCCTGCGCCGATGCGAGCATCGGCACAGCCAGAGCAGCGGCGATTCCAAGAACCAGTTTCGTAATTTTCGCTGTCCGCATCGTTTTCACCTTTAGAACGCGAAGTCAAATCCAAACAGCAAGCTGCTATTGGTTTGGTCAAGTCCAGTGGGCGAGACGCCCCGTTGACGGAAAATGGAGAATTCGTTGTGGAAGGCAAACCCCGCTCGGCTGGATATGAACGGGTAATAGCGAAATCCAAATGTGGCCACGTCAGTGTCGCCAAAGTTCGATGATGGAACGCTCGTTCCCGCTATAAAGGGCATCGTGGGGTCGATCGGCAGAGCTTGCCGTGACATCCGGACCGTCTCCACGCGGTTGATCAGAATCAGCTGTGGATTGAGGTTGTAATGGGTTTCAATTAGGCCGCCGTTCCACGTCGGCGCCTTCGCTCCCATGGGAAGCGCGACATTCGCTGCGGTGCCGGTGCCGAGAAAGGCGTTGTCCCATCCGCGGAAGTACATGGTCGTGAAGTCGAGCTTCTTTACGTACCACATCCCTATGAAACCAACACGGTAGAAGCTCTTGTTACCTATGCCTGTCCCCGCCACGCCGACGCCACCTTGTGCGTATTGAAAGTACGTCGGCGCCTGTCCGAAGTAGCCAAATACACCGACCCGCTGTACCCCAAGGCTGCCAGCTTCGAACGCTTGGCTCGCGGAAATGAAACCGTCATACCCGCGGCTCGTGGGGAGACCTGGACTCCCATCGTTCGAGCTCAGCAAAGAGGCAGAAATACGAGTGCGATCATTCTTCGAATGACCCATCCATTCCACCCCCACTTGGTTATCACCGATACCAAACGTGAACGGAACAGCGACGCCACTTGGATTTTCAGTGGCAGGCTGGAAATGATAGTTCTGGTATGAACCACCAAAAGTGCTCAATGTCAGGATGCGCTTCTCGGATTGCAAGTTGTCGAGCTCAAACTTTCCCAATTTGATGTTCAGCCAACTGCTGCCCAACAAATTGTCCAATCGAGCCCAGACCGCTTCAAAGTGAAACGCCCCAGTGTTGTCCGAGGCCGGCAGCACGTAGAAGCTGACGTTCTTCGCCAGCGTCCCGGCGGTATGAAAATCCAGACCGCTCCAATCGAAACCGTGCGTAGTGACCCGCGCCTCGACGGGGGAAACCCCAGGCCCATCGACACCCACGCGACCGAAACTATCGCGGTGCCACTGCGGCGTGATGCGCCAGGTCACCGGCCAATACGCCGGCTGCTGGAAAATGGGGGCGTCGCGATCGTTCCCCATCTGGTAGCCGTTGTCCTTGAACGCCTGCCCGAAAGGGCTCAGTTTGGGCCAAGCCTCGTGGCAGGAAGAGCAAGGCATTCCGTACTTCCGAGCGAAAGCCGGAAGCGCGTTCACTTTAATAGAAGGAGTGGGGAGCGCGGAAGCGGAACGGCTGTCAATCAACTGGAATGCGAGAACCAGGAAACCACAGACAAGCAAGGATGCAAGCCACGGCATCCTCCTCTTCATCGACGATGAAGCCCAGTGCAACATACCGCCTCCTCTGCAGGACGATTGCTAGTTGTTGTAGTCGGGACGATGCCACTTCGAACAGCTTGGAAGGGATGAGGAGCAGATACCCTGACAACGACACGCATGTCTAACGCCCCGATGGCGTTCGGCAAACGAAGACAAACTTTAAACCCTGCGCCCATAGAGAACCGCTCCCTTTTCTCCGTCAAGAAAAGAGTGCCTAATCCTCGAGTCCCTGAACCGAGCCGGATGCTACTCCGTCAAAAATTCGAATGCAAGAGCTTTCTTATTGTTATGCCAACAATTTCCCAAACTAATTGCTCTGGTGCAAACTGCCCATGTAAAATAGGAGTTTACTTGTCATCCTTGCGCGGGGAATCAATTCGAGAACTTCCGTAGGTGTCCTTGAATGACGGGATTATCTGATTCTTTCATTGGAATTGCTCGGCCTGCAATTTGAAAAGCGTGCGAGGCGTTGAATTTAAGGTCATATGCCGGTAGAAGCAAGAAGAAGTGCTATTCTCGCTAAGCGGGCCAAAAACAAAGTTTGCTTTGCCGCAAAGTTTGCTGCGCCACAAAGTCAGAGAAGAAATCCCAAGAGGATTCGAACGGAGCGGGTTTGAAAGGGCCTGGGGTTAAGTTGCAGGGCGGGAAGCGCAACGACAGACATTGGCGGGTTTTCGTTTGTTATCTTGTATTTGCATGCCTGGCGGCAGTCTCCTCCCGTGCCAACCGCCCGCCTCACGATCAAAATCCAGGTCCTGGTTTCTCGGCTGAATTTTCAGGCTCTTCCGCTGAGGTTATTCAAGCACTCAATGAAGTCCTCGAGGATCAGATCATCCATGGGACATACATCTTCGACAAACAGCCGACTCTGACCGGGGCGATTGTAGTTGAGTCGACTCCGCTGTTCGAACCCTGGCAAGGACCGGGACAGGTTTTCTACAAGATACGCAAAGACGCCATTGCGCCCCGGCATTTTCTGGATAGCGCGGATCAGGGCACGATTGCGGTGCGCTATGTTCTCATCGGCAGCGGCCCCGGACGATTTCGCCTGCGGATCGACGCCGTCTACGTGGAGTCCACCCGACGGAAATTGCATCCATCGGACCTCACTGTGGAGACGAGCGAATTCAAAGTGTTCCAGGATCACCTCCAGGCTATCCAAATTGCCTCACAGGAGGCCGCCGACGCGAAACGCCGCCTGGAGAGTGCGGAACTGGTGCGGCAAACGGTGATCCGCCAGCGGGAAGACGAGACCACGCGTCTGGCCGCGGCGCAGTCTTCCGTGCAAGATCTGGAGCAGCGCATCAATGCGATGCGGCATGAAGTGGAGCGCCGAGTGAAGGCGCCGGGCGCGGACCTGAAGGCCGCTCCCTTCCGCGCGGCTGCTAACGTGAAGACTCTCGCGGCGTATACCGAAGTGGTCATCATGATCGTCACGCCGCACTGGTACGGCGTGGAAACACCGGACGGCCGGCGCGGTTGGATGCCCGCGGATCAATTGGAAACTCTTCCGTGAAAAGACCTGGACGGAAATTCCTCAATGCAATCATTCGAATGGGAGGACTTGGCGGAGTCCTCAGCCTGTTGTTGACGGCGGGGGTTCTTCCTCAAGCTGTGCCTTACGCTCGCGCCTTTGCGAAGTCCGCGGAAGAAGTCGAAAGCGCGCTGAAGGACCTGCAAGCGTATTCAGGCCAAAAGCTCCCGATTGTGGACGGCTTTGTGGCGACCGGAGACAAGCCGCTCAATCAATACGAACGCGCCTTTTATCAATTCTCCATCGACGTGCTCCCGGGAACAGCCGGCGGTACGATCGTGCGCGTCACCGCTAAAATCACGGCGTGGTACGCGGACAAAGATCCCGCAAAGTCCGGTTATCAGGTGCTGCCGTCCAATGGGCGCTTGGAGCTTGATCTTTTGGACCGGTTGGAAGAAAAATTTGGCGGCAAGCCGGCGTCCTCCATGGCGCGCGCGCTTTCGAATTCCACGATCTCCGCTCCAAAACCGAAGCTCGATCTTGGTGGCGTCCCGGGCATTCAAATTCCCGCGGCCGCAAATCCTGCGGCAAAATCGGGAAGCACGGCCGATGAATTGGGCTCACTCCGGTCCGATCGGGAAGCCGAAGAAAAGCACATGAGGGAATTGAACGCGGAACTTCAAAGCTTGCAGGAAATCAAGAAAAATCAGGCGCACCCACGGAACCTGGTGGTCGTGAAAAAAGCGGGTGCGCCAGTGCTCACGAAGCCTGCGGAAGGAGCACACGTGCTGTTCAACGCCGCCGCGGAGGACGAGTTCGAATTCATCGGCGCGGAAGGCGAGTGGATTCACGTGCAGATCTCCGGGCCTTCGCGCGGGTATATCCGCCGAAACAATCTCGAGTTGTCGGAATTCATCGCCGCGCGGCTCAATTCGCAGGACGCTACCGCTCCGGCAGAAATAGCGGCGTTCCGCATCGTGCGCGAAGAAAATAGTCCATTTCCCGGAGATTGGGAGCCCTTGAAGGGAAAGGCAGTGAAAATTTTCACCGCGCAGCCCGTTTCGCAGGACCCCAAGGAATCGGGCGCGCGCGCGAAGCTCGCCTTTGCTAGCTCCCTTTTTCAGAAATATGCGGCGGATGACGCCGCATTGCCTTCAGCGGTTGAGGGCGTCGTTATAATCTTCGATTCGGCGGACGGCGGCATCGTGGGAACCACGCTCGCGACCTTAAAACAGTTTACCGCCGGCACACTTTCTCCCGAAAACTTCTGGAAGCAGTGCTACCGCGATCCGCTGGAGGCGTTCCAGGAATCCAGAAAGCCTTAGCGCAGGACGACTGGCCGTTCAGCCGCGGGATTCGCCGTATTCACTTCCATTCGAAACTTTGCTGGAGTCCGCCGACTCTCACGTCGAAGACTCCGGGCTCGACGACGCGCTTATTATCGGCTCCGATAAAGGACAAATCGTCGGACGTCAATTCGAAAGAGACTTGCCGGCTCTCCCCCGGCTGGAGCAACACTTTCGCGAATCTCTTGAGCCGCTTCCATGGCGGCGTCACGCTCGCAAAGCGTTCGCTCAGGTACAGTTGAACGACTTCCTTGCCGGCGCGGCCGCCGCTGTTCTTCACCGTTACGTCCACGCGCACCGTCTGGCTCGCCGAAGCCGTGGCCGGAGCAGCGTGCAAATCGGAATACGAGAAACTCGTGTAGCTCAACCCCGAACCAAATTCGAATTGCGGCGTGCTCAGCATTTTCCCTTCTCCAGAATCTTCCCCTTCAAATACTTTGTGGTCGTAGGCGAAGAGGCGGTTCGTCGAGCGGGGATACGTAACAGGCAGCTTGCCGCTGGGATTCACATCGCCGAAAAGAACATCGGCAATAGCCTGGCCGCCCTCATTGCTGGGGTTATAGGCCATCACGATCGCTCCTGCTGGATCCGCGATTCGGCTGATAATGCGCGGGCGCCCCTCGGTGAGCATCAGGATAACGGGCTTTTTCGTTTCCATGATTTTCCGGGCGAGATCGAGCTGCGCGTCGGGTAGGGTGAGATCAGGAATGTTGCCCGGCGTTTCCGCATAAGCCCACTCTCCGAGGCAAATCACGACGGCATCCGCTTTTGACGCCGCTTCCGCGGCCTTGGCAATGTCAATCTCCTTGCTGTAGGTGGCGCCGGGCACGTAGGTGACATTGGCAGCGCCGATTTTTTCCTGGATGGCTTTGAGGATCGTCGCGCGATCCTTGGGATACGCGCTCGCGCGGTCACCCTGCCACGTATAACTCCACCCGTTATTCAGCGAAATCAAGGAGTCGGCGTCCGGCCCGGTCACGAGAACGTGCGCCGTCTTTGCAAGTGGCAGCGTGTGGTTTTCGTTTTTCAGAAGAGTGATGGACTCGCGCGCGGCTTCCAGGCTGACCTGCCGCGATTCCGGCGAACCGATTACCGTCTTCGAATCCATCCCGCGCAGCGGATCGTCGAATAGCCCGAGCTGGTACTTCACCGTCAGAATTCTCCGCACCGCTTCATCGATGCGGCTCGTGGGCACTTTCCCTTCCTGCGCCAGCTCGAGCAACAGATTGCTGAAGCTGTAATCGCTCGGCACCATGCTCATGTCGATCCCCGCAAGCACGGCGATGCGCGTCGCTTCCTTCTCATTTGCAGCAATGTGGTGCACGCCAACAAGCTTCTTGATGTCCACCCAGTCGGAAACAACGAATCCCTGCAAGCCGAGTTCGCCTCGCAAAACGTCTTTGAGCAAATAGCCGTTGGCATGGCCGGGGATTCCGTTCACTTCGCTCGAATTCACCATCACCGTGTGGGCGCCCGCTTTCAAAGCGGCGGCAAACGTGGGCAGAAAATATTCGCGCAAAGTATTCTCCGGAATGAGCGCGGGGCTGCGGTCACCGCCGTTGGTGGGATAGCTATAGCCCACATAATGTTTCAGCGAGGCAGAAACGCTGGCGGGGCTCGAAAGATCGCTGCCTTCATAACCCCGAACTGTGGCCACACCCATCACCGTCGCGAGATAAGTATCCTCTCCGAGCGTTTCCCACAAACGCGGCCACAGCGGCTGCCGCCCAGCGTCGAGCACGGGCGAAAACACCCATGGAATTCCGGCCTTGCGCGTTTCCGCAGCGGCGATTTGGCTGCCGCGCAGCATCAGCTCTGGATTCCACGTCGCGGCCATCGCGAGCGGTTGGGGAAAAAGAGTGCTGCCGACAATGTAATTCGGCCCGTGGATGGTATCGATGCCGTAGAGCACCGGGACGTGCAGCCGGGTTTTCTTCGCCTCTTCCTGAATGGCCCGGATAATCTCGTGCCACTTCTCCACGGACAAGGCTTGGTCATGCACGTTGAGGATGGAACCCACACCGTATTCGGCGACGGCTTTGTGCAGTTTCTCGGAATTGATTCGAATGGACTGGTCCATTCCGTCGGTGACCATGCCGATATCCAGCTGCGTCATCTGGCCAATTTTTTCCTTCAGCGTCATTTGGCCGAGGAGTTTCTCGACGGCTGCAGCCGAAGCGCTGGCAGGTGGACCCGCGGGTGTCATATTTTTCTTCAAGAATGTCTGGCTGTCCACGATGCTTGAAGCAACGTCATTCGCGCCGGACGAAATTGCCGCGAGGGTGAAAACAGCCAGTACAATAACGATATGCCAAACCTTCCTTTTCGGGGTGAACACGGGTATCTCCTTGCCGAGCATCCTACTCTTGTGGCCGGATATATCCAAATTTTGGTTTCTTTAAAGTCCAATTGTGGACCCCCGAAAGCAGGTACCTGGCAACGGGCGTTCCCACGGACATTTGCAAATGCGGACCACGAGTTGCCGCTCTCCGAGGCGATCGCAAAAAGCGCGCGTGCTTTCCGGTGCTTTGGGATTAAGTGCGCCGCCTCAGTGCGGCGAAGAATACTGGTAGCGTAGGCTCGGCGGCATGCGTTCCGAACGCGCTCGCGTGTTGTACTCCAGCTGGTAGCCCAAGTGTTCCGCATCGGCCGGATAATCTCGACCCTCGGGATACGGATACGGCAGAAGTGAATGCCTTGGTAACGGTTCGACGGTGAACGCGTCCGCCGCGTAAAAATCAAGATCCTTTTCGAAGCCGTCGGCATAAAAGAAATAATCGCGAACCCATCCCGCTGGCAGCGCAGGGAGCTCCTTCGGATCAAAATCAAGCTTCAATCCCTCGCCGGAGCCGAAAACGACAAAGCGATCGTCGGAGGCGCGCAGCAAATCGAACACATCGCCGTAGCGCGTGTAATTTCCTGCCGCGCGCGCGTAAGGACCGGTCTGGCTCCGCTGCGAATACGAATAGGTGGTGTCGCTTGCCGGCCTTAGCCGGATCTCGCGCGGATAGCCCACGAAATCCAGCGCCGCTTTTGCGAGCGGCACTTGCGCCACGCGCACATCCTGCGCGTCCGGTGTCTGGTCGATTCGAATCGCGTCCCAATAAATTTTCAGATTGTTGACGATGCGAATCCGCCGCGTTCCTGCGGGCAGCTTGCCGGTCAAGTCCGCAATCATGGTCCGTTCGAGCCCGGCCGGAAAACCCATGTCTTCCACAACGCGCGCCCACTTGCCTTGCGCATCGAGGGCTTCCACATATGGCGGAATCACTTTGATTCCCGCTTGATCCGCTGCGTACATCGAAGTCGCCGTGAAGTAGTCCGTGTACCCATCGATGATCAATCGCAACGGTTTTTGCGCATCCCATTCACCGAGGTCGAGCTCGATCCAGTGCAGCTTCGCGAATCCCGTGAACGGCAACTCCTCGAAACTCGTGACGTACTTGCGGTCGCGCTTCGAGATCAGCGCCAGCACATCATTTCCGTGGTCGTCCCAAGCGCCGATGGGCGTATGGGCGTCGCGGCTCGCGATCACGCGGAACTCCGGAAAAGGCGGCGCGCTGACGAATCGCTCGTTCGGAAAAACGTCGTACGCCGCCGGATGATCGATGGCCACTAGCCGCACCTGGTCGAGATACACCGTCTCTTCCATCGGTTCCGTGAAGCGGAAGCTGAGTAGGCCGTTCCGGGCCTTCACGCTGCGCGCAGGCACCTTCAAGTACTCGTCGGGATCGGGAACGTCTCTCTCTCCGGGCGCGACCCAATGGCCGACCACGCCAGGTCCGATCATGTCCGCGACGAATTCATACTCGTGGCCATTCCACGAAAACAAAACGGGGCACGAACTCCCGCGCCGATCGAGCTCCGTAATGCTTTGCGCTTTCTTGGCGGCCAGATTTATTTCGTCCTGCGGCACGCCCGTCGGCCACAGCAACCGAACGACTTCCGCGTTGCGCTCCGAGCCGAGCCCGGCAAGAATCGGCGCGGCGCTCTGCCCCAGATAGCCCGAAGCACCGGCCACTTCCCACTTTTGGTACAGCGTCCCCGCGTAGAGTTCGACCTTCGTCCCGATCCCACTCTTGTTGTCGTTGAGCGCCTTGAGGTCGATGCTCATCCAGTTGTGCTGATTGCCGCCCTCATTGCGCAGAACAAGCGGCGCACCGCCGAGTTGCGTCACGACCAAGTCCGCGTCGCCGTTTCCATCGATATCCGCAACCGCAATCGCGCGCGGTTGATTCAGTTTGACGGCATCGAGGTGCACATCCTTGGTGACGTCGGCCCAGCCCTTGCTCCCCAAATTTCTCAGCAGTCGCAATTCCCCGCCGCCGCTCGATTCTCCCGCCGCCACCAGATCCAGCCAGCCGTCATTGTCGTAATCGAGCGCGGCAATTCCCCATCCCTTCTGCCAGCCGAAATCCGGGAGTGGAACGCGTTCCAGCCGCTTCCCTTCGATGTTCCGCCACAGGCTGATGCCCGGCGCGCCCGCATGAGTGAACGCCAGATCCATCCATCCGTCCTTGTCAAAATCAAATGCCACCACGCCCACCGCCGGCGGCAGCTTTTCTTTGCTGAAATCGATGCCGCCGAGCGGCGTGAATTTCCCTTCGCGGGGATTGAGATAGATCGAAGCGCCCGCTTGTCCGCCCGCGATGACGAAGTCAACCGCGCGGTCATTGTTGAAATCGGTGGTGACAACGCCAGCGCCCGTGGCTGCAAAACCGAGCGCCGTTTCCGCGGACACATCCGTGAAGGTGCTATTGCCATTGTTGCGCCAAAGAACATTGCGCGGAGGCGCGCCCGCCGCAGCCGCATCCGGCGCGGTCGTGATATACAGATCGAGGTCGCCGTCGTGGTCGTAATCCACGAACGTCAAGCCCACACACCCTTTTTCCCTGCGGATTCCCACCGCTTGAGTCACGTCCTCGAACTGGCCTTCACCTTTGTTATGGAAGAGCTTCACCCCATCGCTCAAGCAAACTGCCAGATCGGTCTTCCCGTCATTGTCGAAATCCCCCGCCGCACATCCGAAGCCGCTCCGGGCAAACTGGATGCCTGCTTCCTTCGTCACATCCTCGAATCGTCCATCGCCTACGCCGCGCAGTAACCGGCTCGTGCCGTCCACCGCTCCGCTCACCAGGAAAAGATCGGGCTTGCCATCGCCATCATAGTCGAAGAAGCACGCGCCGGTGCTCGGCCCAATCTCGATGCGGCTTCCCCCCGTACTTTTCGGCACGAACGCATTCACCTCCGCAGTAAATCGCACTGGAATTGCAGGAGGCACATTGACAACCGAGTTCAGCGGCAACTCGGCAAGGGAATAACGCCCTTGATCGCCGTAGCCCGCACCAAACGGCGCTCCGAGATGCTCCGTCGTGATTTTCTGGAAGCGCGCCAGGTGTTCGCGCGCCGCACCGGCATCGCCCTTTCGCTGAAACGCGCGCGCCAGGCCGAATTCCGACGAAGCATGAAACGGAGCAAGCGCCAGCCCCTTCTGAAACGCCGCGATCGCATCGTCATATTTCTGCAACTGGGCGTTCAGGTAGCCGATAAAATAATAGGCGTCCGGCTCGTTGGGCGCGATCTGTGTGACGTGCTGAAAAGCGGCGATGCCTTTCTCCGTCTCCCCGAGGTCTTTGTAGACAAGCCCGAGGTTGTACCAGGCGTAAGCATCCTTCGGAAGCTGCTGCGTCGCCGCTTCGAGTGCCGCGCGCGCAGGCTCCAGCTTCTGCTGAGCGAGCAGAGAAACACCCAGGTTCAGCCGGGCCACGGCAAATTTTGGGTCAGCCTCGAGGGCCTGTTCGAAATACTTTTGCGCGTCCGCGGGGCGCTGCTGGTTCATATAGGCGACGCCCAGCGTATTGAAGCGATAAGCACCCGCAATCCCGCCGCCGGATGACCCGGACTTCTTTGCCGCCGCAGCCTTCTCCTGTGCGGAAGGCGCGTTGGAACGCATCAATATCGCGGCACCGCAAATCAAGATTGAACAAGCGAAAATCCCACCCACGGCACGCCGCTGAGTTGAAAGCATGAAAATATTTCTTCCTATCCGCGCAGGATGCCCGAATTCCGTGTACGACGCATACGGGCGCAATTGGAATTCTCCCGGCTGCCCTGCGCATCGTCAACCGTTTTTATGCCCGCCGGGTTACACATTTCTCCGCGCGCTTGACCTGCACCGCGTGTACGCTTACTCTCGCGCATCGAGCCATGAGCTTCTTCCCTTACGGCACCTTAGCGGAAATCGCGCAGGCAATCCGATCCAAGAAGATTTCTCCCGTCGAAATCGTCGAACTCCATCTTAAACGCATCGAGGCGCTGCAGCCGAAACTAAATGCGTTTGTCCATTTGGACCCCGAGGGCGCCCGCGAACAGGCGCGCGCTGCGGAAAGTCTTGTACTGCGCGGCGCGCAACTCGGGCCTCTCCATGGCGCGCCGCTCACCATCAAAAGCTGCATCGATGTCGCCGGTTGGCCCTGTCCGGCCGGTTCTCTGCTCCGCAAAACATATGTCGCCAATCTGGATGCTCCGCTTGTTTCGCGATGGAAAGCAGCAGGCGCCATCCTCCTGGGAAATACCAACACTCCTGAATTTTTGATGGCCTACGAAACCGACAACCTGGTCACCGGAAAAACAAGCAACCCCTGGAACTTGGCGCACTCCGCGGGCGGCTCGAGCGGAGGTGAAGCGGCAGCGATTGCCGCGGGATGCTCGGCGGGCGGAGTTGGCAGCGACGGCGGCGGCTCCGTTCGCGTGCCCGCTCATTTTTGCGGAATTTGCGGATTGAAGCCCACGCCCGGCCGCATTCCTGCCACGGGACATTTTCCGCCGGGCACCGGCGCTTTTTCCTGGCTCGGCGTCGTCGGCCCCATGGCTCGAACCATCGCGGATGTGCGTTCACTCTTCGAAGTGATGGCTGGACCGGAGGCAGGCGATGCGCTCTCCGCGCCGGTTCCGTTGCGCGCGTACCGTGAGGGCGAGTTGCGCGGCTTGCGTGTCGGAATTCTGGAGAGCGACGCTCTTGGTGTGGCGACTGCGGAGACGCGCGCCACTGTCGAGGGAGTCGCA
>Ga0209527_1000101_pt1 | contig 18319 bp, 19 predicted proteins | sample JacPinW_OM2H0_M2_FD_187968 | JGI IMG/M metagenome (GOLD analysis project Ga0209527, IMG submission 187968) | Forest soil microbial communities from Algoma, Ontario, Canada - Jack Pine, Ontario site 1_JW_OM2H0_M2 (SPAdes) (version 2) | ecosystem: Environmental > Terrestrial > Soil > Boreal... | reverse complement strand
TCCTTTATTCCAGCTTAATCCTGAGTGTCAGTGCAAGCACCGGCGTAACGCCGCTGGCATGCCCCTATTCCGCAATCCTACTCCTAGGCAAAAAGAAAGCACAATTTGTATTGAGGTTTGACCATGCTCGAGTTCGTTGGCCCTTACTCAAGCTAAGTTGCGGTGCGGTCAAGACTTGGTCCCGACTCCCGGAAACAAGGAATGGCAGTCCGTCTCTACGGAAAAGTCCCGGTTTTTCTCGTAAGGCTCCATGATATTCTTGGTTTCTGAGGCTATCTTCTGATGGAGTCTCCTGCAAACGTACAGCTGTTGTGACAGCCCACTGTTCGTTATTGCGCGTCTCTGAATGAAATAGGGCTCACGCTTCTTGGGGGCGTCATGGTTACCGTAGCGCTAGCTGATGACCATGTTGTCGTAAGGCAAGGGCTCCGCCTCCTACTGGAATCGGATCCGGAATTTGTCGTTGTGGGCGAAGCAGCTGATGGGATCGAGGCGCTCGAACTGGCCAAGCGGCAGAAGCCCAAGGTGCTAATCGTCGATCTGATGATGCCTGGCATGGACGGTCTAGAAACCACCCGCAGGATCTCGCGCCTGAAATTAGACACTCGCGTGATTATCCTTACTATGTACGGAGACGAGGCGTATTTATTGGACGCGCTCGGAAGCGGTGCCGCTGGTTATGTCGTCAAAGAGTCCGCTGGAGCTGATCTCTTCCAAGCCATACGCGATGTGGTTGCCGGCCGGCGTTACCTCAGTCCACTGCTTTCCGAGGCTTTTACTCGTAGATATTTGCAAAAGTTTCGGACTCCTTTGCTAAAACTTTCTCACACACTGACTATCCGCGAGCGAAAGGTATTGCAACTAGTCTTGGAGGGGGCGAGCAGTTCCGATATTGTTGCCCGGCTGAAGATAAGACTCCGTACTGTTGAATCAGACCTGGCCAACTTCATGAGGATGTTGGACCTGAACAGCCACCCTGAAATCAGCCGTCAGGCAGTCAAGCGCGGGGTCACGCATAAAGGGCCACGCAAACCTTCCAGTAAAAAATCAAACTAGGGATATCGCTGAAACGGGCGGGTGGAGCCCGGTCCCTCTTCCGATCTGTCTCCGTGAACGACGCCTGCCCCCGACCGGGTCGGGGCGTTAATTCCGCTTCCTTCCTTTGACTTCCAGGCAGGTCTCTAATCCAATTCACGTCTCCTATTCCTCTCTCCACTGCTTGCTGCCCGCCGCTCACGCCCCACTTTCCTCTCCGTTTGACAGCATTGGATTCCTCCGCCTATAGTCCGTTCAGGGACCCCACGCCGCCTTCCGATCGCCCCGACCGGGTCGGGGTGTTCGAGACCGAGGGCGCCCGCCGATTCATCAAGGACAGGTTCCGGTTCATGGCCAGGGGAAATTTTGGTGACCGCCTGAAGCGCGAGCGCGAGCTGCGCGAAGTTTCCATTGAAGAACTTACAAAGGCCACCCGCATCAGCGCCCGTTTTGTCGAAGCCCTCGAGAATGAAGATTGGAGCCGGCTGCCCGGCGGCGTCTTTGGCCACGGGTTCGTGCGCACCATCGCGCGTTATTTGGGTCTCAATGAAGAAGTTTTCCTCGGCGAATACGATCTTGCCCGCGCCGATCATTTGGCCGCAGCTCCTCCCAAACCCGAGGACCGCATTCCGTCGCCGCCGACATGGCTTCCCGTGGTGGCCCTTTTCCTCTTGCTTATTTTGCTCACCGGAGTTTTCTATTCCGCGCGCTACGGCTGGCATCGCTATGCTGCCTATCGCGCCACCAAAAAATCCGCCGCTGCTTCCTTGTCCTTGCAGCCTCAGCCTCAGCTCGGTTCCCCTCCGCCGGGGTCAGTGGAGCAATCCTCCTCCGCGGTTCTTCTCGACCTCTCCGTCTCCACTTCCGCCGCCACGCGCGTCCGCATACTCGCGGACAGCAAACTTCTTCTCGACACCGAGTTGCCTGCCGGTGAAACCCGTCACTTTTCGGCCAGTCGGCAATTCGAGGTGACCGCGGGCGACTCCTCGGCGGTGTTGCTGGAATTGAACGGCAAGGCCATGCCGCCCCTCGGCGCGCCCGGCTCCTCCGGTACAATGGTGCTTACACAGAAGGACTTGAGGCCATAATCCGGTGGAAACTCTCAGTCCCGAAGTCCTCGAAGATCTGCGCCGCGGCCGCGCCACGCGCGAACGAAAAATCGCCGTTTGCACCGGCGGTGCGCATCTTGCTCCCGCGGAACGCGCGGAAATTCTCGCCGTTCTTTCCGGCGACGCCGACGAAATCGTCGCTGCCCGCGCGCAGGATGCGATTCTCTCGCAGCCTATTGAATCCTTCGTTGAAGCCCTCAAACGCGAGCAGGCGCTCCCCGCGCTCTTCTCCTATGCGGGGAAAAATTTTGCCGACAAGCCCGGTGTCTGCGACGCCATGGTGCAAAACAAAAACTGTTCTGCCGAACATCTCGTTCCTGTGGTTCGCCATCTCTCGGCTCTCGGCATTCAGGCGCTGATGGAAGAACTTGACCGCGTAAGCGAATCTCCTGCGCTGGCCGCCGCTCTCGAGCAATCTTCCTCGTTGACCCTCGATCAAAAAAATCAGCTCCACGAACTTCACGGCCCGGAAAATCTCATCGACGAAACCGCGCTCGCGGAAGCCGCGGCTGCGGTGGAATCCGACGCTGTAAGGCGCCAGACTCTCATTCAGCGTCTGGCGAAAATGACCGTCGCGCAGCGCGTGCAGTTCGCCATGAAGGGCGGCTCCGAAGCGCGCCGCACCCTCATCCGCGACAACAACAAGGTCGTCCAGCGCGCCGTGCTGCAATCCCCTCGCCTCACCGACCAGGAAGTGGAGGCCTTCGCTGCGATGTCCAGCCTTACCGATGAGATTCTTCGCCTGATCGCTGGCAATCGCAATTTCCGCAAGAACTACACCGTCGTCCGCAATCTCATCAACAATCCCAAGGCACCTCTAGACGTCACCATGCACATGCTTCCCATGCTGAACGCCGTGGACCTGAAGCGCCTCACCACCAACAAAAACGTTCCCGAAACTCTCCGCACCACGGCCATCAAGCTCCAGCGCACCCGCGCGGAACTCAAAAAATAGACAGAGTTTTACCGGACGGTTCGTCGTGGCTCATCCGGCTTCGCTTAGGACCCGGACGCGGGATTAACTACTGGTCGTTGCCACTCTGGCCGATCGCGACAATCTCATGCTCGGAATGCAAGCTCACGCGTCCGATCGTCCGGTAGTCGCCCAAACCGTTCTTCGGTTTTGGCGTGTGATAGCCGGCAAAGACGACCGTGAGGTTGTGGTGATCGAAGAGTGTTCCACTGGGAGCATACACGCGGCCCGAGAACCATCCCATGGCGTTGCCAACCACTGGCGTGTTCGCCGGAAACGTGACCGGAGTGCCAGCGCTGTCGGGTACACCTTTGGAATTAACGGCAATCGTGAAGGGGGCAGTTGAAGCCACCGGATTGTTCAGGCCATTTACGACCGTCCAATGGAGCAGGTCGCTGGACTCGGCGTAACCGATGTACTGGAACGCGTCCGAGTCTCCACTGATGCAGCCGCCGCCCGAGAAGAGCAGTCCGTATCGTCCGCCTTCCAGTTTCATCAGAGTTCCGGCTGTTGCCAGCCAGCGCGTGCCGGTGGCGGAAACATCGGTGGGATCGTTCAAACCCTGGAGGATGCCGTCGTCCTTGAAGTTGACTCCATCCGTTGTCTCCGCAAGCCGGAGGTAAGAGATGTCATCATTCACCCCGGTGCCAAAGGGATTGGAGGCGTAATAGTTCGCCCAGAAAGTGTTGCACTGTTGCGACACCGGGAGTGTGGTGCTCCCGGTGTTGTCGCCGCTGAGGATTTTTTGCTCGTAGATAATCTTCAGGGGCGAGCTTCCGGGGACCACGCCAAGAATGCCGTCAGGATTCAGCAAACCGGTAGTGTGGAAGGGCAGTTCGGGTGTCCCGGCCGGTGATGAATCTGTGGCCGCATCACTCATTGCCGGCGCGCCGTTCAGCGGCAAGCCCGGCTGTGGGAACAATTCATGGATGCCCAGGTCGTCAGAGTCGATGTGGCCGACCGAGCGGGTCAACGTATACAAGTAAGTGTGGCCGGCGATGTTGATCACGAACTGGTGTCCTTGGCCGTCATCGTCGCCGTTGTCGCTGTTGTTAGGATCGGGACCGTTGTCTTTGTCTCCGTCCGGATCCTTTTGCACCTGGTTCGGGCAGGTCGTCCTCAACTCCAGCACCTTCTGCTGAAAGGTCCAAGTGAAACCGGCGTCGTCGGAAAATGCCGCCGCAACCGCTTCATCCGTATCTTTCGGTCGCCAATCGAAATAGCCCTGGAGATGATTGCCGTGACCGTTGATCACCGGGAAATAGTAGGGCTGCATTCGTTGAGTACCCGGATTCCCGATCTGGATTCCGCTCTTGTCGCAGTAGCCGGCCGACTTTAACCCGACCGCCGCTCCTGATTGTTCCAAGGTCCATGGGCCACCGGTGATGTACGTCTCGGCGGGCGCTCCATTCTTAATCCAACGAATGTGATCTTCGTCTGCCTGTGTCGCAAACGCGGCCACAAAAAGAGTGGTTATCGCGACTGAAATCTCGATTGCTGTTTTCACGGGTGTTCCTCCTAACGAAACGAAATCGCCTGGTAGCACCGCAAGACGGTGCCACACGGCGTCTGACCCTTGATGAATCGCTTGTAAAACTTGCGTTACGGCCGCTCCAACACCCGATGCGTTCCACAGCTCTCAGTACTCGCTACGCTAGGCGCATTTGTTCATCCTCGGTCGCCGCGCTGTGTCCGGCTTGCAGTTGCCTTTTTGCGGTGACCCTCGGGAATGATGTACGATTCCCGCGTGTTGAAAGGAGCCTTCATGGCGCGCTTCGCAAAATTCTTCGTTCTGTTGTCTGTGCTACTTCTGACTTTCTCCATTTGGCATCAGCAAACGACGATGGCCGGCAGTCCTCGCGCTGAGGGGAAGGAAGTTGTCCTCAAGGCTGCCGACATCGGTCCGAAAATTTTTCCGGAACGCGTTTTTTTCCGCGGCCAGAGCGCCCCAGTCCAGTTCCGCAACAGTGGTGGAGTTCACTTTGCTGACGATCTTTACGTTCTCGCGGGAATGGTGGACAGCTCCGGCTACTCGACTGGCATCAAGGAGAAATACCAAGCCTATCTACTAAACGAAGTTACGCTCGAAATCGCCGGCCAAACCTTGAAGCCCGGCGCTTACGGCATCGGTTTCGTCACCGGAGGGAAGTTTGTGGTGATGGACCTGGGCGCCAACGACGTCTTGCAGGCCGCCTCGCAGCACGACGCGGAAATGAAGCGACCCGTGCCGCTGCAAGTGCTTGCCTCTAGCACTGTGGGCAGCTACCGGCTATACATCGGCCGCGATTACGTGGAGTTCCGCAGGGCCCACTAGCCCAAGCATCCATCTTTGCTCGGAAATCCGGAACGCGAGGACTTAACCCCGAAACTCCGGACCGAGATGATCGAGGAAGAGAGAGGCGGAATCGCGGGCGGAGGCAAGCCATGAAAGATTTCGCCCACCTGTTTTCCTTTGCATCCGAGCGAAGTGCGTCATAGGATACCCCCACTCGTTTCCCTGATTCTCCATTCGAAGGAGTTCCTTCATGAACTTTCATCACTTGAATTGGATGGGAGTCGTGGTTGCCGCGATATCCACCATGGTGGTGGGATTCCTGTGGTACTCACCGATTCTTTTCGCGAATGCCTGGATGCGTGAAATGGGCCACGATCCGAACGACAAAGCTAAGATTCAAGAGACGCAGAAGACTGCCGGGCTCGCTTACGCGGGTTCTTTTCTGGCCAGCCTGGTGTCCGCTTCGACCCTGGCGCTGTTCCTGCACTGGCTTCGGGCAGAAGGCCTCCATATCGGCTTGATGGTCGGGTTCCATGTGTGGCTCGGATTTGTGGCCACCGTGCAATTGACCGGCGTCCTGTTCATGAAACAGAGCATGAAGCTCTTCGCCATCAACACCGGCTACCAGCTTGTCTGCTACCTGGTTATGGGAGCGATCCTCGCCGCGTGGAGGTAACCCTCCGGGCAGGTGCCACGAAGGCAAAAAGTTGAAGTAGCTTGCAACAACCGCTCTGGACAGACAGAATGTCCCGCGTTCACACTTGCCTACCGCATCTGCCAACGAGAACAACAGCCCTGCGCGTCCGGCCAGCCGGCTGATCGCGCTTCTGGCCATCGCCGCCCTAATCAATTACATTGATCGCGGCAATCTCTCCATCGCGGCCTCGCTGCTGAAGGACGAACTGAATTTATCCGCGTCCCAGCTTGGTATCTTGTTGTCTTCTTTTTTCTGGACCTACTCTCTGTTCCAACCGGTTTCCGGCTGGCTGGCGGACCGCTTTGACGCCAAATGGGTGTTAGCTATCGGGTTTTTTCTTTGGTCCGGAGCCACGGCGGCCACCGGCACCCTGCACACATTCGCGGCCCTGCTTGCCGCGCGGCTGATGCTGGGAATCGGTGAATCGGCCGCCTATCCCTGCTACGCCAGAACACTGGTCCGGCACGTTCCGGAAGTGCGCCGGGGCTTCGCAAACGCGCTTATCGCTACCGGAGTCGGATGCGGCCCGGCCTTGGGAACATTTTTCGGCGGCACGCTTATGGCGCGATACGGATGGCGCCCCTTCTTCATCGTTCTCGGTCTTATCAGCATGGCCTGGCTGATTCCCTGGCTCCGATGGGTTCCGCGAGCAGGGACAGCGATTTCGCCCGTGGAGAAGGGCGGCCCGGGATTCCTCGAACTCTTGAAGCAGCGCTCGGTGTGGGGGACCTGTGGTGGCCTTTTTGGCGCAAACTACGTGCTCTACTTTGAGATCACCTGGCTGCCGTACTACCTGCAGCACGAGCGCCACTTTTCCATGGGCACGATGGCGAAAATCAGCGGCGTCGGCTATTTGTGCTATTCGGCAGGCGCCGCGATCTTCGGCTGGATTTCCGACCGGTGGATCGCCGCTGGCGGAACACCCACGGTGGTTCGCAAAACGTTCGCGGGCGTAGGAGCGGGGACCGCCGGGCTCTTGCTTCTCGGCTGCGCTCTCGCCGGCCCAAGGCTTTTGGTGATTCTGCTGCTCCTGGCGTTTGGGGCGGGGGGAATGTGCGGGTCCAATATCTGGGCGATTACGCAAACGCTGGCCGGTCCGCGGATGGCGGGCCGTTGGACGGGATTTCAAAACTTCGTCGGGAACCTTGCGGGCTTCTTCGCGCCCACCGTGACCGGGTTCGTGGTCGATCTTACCGGACACTTTTTCATGGCCTTCGTGATTATGGCGGTCATCGCAATGCTTGCTGCACTTTCCTATTTCTTCGTGATCGGCCCGGTGAAGGAGATCGCCTGGGAAAGTTGACCGGACAGCGGCTTCGCGGGAGAGGAGGTCGTCTCATCCATTGAGGCAAGCACTCGCTTTGTCCTAGAATCTTGCTCATGAACGTCGATTGGCTGCGCGAGGTTTGCCTTTCCTTTGCGGGCGCCACGGAACAGATCCAGTGGGGCAGCGACCTGCTCTTCAAAACCGGTGGGAAGATGTTTGCCGTAACGCCGCTGGAGCCGGCTCCGGTGTGTCTCTCGTTCAAAGCGTCACCGGAACATTTTGCAGAACTCACGGAGCGGCCCAACGTCATTCCTGCGCCTTACCTGGCGCGAGCGCAATGGGTCGCGCTGCAAACCTGGGACGCTTTGCCGGCTGACGAACTCGCGCGCTTGCTGCGCGATTCTTATGACATGGTATTTGCGAGGCTTCCGAGGAAAACCCGCGATACCATCGCCAACGCAAAACCTTCGGCGCGCAAGGCTCGCGGTAAGAAACCGGTGAAAAAGAGAGGCGGGCGTAGCCGCTGACTTCTGGAAAAGATATACTCCGCTGAGCTTCCGTGCATTCGAACGAGAAAGATGTTCCGTTGAGGTGGTCCATGATCGCACGCCTGTTATTGCTCCTTGTTTCCGTGATGCTCGTCACTTCAGCGGTGCTGCGAAACGCAAAGTCAGCGCCGCCGGGAGGCGGTCTGCTGGTGGTGGCGAATCAGAAGGAGCACACCCTGCTGGTGGTCGACCCCGACAATCGCCGAGAGCTCGCAAAAATTCCAGTAGGGGTCAATGGCCATGAGGTCATCGTATCGAAAGACAACCGCTTTGCTTACGTTCCGATCTACGGAAACTCGGGCGTGGGAAAGCCCGGTACGGACGGCAGCACCATCGACGTCGTCGATCTGCAGGAACGGAAACTCGCTGCCACCATCGATCTTGGCAAACCGCTCCGCCCGCATCGCGCCGAATTTGGGCCCGATGGTCTGCTCTACGTCACCGCCGAGCTTGCGAATGCGGTCGATGTGATCGATCCATCCACGCGCAAGGTCCTCGCGGAAATTCCCACGGGCGAACCGCAATCCCATATGCTGGTTCTTTCGCAAGACGGCCACCGCGGTTACACGGCCAACGTCAGCGCTGGCAGCGTGAGCGTGCTCGATCTGGCGAAGCGCAATCTCATCGCCACCATTCCCGTGGCAAAGAGTGTCCAGCGCATTTCCATTTCACCGGATGGCCTCCGCATCTTCACTCACGACCAGGATGCGCCGCGCATCGCGGTCATCGACACGGCCACCAACAAAATCACGAACTGGATCGAATTGCCGAATGTGGCGTATGCGTCGGCGTCGACTCCCGATGGGCGCTGGCTGCTGGCGGTCAGCATGGCGGCCAATCGCCTCTTCGCCGTTGATTTGCAGACACGGAAAGTGGCGCACTCGCTGGAGATTCCTAGAGGATCTTCGGAAATCCTGATTCGACCGGGCGGGGAAATCGCCTATGTGAGCGGCACCGGCGCCGGGAAAATCGCCGTGCTCGACCTGCGCTCCTGGAAAATGCAGCAGCCCATCGAGCTCACTCCGGGCGTCGACGGCCTCGCGTGGGCTACTGCTCAGCATTAGAAGTCGCGGAAGTTGGCGCCGGCGAGTTTGTCGAGTGCCCGCGATGAGTTATGCGAAGTCCCGCTCCTCCCGCTGTTGCGGTTACCGGGTTTCTTCGAGATCCACGAACTCCACCGCGAAAGTTGTTCGTTCTAGAGTCAGCCACGCCACCGTCACCGGCAACTGAAATCTCCGCGGCCCGGCGCTTCCCGGATTGATGTACAGCACGCCATCGCGTTCGGTCTTTCCCGGTTTGTGGGAATGGCCGCTGACGACGATGTGAAAGCCGGATGCGGCTGGATTCAAATCCAGGGCTTTCACATCGTGTAACACGTAGATCATTGCCGCGCCTGCCTCCAAGACGGCCGTCTCCGGCAACGCTTTCGCCCACGGCTCCGTATCTACATTTCCGCGCACCGCTACAACCGGCGCGATCTTTCTCAGCTCCTCCAGAATCTCCGGCTTCCCCACGTCCCCCGCGTGAATGATCACCTCCGAACCGCGCAGGGCTTCCACCGCTTCCTTGCGCAGCAAGCCATGGGTATCCGAAATCAGACCGATTCTCTTCACCGCGTTTGCCATGCCCGATGTCATCCCGCCTACGAAACCTACTACAAGCGCGTCCTCGCCGAATCCTGACGTCGGCGTCGATGCTCGCAGTCTGTAGCACGCCCCTCGTCTTATTAACTGCTTAGATGCGCGCTGTTGGAAGAGAATAAGAAGTACTTACAAATTTGAGATACTTCCGAATAGGCCTCATGCGATAGGCGTTCGTTGCCTGGGCCGGACAATCTCCGTTCTATCTCTCGACAAGAACTGACGCTCGCAAACCGTCTGGTGCGGTCGAGAGGATCGTTAAGGAGGCACTATGTCTGCTCCACAGTCCCACAAGGGAATCATCCTTGTAGCCGATGACAACGAAGCCAACCGCGAACTACTCTCTGCTTTGCTGAGCGCAGAGGGTTACCAGGTCGTCTATGCAGCGGACGGCCAGCAAGCACTGGCTCGGGTGAATAGCGAGTCGATTGATCTCGCCTTGCTGGACGTGGTGATGCCTCGCCGAACCGGATTCGAAATTTGTCAAGAGATGAAGTCCAAGCCGGAAACCCGCTTGATTCCTGTCATATTGCTCACCAGTTTGAACAGTGACGCCGACCGGATCCACGGGATCATGTGTGGCGCGGATGACTTCCTCAACAAGCCTGTAAATAAACATGAACTGCTGGCCCGGGTGCATTCCCTGTTGCGCTTGAAGCAATTCACCGATGAGCTGGATAACGCCGAGACCGTATTGTTCAGCCTCGCCCTGAGTATCGAGGCGAAGGACCCCTATACCGAGGGACACTGCGACCGCCTTTCGAAATATTCCGTGGCGCTAGGGGAGAAGCTCGGGTTGCCCCAGGACCTGCGCGTCGCTCTCCGCCGAGGCGGTCTTGTGCACGACATAGGTAAGTTGTCCGTGCCAGAGCACATCCTGCTCAAACCCGGACCGTTGACTCCGGAAGAACGAAAAATCATGGAGCAACACACGGTCATAGGTGAGCGAATTTGCGCCCCACTCAGATCCTTTCGCTATGTGCTGCCGATCATTCGCCACCACCACGAAAGGCAGGACGGCTCCGGGTACCCGGACGGCCTGAAGGGCGAACAAGTTCCGCTCACCGCGCGCATCCTTCAAGTCACCGATATCTACGACGCGCTTACTACGGACCGGCCCTATCGCAAGGCTCTTTCTACGGAAAAGGCCTTCGCCATCATACGGGAAGAAGTAAAACGCGGCTGGTGGGATGGTTCCTTGATCGATCAACTGGAACTGCTTGTGCGCGAATCAACACTTCAGTTGTCGAATGTGGGAGCCAAGAATGAGCGCTAGCTGCTTTCAGAATCGGGCAGGCGATTTTCGCCGCCCACACCGATCATCAATTTGTCGGATCGCGGCCGCAAGCGCCTTCGTCCTTCTTCTTTTGGTCACGCTCACCGATCAGAGGACTCGCGCCCAGGCCACGCAAAGCAATCAAAATCCTCCTGAGAATTTAAAACAAGTGAGCCTGGAAGAACTCGGACAAATCGAGGTTACAACAGCGTCCAAAGTGCCTGTGAAAGCCACTCGAACTCCGGCAGCGATCTACGTCATCACCCAAGAGGATATTCGGCGGTCCGGGGCCACAAGCATCCCGGAGGCCCTCCGCATGGCGCCTGGAGTTGAAGTCGCACGGGTCGACTCCAACACCTGGTCGCTCGGCGTACGCGGATTCGAGAGCACACTCTCCCGATCAGTACTCGTGCTTATCGACGGCCGGAGCGTTTACACGCCTCTGTTCGCAGGCGTTTATTGGCAAGTCCAGGACACGCTGCTTGAGGATATCGACAGGATCGAAGTCATCCGAGGCCCCGGCGGTACCATCTGGGGAGCGAATGCCGTCAACGCGGTAATCAATATCATCACCAAAAGCGCTCAGGAAACCCACGGAACGTTGGTATCCACGGGCGGAGGAAATGTCGATCAAGGCTTTCTCAATTTCCAGTACGGTGGTGGCAACAGCAAGGGTTTTAACTACCGTATATACGGGAAGGGTTTCACCCGAGGCCCTGAGTTTCATCCCGATCACCAACAATTCGATGACTGGCGGATGGGTCAGACCGGCTTTAGGACGGATTGGGATGTACACAATGGCGACCAGCTAACTCTTCAAGGCGACCTCTATTATGGCGACGCCGGACAACGTGTACAGATCGCGAGCTACTCTCCGCCGTATACGACCGATGTCCAACAGAACGCCGAGCTTTCGGGAGGCAATTTGCTCGGTCGCTGGGAGCGCGACTTAGGTTCAGGGTCTAGCGTTCAGTTGCAGACTTATTACGACCGAACGAATCGGAAACAGGCCAACTTTGCCGAGTCTCGAGATACGTTTGACATCGATTTCATCCATCATCTGATTCTGCCGGGGCGGCAGGACTTCCTGTGGGGCCTCGGAGCGCGCCTGAGTTCGGGCAATGCTTCCCAGGTCGTACCCACCGTCGTGTTCACGCCGGATCACTACACGGACAAGCTCTACAATGCATTCGTCCAGGACGAAATCCCTATCGTTGGAGACCAGCTTTCACTAACCATCGGGTCTAAATTCCTACACAACGGCTACAGCGGCTTCGAGATCGAGCCGACGGCACGGCTCTTGTGGACCCCGAGCTCGCGGCAAACCGTCTGGGGCGCCGTCACTCGCGCCGTGCGCACTCCATCTCGCGTTGAAGAAGACCTCCAGCTCTCTGGATTGGCGGCGCCGACTCCCTTGACGTTTTTCCGGATTATTGGCGACAGAAAATTTTCCTCGGAAAGCCTGATTGGCTACGAAGCCGGATACCGAAGCCTGGTGGGGCCCAAGTTCCACGTGGACATTGCCGCCTTCTACAACAACTATGACCACCTCCTAAGCGTCGAGCCTGGTGCACCGTTCTCTGAAAGCTCACCGCCCCCGCCGCATACTGTTATCCCGTTTTTCTTCCGCAATGGGTTGCAAGGCCGCACGGCTGGATTCGAGATCGCTCCCGATTGGACCCCGACGCGCATTTGGCGGCTGAGGGGGTCGTATTCATACCTCCATATTGATTTAGAAAAAAAAGCGACCAGCCTGGACACTTCCAGCGCAAATTCAACGCAGGGGTCGAGCCCCCATCACCAGGTCGCGATCCAATCTTCCTTGGATTTACCCAAGAAGTTGGAATTTGATCAGACTTTTCGTTATGTGAGCTCCCTGCCTGCCCAACTCGTCGGAGCTTACACCACGGCCGATGTGCGATTCAGTTGGCATGCCACTCGTTCTCTAGACCTGTCCGTCGTGGGCGAGAACTTGTTTCAACCTTATCACGCAGAGTTCGGGGGTGACCCCGGTCCTCTTGTCGGGATCAAGCGAAGTGCCTACATCAAACTAACGTGGCAATCATGGCAAAGATGAGAGGGAAGCGGATCTATGGGACTGATGTGCTCCCATGCACGGGGCCAGAGTCCGTGACTGGTGTTTATTCATGCTGCTTGTCGAAATTCATGGCTCTGGCGGCCGCCTGGGTGCTCGTTGGCGTCTCATGCCTACATGCCCAACAATCGAAACCGACTGAGTATCAGGTCAAGGCCGCCTACCTCTACAATTTCGGCAGGTTCGTCAAATGGCCGCCTGGACTTGCCGCAGGCAAGGGCGACTCCTTCCCCGTTTGTGTGCTCGGCCGGGATCCTTTCGGTCAGATTCTCGATTCAACTCTTGCAGGGGAAGCGCTAGAGGGAAAGCCCGTAGTGATTCGACGGATCGCCAGGTCGCAAGACGCGGCGGATTGCCGAATCCTGTTCGTTAGTTCGACAGAGGAAAACCATTTGAAAGAGATCCTAGCGGCGATTGATCAGGCGGGCGTCCTAACGGTTAGCGACATACCAGGATTCTCGCGGCGAGGCGGCATGATCCAATTCGTCGCGGAGGGTGACAGGGTTCGCTTTGAGATCAACTTGGCGAGCGCCGAAAGTGCCAAGCTCGTCTTGAGTTCCGAGTTGCTCAAAGTAGCGGCAACCGTAAGAAGAAATGCTCGGTCTGGAGATTGACTTACATGCTCAAGGCCCAAAACCATTCCATCTCCCGCAAGCTGACCTGGATGAACATGCTGGTCAGCGGCGCGGCGCTGCTGTTGGCGTGTGCCGCCTTTATTGCCTTTGACATGATAACTTTCCGGCAGGCCATGTTGCGGAATCTTTCCACGCAAGCTCAGATCATCGGTTCCAATTCCATTTCCGCACTACTTTTCAACGACCCGCAGTCCGCGGAGAATACTTTGTTGGCGCTCAAAGCTGCGCCGAATATCTTGTCCGCTCAGGTCTACCTGCCGGATGGCCGGCCCTTTGCCTCGTACTCACGCGATCGTGATCGTCACAGCCCGGTGCTTCCGCCAATTCCGTCGCGTCAAACAGAGACTCATTGGATCGAAGATGATCAGATCGCGCTAGTACGCTTGATCGTGCTGGACGCGAAGCCGATTGGGGCCGTCTACATCCGATCGGACATGCAGGAATTGCACGGCCGCTTTCAGCGATACGCGCTAATCGCTGTCATCGTCCTCTCAGCATGTCTGCTGGCGGCCTTACTGATCTCATCGGTCTTTCGCAGAGCCGTTGCCGACCCCATCGTGGATTTGAGCAAAATCGCAAAAATTGTTTCTCAAGACAAAAACTATTCGGTCCGCGCAACCCCTATCCGCAGCCCTGCTGAGTTGGCTATCCTCATCGATGCCTTCAATGAGATGTTGGCGCAGATCCAGCAGAGCCAGAGAGCTTTGCGAAAAGCCCATGATGAGCTGGAGCAGCGCGTTCAGGAGCGCACTGCGGAGCTTGAAGCTGCCAAGAAGGAGGTTGAGGAGTTTTCTCATTCCATCCTCCTTGCGAAAGAGGAAGTTGAGCGCGGTAGTAGGTTCAAGGATCAATTCCTCTCCACCATGAGTCACGAATTGCGCACGCCGCTCAATGCCGTCCTGGGTTTCTCCGACCTCCTCGCCGATGAACGCTACGGCCCGTTGAACGATCGCCAGCAACGCTACGTCGCTCACATACATACCGGCGGGAAACACCTTCTCAAACTAATCAGCGACATCCTTGACCTTTCCAAGATCGAAGCGGGGCGGATGGAGCTCACCCGCGAGGATGTGACGGTCTCCTCTGCCTTTTCCGATGTGATCAGCACTCTTTATCCACTGGCGGAAAAGAAATCGCAAGCATTACTCCAACAAGTTGAGCCCAATTTGCAAGTTCGTGCGGACGCCATGCGCTTTAAGCAAGTGCTTATGAACCTTGCCGGCAACGCGATCAAGTTCACGCCGGAACGTGGCCGCATCGAGCTCGTCGCGCGTCAAGTGGATGACCAAGTCAGGGTGGAGGTGCGCGACAATGGCCCGGGGATTCCGCCTGAACAACAACAGCGCATCTTTGAAGCGTTCTTCCGGCTTACAGAAACGGGTAGCGCCACCGAGGGCACCGGCTTGGGACTAGCCATAACTTCGCGTCTCGTCGAGCTGCATGGGAGCAAACTGGGGATTGAAAGCCGGCCCGGCGAGGGTGCCTGCTTCTATTTTTCACTTCCCCTCGTTGTCAGCGCTCCGAATCAATCCATTCAGTCATCTTTACCCGTGCCAAGGGCGCGCAATGCCCCGCGGATTCTTATCGTCGAGGACAATGCAGCGACGGGGCACCTCATCCAATCGCAACTGGCTTCTTCGGGCTATGAGACCCTGCGGTGCGACAGGCCGGAACGCGCCACGGATATGGCCGCGGAACACCAGCCGGATGCCATCACTTTGGATCTCCTCATGCAGCCGGTCCACGGGTTTGAGGTCCTACTGCAATTGAAAAATGACCCGCGCACGTCCAAGATCCCCGTCATCGTCGTGACCATTGTGGATCAGCCGGGCGTTGGAACTGCTCTCGGCGCCGACGAGTATTTGATTAAACCCGTGGACAAGGCGACGTTACTGGCTGCCGTGGAGCGCTGCCTCCGGTCTCGCGGGGGCGCAGCGCCAACAAGGACCATTTTGGTCGTGGAAGACGATGTGTCCACACTGGAGATGATTGTCGAGTTGCTTAAAGGATATGGCTACGCTGTAAGCACTGCGGCGGACGGTGAACAGGCCCGTGTGAGTGTGGCTCAGTCCCTGCCCGAACTCGTTATCCTTGATTTAGTGCTCCCCAAGATGAGCGGTTTTGAATTGCTCGCTGAATGGCGTTCCAATGCTCGCACCGCCGATCTTTCCGTGTTTGTGCTAACGAGCAAGGATCTAACGAAGGAGGAAGACAAGTACCTCCGCGCGCATGCCGAATCGCTTTTCCGGAAGCAGAATGCATGGCGAGAACCGTTGATTAAGCAATTAGAGCGCGTGGTGACCTCCCCGTCTTTGGAGAACGCTTGAAACATTGCATCCTCGTCGTCGAAGACAATCAGCTCAACCCCGGCGGGAACCTTCCTCATGCCATGCCGGGTGTCGCGCGGGTGCCGGATCAGGTTCACGTAGTGGGCGGTCTTCAGATCGGCGCGAAATCGTCCCCCTAACCCATTTAGAATCAACACTTATAGAAACGCTCGGAGGTTTTGGTTTTGATTCTAAACCACTTACATGAACTCTAACCCACATCTCTCACAGCCTGGCATAAGAGGAATGAAGTGTGTTCGAACGGGGAGTTGCGAGTTATTTTCGCGGGGTGTTGTTGTGTAGCGGTCCGTTTTTCGTTTTGCGTGAGAGTTTTTTACTTTCTGAGCCTGTTTCGGCGCACACCTTACCACCGGTTGACAGGAGCCAGAATAAAAGTGGTCGGAGCCTTTCTGTTTCAATACTTTACGGGCACGGCGCACAGCTTTTCATGGACTTGCTGGAACAGCGCGACGTAGGGGTACCCACCGGCCAGGGAGATCCATACCTTGCGTACCGTGATGCGAATCAGCGCACCGATCTTCAGCAACTTGAGCCGCATGGTGGAGCACTGAGCCTTAGCCAACTCTGTTCCCGCCAGTCCCAGCCGTCGCAGCATCTGCAACAACACGTAGGCGATCGAAGAGAAGTACAAGCGCAGTTGATTGCTGCGCAGGTAGTGCGTGCTGGTGCGGTCGCTGAATAGCATCAGTTGTTCTTTTATGCGATTCTCCATGTCACCGCGGGCGCAGTAGTGATCCTCATACAAGGCCTGTGCCGGCCATGCTTCTCGACTCAGCGAGGTCACTACGAATCGCGGGTTCTCTCCTTTTTCCAGATGCTCGGCCTTGGCCACCACCCGTCGCACATGACTCCAGCTTTTCAGCGTCTGATAGAAGAACTCTTGGAACCGCCGAGTCGCGCGTCCGGTCTGTTGGTACTGCGCTTTCGCCTCCGCCATCTCCTTGGCGATCTCCGCTTTCAGGCGTTCATTTTTCGCTAGTCCCAGCAAGTACTCTACGCGGTTCGCTTCACACCAAGCCATCAACTCCTCGCGGCAAAATCCGGAATCCCCGCGCACCACGATGCGCACCAATGGCCACGCGGAACGAATCTGCTCTACGATGCGCTGCAGCTCCTCTACACTTCCTGCGGAGGCATCGATGTTCGACGATCGCAACCGCGCACACAGCAGAAACTCTCCACAGAAAATGTACAACGGCAGGTAGCAGTAGTGTCCGTAGTAGCCATGGAAGAAACGCCCTTCCTGCTGCCCGTGCAGCGGATCGTCGGTGGCGTCCAAATCCAAAATGATTTCCTCCGGCGCCTCCTGGTGGGCCTGAAGGAAGGTCTCCACCAACAGGTGGTCCACAGCTGCATGATCCAGCACGATCTTTTTGTAGCGCTCCTTCCGACTGGCCGTCTCTTTGGTCAGTTCCAGCCGATTCAGAGTGCTCTTTCCGGCTAACGCTTCCTTATCGGGATCCTCCTTCTCAACCAGCACCGCCAGCAAAGGATCGTTCCGCAACTCGTCGTGATCATTCAGATCTTCATATCCCAGGGCCAGCCCATAGACTCGCTGGGCCACCAACTCCTTCACCGGATGTTCGATCAGATCGGGATTCCGATAATCGGTGAAGCAGGCGGCAAACTGGCGGAGGATCCCAATGCGCTTCTCGATCTCCCGCAGCAGCAGACCACCACCATCGCTGGTGATCGCTCCACCGTCGAACTGCGCGCGGATCTCGCGTCGCTTTTGGGGATGAAATCCGAAGACAAACTGGTTACACTCTGTGCTCATAAGGCTGTTGCTCCTCCTTGGCAGGATTTCTTTCTAGACAAAAGAGTTATGCCATGAAGCAACAGCCTTTTTCAATTTAGAATGAGAAATTCGGGCTAAGTCCTTTAGATGCAATACTTACAAAAAGGCCCAGGGGTGCCGAATTCTTTTTCTGGCCCGTAATCCAAAGAGGAATTGAAACGAGGAACAGCAACGCCGCTCCCTGCGCTAGGCGGAGATTTTGGTGGGAGCCATCCGGCGCAGCGGTTTTGCGCCCGGAATCGGGAACTGCATGTGCCAGAAGTTCGTTTCGGGCGAGATAAACTCCACTCCGATATACTGCTTGCCGTCGCGAGCCCGGTGGATGGAGACGACTCGGCATTCCATCGACTGCGAGGTGTTATCATTCAGCAGGATCAGCGTTTGTCCCACCAATACGATCTCTTCAAGCTGAAACAGCGCCCCGTGCCGGTTCACCGATTGCGAATGGGTCTGTGCGGAGAACTTCTCGCCAGAGTCTGTCTTTCCGCGGACGGTCAACGGCACCGTTAGGGCTACTCGCAGTGTCCGGCGGCGTTCTTTGCAACGAAAGTGAAGCAGGGACATTTCGGCTTCGACCTCGAATCTAATTTACGAGTCCACGGCGTCTTCGGCCAACTTCAAGC
>Ga0209527_1000100_pt1 | contig 18562 bp, 15 predicted proteins | sample JacPinW_OM2H0_M2_FD_187968 | JGI IMG/M metagenome (GOLD analysis project Ga0209527, IMG submission 187968) | Forest soil microbial communities from Algoma, Ontario, Canada - Jack Pine, Ontario site 1_JW_OM2H0_M2 (SPAdes) (version 2) | ecosystem: Environmental > Terrestrial > Soil > Boreal... | reverse complement strand
TTACCAAATGACGCGCATTTACGAACAATTCGGGCAGTCGTTCTGCAAATACGTCCGTTACAATAAGAACGACGTTGCCGGCAAAGTGCTCATCTGTCCACCAAGTGCGAGCCGTTCGCCGATGATCGAGAAAATTCCCCGCAGACGCGTGGCAATGGTCACCGGTTGGGCAGTCGATCCGAGTGCGATTTATCGCTATCAGGTCGATGCCGCCTTTCCACTTTCCGATCACGCCGATTACAACGATCTCGTGCGCTATGTCGATCTTGTGCAACCCAAGCGCGTGCTTACCCTTCACGGCTTCGCCGCTGAGTTCGCGCGCGATCTGCGCGAGCGCGGAATCGAAGCCTGGGCACTGAGCGAAGAAAACCAGATGGAACTGAAGCTGCCAAAAGCTGTAGTGGCAGGCGTGTCGCCTGCCTCGGAAGAAAACGCGGCCGACACGGCCGCTACGACAACTTCGGAGTTCCTCCAATTCGCCAATGTCGGCGAATCGATCGCCGCGACCGCGGCGAAACTCGAGAAGGTGCGATTACTCGCCGAATACCTGCGTGCGCTGAATAGCGAGCAGTTACCGATCGTGACGACTTACCTGACCGGGCGCGCATTTGCCCAAAGCGATCTGCGGACGTTGCAAGTTGGCTGGGCAGTGATTTATCGTGTGCTGCTCGCCGCCACAAAAATCAGTGACGCCGAATTTCATCGCATCGCGGCGAGTCACGGCGATCTCGGCAAGACTACATTCGAAGTTCTCGAAGGACGAACCAAGCCGCAGCCATTTTCAATTTTGGAATCGCGCGACTTGTTCGAAAAATTGCATCGCACCCGCGGACCGATTGCGAAAACGGAACTCCTGCAAGCACGCTTTGCGAATTTGTCAGCGCGCGAGGGTCAATACGTGGTCAAGATTTTGACCGGCGATCTTCGGATCGGTTTGCGCGAGGGACTGGTAGAAGAAGCGATTGCACGCGCGTTCGAAGTTGCACTCGAGCAGGTCAAAGAAGCGAACATGTTGCTCGGCGATATCGGCGCCACCGCGTTACTTGCGTCGCAAAAACAACTCGATCGCGCGGAGTTGTCGATCTTTGGCCCGATCAAATGCATGCTCGCGACGCCGGAGCCGTCCGCGGAAGCAATTTGGGAAAGGTTTGCGACCGCGGCCGACACGGCCGCCGCTGCAGTGTTTGTCGAAGACAAGTTCGATGGGATTCGCGCGCAGCTGCATCGGAATTCGAAGCGCGCCGAAATTTATTCGCGCGATCTGCGGCTCATCACCGATCAATTTCCCGAGCTGGCCGAACAGGCGCGCAAGTTCGATGTAGATCTTATCCTCGATGGCGAGATCGTCGCGTTTGAGCAGGGGCGCAGGCTCACGTTCTTCGATCTGCAGAAACGGCTCGGCCGCAAGAGCGACGGCGCAGACTTATTTGCGACTGCATCGGCCGATGTGCCAGTCGTGTTCATCGCTTTCGATCTGCTCTGGCTCAACGGCCGGTCGCTCTTGAAGACCGCGCTACAGGAACGGCGCGAACTGCTGCGCGGTTTAAAATTACCGGCCCAATTTCAAATCGCAGAAGTTTTTCCCGCGCACTCAGCCGCAGAGATCGACGAACGTTTTCAGCAAGCCCGGCGGCGTTTGAACGAGGGCCTGATGGTCAAAGACCCGAACAGCTTTTACACACCGGGAGCGCGCGGAATGTTTTGGTTCAAACTAAAGAAAGAACTCGCCACGCTCGATGTCGTGGTAGTCGGCGCGGAGTTCGGTCACGGCAAACGTAACAAGGTGTTGAGCGATTATACTTTTGCGGTGCGCGATGAAACCAGCGGCGAACTCCTGCCGATTGGCAAAGCGTACAGCGGATTGACCGATATCGAGATCGCGGAGCTGACTGAGTATTTCAAACAAAACACGATCGTCGATCACGGTCGGTATCGCGAAGTGAAACCGGACATCGTTCTGGAAGTCGCGTTTAACTCGATTCAGCCGAGCACGCGCCACGCGAGCGGACTGGCGCTGCGCTTTCCGCGCATCAAGGCGATTCGGCGCGACAAAAACGTCGATGCGATCGACACGCTGACTTACGCGCGCGAGCTCGCGGCGCAAGAGCCACGAGCGGATGTAGATGAAGTGACTAAGGCGTAGCCGAGGGCGAAGGTGAAACGCCTGGTTGAGTCCCTTCGTTGCGCTCCCGTTTCAATTCCTTCTTCTCTTCGCGCTTCTGCTCTTTCTTCTCCTGCTTCGTCAACTTTCCGCCGGGAGACATCGACGGAGCCGAAGCCGTATCCGATGTCGATGTTACGGATGGCGATGGTGACGCCGAACTCAGTGGTTTTGTTTCGCGCGGGTTAAACTTCTGCGCTTGAGATTTGAATTTGCCCGGAGTCATTTCCGCTCCAGATGCGCCAGCCGTCGGAGCTGGCGTTGCCGAGACAGCCGGTGCCATCGGCACGACCTTGCGATGATGAGAATCTTGCTCTTGAGATTTGAATTTGCCGGGTGCTGCTGCCCCCTGCTCCACGCCAGCACCTGTTGGGCTAGCCACTGCCGAAGGTACCGGCGTCGCAGTTGAAGCAATAGTGTGCGCGGGGCTCGGTGTTGCGCTTGGAACCAGCAATCGTCCGCGACGTTGCGACGCAGTAGGCAAAGCTGATGCTGACGACGTCGGCGTCGAGGTTGCGGCCGATGTCGGTGATTGTTCAGACGGAGCAAATCTTCGCGACGTCACCGTCAGTTCAGGCGTCGACGTCGCAGCCACAGAAGGCGCTTGTGTCGCCGACATCGTCGCAGATGGCGCCACTGCCGCAGATGTCGATGTTGGCGAGCTCGCTTCAGTCGTCGAACTCGACGCGCTCATCGCCTTTACAAATTTTTTTGACGGCGCATTCGAGGGCGGAGTCGCTTCCGATTTCATTTTGTCGCGCGTTTTCTTGGCAGCTTCGTGATCTGCAATTCCAGCCCAACCGAGATCGACCGTGACTTGCGTGATGTTTTGTTTCACAGCCCGGGGCCGTTCGCTCGCCTGCGCCGCAAACACCGGCGCCGCCACGATCACGGTTTCGCCCTGAACAAGCGGACGTGGCGCTTCGACATTCACGTCAACACTGAGATTGCGTTCCAAGCGAAATCGCTGCATTGGCTCGCGGCTTTGCGCGCGCATTTCGTCATAGTTCGGACCTTCGTTAACGACGGTCGTGTTGCTATAAGTGATGTTCGTGACGTTGGTGGTTTGATTAACGATGGTCACGTTGCGTTCCGGGGGCACAATCGTGGACTCGATCCGCTGCGCGCCGAATTCTCGGGTCGGGACAAAACAATATTGGTCCGGACCGATGTCGTAATAGTTATCGGACCAATTGTGGATGCCGGTGCGCTGATCAAATCGCGCTTCCGGCGGCAGGGGCGCCCAACCAACGTAATCGTTGCTCTTCCGCCAGGAAACCCAAGCCGGCGCCCATTGATCGCCCGGAACCCAAACCCAGCCGATTCCGCGCAGGCGCGTCCAACGTCCGTAGTGATAGGTGGCCCAGCCGAATGGCTCTTGGGAAATCCAGGTCCAGCCAGCATCGGTGTAAACCCAGCGACCGTTGGTGTACGGACGCCAACTCCGCGAGCTTTCGGCTTCGCGCGGCTGCCAAACGTAGCCGTAATCACTTGTCTCCAACCACGCGCCATGAGGCTCGAGCTTCGTATAAAAAGTTGAATAGCCGGAAGTTGGTCTCGCTCCAGAAACGGCACGAGGCCGGGCAACAGGTTCGGATTCGGACCGTTCGCGAGGAGCAGGGGTAGCTGCGGCCGCATTCTCCTTTTCCGCTAACGCTTTTTCGCGCGCATCGAGATCGGCCTGGCGTTGGGAGAGCTGTTGCTGCTGCTCGGCTTGATGCTCTGCCGCAAGACGTTCTTGAACCTGGCGCTCAACTTCGGCGTTCTTTTCCGCTTCAGTTTGCTGTTTCTGGCAGGAACCAAGGGCAACGAGCGCAATAATAGCTGAGAGTGCAAAAAATCTCTTCATGGCGATGATTAGACACTTTTCCTTTGTCATTATTCAACGGGTCGGGGCTGGCGATGGCGTCGCAGTTTGAGCGGAAGCCGGGATGAAGGTGACGCTTTCTATTTTAGCGCGTCGCAGTTTTTGGATGTTCGCGTAAAGGGCGACCAGTGCGAAACCGATGGCGATTACGAGCATGAGTCGCACTACATTTTTCGGCACGCCGGATTCCGCGTTCACGCCGAAACTATCGATGTCGATCTTGCCGGCGCAAATCTTCTTCGGGCAACTGCAGCGCCGCGATCGAATCCATCACCCGTTGGCTCAACCGCACGTAAAGATCTTTTCCGCCTGTCCCAAGCTCTGCATCCGAGAAGTAAATCGGCTCACCAACGACAATCGTGATTTTGCGCCATAAATGAATTTTTCCGTCGATAGGCCAGGCATCGAAAGCCCCGAAGATTCGCATCGGCACGACCGGGGCGCGGGTTTTGGCGATCAGCAAGCCCAGACCCGCCGCGGCGGACTGCAGATTCCCGTCGGGTGTGCGCGAGCCTTCCGGAAAAACCAATGCGCACTCGCCCGCGCTCAGGATTCGAATCAACGCTTTCAGCGCGCTCCGATCGCCTCCTTCCAAATTAACCGGAATGACGTTGAGCTTGGGTAAAAGCCAGCCCAGCACCGGTATATTCATCAACGATTTTTTCGCTAGAAAATAAATGGGCCGGTCGCAGGCGTTGCCGGCCAGCGGCGGATCGAAAAAACTTTGGTGATTCATGGCCAGAATCACCGGCCCGGTCTGAATGACGCGCTCCCGATTAATAATTCGAAAGCCAAAAAACAACTGGGCCAGTAACCGGCTGAGATGGTAACCAAGCCAGTAGTAGAAATTCATTTAACGATTAAATTGCTTGTCGCCTAATCGTTTAACGATTTCATCCACGACCTGCTCGACGGTGAGATTTGAGGTATCAATCACTTCCGCATCTTTCGGGACGATGAGGGGGGACGCAGTGCGGGAGGAATCGGCTTGATCGCGCCGGGCGATTTCGTCGCGATGCCCTTGGGCCGCGCGCCGTTGAGCACGCACTTCCGGCGACGCATCGATGTAGAACTTGTAGGGCGTATCCGAAAAAACTACTGAGCCAATGTCGCGACCCTCAACGACCAGGTCGTGCCTTCGAGCGTAATCACGCATTCTCTGGACAAGAATCTTGCGGACTTCCGGGACCGTGCTCACGCGTGAAACTTCGCTGTTCACGCGATCTTCGTGCAGATGTTCCGTTAGATCGACATTGTCGATCAGAAGGTGAAGTTCTCGGTCCTTCAACACACCGCCCAACGATAAAGTCGCGATCAGTTCCGCGATCCGATCTTTGTCTGATGGATCGATGCCAGCGTTAAGCACCGACCACGTAACAGCGCGATACATCGCACCGGAATTGACGTAAGCGAAGCCGAGTCGACGCGCCAGCTGCCGGGCCACGCTGCTCTTTCCCGAAGCGGCCGGACCGTCGATGGCGATTACACGATGTCGATCTTGTGCTTGCATCTGTGACTGCGCGCGACGCGCAGTTTTTCGCGGAACGCGCGGGGAAGCAAGCGTGTGATTATTCTTCCACCGGTGCGGCCGGCACGAGCGTGCCAATGACCGGCGTACTGGTGCGGGCCCGTCTCGGACTGATGAACTCGTCCAAAGCTTTTTCGAAGCCCGGATACGATTCACGAATGCACTCGGCGTCTTGAATAATTGTTTCGCCGTCGGCAAAGAGACCGGCGACTGCGAAGGCCATGGCGATTCGGTGATCGCCGAAACTGGATAGGCGCGCACCACGCAATGGCGCGGGTCCATGGATTTCGAGGCCGTCGTTGAGCTCAATTACCTGCACACCCATGGCCCGTAAATTGTGCGCGATCGCAGCGATCCGATCGGTTTCTTTAACACGCAGCTCATGAGCGTGGCGAATGATTGTCGTGCCGTTAGCCAACGCACCCGCGACTGCCAGCACCGGCAATTCATCGATCAGCTGCGGAATTTCTTTCCCATGAATTACCGTGCCTTTAAGCGGCACACCGGTGACTTCAACGACGCCGCGCGGTTCCAATTGATCGACATCTTCGACTGCTTCGCGCACTTGCGCGCCCATTCGAACCAAAACACCAAGTAAGGCCGTTCGGGTATCGTTCAATCCGATGTTGCGCACGAGGAGATGGCCGCCCGATTGAGCAGCCGCCGCGACCAACCAAAAGGCCGCCGAAGAAAGGTCGCCTGGAATTGCAAAGTCGCGCGACTCCGGGACCTGGTCGCCGAAAACGCTGATCGTGTCTTCGCTTTTCGCCGTGCGGATCAAAAAATAATTAAACATCAGCTCGGTGTGATTGCGGCTCGCCAGCGGCTCATCCACGGTCGTTTTGCCCTTGGCGAAGAGTCCGGCCAGAAGAATGGCGCTTTTGACCTGAGCACTGGCGACAGGCGAACGATAATGAATTCCACGCAAAGATCCGCCCCGGATACGCAGCGGCGGCGTTTGTTCCGGACCTTCAGCGACAATGTCCGCGCCCATTTTTCGCAGCGGCTCGATGATGCGGTCCATCGGGCGGCGTGCGAGTGACGGATTCCCGACTAATCGCGTTTCAAAAGTTTGACCGGCAAGCAAACCGGCGAGCAGACGCATGGTTGTGCCGGAGCCGCCGCAATCGATCTCGTCTTTTGGCGGGGTCAGGACGCGTTTCTTTCCGTGAACAATGAGAATATCCGGCTCCGGTTGTTCAATCTGGATTCCAAGCGCGCGCAATGCGCCGACCGTATGCATGCAGTCGTCGCTCGGGAGAAAGCCACGCAAAGTGCAGACGCCATTTGAAAGCGCAGCAATAATAGCGGCGCGATGCGAGATACTTTTATCCCCCGGAACAGTGATCTCAGCTTCGACCCGAGGGGCTCGTTTTACGCGCAGCTCCATAAATCAATTAAAAAAGCGATGCTGCATTCAGTATCTGGCATTCAGCATCGGCCGCAACTGCCGTTACGGAACAAGAAAGATTTTGTTCGTGAAAGGATCCTTAACTTCTGTGCCCGGCGGAAAACCGCGCACATCGACAAGTCCTTGATCGGCAGCGTAGGGGCTTTTCACAAACCCGGGTTTACCAGGAACAGGCGTGCCGTAGGGATAATCGCCTTTTGCAGTCTTACTGGGCGCGGCGACTGTCGGCGCCGGCGCTGGCGGTTGCGCCGTTGTCTCAACGTTTTCCGGTGGCGGCGCGTTCGGGTTAAACGGCTGCTGTGTTGGCTGATTCTCTACACCGGTTTCGGCGGGATAGCGCGCGGGGCCACGCCGCGCGCCTGCAGGCGGCACCTCGTCTTGGGTGCAAGCCGAAATAAAAAGGCCGGTAAGCAGCGCCAGTGAAAGCCACAATTTCATAATTTGCTTGGACGGAGTTTACACTGGTTCTATTTCAATGCCAGTGCCCTCGGAATCGCAATTTGATTTTGTAAGAGCCGATCCGGCGGCGATTTCCGAACCTGTTGCAGCATGGAGGCCAGCCCACAAATCCTGATTGTCGACGATGACGCGGGCAGCCGAAAGCTGCTGGCGCGGATGCTTTCTTCGGCTGGGTACATTTGCCGCGAAACGGACAACGCGACCGACGCATTAGATCTCGTCCATCAAGAGCAACCGGCCGTACTGTTGCTCGATTTCGAAATGCCGGGAATCGATGGCGCGGAAGCCCTAAAACGGTTACGGGCTGATCCGAACCCGGCGATCGCTCGAATGCCGGTGATCATGTTAACCGGACACGGCGAGAGCGAGGTGAAATGTCTCAACGCCGGAGCGGACGATTTTGTGATCAAACCGATCAGCGCCGAGGTGTTGCGCGCGCGGATCGAGACGCAACTGCGGTTACATTCGCTGCGCATTCAGTTACAGCAGCAAAATCAGGAATTAGAGGCGTGGCGCCGAAATCTCGAGCGCGATTTGGCGGCGGCACGGCTGACGCAGCAGTCCCTGATTCCACAAAAACCGCCGGCCCTGACCGGATGGGAAATCGCCGCTTGTTACCGTCCGGTGATTGAGGTCGGTGGGGACATTTATGGATGGTTGCCGATTAAAAAAAATCGGTGGCTGTTCTGGATTGCGGATGCCACTGGTCACGGTGCCTCGGCCGCTTTAATGACGACTCTGGCCAAACTTCTGTTCCACCACGGCCACGAAGAACACGAGCACCCGGCGGCGATCATGGAAGCCGTGAACAATGATCTGCGCGGAATTTTTGGCGGTCGGTCTTTCATGAGCGCCATGTGCGTGGCGTTGGATCCGAATAACGGAAAAGCGAGCGTGGTGGGCGCGGGTCACCCGCCGTTGCTTGTGACTCGATTCGGTCGCGGCACCGAAGCGATACTTTCTTCGGCGCCGCCGCTCGGATTAGTGGAACAATCCCAGTTTGCTGAAACTATTCTCGAATTGAATCCGGGTGACGCGTTCACGCTTTACACCGACGGACTGTTTGGTGCAGCCAAGAATGGCCGGCCACGATCGACGCCGACCCAACTCGCGGGAATGATCAATCCTTTTGCTGCAAGCGCGGACGCTTTGCTCGAGCTAATGTTGAAAGCGGCAACGCCCGATGCCAGCGAATCACCGCCGGACGATGTGGCCGCGGTTGTGGTCCGTCGGTCCAATTAGTAAGAAAAAAAATTTTACCCCGAAAATTAGTGTTGCTCTGCCGCAAACGAAGCATTAATCAGCCTGTATGCCGAAAACCAAAACTCCTTCAAAACGCAAACCCAATCCCGCCTTCATGAGACCAGTCCAACCCGACGACAAGCTCTCCGCTATCGTTGGTTCAAAACCGTTACCGCGGTCCGAGCTCACCAAGAAGCTTTGGGACTACATCAAGAAGAACGGTTTACAGGACAAGACAAAGAGAACTCAAATCAACGCCGATGATGCGATGCGGGCGGTATTCAACGGCAAGAGCCAGGTCAGCATGTTCGAGATGACAAAGCTCGTCTCGGGACACATTCGTTAGGCCACGAATTGCAGTTTAACTCCCGCGTGAAGGCGCGGGCTGGAATAAACTGAGCGGGCAGATCCGCGTCAGTCGAGGTTGCCTTGCAGCCGAGCCATACTTGCGCCGAAGAGCTGATTGAACCAAATTTCGGCGTGAAGAATTTAATCGTACCGATTGCGGTCATATTGGCCCTTTCCGGCGCATCCTGCGCACGCGCGGACGAGGCATGGACGACGGATTACAAAAAGGCCCAGCAGGAAGCGCAAGCGAGCCATAAGCTTTTGCTCCTAGATTTCACCGGGTCCGACTGGTGTGGTTTTTGTTTCCAGCTCGACAAAGCCATTCTCTCGCAGCCGCAATTCAAAAACTACGCCAGCAAAAACCTCGTTCTACTGGAGGTTGATTTCCCGCGCCGCAAAGCGCAGAGCGTTGAAACAAGAAAACAAAATCAAGAATTGGCGGCGCGATATCAGGTCGAAGGTTTCCCAACTCTTGTTGTGTTGGACGGCGAAGGCAAAACACTCTGGCGCTATGACGGCTTGTACGTGGGCGGCATCGCAGCATTCCTGGCCGAATTGGACAAAGTCCGCAAGGGCTGAAGCGCACCCTACTCGAACGCTGTCGATCTTTGCAACGAAGCTATCAGGCCCTGTCTGTTTCGAACGCGCGTTGGAGGACGTTCGCCAGTTCGTGACGGGTGAATGGTTTCGGGAGCGCTGCTCGAAAGCCATAGGTCAAGAATTCGGCCAGGGCTGCTTCGTCCGAATAACCGCTGCAAATGATCGCCGTGACATTCGGGTCGATATCCCGCAGGCGCTCAATCGTGGCCACGCCCCCCATTCCGCCACGAATCGTTGCGTCCAGAATGACCGCCTGAAAATTTTCACCGTTCCGCATCGCATCTTCGTAGGTCTTTAACGCTTCCGCGCCGTCGGGCACTGCTGTCACTTCGTAGCCAAGCGTCCCAAGTAGGTCCGAAGTCAGATCGCGAATGGCGGCTTCATCATCCATCACCAAAACGCGCTGATGGTTGAAACTGAAAATTTCATTGGCCAGTGTCGGCTCGGGGAGTTGTGGTTCGGCGTCAGTGGCCGGCAGATAAAACGCAAATGTCGATCCATCCGGCGAAGTGCTTTCGAGATGCAACAGGCCCCCGTGCTTTTTCACAACCGAAAAGCTAATCGATAAGCCAAGCCCGGTCGCCAATGGCTTGGTTGTAAAATACGGATCGAAAATCTTGGTCACGGATTTCGCATCGATGCCGCCGCCGTTATCTGCGACCTGCACTTTGACATAACGGCCGGGTCGCATCGGAAGACCAGAGCTGGCGTCGATTTCAAGATTGCTTGCCGAAACCCGGACAGTGCCGCCGTGCGGCATGGCCTCGCGTGCATTGATAATGAGCGCATTGATCACTTGCTCGATCTGCGCCGGATCGACAGCAGATCTCCAAAGGTCGTCTGGGATATCTACATCCGCCCGCAAATTGGATCCATGAAGCGAGAATTCGGCCGCTTGCGTAACGAGACCGGATATCGAAGCGACCCGCTTCAGCGGCGTGCCGCCTTTTGAGAACGTGAGCAATTGGTTGGAAAGTTGAGCGGCGTGCTGCGCGGCCCCGCCGGCCCTCGACAAGAATGAGTGCAGATTTCCAGAACTGCCCGGAGCGTCGATTTGCGCCAAACCGATGTTTCCCGAAATAACGGTCAGGATATTGTTGAGATCGTGGGCGATTCCTCCCGCCAGCGTCCCGAGCGATTCCAGCTTGCTCGTAGTCAACCGCTCTTCTTCAACGCGTTTGCGATCCGTCACGTCTCTTAAGAAAACTGAGACGCCGCCTCCGCTGGGATAGGCCAGCAGTTCAAACCACACTTTGCCGCTCGCATCACTTGCTTCGAATTCGACGGCCACTTGTTCGGTCATGGCGCGCCGATAATTCTTTTCGAAGGCGTCGCGCGTAAACTCAGGGAACTCCATCCAGAAATCCTTGCCGATTAGGTCTTCGCGACGCCGGGCCAGCAGCTTTTCCGCCTGCCGATTCACGAAGGTGAATCTCCAATCACGATCCACCGCGAAAAATCCGTCGCTCGTTTTCTCCAGGATGTCCGTCATTTTTCTGACTGTTTCACGCAATTCCGCGCGCGCCTGGTTGCGCTCGACCAGCGCCCGAATGCGTCGTTCGGCGACCGAGAGTCGAACATTCAAGTGTGCCGGATCGAGCGGTTTAGTCAGATAATCGTTCGCGCCGGCTTCAAGCGCCTGTTCCAAGTCCTGCGTGTCATCGCGTGCCGTGACTAGAAGAATGAAAAATTCCTCACCGTTCGGCGCAGAGCGCAATTCCCGGCACAAATCCACTCCACTTTTGCCTGGCAACATCCAATCCAAAATCAAAAACGGGAAAGGTTGTTTCGTCAGCTCAATTTCCGCTTCTTCGGCGCTACCAACCGCAACAACTTCGTGCCCACGTCGTTCGATCAGCCGCTGCAAAGCCCTGCGACTTTCCGGATGATCTTCAACGATCAGTATTCTCATTTCTGGAGATATGAAAGCTTCCCAAAACCCATTCGACCGAATCACGCGCGAGCATGTCCGGCCTCCAAATAATGCCGGAGCAGGATGGCTGCCACGGGGTGCCGTTTAATCCCCGAAAAAATGAGAATCAGATTTTTCCCTAGATGAGATCGACATCTTCATGCAATCGAGCCGCAGCGCCTTGCGTTACATTCGACCTCTGCTAGATACAGCGAAAGTTTGGCGCAGCCGTAAAAATTCATGCTCATCTTTCGTTTCCTCCTTTTTTATCTCTTTGCGTCGGTCGGAATTGCCACTGATCAGGCCGCCGACGCAGTTGCGCCGCAAACCGGTGACAAGCCCAAGACCGCGGCACCAGCCGAACCCGGGGTCACTTTCGATTGGGTCCACGTCGATGGCCCTTACATCGCAATGACGTTCGATGACGGCCCGAACGCGAAATTGACGCCAAAGCTACTCGATTTGCTCGCCGCTCATCACATCAAGGCCACATTTTTCCTGATCGGCCAAAACGTTGCGGAAAATCCCGAAATCGTGGCGCGAGAGGCGCGAGAGGGACATGAAATCGCGAACCATAGCTGGTCGCATCCGAACCTCGCTAAAATGTCGGACGACGGAGTTCGTGGGCAGCTGCACAAAACTGAGGACGCAATTCGGAGCGCGTCTGGCCATGCTCCGACTTTGTTGCGTCCGCCTTATGGCTCGATCACGCCGCGGCAGAAAAAATGGATCCACCAGGAGTTCGGCTACAAAATTGTGCTTTGGGATGTTGATCCGTTGGACTGGAGAAGGCCAGGCCCGAACGTTGTCTGTAATCGCATCGTCAAAAATACGCGCGCCGGGTCGATCGTTTTGGCGCATGACATTCATCCCGGCACGATCGAAGCGATGCCGTGCGTGCTGAATCAACTCGAGGCCAAAGGATTTAAGTTCGTGACTGTCTCGGAATTGATCGCGAAGGAAACACCGCTTCCGCCGAAACCTTCGCCCTCGCCGAAATCGGCCGGCGCAAGATCGACATCTCCCTCCCCCACGCCGCACGACTGATTTTGCCGGCATGATCGCCGACCGATATTTGCAGCTCAAGGGCGAGCTCGAAAGCGGCCTCGCCGGATTAATCAAGCTCGGCTCGGAGATGCAGCGGCCGGCTGAAGAGCTGGACACGTTGCAGGCGTTGCTGCGCGATATCAGCGACCCATTGCTCTTTGTCGTCGTCGGCGAAGTGAAATCCGGAAAGTCGTCGCTGCTCAATGCCCTCTTCGGCAATGAATTCGCCAAGGTAGACGTCCTGCCGGCGACCGACCGCGTTTACATTTTTCGCTACGGAGCGGACGAAAAATCGACCGAGGTTTCACCCAAACTGACCGAGCGCTATCTGCCGATTCCGTTCCTGCGCGATTTCAATGTTGTCGACACGCCCGGCACGAACACGATGGTGAAAGAGCATCAAATGGTGGCGGAAGATTTCATGCCCCGCGCCGACATCGTTCTTTTCGTTTTCTCGGTGGCCAATCCGTGGACGCAATCGAACTGGGAATTTCTGGATTTCTTGCAAAAGACCTGGCTCAAGAACGTCATCTTCGTGCTCCAGCAAATCGATTTGCGCGAGCCAACCGAGATCGACGTGATCCACCGGCATCTTCAGGACACGGCGATGCGGCGGCTCGGATTCGTCCCGCCGATCTTTGCCGTGTCCGCGCGCAAGGCGTTGCTCGCCCGAACAAGCGGCCTGGACAAGGAGCGGCTTTGGGAAGAGAGCGGGTTCGCGCCATTGGAAGAACAGATCAACTTCATCGTCACCGAATCGAGTTCGCGGATGCTGAAGCTTCGCTCAACCTTTCAGGCTTTACGTGTTGCCCTGGAAGATTTGAACCGCGAAATTCGCGGGTTCCTGGACAGAATTTCAGCTGATAACGCAGTGCTCGATCGCCTCGATGCATTGCTCCAGACGCGCCGCGAGCAAATGCTCCGCCAAGTGACGGCCCTCGTGCGCGAGGTGGAGAGCGCTTATGACGAGACAACGAAAGAAAGAACGACGCTGCTTCGCCAGGAGCTGACTTGGTGGCGAAGCTTTCAAATGATTTGGCGGCGCAGCGTTGGATACCAGGAGTTGCACGGAAAGATCGAGACAAAACTTCGGCAACTGCTGCAGCCGCAAATGCAAAAGGCAGTCAGCAAATTAGAAATAGATTTGCGCGGGCTCTGGCCACAGATGCAGGACCTTGTCGAAAACCAATTGTCCACTGATCTCCAAAAGCAAGCCCGGCAAAGCGTTCCGGATTTCGCCGGTCAGCGACGGGAGCTGTCGGAATCAATCCAAACGGCCTTCATCGACATTCTCGCCGGCAAAACGCTTCAGGAACGGCTGGCCCGGTCTTATTCACAAACGGCGCTTTCGCTGCGCGTTGTTGTCGCATTAATCGCGATTGCCGCAGCCGTAGGAGTTTTCGCCAGAGCGCGGAGCGAAACGGCGGTTACTGCAGCGCTTATTGTCGCAGGAATTGGCGCTGCCCTGGCAACTTTTCTGGCCTTCAATCATCGTCAAAAAGTTCTCCGCGATTATGAACGGCAGTTGTCTCCAAAACGCACCGAGTTTTCCCAAAACCTCGAGAAACAATTCGCCAAGGCGATCGATGCTTTTTGCGCGGAAATGGCCAAGAAGTTCCACAATTTAAAAGAAATCTGCCAGACGCAGCGACGACGTTACGAACCGTGGTCGCAACGCGCAGAAGAATTGCAAACGAAGCTCACCGAATTGAAACCGCGGCTGGGGTGAGAAATCCCGCCGCCCTACGCCGTTATTTCTTGGTGTTGCTGCCGGAACCTTGCTGCGCGAGCTTTTGTTCCATCTGGCGACGGGCAAGCACAAAATTGTTGTTCTCCCCATAACTGCGCCACGGTCCGGGCGGCACATCCTGGGTATTAACAAACTGCCAGTCGGTCACGTCGGTGGGTTGTAATCCAAGGTAATCGCGCACCGCGGGTGAAACGTCCAAACCGGCGCCATGGTTGAGGTTCGGCTTCGGTTTTTCATTTCCAAACACGTATTGGAAGTGATCGGTGCGAAACGGGCCGCAATCCTCCCATTGTGCGTAACAGGTGCGATTGCCTTTACGGATCGCGATCCAGTGATGCCAGCAAACCGATTGTCCCTGTCCCATGTAGGCCTGTTTGAACCATGGTATCACCAACGGCGCTTCCGGCTTAAACTGCCCGTGCGTCACGTCGTTGTAAGGCAACGCGAAATAAAATGGATTCTGCCGCGGAACAAAGGAGACCGGAATGTAGTTACGCCGCTCTGATTTCTCGGGAGTATCGAATCCGCCGTAGTTCGATTGCCAATTCAAATCCCATGAGCTGCGGAAGTTTGGCACCGGATTATTTCCACCGGCTTGTTCCCCAACCCAGAACACCGTGGTCACAATGGTCGTCTTCCATGCAAAACGCTGGACCGCCGGCCGAGAACTTGTGGGCACGAACACTTGCGGCTCGACTTTAAGCAGCGCTTTCTCTCGAAGCTTCATCGCATACTTCGCGAAGTCGGACGCGGTCGCGTAAGGCGAACTTGATTGCTCCTCAGCTCGCAGCGCACCGAAGGCGCCGGTCAAGAGTAAGAGGGCAAAGATTCGTCTCATGGCCAAAGGGTGGCCTGTTTGTATCCGATTTCCCCACCTGGCGCAAGGCCTTTTCATTATGGAAAAACCAGCGCCGGTGGCGGTTACAGGTCGTAAAGCACTATCTGTTCCAGCTATATGCGGCTGACGAGGGTACTCCGGCCGTATTCTCGATCGTTTTTTTCCGGATAATCCAACGTGTAATGCAAACCGCGGCTTTCTTTGCGACTCAATGCCGAGTCGACAATCAACGCTGCCACCGTGGCAAGATTGCGCAGCTCCAAAAGGTCCACCGAAACTTTGAAGTTCCAATAAAATTCCCGGATCTCGCGCTGGAGATTCCGCAAACGGGCGCTTGCCCGCTGCAGCCGTTTGTCTGTCCGCACAATCCCAACGTAATCCCACATCAACCGCCGGATTTCGTCCCAGTTATGATAAATCACCACCAGTTCATCGACGTCCTGAACGTCGCCCGATTGCCATTCAGGTAATGAAATTAGCGGCGCCGCGCGCGATGGACGTCGTTCCAGCATCATCGCCTCGCACGCGCGATGTGCCACGACCAAACCTTCGAGGAGCGAATTACTGGCCAAACGATTCGCGCCATGCAATCCGGTGCAACCAACTTCTCCAATCGCGTACAACCCGGGAAGACTGGTCGCGCCGTTTATACCGGTTTTGATTCCTCCGCATTGATAATGCGCTGCCGGCACGACCGGAATCGGCTGCTTTGTCATGTCGATCCCAAAGCGCAAACAGGTCTCGTAAATATTCGGAAACCGCTCGCGCAAAAATTCCACCGGCTTGTCAGTGATATCGAGAAATACGCATTGCGCGCCAGAGCGCTTGATCTCCGCGTCAATTGCGCGCGCGACAATGTCCCGCGGCGCAAGCGACCCGCGCGGATCGTAACGTTTCATGAAATCTTCACCGCGATTGTTCCGAAGGATGCCGCCCTCACCTCGAACGGCTTCTGAAATTAAAAATGATTTCGCTTTCGGATGAAACAGACAGGTCGGATGAAACTGAACAAACTCCATGTTTGCAATTGTCACGCCGGCACGCCAGGCCATCGCCACGCCGTCACCGGTCGCGATGTCCGGATTGGTTGTGTAGAGGTAAACTTTTCCGCAACCGCCGGTCGCGAGCACGATCCGATCAGAACGAATCGTCTCCACCTTGCCGCTGTTTTCGTCGAGGATGTAAATGCCGAGACAACGATCCTCTGCCGCGTAGCCAATCTTGGCCGCCGTAATCAAATCGACCGCCATGTGATTTTCCAAAAGGTCGACATGCGATTGCCGCTCCAATTCGCGCAGCAATGCGTTCTCGATTTCCTTTCCGGTCACGTCTCGCACGTGCAGGACGCGCCGTTTTGAATGCCCGCCTTCGCGTCCAAGGTCGAATTCGCGATGGCCGGAAACGTCGCGTTCGTCGAACTGCATGCCAAGCTCGACCAAATCCTGAATTCGCGCCGGAGCTTCGGTCACAATCGTGCGGACCACATCCTCGTCGCACAGGCCCGCACCGGCTTCGAGCGTGTCGCGCACGTGCAGCTCGAAAGAATCTTCATCGCTCGTCACACAAGCGATTCCGCCCTGCGCCCACGCCGTGTTCGTATCCGGCCCCTTGCGCTTGGTGATGACCGCCACCGAGCCGTGTTTCGCCGCCTTCAGCGCAAAGCTGAGCCCAGCGATACCGCTGCCGATGACAACGAAATCGTATTCCTTCACTCGAACACAATGTTGTCGATCAAACGGGTTTTCCCAAAGAAAACCGCGACCGCGAGAAGCGAATTCGGCTTAACGAATTCGATCGGCTGCAAAGTTTCCGCGTCCACCAACTCAACATAATCAATCCGGGCCAGCGACGCTTCACTGATTATCTTTCGCGCAAGATCGACAGTTTCGTTCGCGGATTTTTTTCCGGAATCTTCCGCGGCCAGCAATGCTTTGCGCAAAACCGCAGCCTGCTTCCGTTCCTCGGCGTTCAAATACGCGTTGCGTGAGCTGCACGCGAGGCCGTCTTCTTCCCGCACCGTCGGCAGCGCGACGATGTCGATCTCGTAATTCAAATCGCGCACCATTCGACGAATGACGGCGAGTTGTTGGAAATCTTTTTCGCCAAATACCGCCGAATCCGGTTGCAAAATGTTGAACAGCTTCGCCACGACTGTGCAAACGCCGCGGAAATGTCCCGGCCGCGATTTACCTTCAAGCACATTCGACAGCGAATTTTCCTCCACAAACACGGAGCGATTATCCGGATACATCTCGGGCGCGCTCGGCCGGAACAAAAGATCGACACCCAATTTTCGGCAGAATTCTTCATCTTCTTTTTCCGGTCGCGGATAACGTTCGTAATCGCTTCCCGGCTCGAATTGAAGCGGATTTACGAAAATGCTAACGACCACTTCGCCATTCTTCCCAGCTTGGTCGCGCGCAACTCGAATTAATTCTCGATGCGCCTTATGCAATGCCCCCATCGTAGCTACCAGGACACGCGATCCTTTCTTCGCGTGATTCTGCGCTTCGGCGATTGTCGCTAAGATTTTCATCGCGCCTCGAGCCAGATTGCCTGACGGCTGAACGGAAAAGTTTTGTGACCGAAATTTGTCCAGCCCGCTCGCTGCGCCAATTGATTCATTTCAGAAAAGGAAAACGCGCGCTCGATCGAAAGCCGGGCATCGTATTTAGTCATTGGCTCGCGAAACACAGTCGCAGTGAGAAGGTGAACGCCGATTGTGGCCATCCGACTGCGGCGCAGATCCGACACGAGCACGAACTTACGCGAGAGCTCTCGGCAATGTTGTAGCACGCGGACCGCGTCGTCATCGCTAAAGTGATGAAGCGCCAAAGTGCACAGGACCAGGTCGTACGGCTCGGTTGCGTTCCATTCCAAAACGTTTCCTTCCACAAAAGCGATTTCCGGATAACGAGCACTGAGTCTTTTCGCGATCTTGAGAGTCGCGGATTGTTGATCCACCGCATCGATGCGTAACTGGGCGCCGACTTTGCGTCCGTACTCCGCGATCAATCGCGGAATATCGCCCGATCCGGTGGCAAGATCGACAATGCGCAGGCGCGCGCCGGGTTTGATCCAACGACCGAGAAACATCGAGATTAGCGCGTAACTGCCAAACCAGCGATTGAGCTCCCGGATATTTTCAAGATCACTTTCCAGTTCGGCTGAGACCGGTTGTGGCCGGTCCATCAGCTCGCCCTTGGCCGGATCAAATTGCCGCTTCATCGCCGAACACTGTAGGGGACGCTGTCAGCGTCCCAACTAAAAAGTATCGGGAAGCAAACTGCTTCCCCTACAGCCCATAGGGCGCCGCTACAGCGAGAGAAATTCTCGCCACGATTCCGGCAGGTCCGCCGTTTCAATCTCGCTGGCGATGCGACCTTCGAATTCCGGCTG